>Ga0073905_10000498_pt1 | contig 18401 bp, 17 predicted proteins | sample KloWWTupernatant_FD_65482 | JGI IMG/M metagenome (GOLD analysis project Ga0073905, IMG submission 65482) | Active sludge microbial communities from Klosterneuburg, Austria, studying microevolution and ecology of nitrifiers - Klosterneuburg... | ecosystem: Engineered > WWTP > Aerobic digester >... | reverse complement strand
GTCAGATTCTATCAGCGTGCTGACGGTTCGGTCATAACTGCCGATTGTCCGGTCGGGTGGGCCAAGATCAAGCAACGTACGCGTCTTTATGCAACCGCGGCACTTTCGTTGGTGATGGCATTGTTTACGGGAGTATTCTTTGTTTCGTTCGTTTCCAAACCGAAACTGACCATCGGCAAACTGATACAACTTGCTACCCCGACGCCTGCGCAAACGATGGGTGCGATCCCCGAAAGGCCGGACTCAAACAGCAATTCGGCTAAGAAGGATAAACCAAATCGTGAGGTAATGGGCGATATTTCACGCGATCGCGACCAAGATATCTAAGGTCAGTTCTTAACGAAATAACCCTGCCGGGCTCTTACTCGAAGACCCGTTCGGGTCTGCAGTCCGACATCGAGTTTGATAAATTTATTAAGCGGAAAGTCACCGTCCGAATAGAACTGCAAGAGGTATTGTGACCTAAGCTCATTGCCCAGTTGGCGAAATATGCGTTCCAGGATCTCGGCATTCTTTCGGCTATTGTTGCCATTTTGGTACTCGTCTTTGGTGTCGATCGGCTGAAATTTTGGAAGGAAAGCCGTGCCGCCCGTATCATCGGCAAAACGCTGCATATTCTCCTGGCCGAATACACTGATCTGATTCAACTGAAACGAACTGCCCGCCGGATTGATCGAATAGAATACTGTATCCGCGTTCTGCAGGGCCTTCAGCACGCGAACGCGTTCCTGAGCACTCGCATCATTACGTGATTTGACGGTCAATTGATAAAGTTCCTTGGTCGTGATCGAGTTGATCCTATCGCCCGCTCGTCGGTAACCGTCCTGGATGGCTTTTGAAATTCGCTTACTATTGGTATCTTCGCCGTCTGAGATGACAACTATTACGCGTCTTGTACCGTCCGGGGCATTTTTTTGCAGATACTCTGCGGCGGCACCGACGGTATCGTAAAATGCGGTAAACTCCTTAGTCGGCACGATGGCTCTAACCGCCGCCGCCGCCGCTTCGGCCGAGTTTCTGCCCTGCACGAGGATCGGACTTGCTCCGATCGTAAATATCGTAGCTCGATCGCCTGACCGCATCACTTCTTGTAGAAACTTTGCGGCCGTGTCCTGCTGAAACTTGAACATCGGACTCGTCGTGGCCGAAATATCGAACAAAAGGGCGATCTCGAGCGGGACATTATCGGCAGTACCGATATTATCGATGCTCTGTGGACGGTTCTCTTCCGAAAGGCGAAAGTCGTGGGACTTTAGGCCTAATACCGGCGAGCCGTTTTGATCGGTCACCGATACCGGTACCACGACCAGCCTTGATTCGACCTTAATGATGTCATCGTCAGGCGTGGGTGTTGCGGTTGGCGACGGCGTCTGGCCAGCGGCGAGACTCTGGACGGCGCATATAACCGCAGTCAGGATCAATGATCTTACGAGCCGATTAGTGAACATTTGGATCTTTGAAAAATGAAGAGGGCGTCTCGAGATATCCGGCACAATTTGCCGGCTCAAGACGCCCAAATTAAGAGGCCGGTCTATTGGTCGTTAGAGTCCGATGCCTGAGCTTTTACCTCGACATTCTGATTGATGCCGCGGCTGACCATTAGCTTGATCTCGACGCGCCGATTCTGCTTGCGGCCTTCGACAGTCGAGTTGTCTGCGACGGCCTGGAGTTCGCCGTAACCGTACGAGGTGCTCATTCGACGTAGCGGGATATTGTGGCTTTCGATCAAATAGTCCTTGACCGCCTGAGCACGGCGTTCGCTGAGAGCCTTGTTCTTGCGTGAGTCACCGTCAGCCGAAGCAAATCCGGTAACTTCGATCACATAACCCTTGAGTGTGGTCGCGGTCGTCGCAACCTGATCAAGTGAGGCTTTGCCTTCTGCTGACAGGACTGAACTTCCGACCTTAAAGTTAACGGTCGCCGTCGTCTGGACGACATAATCGTCTAGATCGGTGATGCGTTTATTTGTAGCATTGACGCCGGCAACGGCAGCATCTGCAGTGTCCTGAGCAGCCTTGGCTCCGCCCTTAGCGGCATTCGAGATCGCCATTAATTCGTCGATTTGTCCTGATACACGCTGAGCATTTTGCTCGGCAGCGGTCAAACGCTCTTCCGCCGGTGCTACACGAGCATCGATCGACTGAGCCGTGGCGAGATTGCTTTTATCGAAGCGAACCTTGGTTGCCGCTAGACTGCCTGACGAATCGCCTACGCCCTCGGCCTCGAGATTGAGCCCGCGAACAATGGCACTGACGGGATATTTGTCGCCGCCAAAAAGGCTGTTGTTCTTAACGCTGGCATTGCCGCTGATCACCACCTTGGTATCAACACCGACAGTGTCGCGAATAACGAAGGTCGTGTCATTTTCTTTCGAAATAACAACACCCTTGATCTTATATTTCTGACCGGCAGTTAACGCCCGCAATTGCGCTCCTTGAGCGAAAAGGCTGACCGCACCGATCGAAATAGCAATTGCGAAAACTGATATTCTCTTGAACATATTTATCTCCTTGAAAAAAGGCCGCTGATAGAAGATCAACAACGAAGTGTTAGACGCCAATAGGACACGAGGGGTTGTCACTAATCCGAAATTCAATTTTACGAACTGTTGAACGGGGAAACCACTCGATCATCAAATACAATAGATAGCCCGAAGCACAGTCACCTGAAGCGTCCCCAAATATCGATCCGTCAAAACGGTCAATGCAGTATCCGGGGCTCTATTTCGATAGTTAAACAAATAGAAAGGTCAAAACCAATTCCTAACATTATAACGCACCCGACGCCATAAATGCTACAGCTATTTTTTAGCGTCGGAGTGCCGTCACTATTGAGCTTTGTTAATATGCGAAGTTATTCGTTTCGAGGAAATTCTTGAGAAACGCCAAAAATCGTTCGCCATCTGAGCCATCCACGATCCGGTGGTCATAGGTCAAAGCAAAGTACGCCATCTGTCGGATCGCGATGTAATCATCGCCGTCCGCGGACGTTAAGACCTTGGCCCGCTTTTCGATCGTTCCGACACAGAGAATGGCCACCTGCGGCTGATTGATGATCGGCGTACCGTAAAGTCCGCCAAAAACGCCCGGATTCGTGATCGTAAATGTTCCGCCTTGTACTTCGGCCGGATTGAGCTTCTTGGTCCGGGCCCGGTCAGCGAGATCGTTCGCGGCTATTGCCAGTTGGGAAAGCGAAAGGGTATCGGCCTGTTTGATCACCGGCACGATCAGCCCCCAATCGAGAGCCACCGCCATCCCGAGGTTGATGTCGCCTTTATAGATGATCTGATCGCCATCGACCTGACTGTTAACGATCCGAAATTCGCGTATCGCCGCCGTGACAGCCTGGAATATGAACGGCATAAACGTCAGCTTGGTGCCGAATTTTGCCTGAAAGTCTGCCTGGTGAGCCGCTCGAAACTTTGCGACGTTGGTCATATCGATCTCGTAAACGCTGGTCACGTGGGCCGACGTCTGCTTTGAGAACGTCATATGCTCAGCGATCTTCTTACGCATCACTGACATTTTTTCGATCCGGTCATCGACCGTCGCGTGGATCGTCGGCGCCGAGTATGTCGAGGCGGGAGCGGTGGAAACAGTTGCCGAAACCTTCGGAACCGATTCCTTGACCATCAGATCCTGCGGACTGAGTGCTGCACCGCTTTCGATAAAGGCCATAATGTCGCCTTTAGTGACGCGGCCGCTAATGCCGGAACCGGCGATACGCGTGATATCAATGCCGTGTTCGCGGGCGATATTGCGGACCAATGGGCTCGACTTTATTTGCCTAAGCTCGTCAAGTGAGGCGTTGCCGCTGGCTGCCGCAGCCTTAGCCATTACGGGTATAACCTGTGCCGCCGGAGCCTGAACTTCCACTGCGGGGGGCTGAATGCTCGCCGGAGCCACTGCGGCAGGTTTTGCGGATGGTGCACCACCGGCCGCGCCGACCAGTGCCAGCACGGAGCCGACCTCGACGGTTTGGCCTTCGTCAACATTGATCGAAAGTAAAACACCTGCGGCTGGGGAAGGCACTTCGGCATCGACCTTATCGGTCGAGATCTCTAAGAGCGGTTCGTCTTTTTCGATCACGTCACCGACGGCCTTAAGCCATTTCGACACGGTACCCTCGGTGATCGACTCGCCCATCTGGGGCATTACAACTTCCGAAGCAGCACCTGTCGCGGTAGCTATCGGGGGCTGAATTTCGGCGACGACCGGAGCAGGCGTTACTTCCGGTTCCGTCTTAACAATGGCGATCGGTTCGGCCTTAGCTTCCGCAGGCGGAGGCGTCACAATAGCACTTGCCTCGCCCTCGGCACCGATGACGGCGACCACAGTTCCAACCTCAACGGTCTCGCCTTCTTGATGACGTATTTCCAGCAAGGTGCCCGCTCCGGGGCTCGGCACTTCGGCATCGACCTTGTCGGTCGAGATCTCGAGCACAGGCTCATCCTTTTCGATCTTGTCACCGACTTGCTTCAACCATTTTGAAACTGTTCCCTCGGTGATGGATTCGCCCATTTGAGGCATCACGACTTCTAAACTCATAAGATCTCCCGATATTTACTTACGCCCGACGGCAAATTCATCAATTGACTAGAATACTAGAAAAATTCGGTCTGATAAAATCCGGCACCGGAGAATTGAGTTTGGACCACTCGGCAGTCGGGCGGGGTCACGCAGTTCTGTGCCTATGGATAAAATCAAAAAGCTCATTAATGCCGGCGATCGAAGCCGGTATCAGCACGGTCCGGCCATCTTTACTTTTAATCACGATGTGGTCACGCTGCCGCTCAGTCTCTTTGCTGACGGTATCTATTTCGCTCCATTTGCACGAGAACTTTCGATACTCTATCCCGTCTTGATAAACCTTGACGAGATTTTTTCGCTGGACGACCCACGAAAGCATTGTGACGATATATACAAATAAAAAGGCGGTGGCGAGCAAGAAATAGCCGAACTGCTGCCTCATATAGAACGCGAACATCATCGCGATAAAAAAGAGAAATGACAGCACCGCGACAAACACCGCCCGTTGCAGATATGATGGGTGGATCCCGAAGATGCTGACTAGACGCCCGAGATCATTTGTTGATTGTGCCATCGCTATTTCACGGTTTTTCGATGCGGCAAAGTTTTGGCACGCAATGGTTCGACTTCCAAAATATCACGTTTGCAGGCGAATTTGAGCATAGTGCTCAAATGCAACGGCAAGAATTGTATCTGGATCTTATCAAAGACACCGCCACAGGATGTAATACTCTCGAAAGTTGCTATAAAATGAAAAGGAACAATTTCACCGAAACCAAATTTCGTCTGCTCCGTAACAATTAAAATGAAAAAGATCTCGATAGTTGCTCTATTCATCTTCTCTATAGCCATTTCGGCAACGGCTCAAAAAACGGTATTTACCAATGAGGACTATGCCCGAGCCGAAAGAATGCTCAGTTCCGGCACCGCACCGTTTGTCGACCGCAGCGGTGTCAGGCCGACGTTTTTGCCCGATGGGCGTTTTTGGTATCGGGTGATGACCGCCACCGGTAGCGAATATGTCATTGTCGATCCGTCCGACGGTTCGCGCAAGTCGGCGGCAAAACTCGCGGACCTTGGCATCACTGCCGCTGCAGGGGCGGGCGGTTTCGGCGGGAGATTCGGCGGCGGCACAGCGGTTTCGTCGCCTGATGGCACAAAACAGGTTTACATAAAGGAATGGAATCTGTGGGTCAAGGACGTAGCGACCGGCAAAGAGAAACAGTTGACGACTGATGGTGTCAAGGACTTTGGTTATGCTACCGACAATGCCGGTTGGAAGCACAGCGAACGAGCTATCGTGCTCTGGTCGCCTGATTCCAAAAAGGTTGCGACATTTCAGCAGGATCAACGAAATGTGAGCGATATGTATCTTGCTTCGACCAATGTCGGGGCACCACGACTCGAAGCGTGGAAATATCCTTTACCGGTGGACAAGGAGATCATCAAGATCCATCGCATTGTGCTAGACGTTGAGTCCGGCAAAATGATCCGGTTCAAGATGGCACCGGATGACAGACGTGGAACGCTGTGTGACGACATCGCTTGCGACGGTACTTTTGGCGACAACGAATGGAGCGAGGACGGCTCGTCGCTTGCGTTTGTTTCGAGCTCGCGTGACCACAAATCCGCAAAGTTTCGCATTGCCAATACAGCCACCGGCGATGTCCGAGAGGTTTTCGAAGAGTCTGTCGCCACCCAATATGAATCCGGTCAGGGCGAAGCTAATTGGAGATATTTTCCGGCAACAAATGAGGCTATTTGGTACTCTGAGCGTGACGATTGGGGTCATCTATACCTCTATGATCTCGCCACCGGCAAGCCGAAACTGCAGATTACGAAGGGTAATTTCGTCGTCACGCGGATAGTCAAGATCGACGATAGATCCAGAACCATATTTTTTGAGGCAAATGGCCGCGAGCAAGGCCGTGACCCATATTTTACGCATTTCTACCGAGTCGGATTTGATGGCAAGGGAATGGCGTTGCTTACGCCGGATGATGGCACCCATCAGGTAACACTATCGCCCGACGGCAAGTACTTCATCGATTCGTACTCAAAAATGAACGTCGCTCCGGTAACGGTCCTTCGCGATATGACCGGAAAGTTGGTCACGACCTTAGAAAAAACCGATGTTTCACGTTTGGCAGCAACGGGTTGGAAACCGCCGACACCGATCACAGTCAAGTCACGCGATGCAAAATGGGATCTATACGGTGTAATGTTTACGCCGACCGATCTGGATCCTGCAAAGAAATATCCGGTAATCAACTATATCTATCCCGGCCCGCAGGGCGGCGGCGTTGGCTCCCGCGCATTTTCAGCTAGCCGTAGCGACCATCAGGCTTTGGCGGAACTGGGGTTTGTCGTAGTCATAATCGACGGCACTTGTAACCCTGACCGGTCTAAGTCATTCCACGACGTCTGTTACGGTAATATGGCCGACAACACGCTTGAGGATCAGATCTCCGGGATGAAGCAGTTAGCTGCAAAATATCCGTATATGGACCTAGATCGCGTAGGTATTTGGGGACACTCAGGCGGTGGATTTGCGACGGCCGCCGCAATGTTTCGATATCCGGATTTCTATAAGGTCGGAATTTCCGAATCGGGCAACCACGAAAACCGCAATTACGAGGATGATTGGGGCGAACGGTACATCGGTCTCGTAGCCGGAGATAATTATGAAAAGCAGGCAAATCAGAACTATGCCAAGAATCTCAAAGGCAAACTGATGCTCGCTCACGGTGCGATGGACGACAATGTGCCCCCATACAACACTTATCTCGTGGTGGATGCCTTGATCAAGGCCAACAAGGATTTTGACCTGGTCATCTTTCCGAATGCCCGCCACGGTTACGGGGGAGATAGTTTTTATATGATGCGGCGGCGTTGGGACTATTTTGTCAAGAACCTGTTGGGTGCCGAACCGCCAAAGGAATACAAGATCACGCCAAAACCTGATCCGCGAATGGCACAATAATTTTTACTTTTGAATACTCCAAGTGCCTCGTCGAACTATTCGGCGGGGCACTTTTCTTTTGCGGTCAGAGCGATGATCAGAGAAATTTCACCGATCTTCGAGCTTTTGGGTTTCGTCTTCACTGTTGTCAAATAGTGAAGTATGCGTCGGGAGAGCTTCAGCGGCGCTTGTATTCATTTCAAGCTGGATCTTTGCGACCGCGTCGCGGGCCTTTTCAATGTCGCGAGCCTGAACTTTCAGAGACAGCACACCTTCATTGTTCGGTATGCCATTCAGCGCGTGCAGCGAACGGGTACGCACCTCGATCTTGGCATTGCGGCTCAAAAAGCCCTTCTTAAAACTGATGTCGAGAATATCTGCAGTGGACAAACGAGCTTCTTTTATTCCCTCCGAGATCAAACCGAGTATTTTCTTTTCGAACTCAAGTACGATGCCGGCGGGCGAGAACTTTGCCACGCCATTGACCTGAGCAATGCCGTGACTGGTCTCTGTCTTAAAAGGAACGCTGATAAAATTGTGCATACTTGACGTCAAGAACTCGAATGTTGGGAGTGTGTCTGATAACCCAAAGGCCTTACTGGCTACGGATTACGCTTCCGACTAAAAAACCGTATAACTCCAACAATACTGATCAACAACCAGAAGAATTCTACTACGAAAGCTGAAAAGTTAAAGCTGAAATACAAAGAAACGAGTATCAGCAGGGCCCCAAAGGCGTTGTAGATCGAATACGCAAGTTGTTCGCTTCGAATACGGCCAAACTGCAGCGATATGTATGTCAAGACAATTGCCGCAACGCCGATCGTCCCGAGTAGGTCGTACCAAGCGTAGGTCATTTCATTCGCACCACAAGGCCTTTCGCCCCGACAGCCCAGGTCGCTTTTTTGCCCTTTGTCTGCACGGCATTGTATTCCGACTTATCTATCGAGAGCCAACTGCCAAGTTGATACGAGGAAGTGTCCGAACCGGTCGAACCGACGGTTACGGCGTGATATTTATCTAAATATGCTATCGCGGAACGGAAGCCGTGCGGGAACTCAGGGCTCTGATACCACGACTTACCGCCGTCGCTTGTAAAGGCGATCTGATTCTTTGCAGCGATCTCCGGTTTTTCGTAATTGCCGCCGACGATCACGCCGTTCTTAGCATCCCGCATAGCGATACCAAAAATACCGCTACCCGACGTGCCCTTGACCATCGGGGTGTCAGCGACCTGCCACGTTTTGCCGCGATCAATGGTCCTAAAAACCCTCGCGTCGCCGCCGCCTGTGACAATAAACGCGTTGTTGTTGCCATGCGTGATAATGCAGGTGCCGCTTGCGGCAAATGCCGCCTCACCGGATCCGGCCGCAGGCATTCCGCCCGTGTCGATCTGCGTCCAGGTCTTTCCGCCGTTCGCGGTTTCGATCAGGTTGAACTTGTCATCGACCGGGTCCGCCATTGCAATGCAATTATTCTTGTCCCAGCACGCCATAGCATCAAAAAATGCTTTTGAGTTCGTATTGGTAAACTGCAGATTCCACGTCGCGCCGCCGTCAGTGGTTTTGTAGATCCGCGATGATCCACCGTTGCCGATACTCAGAATATAGGCCGTATTTGGATCAAACGCCTCGATATCGCGGAAATCAAGTTTCTCAGCGCCGGGAACTATCATCACCGACCAGGTTTTTCCGCCGTCGAGTGTTTTTATCACTGTTCCGCCGGTACCGCTTGCCCATACGACGTTTTCGTTTACGACCGCAAGCCCGCGAAAACTCGCTGTGGTATTCACGGTCTGCTTGATCCATTGTGCCGTGGCGAATTGGGCACTTAAGAGAATGACCAATATGCTAAGTATGGTTTTCATAATTTATCTGACCTAACCGCAGACCAAAGGGGCGACGCAGGTCAAAAAGCGACAACTTGATATGCGGACTTGGTTGGGTGAGGTCAATTTTCTCAATACACCATCCGAGCCTTGACGGTTCCTTTGATCCCTTTCAGTATCTCAAACGCTTCTTTGGACAACTCGTGATCGATGTCCAATATTACGTAACCGATCTGGTCGTTGGTCTTGAGGTACTGGCCGACGATATTGATCCCGGCTTTAGAAAGTCGGGAGTTGATCTGCCCTAATACGCCCGGAATATTCCGGTGAATGTGCAGAATACGATGGGTCGATGCCTGCGGCGGCAAACTCACGGAGGGCACTGTGTGTGAGCCTGCAGAGATACCGAGTTCGAGGTATTTCGTCAGTTTTGAGGTAACGTCGAGCCCGATGTTTGCTTGAGCTTCTTCGGTCGATCCGCCGATATGCGGCGTCAGGATCACGTTCGGCAGGTTTTGTAGAACCGACTCGAACGGATCACCGTTCTTTTCCGGCTCGATCGGAAACACATCGACTGCGGCTCCGATTATCTTTCCGGCCTTGATCGCTTTTTGAAGAGCTTCAATATCGACCACATCGCCGCGGCTGTGGTTGATCAGAATGCTGCCTCTACTCATTTGCTTGAGAGTTTCGGCATTTATCATATTTCGCGTCGTCTCATCAGACGGCACGTGGAGCGTGACGATATTCGACCGTTTCAGCAGGTCCTTTAATTCGCGTACAGATTTTGCATTACCGAGCGGCAGTTTGGTTGCGATATCGTAATAGATCACCTGCATCCCCATCGCCTCAGCCATCGTCGATACCTGCGAACCGATATTGCCATAGCCAATGATGCCAAGCGTTTTGCCGCGAAGTTCGAAGCTGCCTTTAGCGTCTTTCAGCCATTCGCCACGATGTGCGGCAGCATTTTTATCCGCGATCTTTCGGATAAGCATTACGCTGAGCCCGATTATCAGTTCGGCCACTGACCTTGTATTTGCGTGCGGTGCATTAAAAACAGCAACGCCGTTTTCCGTGGCGGTGTTGAGGTCTACCTGATTTACACCGATACAAAAACAACCGATCGCCACGAGCTTATCCGCCGCCTCCAAGACATTTTTGGTGATCCGCGTCTTTGACCTTATACCTAGCAAATGAACGCCGCTAACGGCCTTAATAAGCTCACTCTCGCTCAATGCTCCGTTAATTCGTTGTATCTCAAAGTATCCGCCGTGATTCAACTCATCAACGGCGGCGTCAGAGATGTTCTCAAGCAAAAGTATCTTGATCTTGTAACGGGGATATGATGTTTGGGCAGATTTCATTTTGTAAAAAATATGGCCAATTGTCAGAGTGGTTCCGACAATTGGCCACCACTTACTGACAACCGATCTACATATGTATCGTCATGTCGTGCACACCCTCGGCGGCTTCCATAACTGCTTCGGAAACGGTCGGGTGGGCGTGAATAACGCGTCCTAGTTCGTCGGCCGTCGTCTCGAGCGACATTGCTACGCAGGCCTCGGCCAGCAGTTCGGTCGCGTGCGGACCAATGATGTGGACGCCGAGGACCTCGTCATATTTCTTCTCTGACACGATCTTTACGAAACCGTCAGTTTCGCCGAGGATGCGAGCCTTGCCCGATGCCGAGAAAGGGAATTTGCCGACCTTGACGTCATAACCGGCTTCTTTCGCCTTTGCTTCGGTCAGGCCGACGCTGGCGACTTCGGGATCACAATATGTGCAGTTCGGGACGAGGTTTTGCTTAATCGGCTCTACCTTTTTGCCCGCGATCTTTTCAACGACCAGAATGCCTTCTTTCGAAGCGAGATGAGCGAGCCAAGCCGTATCAATAACGTCACCGATGGCGTAAACATTGGGTTCGTCGGTCTCGCAATATTCGTTCACCTTGATCGTACCGCGCGGATTGACGACGGCCTTGGTCTTATCCAAACCGATATTCTCGATCAACGGCATACGGCCGACGGCGACAAGTAGCATTTCGGCTTCGAACGTAACTTCATCGCCTTTCGCGTTTTTACCGGAGACCTTGATGCCTTTTTTGTCCTTGGTGAGTTTATCGAGCTTAACGCCAGTCTCACATCGAATGCCTTGCTTCTTAAAGGCTCGAGCAAGTTCCTTAGAAACGTCCGCGTCTTCGATCGGCACTATCCGATCCATTAATTCGACCACGGTAGTCTCGCATCCGAAACGGTGATAGACGCTCGCAAATTCGACGCCGACGGCGCCCGAACCCATCACGACCATCGATTTCGGCACTCTATCGAGTTCCAGTATGTGGTCAGAATTGACGACCTGCTTTCCGTCGGTTTCAAATCCGGGGATCGGTCGAACGACGGAACCGGTTGCTATAATAATGTTCTTGGTGTCGATCGTCTGTTTGTTGCCGTCTGCGGAGGTCACCTCGACCTTGCCTTTACCGGCGATCTTTCCAAAGCCATTGAAAACCGTGACCTTGTTCTTTTTCATCAAGTAGGTCACGCCCGCGGCATTTTTGTCGACGATATTCGATTTGTATTTCTGGATCCCGGCCCAGTCAAAACTGAGGCCTGTGACCTTCAAACCAAAATCTTCGAAATGACCCGCTTTCTGATATAGATGGGCTGCGTTCAATAGTGCCTTGGTCGGTATACAGCCACGCAGGCCGCATGTGCCGCCAAGTTTCGCGTCCTTTTCCTTTTCGATGATGGCTACCTTGAGTCCAAGTTGTGCCCCGCGGACCGCGGCAACGTATCCGCCCGGCCCTGCTCCGATAATAGTGATGTCAAATTGTTCTGCCAATGTAGTTAACCTCTATGTAGATAATGAAAAATTGCGTAAAGGACATTATAAGGCTTTCGAGAACTGCAGGCTAGTTAATTACTTTAGATTTGCGATAGACTGACCTCAGTATGATCCATTCAGACGAATTTCTGTCGATCGTCAACGACGCAAAGTCTCGAATTCGTGAGTTGACCGTGCCGGAGGCTCAGGAACGAGTCGCCGTCGGAGCCAAACTCATAGACGTCCGCGAAGATAGCGAATGGTCCGAGCACGCGAGCGGTGCGATACACATCGGGCGCGGTGTGATCGAGCGCGATATAGTTAGCGAGATCCCGGATAAATCGACCGAGATCATTCTGTATTGCGGCGGCGGTTACCGTTCGGCACTGGCGGCGGATATGCTGCAGAAGATGGGATATTCCAATGTGTGGTCAATGGACGGCGGCTGGAAGGCGTGGAAGGATGCCGGAGCACCTTTTGAAATGGAGATACCTTTCTAATGAATAACGATCAACGAGACAATGAATTTGACCCGAGAGCCCGCACCCGTGAGATCCGGGCGGAGTTTGCCGCACGAGGCGACGTCATCGGATGGTTTGAGGCTCTTTACACGGAAGCGGCGGGGGACAATACCAAAATTCCGTGGGGCGATCTTGTGCCAAATCCGTACTTAAGGGCGTGGGCAGAATCTACGGGCTTAAAGGGAGACGGTCGCAAGGCACTTGTCATAGGATGCGGCCTTGGCGATGACGCGAAATATCTGTACGATCTCGGATTTAAGGTTACGGCTTTCGACGTTTCGCCAACAGCGATCGAATGGGCAAAGCGTATCCATTCCGATACGGACATTAAATTTGAGAATGCCAATCTTTTTGATCCGTCCCGTGATTGGATCGGCGCATTTGATTTTGTGCTGGAGGTCTATACGATCCAACCGCTCCCGCTCGATCTGCGTCCGAAAGTGGTCGATGCGATATCGGCATTTGTGGGAGATGATGGAGAGCTTCTGGTGGTCACGCGTGGCCGCGAAGATGATGTCGAACCGGACGAATTGCCCTGGCCGATGTCCCGTAAGGATCTTTCCCGCTTTGAATCGAACGGTCTCGTTCAAACCGATTTTGTCCAGATGCCGGGCGAAGAAGACGAACCGCCGCGATTCGTGGTCACATATAGACGCAATTCTATGCCCGAGTAGTTAAATTGTTCAATTATTGTCGCCGATCGCCGCGATTGCTATCAAGGCGAGGCACGTTATTTGCACGTTACTATTAGCGGAGTCCTTTTATCGGCATTTGCTCTAAGTTGAGTGAAAAATTACACGATTACTCTGCAAAATCGGTAAAATATACGCACGTACAGGAGAACCGGACTTATGCAATTCAAGCAATTCTATCTTGGCTGTTTATCCCACGCATCGTACTATCTCGGTTCGGACGGCGAGGCGGTGATAATCGATCCGCAGCGTGACGTTCAGCAATATCTGGACGAGGCCGCCGCCAATGACCAGAAGATAAAATATGTTATCGAGACCCACTCACACGCCGATTTTGTGAGCGGGCATCTGGAACTTGCCGGCAAGACCGGTGCCGACATCATCTACGGTGAGCGTGCAGCGACACATTTTCCGACACATAAGGTTCGCGACGGCGACGAGTTGATGGTCGGCAAGATCAAATTGAGATTTCTTGAAACGCCCGGACATACGCCTGAGGGCATCACGATAGTTGCCGAGGACACAGAAGACAAATATGCACCGCTGAAGATGTTCACGGGCGACACGCTATTTATAGGGGACGTCGGACGGCCTGATCTGATCGGTTCAAAAGGCTTTACCGCAGAGCAGATGGGCGAGATGCTGTACAGTTCGCTCCACAATAGTATCCTCGCATACCCGGATGAGACCGAGGTTTATCCGGCACACGGTGCGGGTTCGCTCTGCGGCAAGTCGTTGTCGAAGGAGACTTGGTCGACACTCGGGAATCAGCGCCAGTTTAATTACGCTCTTCAACCAATGAGCGTTGAGGAGTTTGTAAAGATCGTGGCGGCCGATCAACCTGAAGTGCCGATGTATTTCCCAAAGAGTGCGGCAAAAAATCTACAAGGCTCCGGCTCTCTCGACGATATCGCCAAGCCACGGCAGATATCAGAAGACGAGCTGATCACGTTTGATGGAGTCGCGATCGACGTCCGGCAAGCCTCTGAGTACGGGGCAGGTCACGTGCCGAATTCGGTCAATATCGGGCTCGGTGGGCAATTTGCTTCGTGGGCCGGAACGCTGATCCCGATCGGAACTCCGATCGCGATCATCGCTGAAACCCAAGACCAGGTTGACGAGGCGGTCACCCGGCTTGCACGGGTTGGGCACGAAAATGCCACATACTTTTTCTTGATCAGCGACTATTCCGGAGACATCAGAAAGGTTGGACAGGTATCCGTGGACCTCGTCGACCAATTGATCCGGGACGGCGGCAAAATTCAGTTTGTTGATGTCCGCAGGGCATCAGAACACGCCGCAAGTCACGCACCTCAGACTACCAATATACCGCTTGATAGACTTGCTGTTGATTTCGAAACGCTCGATCCCACGGCGCCGACCTACGTTATATGCCAAGGCGGTTATCGATCGAGCATTGGGACGAGCATTCTCGAAAACGCAGGGTTTCGTGAATTGTTGAACGTTACGGGTGGAACCGCGGCGTGGCTCGCGGCGGGCTTGGAGACGCAAGTGTCGACCGCAGTCTGCGCAGCAACTAAACAGGTGTGACATATGCGAATTTTATTAATATTGGTCTCAATAATGGTCTTGTTCTCCGGATGCCAGAAGTCCGGTAGGACAACGACTGATTCGGGTGTTCAGACATCGTCCACTACCGTAAGAGAGGCCTCACCGGTCGAAACGCAGGTAGCAGTCTCAAAGGCCTATTCTCAATTCATTGATGTACGGACGCCTGAAGAGTATGCGGGCGGCCACGCCGCGAGGGCGGTAAATATACCGCTGGATACATTAATGGGCAGCCTTGATCGTCTCGAAAAGAACGAACCGGTTTATCTGATATGTCAGACCGGGCGACGGTCAGGTCAAGCCGCCGAAATGCTAAAGGGAGCGGGTTTTAGCAATGTGATCAACGTGACGGGCGGCACTACCGCCTGGCAAGCCGCTGATCTGCCAATGGAAACTAAGCCGCCACATAATGTGCCGGCACCAAAATAGAGGTTTATAAAGCAAATGGAAAACTTGATCATATTGATTGCGGCCGCTGGAGTCTGGCTGTTGTTGCAACTCGTTATTTTGCCAAGGCTCGGCTTCAGCACCTGAATGCGCGGAGCCTGCGACGCCGGGTCCCGGCGTGATAAACCGCATTCTGATCTAACGGAAAATGAAAGTACGAATATTAGTGGTGATGGTAGATGACTCGCGCTTATGAAATAAGGGTAATGATACTATCGGCCTTACTGCCGATAGTAATTTTCGTGGCTGGCGGTTGCGGCCAAGCAGTGAGTGTCAACCGCATCGTCACGTCAAATCTCGTTGGAGACAGTTATTCTCTATCGATCGAAGCTGCCGAGATCAACGGATTCGCCGGGCTTCACTCATTCGCCGTGGCGCAATATGATCGTAAATGGATTCTCATTGGCGGTCGTACTGATGGACTTCATCGCCGACAACCCTTCGCGGCATTTTCGCCGGACGGCAATAACACAAACGTCATCGTCATCGATCCGCAAACCAAGCAAAGTTGGAGTGCCGGAATCGCAGATCTGCCGCCTGCTATAAGTGAACAACTGCAATCAACCAATATGCAGTTTATTCAAACGGGGAAGACACTCTATTTGATCGGTGGTTACGGCTACAGCAAAGCGGCCGGAAACCACATAACTCATCGATCACTAATTGCGGTTAAACTCGACGGTCTCGTCGCCGCGATACAAAAGGGCGGAACGATCAATTCCCATTTTAGACAGATAATTGATCCGATTTTTGCTTTGACAGGCGCACAGATCGGCAAGATCGGCGACGTATATTATCTGGTGGGCGGTCAGGAATTTCAGGGTCGATATAATCCGATGGGTCCTGATCACGGTCCTGGATTCATCCAGAAATACAGTGATCAGATCCGCAGATTTCGTATCCTGGATGACGGCATAAAACTAGGCGTTGAAAAGCTTGCCGCGGTTACGGACAGCGACAATTTGCACCGACGTGACCTTAATATGTTGCCGCAGATATTTGCGAATAACAAAGAGGGTTTTACCGTTTTCTCCGGCGTGTTTCAGGTTTCCGCAAATGTTCCGTTTACAAACACCGTCGATATTTTACCCGATAAACACACGGTGAACACATCATTTACTCAATACCTCAATCACTATCATTCGGCAAAAGTAGCTCTATATGACGCGGCAAAAGAGAGTATGGAAAATATCTTCTTTGGTGGCATAAGCCAGTACGAAGATAATGCGGGTACGCTGACCAAAAACGATGATGTGCCTTTCACAAAGGTGATCAGCAAAGTGACCCGTGACAAGTTTGGAAAAATGAGCGAGGTAAAACTCGGCGATATGCCCGGATATTTCGGGGCAAGTGCGGAGTTTTTGGTTAGCCAGGATGTGTCAAAATTCGAAAACGATATTGTTAAGATCAATGATCTCAAGGGCGACCGGCTGCTACTTGGCCATATAGTCGGTGGAATAACCAGTTCACAAAAGAGTGTTTTTTTCAGCAACCGGGGATCAGAAAGTACGGCCAACAAGACTATCTTTGCGGTTTGGCTTACCAAGATACCTAAGTAAGGTGTGAACGACCATAGGACCTTTTTGAAGGATCCTTGAATTCTCGGAGCAAAGGTGAATTTTATGAGTAAATATTTTGATCCAAGCAATGCAATTCAAGATTTCTTAGTATTTGGTGAATTCGGTGATGTCAATCCGTCCATAACTGACTCGTCGACATTTACCTTTATGTCGCCTGATCGAATGGAGGAGCTTTTCGATCACGAGATCGAGGGCTGTTTCCTGTATTCGCGTCACTGGAATCCAACAAATAAATTCCTGTCCGATGCCCTGGCGCGAATGGAGGACAGCGAGGCGGCGCAGGCCAAGGCATCAGGAATGGCTGCCATCAGTTCGGCGATCATCCAACTATGCGGAAATGGCGATGAGATCATTTCGTCGCGCACCGTGTATGGTGGCACGTATGCGTTATTCAAGAATTTTCTTCCGCGATTCGGTATCAAGGTACATTTTGTGGATGTTCTGGATCTTGATGCGATAGCCGCTCTGATCAATGAAAATACAAAGGTAATTTATTGCGAATCTATCAGTAATCCATTGCTCGACGTCTCGGATATCCCGTCACTTTCTAAACTATGCAAAAGCCACGGGATCAAACTCGTCGTTGACAATACCTTCAGCCCGATGATGCTGTCGCCGATCCGACTCGGTGCAGACGTGGTGGTCCACAGTCTGACAAAATACATTAACGGTACGAGTGATTGTGTCGCGGGATGTGTTTGTGCAAGCAATGATTTTATACATCAACTGACGGACATCAACTCCGGAGCGTCGATGTTGTTCGGTGCCGTACTCGACAGCACGCGGGCCGCGAGTATTCTCAAAAACTTACATTCGCTGCACTTGAGAATGAGGCAGCACAGCCGGAATGCTCAATTTATCGCAGAGAATCTGCAGGAACTGGGCCTGAAGGTATTCTACCCGGGACTGCCCGACCACCCGCACCATCAGCTACTAACCGAAATGATGAACGACGGGTTTGGTTATGGAGGAATGTTGGCGATCGATGTCGGTGATGCAGCCACAGCAAATCGACTGATGACCAGAATGCAGGAGGAAAAGGTCGGTTATCTTGCAGTGAGCCTCGGGTATTTCAAAACTCTCTTCAGCTCGCCGGGCCACAGCACATCATCTGAGATCCCCATTGAAGAACGTCAGGCGATGGGATTGAGTGAGGGCCTTGTCCGATTTTCGATCGGGTTGGATAACGACATCCAACTCTCGTTCGAGCGTATCAAATCCTGCCTGAAAGAACTCGGCATCGTCTAAAAGAAAGTGCCGGGGCGACGACGCTCCGGCACTATTTTTCTCTACTGGATCGACACCGATGACTGTGCCCGTGGCTGATCTGTAAACCTCCCCTGATTGTTACCCGTCTAAATTGGAGTTTTCGGGTTAAGGAGAACGTGTCCGCATGATGCTCTGGGAGGCATGCCTCCCAGAGCATCATGCGGCCGGCGGCGGTTGT
>Ga0073905_10000493_pt1 | contig 18519 bp, 19 predicted proteins | sample KloWWTupernatant_FD_65482 | JGI IMG/M metagenome (GOLD analysis project Ga0073905, IMG submission 65482) | Active sludge microbial communities from Klosterneuburg, Austria, studying microevolution and ecology of nitrifiers - Klosterneuburg... | ecosystem: Engineered > WWTP > Aerobic digester >... | reverse complement strand
GCCTCGATGGTGCGCACCGACGCGGCGACGTCGTGCCTCGGCAGGCCCATCGCGCGCGCGATGTCGTTGCCGCTGCCCGCCGCGACGATCCCCAGCGGCAGATCGGTGCCGCCAACGATGTTGGCGCCGAGGTGCGCCATCCCGTCCCCGCCGACCACCACGAGCGCGTCGAGCCCGTCGACGACGGCCTGGCGGGCGTGCTGCACGGCGCCAGCCACGTCCCCGGCGGACAGGTCGACGACGGTGTGCCCGCGCCCGGCGAAGGCCTCCAGCAGGTGCTGGCCCCGTGCCTGGCCGCGCCCGTGGCCCGCTGTCGGGTTGATGACGACGCCGATCCGTGCGCCGCCCATCACACGTCCCCGTCGACCGCGTCGACCAGGCCGGCGGCACGGTCCCGGCGCCGGTCCACCAGGGCGCAGACGCCGACGGCCACCCCGTACAGCAGGCAGATCGGCACGGCCAGGGCGAACATCGAGATGGCGTCGGCCGTGGGCGTGGCGATCGCGCCGAAGACGCACGCGAGCAGCACGGCCCACCGCCACCCGCTCGCCAGCGTGCTGGCGCGGACCAGCCCCGCGAGATTCAGGCCCACCATGACCACGGGCAGCAGGAAGGCCGCACCGAACGCCAGGACCATGCGCATGACGAAACCGAGGTAGGCCTGCGCGTCGATGTAGTTCACGGCGTCGTCGGGCGTCAGGCCGGCGAGCAGCCCGACCGTCTTGGGCATCACCCACCACGCGAGTGCCGCGCCGAGCAGGAAGAGCGGCACGGCGGCGGCGACGAACCCGATGGCGTACCACCGTTCGCGACGCGTCAGCCCGGGAGTGATGAAGGCCCAGAGCTGGTAGATCCACCACGGGCTGGTGACGATCGCCCCCGCGAACAGGGCGATCTTGATCTGCAGGTCGAGGGGTGTGGCGACGCCGCCGAAGTTGAGCGCGATGTCGGCGCCCTGGGCCTCCGCCAGCGCGACGACGGGGGCCTGGAGCGCGGTGAAGAGCCAGGGGTAGGCGAACCATCCGACGACGGCGCCGACGGCGAGCCCGCCGGCGGCCAGCAGCAGCCGGGTGCGCAGCTCGCGCAGGTGCTCGCGCAGCGGCATCCGCCCGTCCGGGCTGCGACGTGCGCCACGCCCCGCGCGGGCCGCCTCAGGGGCGGCTGCGCTCACCGTCGTCGTCGGTCCGGGTCTCGGTGGGGGTGCTCGCCGGGCCGGCGGGCGGTGCGTCCGGCGTGCCCAGGTCCTTGACCTCGGAGCGGAAGATCCGCGCGGACTTGCCGACGCTGCGCGCCAGGTCGGGCAGCCGGCGGGCGCCGAAGAGCAGCAGCACCACCAGCAGGATGATGACCCATTCCCAGCCGCCGAGGTTGCGCATGACGTCCTTCCGATCGACAGAGCGTCATCGTAGCCCTCGCGCGGACGGACACCGGGCGAGGCCGTGCAGGTCAGGACGGGCGCATCCGGGGTGGCCGTCAGTGGGTCAGCGCACGCCAGCGGCGGTAGGTCGCCGCACGGCGGTCGAGCCGGGCGGCTCGGCGGCGCTGCGCGGCCACGGCACCCTCGGCGCGGCGCATCCGGGCCGGCTCGGGGTCCGTGAGGTCCACCGGCCGCGGCGGGTCGCGCTGCTCTGCCGCCTCGGTGAGCGCCTCGATCTGCTCGCCCAGGCGCGTGAGCACCTCCGAGGCGCGCCCCAGCTCGACGAGCAGCGCCTTGCCCGAGCGGTACACGTGGCGCAGCAGGAAGAACGCGCCCACGAGCGTCCCCACGACCAGGACCGCCCACACCGTGAACCAGAGCATCGGGCCAGGCTATCCCTCGTCCGGGCCGGGCCCGGCCGCCGGAGCCGCCTCGGGGTAGGCCTCGAGGGCGCGCCGTGCCGCCTCGCCGGCCTCGACCGCGGCGAGCACCGGGTCGACCGCGCGCACGTCCGCCGCGAGGCGCAGCAGGAGGTGCCGCAACCAGGCGGGCGTCGAGACGCGCAGGACGACCCGGAAGCCGCCGTCGTCCAGCTCCGTGATCTCCTCGACCGGCAGCTGCTCGGCGACCCACCGTGCGCGGCCGTCGAGGTCCAGGACCACCTCGTCGTGCTCGTCGAGCGCGCGGAACGTCGCAGGTGCGTGGTCGGCGACGGTCGTGGCGGCCGTGGCGAGGACCTCCGCGTCGAGCACGCGGTCCAGCCGGAACAGCCGCTCGCCGCCCGCGGCGTGGCACCAGGCCTGCAGGTAGGAGTGCTCGTCCCCTGTGAGCAGCTGCCACGGGTCGACCTCGCGCACGCTCACGGCGTCGGCCGCGTCGACGTAACGCAGGCGCAGCCGCCGGCCGTCGCGCAGCGCGGTGCGGGCTGCCGCGACGACGGCGGGCGCTGCGTCCACGGCCAGGTGGACGTCCACCGTCGCGGCCGCCTCACCGGTTGCCGTCGTCAGCACCTGCAGGGTGCTCGCGAGCACCTCCCGCTCGGCCGGCTCCAGGGCCGGCCCGACGGACTCGTCGAGCGCCCGGAGCGCCGCGACCAGCGCGACGGCCTCGCGCGTGCCGAGCCGCAGCGCCCGGGACATGCCGCGCGACTGGGTCAGGCGCAGCACGCCGGAGTCCAGGGACGCCGCGTCGAAGTCGATGAGGTCGTCCGGCCAGTAGCCGGGGGTCCCGGACATCCACAGCGTGTCGACGTCGCGCAGCACCTGGGTGGGGCTCACCGCGAAGTGCGCCGCGACGTCCTCCACGGGGACCCCGGGGTGCCGGTCGAGGAACGCGACCAAGCCCAGCAGCCGGACCAGCCGCTCGGGGGTGCGCTCAGCCATCGGAGCCTCCCAGCCGCCGACCCATCGCCACGGCCGCGGCGAGGCGCCTGACCACGGCGGCACGTAGCGCGGGCGGTCCGAGCACGACGACGGCGTCCGTGTAGGCGGTCACCTCGTCGGCGAGATCGCTGTGCCGGGTGTACGGCACGGCCAGCAGGTCCATGCCAGCGGGTGCGCCGGCGTCGGCAGGTGCGCCGCCCGGGACCGCGTCCGGTGCGACGGCGCGGGCGCGCAGGGCGCCGGCCCGGTCGGGTGCGACGGCCAGCCACGCCGTGCGGGCCTCGGCGTGCTGGGCCGACACGAGCAGGGCTCGCGGGTCGGCGTCAGCGGGCAGCGTGAATGCCGCCGGCGGTCCCACGGGGCGCACCATGCCCACAATCCGGCTGAGGCGGAACACCCGGGGCGCGTCGCGGCCCTGGTCGCGGCCCACGAGGTACCAGCCGCCGCGGCTGGCGATGAGGCGCCACGGCTCGACCGTGCGCTCGAGCACCTCGCCCGTGCTCGCGGCACGGTAGGTGAACACGACGACCTGGCGCGCGTGAGCGGCGTCGAGCAGCGGGGCGAGCGCCGGTCCGGCGGGGTGGATCCGCGGGGCGAGACCGACGACGGCGTCCGTCTGGGACGGCGTGGCGCCCACGACGCGCAGCTTCGTCAGCGCGCGCGCGGCATCGGTGCGCAGGGACTGGTCCTGCCAGAACTCCGCGGCCAGCGCGAGCACGCCGAGCTGGGCGGCGCTGAGCTCCATGGGGGGCAGGGCGTAGGCGTCCTGGTCGACGCGGTAGCCCTGGTCGTCGCCGTGCGCCGCGGACGAGACGGTGACCACGGGGACGCCGAGGTCGCGCAGCGTGTCCTTGTCGCGCTCGAACATCCGCTCGAAGGCCTCGACGCTGCCTGCGGTGTCGTAGCCCGCGACGGAGCGGCGGATCTGCTCCTTGGTCATCCGGCCGGTGGTGTTGACCAGGGCGATGACGAGGTTGAGCAGCCGCTCGGCTGGGGGCAGGGCATCGGGCATCGCACCCCACGCTAGCGGCGGTAGCGTGCTCCGGTGATCACCTGGCGCGCGGGGACCGTGGTGTCGCTCGGCCCGAGCTGGCCGGGCAGCATCGAGCTGACCGTCCGGCTCGAGGACGGCACCGAGCTGCGGGCCCTGGCCCACCCCGAGCTGGTCGGCCTCCCGGTGCCCGGTGCGCGGGTGCTGCTCAACGTCTCGGCCCAGGTGCGCGGGTTGGGCACGGGGGGCTACGCGCTCGTCGTCGCCCTGCCGGACGCCCTGCCCGCCGATCCGCCGGCCGGCCCTGGCCACCTCGTCAAGGCCCGCTACACGCCGCTGCAGGCGATGGTGCTGGGCGTCGACGAGCAGGAGTCCGAGCACCACGCCACGCTGCGCGACGCCGACGACCTCGCGGGGATGCCCGTCGTCGTCGCGGACCTGCACTCGGCACTGCCCGCGGTGCTCGCCGGTGCGCGGGCCGCGGCGTCCGCTGCGGGCCGTCCGGCACCGCGCGCGGTCTACGTCATGACCGACGGCGGCGCGCTGCCCGCGTGGTTCTCGCGGACCGTGGCCGGGCTGCGGGCCGCGGGCTGGCTCGAGGCCTGCATCACGGTCGGCCAGGCGTTCGGCGGGGACCTCGAGGCCGTGACGGTGCACAGCGGCCTGCTCGCGGCGCGGCTCGTCGTGGGTGCGGACCTCGTCGTCGTCGCGCAGGGTCCGGGCAACCTGGGGACCGGGACGCGGTGGGGGTTCTCCGGCGTCGCGGCAGGCGAGGCGCTCAACGCTGTCGGCACGCTGGGCGGGCGGCCGGTCGCATCGCTGCGGGTGTCCGGCGCGGACCCGCGCGATCGCCACCGTGGCGTGTCGCACCACTCGACCACGGCCTACGGCCGGGTGGCACTCGTCCCGGCCGACCTCGTCGTCCCGGTCGCCGACCCGACGGACGCCCCCGGTGCCCCGACCGCGCCCACCGAGGCCGGGCCCGGTGCCTCTGCGGCGAGCGACGGCGAGCCCGCCGAGATCTACCCCGGCCGGGCCGCGTTCCTGGCCAAGGTCCACGAGCAGGCGCGCGCGCTGTGCGCGCCGGGCGGGCACCGTCTCGTCGAGGTGGCCGCCGGCCTTCCCCTGCTCGCTGCGCTGACCACGTCGCCGGTGCGCCTGACGACGATGGGCCGAGGACTCGACGCAGACCCGGAGGCCTTCCTCGCCGCGGCCGCGGCGGGCGTGCACGCCGCCGGCCTCTGCTGACCCCGGCCCCGTCCCTCCCGCCGTTCGACAGCGGTTCTCCGCGGTTCTCGGTCGTGTGACGACCGAGAACCGCGGAGAACCGCTCTGATCATGCAGGCTGAGGCCGTCAGTCGTCGCGGGGGGTCGCCGAGTGCAGGGCGACCAGGGTGGCCAGGCGGCGGGACTCCGCCGTCGCGCGGTCGCCGTCGGCGCGCTGGATGCCCATGACCGCGATCGTGTCGCCGTCGGCGAGGTCGAGCTGCACCCAGGGTCGGCCCTGGCCGAACCGCACCGAGACGATCTCCGTCCACTCCACGCGGCGCGTGAGCAGGAGGTTGCGCACCACCAGCCCGCGCTCGTCCGGGACGGCCCGCACCGAGGCCTGCCGGGACAGGAACCATGCGACGAGCACGCCGAACCCGACGATGCCCAGCCGGTCGAGCACGGAACCACCGCCGATCGAGCCCCAGGGCAGCAGCACGGCGATGGCGACCATGAGCACGAGGACGGCCCCCGCGAGCACGAGCGAGACCACCCGGGCGGCGCGCGGCCGGAAGACCCCGTGCAGGTCGTCGTTCACGGCGACGTCCGCGCGCTGCGGGGCACGGCTCAGAGCCGGCAGGCGTGGATGGACGTCACCAGGATCGCGCGCGCGCCGACCTCGTAGAGCGCGTCCATGACCTGGTTGGTCTGCTCGCGGCGCACCATCGCACGCACCGCCGCCCACTCGCGGTTGTGCAGCGGGGAGACGGTCGGCGACTCGAGGCCCGGCGTGATCGCGACGGCGGCGTCGACGTGGTCCAGCGGCACGTCGTAGTCCATGAGGACGTACTGCTGGGCGACGATGACGCCCTGCAGCCGGCGGGCGAGCACCTCGACACCCGCGGGGACCTCGGCCTGGGAGCGTGGCCGGATGAGCACGGCCTCGGAGCGCAGGATGGGCTCGCCGAACACCTCGAGCCCGGCGCCGCGGAGCGTGGTCCCGGTGGACACGACGTCCGCCACGACCTCGGCGACGCCCAGCTGGACGGCCGACTCGACGGCGCCGTCCAGCCGCACGACGGTCGACTCGATCCCGCGGTCGCGCAGGTAGCCGTCGACGAGCACCGGGTAGGACGTCGCGACGCGGCGGCCGGCGACCTCGTCGAGCGAGCGCACCGATGCGGCCGGCGCCGCGAACCGGAAGGTGGACCCGCCGAAGCCCAACGGCATGTGCTCGACGGCATCCGCCCCGGAGTCCAGCAGCAGGTCGCGGCCCGTGATCCCGGCGTCGACGGTGCCCGAGCCGACGTACACGGCGATGTCGCGCGGGCGCAGGAAGAAGAACTCGATGTCGTGCTCGGGGTCCACGAGGACGAGCTCGCGCGGGTCACGGCGCTGGCGGTAGCCCGCCTCGCGGAGCATGGCGGAGGCTGGCTCGGACAGCGAGCCCTTGTTGGGGACGGCGATGCGCAGCACGGGTGGTCCTCGACGGTCGGGACGGCTCGGGGCTGACCGCGCTGGTCGCGGCGCCCGGGCCCGTCACAGGTGGGTGTAGACGTCCTCGAGCGTCAGCCCGCGGGCGAGCATGAGGACCTGCAGGTGGTAGAGCAGCTGGGAGATCTCCTCCGCGGTGCGGACGTCGCCCTCGTGCTCGGCGGCCATCCACACCTCGGCTGCCTCCTCGACGACCTTCTTGCCGATCGCGTGGACGCCGGCGTCGAGCTCGGCGACGGTGCCCGAGCCGGCCGGACGGGTGCTGGCCTTCTCGGCCAGCTCGGCGAACAGGGAGTCGAACGTCTTCACGACGCAGAGCCTACGGGAGCGGCCGGGCGCCCCGCGGGGCCGTCCACGCCGCGTCCGGCCGCGCCTGGCCCGGCGCCCACCTCGGCACGCTGTGCCCGCAGCCACACCGTGAACCCGTAGACGACGACGCCGCCGTAGACGAGGTACAGCACGGCGGACGGGTAGTACCCGGCCTGGAGCAGCAGCGGCACCCCCACGGCGTCCACCGCGAGCCAGATGAGCCAGAACTCTGTCCAGCCCCGGGCCATCCCGTAGGTCGCGAGCAGGCTGCCCGTGAAGATCCACGCATCCGCCCACGGCCCCCACGAGCCCAGCGCGGTGAACACCCAGGCGAAGACGAGCGTGCCGACGACGGCTGCCGTGAGCAGCTGCAGACGTTCCGTGGTCGTCGCCCATCGGGGCACCACGGCGGGGCCGTCGCCGTCCCCGGAGCGCGCCGCCGCCCGCCACCGCACCCAGCCGTAGACGGCGAGCACGATGAAGAAGACCTGCCGTGCCGCCTGCCCGTAGAGGTCCTTGGCCTGCGGCGTGTCGAAGGCGACGCCGAGGAACACCGTGAAGAGCAGCACGTTGCCGACCACGCCCACCGGCCAGGCCCAGATCTTGCGGCGCATCCCCCCCACGGCGGAGGCCAGACCGAAGAGGTTGCCGATGATCTCGCGCCACAGGATGGGGTGCCCGGCGATCGTCACCTGGGCGTCGAACAGCCAGTCGATCACGCGGTCACCCCGGTCACCCGGGTCACCCCTGGCACCCCTGGCACGTCGCGCAGGGCCAGCACGGTGGCGACGGCCGCCTGCGCAGCCTCCGCCCCCTTGTCCTCGTGCGAGCCAGGCAGCCCGGCCCTGTCGAGCGCCTGCGCCTCGTCGTCGCAGGTCAGCAGCCCGAAGCCCACCGGGACGCCCGTCCGGACGGCGACGTCGGTCAGCCCGGTGGTCGCCGCCGAGCACACGTAGTCGAAGTGCGGTGTGCCGCCACGGATGACGACGCCCAGCGCGACGACGGCGTCGACCGTCGGGGCGAGCCGCGCGGCCGCGACCGGGAGCTCGAACGAGCCCGGGACGCGCACGACGACGACGTCGGACTCCCCCAGACCGGCCTCGGCCAGGGCGCGGCGCGCACCGGCCAGCAGGCCGTCCATGACGACCGTGTGCCAGCTCGCGGCGACGACGGCCACCCGCAGGCCCCGTCCGTCCAGCGTCAGGGTGGGTGCCCCGGCTCCGCTCATCGGTCCTCCTCCAGATCCGTCAGCAGGTGGCCCATCGAGGCCGCCTTGGTGCGCAGGTACGCGGCGTTGTGCGGGGTGCGGCCCACCTGGAGCGGCAGCACCTCGACGACGTCGATCCCGTGCGCGGTCATCCCGGCCACCTTGGCCGGGTTGTTGGTGAGCAGCCGCACCCGGTCCAGGCCCAGCTGGTGCAGGATCGCCGCGGCCGCGCCGTACTCGCGACGGTCGGCGGGCAGCCCCAGGTCGAGGTTGGCCTGGACCGTGTCCCGGCCGGTGTCCTGCAGCGCGTACGCGTCGATCTTCGCGAGCAGCCCGATCCCCCGGCCCTCGTGACCCGTGAGGTAGACGACCGCGCCGCCCTCGACGGCCACCCGCGCCTGCGCCGCATGGAGCTGGGGGCCGCAGTCGCAGCGCAGCGAGCCCAGCGCGTCGCCGGTGAGGCACTCGGAGTGCACCCGGACCAGGGGGACGTCGGCCGGCTCGGTGCCGGCGGCCGCGAGGGCGACGTGGGCTGCGCCCGTCCGCAGGTCGCGGAAGCCGTGCACGGTGAACACCCCGTGCCGCGTGGGCAGCTCCGCAGCCCCCGTGGGCTCGACCCACGGCGCCAGCGGGGTGGGGGCGTCCGTGGGCAGGTCGTCGTGCGCGCGCCGCCATGCGACGAGGTCCTCGATGGTCAGCAGCACCAGGCCCGCCTCGGCGCCCAGCGCTGCGGTGGCGGGAAGACGCATCATCGTGCCGTCGTCGTGCACCAGCTCGGCGATCCCCGCGACGGGGTCGAGCCCGGCGAGCCGGCACAGGTCCACGGCGGCCTCCGTGTGACCGGCGCGGTGCAGCACACCGCCGGGGACGGCGCGCAGCGGCAGCACGTGACCCGGTCGGATGACGTCCCCCGGTCCGGACCGCGGGTCCGCGAGCACGCGCAGCGTCCGCGCGCGGTCGGCGGCCGAGATGCCCGTGCTGACGCCGTCGGTCGCGTCCACGGTCACCGTGTAGGCCGTGCGGCGGGGGTCCTGGCTCATCGGCACCATGAGCGGCAGGTCGAGGGCGTCGGCGCGGTCGGCCGGCATCGGCGCGCACAGGTACCCCGAGGAGTGCCGGATGGTCCATGCCACCCACTCGGCCGTGGCGGTCTGCGCCGCGAGGACGACATCGGCCTCGTTCTCCCGGTCCGGGGAGTCGACGACGAGCACGGGCAGCCCGGCGCGCAGGGCGTCCAGCGCCTGCTCGACGGTGCCGAGGGCGATCGCGTTCATGCCTGGCCTTCCTCGTGGTCGCGCGGCGGGACCGGCGCGTCGGTGGCCTGCTCGTCCGGTGCCGGCAGGTGCGCGCCGAGCAGCCGCTCGACGTACTTGGCGATGACGTCCACCTCGAGGTTGACCCGGTCGCCGGGCGCGAGCCCGCCCAGGGTGGTCGCGGCGAGCGTGGTGGGGATGAGCGAGACGCCGAACCGGTCGGGCCCCACCGAGGTCACGGTCAGCGACACGCCGCCGACGCAGATCGAGCCCTTCTCGGCGACGTACCGCGCGAGCGCGGGCGGGCATCCCACGACGAGGTCGTCCCAGCGCGCGCCGGGCGACCTGCTGAGCAGCGTCCCCACGCCGTCGACGTGCCCCTGGACGAGGTGCCCGTCGAGCCGGCCGTCGGCCCGGACCGCGCGTTCGACGTTCACCCGGTCCCCCGCCGCGCGCTCGCCCAGCGTCGTGCGGGCGAGCGTCTCGGGCATGACGTCGGCCGTGAACCGGCCGTGCTCCTGCACCGTGACGGTGAGGCACACGCCGTCGACGGCGATGGAGTCGCCCAGGCGCACGCCGTCCGCGACCGTTGCGGCCACGACGATGCGTGCGTCGCCGGTCCCTCGCTCGACGGCGACCACGGTGCCGATCTCCTCGACGATCCCGGTGAACATCAGGCCTCCAGCCGACGGGCGATGACGAGCACGTCGGGACCGACCTGCTCCAGGGCGACGGTGCGCCAGCGCAGCGCGTCGCCCAACGTGGTGATGCCGAGGTCGGCCACCGCCGACCGCCCCGCGCCCAGCAGCACGGGGGCGAGGTAGACGTGCAGCTCGTCGACCACCCCGGCCGCGAGGAACGCCGCCGCCAGCACGGGGCCGCCCTCGACGACGGCGTGCCGCACGTCGCGCCGGGCGAGGTCCGCCAGCACGACGCTCGGGTCGTGGGTGTCGAGCGCGACGAGCTCGCCGCCGGGGCCGCGCAGCCGTGCGCGCGCCGGCACGGCGCGGTGCCCGACGACGACGCGCAGCGGCTGGTGCGCCGCGAGGTCGCCCTCGGCGGTGCGGGCGGTCAGCGCGGGGTCGTCCGCCAGCGCGGTCCCGGTGCCGACGACGATCGCGTCGACCGTCGCGCGGACCCGGTGGGCGTGCTCGCGCGCGGCCGGGGACGTGATCCACCGGCTCGTGCCGTCGGCTGCGGCGACCCGGCCGTCGAGGGTCGCGGCGATCTTGAGCGTGACGACGGGGCGGCCGCGCCGCACGGCTGTCAGCCAGGGCCCCAGCACGGCCTCGCCCTCCTCGCGCGCGAGGCCGGAGACCACGTCGACGCCCGCGTCGACGAGCACCTGCCCTCCGCCCGCCGCCAGCGGGTCGGGGTCGGCGACGGCGTGCACCACGCGGGTCACCCCGGCCGTGAGCAGCGCCCGGGTGCACGGCCCCGTGCGGCCCGTGTGCGCGCACGGCTCGAGCGTCACGACTGCGGTCGCTCCAGCGGTGTCGTGGCCGGCCGCACGGGCGTCGGCGATCGCTCTCACCTCGGCGTGGGGCGTCCCGGCTCCCGCGTGCCAGCCCTCGCCGATCGTCGCGCCGTCGGGGGCCAGCAGCACGCAGCCCACGCGGGGGTTGGGTCCGTGCCGGGGACCACGGGTGGCCAGCTCGAGGGCGCGCGCCATGGCAGCGCGCTCTGCCTGCAGGACCTGCGCCACGCCACCTCCCGAGCTCAGGGCTCCGGGGTGGGGCGCGAGGGTGCGCCACAACGCCCGCGCACGGCCCTCACGGACCGACCACGGACGCCACGTGTTCCTCCCATCCGGACTTTCACCGTCGGTCCTGGAGTTCCACCAGGTCAACCGGTCCTGACCCGGCCGAGGCCGAGCCGTGGACCGGGTCGCGGACTGTCACCGCCGGCTCGGATTTTCACCGACCCCGGAGCACGTTGTGTGTTCGGCGCCAGTGTGGCACAGCGACCCGGGGCGCGGGACGGTCGGAGGTCCCGGTGTGGTCGGTGTCGTCCGGGTGCCGACGGGCCGCGCGGTGCGGGCGGGGTGTCACACGTGGCGGTGCGCTGCGGCGGCGAGGGCGCGCAGCTCGGCGATCCGGCCCGCCGCGTCCTGCGCGCCGTAGACCGCCGACCCCGCGACGAAGGTGTCGGCGCCGGCATCGGCGGCCCGCTCGATGGTCTGGGCCGAGATCCCGCCGTCGACCTGCACCCACACGTCCAACCCGGCCGCGCCGACCGCCGCGCGCACCCTGCGGATCTTGGCCAGCGTCCCGTCGAGGAAGGGCTGCCCGCCGAACCCGGGCTCCACGGTCATGACGAGCACCATGTCGACCTCGGCGAGCAGGTCGACGTAGGGCTCGAAGGGGGTCGCGGGCCGCAGGGCGACGCCGGCGCGCGCTCCGAGGCGCCGCAGCTCGCGGGCGAGCCGCACGGGGGCCTGGACCGCCTCGGCGTGGAACGTCACCGACGCGGCCCCGGCCTCGGCGAACGCGGGCGCCCACCGGTCCGGCTGCTCGATCATGAGGTGCACGTCCACCGGCACGGGCGAGACCTGGACCAGCCGCTCGACGACGGGCAGGCCGATCGTGAGGTTGGGCACGAAGTGGTTGTCCATCACGTCGACGTGCGCCCAGTCGGCCGTCGAGATCCGGCCGAGCTCTGCCTCGAGGTTGGCGAAGTCGGCTGACAGGATGCTGGGGCTGATGCGCACGGCCATGGGGACAGTCTGGCCCAGGTCGGCCGCTCGGGGCCGCAGGGGGCTCAGGTGCGGCGGAGCAGCGTCAGATGCATGGCGTCGGTCCCGTGCACGTGCGGCCACAGCTGCACGCCCGGCCCGGGGCCGAGCTCGATGTCGCCGGCGACCGAGCGCACGGCCTCCCGCGCGTCCAGCCGTACGACGTCGTCGCGCCGCTTGAGCACGTCCTTGACGACGAGCTCGGTCTCGGCGGGGTGCGGCGAGCACGTGACGTACGCCACCACCCCGCCGGGGCGCGTGGCGTCGAGCGCCGCCGTGAGCAGGGCTCGCTGGGTGTCGCCCAGCGGGCCGAGGTCCGCCGCCACCCGCCGCCAGCGCGACTCCGGCCGTCGGCGCAGCGCGCCGAGGCCCGTGCACGGCGCGTCGACGAGCACCCGGTCGTAGCGACCGGGCTCGTCCGTGCCGACCGTGCGCCCGTCGGCGCAGCGCACCTGGACCACACCGTCGGGCAGGCCGACGACCGCGCGCTCGACCAGGAGCGCACGGTGCGGTGCGAGCTCGTTGGCGACGACGTGCGCCCCACGGCCCGCCGCGACGGCGCCGAGCAGCCCCGTCTTGCCGCCGGGGCCGGCGCACAGGTCGAGCCACGTCTCCCGCTCGGGCGGGCCGCCGTCTGCCGCGGGCAGCGGGGTCACGGGAACGGCGGCCAGCGCCAGGGCGACGAGCTGGCTCCCCTCGTCCTGCACCGCCACGGCGCCCTCGCGCAGGCCCGGCACAGCACCCGGGTCGCCGCCCTGCAGGATCACCGCGGTGGGCGTCCAGCGCCCGGGCGTCGAGCCCCGGTTGGCGCGCAGGACAGCCGCGCGGTCGGCCAGGCCGGGGCGGGCCACGAGGGTCACGGCGGGCGCGTCGTTGTCCGCCTCGAGCAGCGCCGCGAGCTCCTCGGGTGCGCGACCGTCGGCGACGAGCGCCTGGCGCATCGCCCGGACGATCCATGCCGGGTGGCTCTGCGTCACGGCGAGCCGCTCGATGTCGTCCGGTGCCGCCTCGGCGATCCGCGCGAGCCACGTGTCCAGGTCCGCCTCGGTGACGCGGCGCAGCACGGCGTTGACGAGCTGGGCGGGCCCGGCGCCGACGCGTGCCCTGGCCAGCGCGACCGTCTCGGAGACGGCGGCGTGCGCCGGGACGCGCATCCCGAGCACCTGGTGGACCCCGAGGCGCAGCACGTCGAGCAGCGGCGGGTCGAGCTCGGCAACGGGCCGCCGTGCCGCCAGGGCGATGACCGCGTCGTACCGTCCGCGCAGGCGCAGCGTGCCGTAGGCGAGCTCGGTGGCGAACGCCGCGTCGCGCCCCGTGATGCCGCGGTGGCGCAGCAGCGGTGGCAGCGCGAGGTTCGCGTAGGCGGCCGAGTCGGCGACCTCGCGCAGCACGTCGAACGCCGCGGTGCGGGCGGGGTCGCCGCTGCTGCGGCGCTCGCCGGGGGCCTGGACGGTGCGGTGGCCCTGCGCCTGGGCCCGAGCCGGGCCGCGCTGCCGGCCGCGCGCGTCGCGTCGGTCGTCCGTGCGGTCGTCGCGCCGCTCGTCGCTCATCTGGCACCCTCCGTCGTGGTCGTCGCGCCCAGCACGGCACCCTCGGCGAGCCTGGCGCCGCGCGCCCAGTCGGTGGCGGCCATCCAGGAGCGACCCGCCGGGGCGACCCGCTCGAGCAGCACGGCGTGGGAACCCGTGCCGACCAGCACCTCCGTGCGCCCCACGGCGAGCTCGCCCGGGTACAGGTCGACGACGTCGGGCCGCAGCCGCACCGCGCCCAGCTTGAGCCGCGTCCCGTCGGGGAGCGTCGTCCAGCCGCCGGGCGACGGGGTGCAGGCCCGCACGCGCCGGTCCACGGCCAGCGCGGGGTGGTCCCACCGCACGCGACCGTCCTCGACCGAGAGTCGCGGGGCGAGGCTCACGCCGTCGTCCGTCTGGGCGATGCCGCGCAGGGTGCCGTCCTCCAGCGCGTCGAGCGTCGCGACGAGCAGCGCGGCCCCGGCGACGGAGAGTCGCCCGAGCAGGTCGCCGGCGGTGTCGCGCGTGCGCACCGTCTCCGTCAGCGTGCCGTACACCGGACCGGTGTCCAGGCCCTCGTCGAGGCGGAACGTCGTGGCGCCGGTCACCTCGTCACCGTGCAGCAGGGCGTGCTGGACCGGTGCCGCCCCGCGCCAGGCCGGCAGCAGGGAGAAGTGCAGGTTGAGCCAGCCGTGGGTGGGCACGGTCAGCAGCGCGGGCGGCACCAGACCGCCGTAGGCCACGACCGGCGCGCAGGCGACGTCGAGCGCGGCGATCCGGGCCTGGACCTCGGGATCACGCAGCGTGGTGGGCGTCAGGACGGGCAGGCCGGCGTCCTCGGCCCGCGTCCGCACCGGGCTCGCGACGAGCCGCCGCCCCCGCCCGGCGGGGGCGTCCGGCCGGGTGAGCACCGCGACCACCTCGTGGCGTGAGGTGAGCAGGGCCTCGAGGGTCGGGAGGGCGACCTCGGGGGTCCCCGCGAACAGCAGACGCATCCGACGATCCTAGGCTGGCGGCCCGACCGGTCCCGCCCCGGGCGGTGGCGGTGGCGGTCAGATGATGTCGAGGGGTTCGACCTGGACCCGGACGGGTGTCTCGCGGCGCGCGCTGCGGGTGGCCAGCACCGCTGCCAGGTCGGCGACCAGCGCGGCAGACGACGCCCAGGGGGTGCGCAGCAGCGCCCGGACGGGTCGGCGCGTCTCGGGCTCGAGCACACCCTGCTCCGCGCCCTGCGGCCGCGCGGCGGCGTCGTCGATCGGGATGGGCCCGAGCACGGTCGTCAGCCCGCCGAGTCCCGCCACGACGGCCTCGACCGCCTCGCGCGGGCCGTCCACGGCCACGAGGTGCACGGCCGGTGGCAGTCCGAGCTCGGCCCGTTCGGCGAGCTCGCGCTCGGCAAGGCCCGCCGGGTCCCAGCGCACCAGCGCCTGCGTCGGCACCGGCGCACCGTCGCCCACGAGCAGCACGACGCCGCCCTCACCGACGGGGCGCACCAGTGCCGCCGCCCCCAACCACGTCTTGAGCGCCTGCTCCGCGGTGTCGAGCCCCGGCCGCGCGGTGACGGTCGCGGCGTCGAGCAGCACCGCCGCGGCATACCCGCCGTCGGCGCGTGGCTCTGCGCCGGGCGTCGCCACCACGAGGGCCGCGGCGGCACCGACCCGGTCGACGACACCGCCCGCCGCCCCGGAGACCACCAGCCGGGCGCCGGGGAACGCCCGGCCCAGCTCCTCCGCCGTCCGCTCCGAGCCCACCCGGACCGACCGCAGACCGGTGTCCGAGCACTCCGGGCACCGCCAGTCGGTCGCCAGCCGGCCGCACCACCGGCACTGCGGCCCCCCGGTCGCACGGGGAACGTGCAGCGGGCCGCTGCAGGAGGGGCAACGGGCCGTCGCGCGGCACCGCCGGCAGGCCACCGCCGGGAGGTAGCCGGCGCGCGGCACCTGGACGAGCACGGGACCGCGCGTCAACCCGTCGTGCAGTGCCCGCCAGGCCGCGCCGGGCAGCCGTGCCGCGCCGGCCGCGCCCTCGCGCGCGAGCTCGACGGAGGTCAGCGCGGTCACCCTCGGGGTCCGGGCCCGGACGGTCTCGCGCCCCGTGACGAGCGGGTGCGCCCAGCCCGTCTGGACCCAGCGCTGCACGGCCGCCGACCGGACGAACCCGCCCACGAGCAGCGCGGCACCCTGCGCCTCGGACCGCAGCGCGAGCGTCTCGCGGGCGTGCGGGTACGGCGCCCTCGGCTCGGTGTGCAGGTGGTCCGCCTCGTCCCAGCAGACCACCAGCCCGAGGCGCCGCACGGGTGCGAACGCCGCCGCCCGTGTCCCCACCACGACGTCGGCCAGCCCGCGGGACGCCGCGAGGAACGCCCGGTACCGCCCGGCCGGCCCCGCGTCGGCGACGAGGCGCACCCACCCGCCCACGGCGCCCGGCGCCCAGGCGGGCACCCCCGCTCCGGTCAGCGCGCGCTCGACCTCGACCACCTGCGCGGCGGACGGCACGACGACGAGCGCTCCCCGGCCACCGGTCCGCGCCGCACGCACGGCCGCGGCGACGGCGTCGGCCCACTGCTGACCCGCGGGCCCCGGCAGCGCCTGCCAGACCGCACGCGGGGCCTGGCCGTCGCTCACGCGGCGCAGGAAGGCCGCGCCACCCGGGTAGCCGGACCACGGATCGGCCTTGGTCGGATCCACCTCGGGCTCCGAGGACGCAGCGCCCGCGACCGGCCCCGGCAGCCCCTCCGGCGCCACCCACTGCTCGGCCTCGACCCGCGCGTGCCGTGGCGGGACCGCGAGGCGCAGCACGTCCGCGAGGCTGCCCGCGTACCGCGCCGCGACGGCGCGGGCGAGGGCCAGCACGTCGTCATCGAGGACGCGCTCCGGCGAGACCACGCGCCGCAGCGGGGCCAGCGTCCCGCCGTGCGTCGGGGTCGCGTGCCGCGCCACGAGGTAGCCGTCGAGGTCCTGGCCGCCGAAGCGCACGCGGACCCGGACGCCGGGCCGCGCTACCTCGGCGAGGGCCGCGGGCACGGCGTACTCGAACACCCGGTCGAGGTGCGGCTGGGACCGCTCGACGACCACCTCGGCCACGGGCAGGTGCTCGGCGATCGGCACGGACGCGGGCGCGCGCCGCCTGCGGGGTGCTGGCAGGCCGCTCAGGGCGAGCTGCTCGCCACCGTCCACCCGCTCACCATCCGTCGTCGCCGTCGTACCGATCCCACCACGCACCGCCGTCACCGGACCGTCCGTCCACAGCGGCGTCCCGGGCGGGCGTGCCCGGCGCCGGGCGCCCTCAGCCCAGGGCGGAGTGCAGGTCCAGCACGCGGTCGGTGCGCTCCCACGTGAAGTCGGCCAGCTCGCGACCGAAGTGGCCGTAGGCGGCCGTCCGGGAGTAGATCGGGCGCAGCAGGTCCAGGTCACGCACGATCGCGGCGGGACGCAGGTCGAAGACCTCACGGATCGCGGCCGTCAGCCGGTCGAGCGGCACCGTCTCGGTGCCGAAGGTCTCGACGTACAGCCCGACGGGGTGCGCCGCGCCGATCGCGTAGGCGACCTGCACCTCGCAGCGGCGCGCGAGGCCCGCCGCGACGACGTTCTTGGCGACCCACCGCATGGCGTACGCGGCCGACCGGTCCACCTTCGACGGGTCCTTGCCCGAGAACGCCCCGCCGCCGTGCCGCGCCATCCCGCCGTAGGTGTCGACGATGATCTTGCGGCCGGTCAGGCCGGCGTCGCCCTGCGGTCCGCCGATGACGAAGACACCGGTCGGGTTGATGAGCATCCGCATGCCCACCGTGTCGAGCTCGAGCTCCTCGAGCACGGGCAGCACCACGTGCTCGGCGACCTCGGGGGCGAGCCGCGACTCCAGCGAGATGCCCGGGTCGTGCTGCGTCGACAGCACGACGGTGTCGAGCCGGACCGGACGGTCGCCGTCGTAGCCGATGGTGACCTGGGTCTTGCCGTCCGGGCGCAGGTAGTCGAGCGTGCCCTCCTTGCGGACGTTCGCGAGACGCTCGGCGAGGCGGTGCGCCAGCCAGATGGGCAGCGGCATGAGCGAGGCGGTGTCGTCGCACGCGTAGCCGAACATGAGGCCCTGGTCGCCCGCGCCCTGCGCGTCGAGCGGATCCAGGTCCGAGGCGTCGTTCCGCGCCTCGTAGGACTTGTCCACGCCGGCGGCGATGTCCGGGGACTGCTGGCCGATCGACACCGACACGCCGCACGAGCGCGCGTCGAACCCGATCGTCGAGGAGGTGTAGCCGATCCGGCTGAGGGTGTCGCGGACCACCTGCGGGATCTCCACGTACGCCTCGGTGGAGACCTCTCCGGCGACGTGCACGAGGCCGGTGGTGACCATCGTCTCGACGGCGACGCGGGCCGTCGGATCCTGCGCGAGCATCGCGTCGAGGATCCCGTCGGAGATCTGGTCGCAGACCTTGTCCGGGTGGCCCTCGGTGACCGACTCGGAGGTGAACAGCCGCTGTGCATCGCTCATGGCGGCCAGCCTAGCGGGAGTCGCCGACGCGACCAGGGCGTGCCCGGGTCCCCTCCGAGCGGTCGGCGGCCCCGTGCGCGGTCAACCCCGCAGGGGTTCCAGACGACCGAGGACGGCATCCCACACGGCGTGCGCGACGGCGTCCTTCGTACCCGCGGCGCGGCCGACGACGTCGCCGCCGGCATCCAGCAGCGTGACGGCGTTGTCCTCGACGGCGAAGCCCACCCCGGCCCCGACCCGGTTGAGGACCAGCAGGTCGGCGCCCTTGCGTCGGGCCTTGGCCCGTCCGTCGTCGAGCACCTCCGCGTCGGTCCCGGTCTCGGCGGCGAAGCCCACCACCACCTGCCCGGCCCGCAGCCGATCCCCCGCCAGCTCGGCGAGCACGTCGGGGTTGAGCGTCAGCTCGAGGGGAGCCGGGGCGCCGCCGGTCTTCTTGATCTTGCCGCCGGCCACCCGCGCCGGGCGGAAGTCCGCGACGGCGGCGGCCATGACCACGACGTCCGCGTCACGCGCCGCGTCGCGCACGGCGG
>Ga0073905_10000484_pt1 | contig 18666 bp, 20 predicted proteins | sample KloWWTupernatant_FD_65482 | JGI IMG/M metagenome (GOLD analysis project Ga0073905, IMG submission 65482) | Active sludge microbial communities from Klosterneuburg, Austria, studying microevolution and ecology of nitrifiers - Klosterneuburg... | ecosystem: Engineered > WWTP > Aerobic digester >... | reverse complement strand
CGGGACTCGAACCCACGACCTTGAAATTAGAAGTTTCCTGCTCTATCCAACTGAGCTACGGGGGCCTGCTCGCGGAACGCCGAGGATTTTAGCGCATATTGCCCGCTGCCATCAGTCCTTCGTCCTAAAACATCGGCCGAACGCCGTTGTAGACCTCGCGACCGCCCAGGCGATTGAGGATCTCCGACGACTTGCGGTGCAGGATACCGGAGAGCTCAACCGGCGTAAGCGGTTGATTGCCGTTCAGCAGAAACGCGCGAAAGGCAGCCTCGTAGATTGGCGTCTTGGGGGTGATGAATTCCGGATCGCGCGCGCCCTCGACCCGCACTGCGCGCAGGACGGTGTCCACGCGCTCGACCTCGCCGGTGGTCTCGTTGACGTAGTCGTAGACCTCTGCGGCGTTGGGCTCGCCCACGCGCTCCTGTTGCTCGGGGGTCAGGCACTTGTAGACCGCGATGCGGAAGTCCATCCCGTTCTTTTCAAACCAGGCGCGGTCAATATGAAATTTGGTGGTTTCGGTCGGTCGATACAGCTTCATGTTGGGCTTCAGCCTTTGTCGCTCATGTGCCAGTAGTTGTCGCCCACCGGCGTATACAGCCCGCTCGCACTCAGGGCCGCAAAGACATCCAGGGGCGCGGCCCGGGTAATGACGTTAACGACGGCGTACAACGTGCGGGCATGGGTGTTGCCCTGCGGGCTGAGTTTTGAGATCTCCGGGAAAGCGTCCTTGACTGCCTGGGCGACGTTACGCGGCGCGTCGCCGCGCACTGGATCCATCGTGCGCAAGTCATCGACGAAGACCGACATCAGGTCATCAAATTTGCACGACACCGCGCGCTGGGCGGTCTCGAGCCGGATGTGGCTCTCGCGGGCGCCAGCCACGCGCACCCACTCGCGCTTGGGCTTGTGCTTGCCCGCGCTGATGATGATGATGTGCTCGGCCGGCCCGCGCTGGAGTTCGATCTCGGCCCCGGCCGGCAGCTCATTGGCGCGATAGAACTCGCCCAGCCCCCACACATATCGGCCCTCATGCACGAGCCAGACCTGGTGGTCCTTGCCCGTGGCCTTGTCGCGAAACGTGAGCGGGAGGCGGGGCTTCGCGACATCTGGCAGCACCGAGGTCAAGGCCCGCGACCAGCCCAGGGTGCCCGCCAAACGATGCGAGTAGGTCAGCACGACCGTGGCCGTGTCGGCGGGCGCAACCGGCGCGCCGTCATACTCCAGCTCATCATCGAGCTGCCGGGCGAGCTCCTTCAGGCTCTCGCTGACAGTCAGCGGTCCATCAAAGCGCGCGGGCGCAATTGGGCTGGGAATCTCGCGCGTCTCAGTTGGTGTCAGACGCCGCAGGAACCAGGCCGGCCGGTCATTCAGGCTGACATCGTCAAAGCGCGGATCCGCGGCAAGGGCCTCGTTGAGCGAGAGTTCCTGCAGGTTCGAGGCAATCTCGGCGGGCAATCCCAGATCGCGCAAGAGCACCCCAGTTGGCAGCGGTCCGCCATTTCGGACATCCAGGACCGCTTCGGCCAGATTGAGATGGCCAACGTTGACGTCCGCCATCATCGCCCGCAGAAACCAGTCGTTGGCGATCTTGATGAACTCAGTGCGCTGGGCAAGCCCCTCCTCAACACTTGGCTCGATCTCATCGGCGAACAGGGCCGCCAGTTCATCCGGGGACTTCAGGGTTGCGCCGTCGAGGAGCTGAAGTGAGTCATCGTTCAGGGCGTGCGGCAGATCGTAGCCCGCCGCAAATGACCGGCGCGCGCCATCGGCCATCTGGACGTCCATCACTTCGAACTTGCCCTGCTCGGGATTGAATCCTTCGCGCACGGCGGTAACGGTCGCGCCGGAAAACCCCAGCGCTGGGAAGATGAGCGCGTCGCCGACCGCGAAGGTTTTCTTGGGTTGATAGAACGCCCCGCGCTCGAGCTCGCGCTTGAGATCGGACAATTCAGCGTTGACGCGCTGACGGATGATGGCCGCCGACAATTCGGCAGCGGGATGGGGCCGGCCCTGCTCGAGCAGTAGATTGGACACAAACTCGGCGTCTTCGGGGGTCAGCGCATAGCGTTCCCAGTACTCAGGGCTTTGCGTTTGGGAGTGGATCACAAGTTTCAGAAGCCTTTTCGGATCAGATTGCGGAGCGCTCGCTCGTTGAGCGAGCGCGAGTTGAGCGGGAGATCAGAGGGCGGGCGCTCGCATGCGCCCGATCTCCGTGATTGTTAAATTATACGTTGATCATGACCGCGCCGAGCACATGCGCGCGCGCGCGCTGCAGTGTGTCGCGGGCGGCCTGGGCATGTTCGCGCCGGGTTTTTCCGGCCGCGATCACCAGCAACGCGCCATCAACCTGGGATGCCAGGATCGCCGCGTCGCTAATGGCGCCAAGCGGCGGCGTGTCAATGAGCACGATGTCGGTGTCCGCGGCAATTGCCGCCAGCACGGCGCCCATCCGGCTCGAATAGACCAGATCGGATGGATTGCCCTGCTCCGGACCGCTGGTGAGCACCCGCAGTCCCTTGATTGAGGTGGGCTGCAGAAAGGGCGCGCCATCCTCGCCGAGCAGCGCGGTCGAAAGCCCGCGCGCGTTGTCCAGGCCAAACAAGGTGTGCTGGGCCGGTGAACGCAGATCCGCGTCCACGACCACCACTCGCCGTTCGGCCTGGGCGAACACGACCGCCAGGTTGGCGACGACGTGGCTTTTGCCCTCGCCCGCCTCGGATGCGGTGATCAGGACCGTCTTGAGCGGGCGCTCGAGCGAGGCAAAGTGCAGGTTGGTTCGGAGCGTACGATATGCCTCGGCCGCGGCGGAGGCAGGGTGCATCACGGTGATCAGATTCATGGTCACTTCTCCGCCGGAACCGCCGCCAGAAGCGGCAACGACAGGGCGCGCTCGACGTCGCCGCCCGATCGCACGATGCTGCTCTGGGTCCATTCGAGCGCGGCCACGATCAGCAATCCCAGCATTGCCCCGAGCACCAGCCCGGCGGCAACGTTGGTCGTGGTGCGGGGCTTGTCAAGCGAATAGGTCGGATCGTCGCCGAGCACGACTTTCACCCGGTCTTCCTGGCGTTGCTTGGCGTTCTCGGCTTCGCGATACTCGAAGAACAGTTGGGCCCAGGCCTGGGCCAGGCGTTTGGCGGTTTCGCCGTCATAGTCGCGGACTTCGACCGTCACCGAGCTGTTGGCCGCATCCTCGGCCATCTTGGTCTGGCCATAGATGTAGTCGGCCGAATAGTCGAGGTTCAGCCGGTCCTTGATCACATCGGCGTTCTTGCGCTTCCAGATCACGGCGATATAAGACGCCGTCAATTTGCGGGTGGACTCGGTCAGGCCGAAGTCGGCCCGTGACGGCTGCACCACAAACTGCATGGTGGCCTTGTATTCCGGGGTGGTGAGGCGGCTGGCAATAAAGGCGCCCACGCCGGCCATCAGCGCGGTGAGCACGACAATCCACCAGCGCCGGCGGACGATTTGCAGAAGATCTCTTAGGTCCATAAGGGTAGTGAGGGCTCCCATTGTAGCGTGAGGGATCGGACGGAGTCGGCTTCATTCCATCTTCGCCCGTGTCATCCTAAGTTTCGGACCGCCGTGGGGGGAAAGCGCTGTCAGAAACACGCGGGGCCCGCGCGGGGGCGCGGGCGAAAGATGACACTGGCGGGAGGGGCTGCACCGTCAGATACCTGCCACAGCACATACGCCCGCCGGTCGCCAACCGGCCCGTGCCACGGCGGCGTTCCAGCTCAGGCGCTTTCTGCATGCCGGGCGTTTGCCGAAAACTCGACGGAGCGTGGAATGACGGCCAGCACTGCAAGTCCCGCAGACAAATTGCCAGCATCATTAGCCTGGATCGGGTCGCGGGCCGCCACCCCAAGGGCAAGCGCAAGACCAGCGAGGGCGGCCGCAAACACCCGCAGCGGCACCTCGAGCGCATTGGTTGGCGCCGCAATGCTGATAGGCACGGGCACGGGCGCGTCAAGCCTGCGCACGGGCGGGAGGGCATTCCCCGCCAGCTGTGGCCAATAGGAATTTCCGTTTTGGGCGAGTTCGGCGTTGACGGCTTCGGCCAGAATCATCGCGCCGGCAGCATCTCGCCACTGCGTCCGGACAACAAGCCTGAACGAATCCGGCGGGTTGACCTGGATGGCGGCCGCAACCTGATCGCGGGTGGCCGCCCCACCCGCCTGACCCATGCGGGCAGCGACCGCGGCCGCGAACTCAGTCCCCTGGACCACCGAGGTGAAGGACTGGGCAGTGTATTCGGAGGCAAGCCAGTTGTAGTGCCGGGCAAAGTCGTAGTCCGCTTCCGGTCGCTCGGGCGGCAACCCGGCCAGGAAGCGCTGGGTGACGCTATAAACCGTTGTGGGGGGCGGTTGTCGGCCCGCCGCCCACAGGCTCAAGGTCAGCGCCAGGGCAACCGGGATGGCGACAAGCCACCAACGCCGCCCCACTCCGCGCGCCAGAGCGAGCAGCGTCATGGCCGGGGAATGCGGGCGAGGCTGGGCAGGCCCAGTCTTTCCAGCGCCCGCCGATCGCGGATCACGGGGTCGATGGCATCCAGTGCAAACGCCAGAAAGACGCCAAGCGCCAGCCCGATGAGCAGGCGCACGGGAAGGTCAAAGGTGTCGCGCAGCGGCGGGGCCGCCGCAAGCACAACGGGCACATCCAACCGGCGCACTGGCGCGCCACCGGGATCGCTGAGCTGGGGCCAATAGGCGGCCCCGTTTTCGGTGAGCTCGGCGCTGACGGCCTCGGCCATTTTCTCAAGTTGGCCGGCATCCCGCCAGGACATCGACACCTTGATGACGCTCGAGGTATGGTCGGCCCGGAGGCTCGCCTCGACCTCGCTCGGCGAAATCGTGACGCCCTGGGCGAGCATCCGGCGCGATACCGCCTGGGCGAACTGGTTGGTTGGAATCGTGAACGCAAACGCCTGGGCGATGTACTCCGAGGCCAGCCAGTCGTAGTGCCGGTCGTAGTTGTAGACGCCGGCCGCGCGTTCTGGCGGCAGACCCGCCGCAAAGCGCACATTCACGCCGAAGTTGCCCGGGGGGAGCGCATTCCGATTCCCCCACACGGTCAATCCAGCCATGACCACGACTGGCAACAGGGCGAGCCACCAGCGACGAAGCAGGATGCGGAGGTAGTCGGTTAAGGTGCCCATCGGGTGCGCCCATTTTACGCGCGGCTAAAGAAGATCGGTTCGGCCCTCCGCTTTCAGCCTTTCGACGATCTCGCGCACTTCATGCACACGATCGACCGGCGCGATGAGCAGGGCGTCCGGGGTGTCCACGATGATCAGGTTGTTCACTCCGATCGTGACAATGAGGCGGTTGTTGTCCGAGCGCACCAGAGAGTTCTCCGTGTCCCGGCCAAGGTGATCGCCGACAACGACATTGCCATTGTCATCAGCCGAAAGCACCTCGAGCAGGGTCGCCCAGTTGCCGATATCGCTCCATTGAATATCGACCGGGATAACGGCAATTTTCCGCGCGCCTTCCATGATCGCGAAGTCGATGGACTTGCGCGGCGCCTCCGCCCAGGCCTTCGCAAGCGCGGCCGGATAGCCGGGTGCGCCAAACTCGTTGACCGCGGCCTGGATGGAAGCGGCCATCGGCCCCTGCTGGCGCTCAAACTCGGCCCAACCCACTTCGCCCCTCAGAATGAACATGCCGGCGTTCCACGAGTGCGCGCCACCCGCGATGTACGCCCGGGCAATATCGGCGGATGGCTTTTCGGCAAAACCCTTGGCCTCAAAGACGCGCAATCCGTCCGCGCGCGGCGGGAATCCATCCAATTCAGATCCCCGCTTGATGTATCCAAAACCCGTCGACGGCGACGTCGGAGTGATGCCCAGGGTAACGATATAGCCACGTTGGGCAACCTGGTGAGCCAGGTTGAGCGTGCGCAGAAATCCATCCACATTGCCGATATGGTGATCGGCCGAAAGGATGGCAATCGTGGCGTCGGGGTCGATCCGCAGAATTCGGGCGATGCCCAGCGCCGCGGCCGGGCCGCTGTCTTTGGCGCTGGGCTCAATCACAAAATTCTCCTCGGGCAGGCCCGGGAGCTGCAACTGAAAGATCTCGGCCATCTGGGCGTTGGTGACCACGTGCACGCGCTCGATCGGGATGATGGACGCCAGGCGCTCAACGGTGACCTGAAACATGGTCCGGTCACCCAGCAGCGCGAGAGCCTGCTTGGGCATCAGTTTTCGGCTGAGCGGCCACAAACGGGTGCCGCTCCCGCCGGCCATGATAAGGGCATGAAACATGGTGTCTCCTAGGAAGCGCGAGTGTATTGCGCGCCGTCGGACAAGCGGGCCAGGCCCTTCAATTCAAGCATTGCCAGCGCGCCGGCAACGACTGAGGCAGGCAGGTTGGTCCGCCGAATCACGTCGTCGATCGGCATGGGGTCGCGGTTCAGCGTTTGGAGCACGCTCCGTTCGGCGTCATCATCCGGCAAGGCGAGCTGGGCTTCGGCCCGCTTGGCCACCCGCTCCAGGTTCAATTCCTCGAGGATATCGGCGGCGCAGGTGACGAGCTTCGCGCCGTCCTGGATCAGCTTGTTGGTCCCCCGGCTGGTCCGGCTGAAGATGCCGCCGGGCACCGCAAAGACATCCCGGCCCTGCTCCGCGGCGTAACTGGTGGTAATGAGCGCGCCGCTCTTCTCGTCCGCCTCGACGACGACTACGCCCAAACTCAACCCGCTGATGATGCGGTTGCGGGGCGGGAAGTTCATCGCGTCGGGCTGCGTGCCAAGCGGATACTCGCTGATCACCGCGCCATTTTCGGCGATCAGCTGGGCGAGCCGGCGATGCTCGGGCGGGTAAATCACATCCACCCCCGAACCCAGCACGGCCACGGTCCGCCCGCCCGCCTTGAGCGCGGCCTGATGGGCGGCCCCGTCCACGCCGCGGGCAAGCCCGCTCACGATCGTCAGGCGGTTGGCAGCCAGGTCGCGCGCGAGGGTCTCGGCGGCCTCGCGGCCGTAGGCAGAGACGTTTCGGGTGCCGACAATGCCGATTCCCCAGCGATCAGCCTCGGTTAGCGCGCCGCGGATAAAGAGCACGGCCGGGGCCTCGGGGATTTCGCGAAGGAGGGCCGGATAGGCCGGATCATCCCAGGCCAGGGCCGTCACGCCGCTCTTTCCCAGCTTGTCCAGCTCCGCGTCCGGATCAACCTCGCGATGGGCGGCGGACACGGCCGCCGTTGTCCGGGAATCAAGCCCGGCGGCCATGAGGTCGTACTCACCGGCATTCCAGGCCAGCCCGAGATCGCCAAAACGCGCGGCCAGCAGGCGCAAGCGGGCGGGGCCAATTCCCTTGACCTTGGCAAAGGCGAGCAGATGCTTGAGTGAGACGCTCACAACCCCTCGGGGACGACGACGCGCAGCAGGCCCTCCTCCATGTCGATGGCCTTGACCACGCTTTCGATGGCCGGAAGCAGGCGCTCGCCGGAGGGACCCTGCACAACGTAAACGTCGTTTGCGCCAGTGGCCAGCACGTCAACCAGCTCGCCCAGCGCGTTGCCGTCCATGTCAACGACCTTCAGGCCGATCAGATCATGGGCGTAGTACTCGCCATCATCGAGATCGGGGAGGTCTTCACCAAAAACGTGGATGCGCGCGCCGCGCAGGGCTTCGGCATCGTTCCGGGTGAGCACGCCCTCCAGGACGAGCAGCGCCGCGCCCTGGTGCATCCGGCACTGCCGGAGGGCGGCCGAAAATCCGGATACATCGCCTATCCGGGTTGCGGCGCGCGGGTCGGCCCCGCCGGGCTGGACAAACACGCGGGTAGCCTCCTCGAGCGCCTCGAGCAGGTCGGGCGGGCCATCGACCTTGACCTCGCCCCGGATGCCATGGGCGCGGGTCACCCGCCCAACTTCAACCAGCGCAGGCGCGTCGGGCATCAGACGATTTCGAGATTGGCCCGCCGCTCGCCGGTCTTCTCGCCCGCGATACGAACAAGCACTCGCATGGCGTTGGCAACCTTGCCCTCGCGGCCAATAACGCGGCCCGTTTCGCCTTCGCCCACCCGCAGTTCATACACCGCCTGCCGGCCGTCGCGGATTTCCGCGACGGCGACGGCGTCTCGATCATCGACCAGGCCGCGGGCCATGAATTCGATGAGCTCTTTCATTCCGCCTTCTTGGCCTTGGGCTTGGTCACCCGGCCGATTCGGGTCTTCGGGCTCGGAACCGGCGTCGCGGCGAATGCGGCCGTCGCCTCGCCGATCAGGGTTTCGGGCGTCTCGCCCTTCATCAGGCGGGCATAGCGGTCCATGGTGCCGGTCTTGCGGAAGAGCTGCTGGACCGAATCGCTGGCCTGGGCGCCGACTTTCATCCAATACAGGGCGCGGTCTTCCTGGACGACAACAGTCTCAGGCTGGGTGCGCGGGTTGTACTGCCCGATGATCTCGATGAAGGCGCCGTCGCGGGGGGATTCCTTGTCGGCGACGACGATGCGATAGATCGGCTGCTTTTTGGCGCCCATGCGGCGCAATCGAATACGAACCATAGTTGATGTTCTCCTGTGCGTGTGTCGCAACCCTTGTGGGCTACGGTTTTCTCATCATGTTGCGCAGACGGGGATTCCCTTGAATCTGTTTCATCATCGTCTGCGCCTGCTTGAACTGCCGAAGCAGATCGTTCACGTGTTGGACTTCGGTCCCGCTGCCCCGCGCCACGCGGCGCTTGCGCGAAGCATTGAGCAGGTTCGGATCGCGGCGCTCTTTGCGCGTCATCGAATAGATGATGGCCTCGGTCCGCTTCATCTGCCCTTCGGTCATCTCGGGCGACACATCCTTGCTGATCTGGTTGTAGCCCGGGATCATCTTGAGCAGATCACCGAGCGGACCCATTTTCTTGATTTGCTGGATCTGGCCCAGAAAGTCCTCAAGATCGAAGCGCGAGCTCAGCATGCGCTCGGCGGCTTTCGTCGCTTCCTTTTCGTCGTATTCGGCCGTGGCCTTCTCGATCAGGGTCATGACATCGCCCATCCCCAGGATGCGCGACGCGAGCCGATCCGGGTGGAAAGGCTCGAAGGCGTCGGGCTTCTCGCCCACGCCCATGAACTTGATCGGCACGCCCGTGACCGCCCGCATCGAGATCGCGGCGCCCCCGCGGGCATCCCCGTCGACCTTGGTCAGAATCAAACCGGTCAGGCCCACCCGCTTGTTAAAGGCGTCGGCGATGTTGACGGCTTCCTGCCCGGTCATGGCATCCGCCACGAGCAGCGTCTCGCACGGCTTGGTCAGGCGCCGAATCTCATCGATTTCGGCCATCATCCGATCGTCAATCTGCAAGCGGCCCGCCGTGTCGAGGATAACGACATCAAACGCGCCCTGGATGGCGCGCCCAATGGCATTCTGGCAGATTTGCGGCGGCGGAACGGTTAAGCCCTCGGAATGGACGGTTATCGAGAGCTGCTTGCCCAATTGTTCGAGCTGGGTGACAGCCGCCGGTCGATACGTGTCGGCGGCGACGAGAAGCGGTTTCTGGCCATTTGCGCGCAGGCGCAAGGCGAGTTTGGCGGCAGTGGTGGTCTTGCCGGAACCCTGCAAGCCGACCAGCATGATGACCCGCGGCGCGGGGCCGCCCAGATCGAGTTTGCCGCCCTCGCCCAGCGTGGCCAGCAGCTCTTCATGCACAATCTTGACCACAGCCTGGCCCGGGGTCAGGCTCTTATGCACCTCGGCCCCGATCGCGCGAACGCGGACCCGGACGAGGAAATCCTTGACAACCTTGAAGTTGACGTCGGCTTCAAGCAGCGCAAGGCGCACCTCGCGCAGCGCAACGTCCACATCCGCTTCGGATAGGACGCCCCGCCGCCCGAGGCGGTCAAAAACGGCTTGAAGTTTCTCGCTTAGACCCTCGAACATGCTTTCAGAAAAGGCTGAGGATTCTAACACGCCAACGCGTATCTGTTTTGGGCGAGAGATCACCCGGCTTCGCCGGGTAATCTCTCGCCCAAAAACGCTACTTTACGCATTTGGGCGCTTTGATCCATAATCAGGCCTTCGCCCCAGCCCATGCCAACCCTCTTCATCTTCAATCCCAACGCCAATCGCGGGCGCCTGAGCGCCGTTGCCCGGAGTTTGCAAGCCGCGGCGAGCGCCTGCCCGGGTTCAGCCTGGGCGATGACGACCCGCCCGCGGCATGCGATCGCGCTGGCCGCAGACGCCGCAAACGCCGGCTTTTCCGAGGTGGTCGCGATCGGGGGTGATGGGACCGCCCACGAGACCATCAACGGGTTGATGGCCACCCCTGCGGAACGGCGGCCGCGCCTGGGGATCGTCCCGTTTGGATCGGGAAATGATTACGCCTTGAACTTCAACGTGCCGCTGGAGCCGCTTGCGGCAATGCGGGCCTGCCTCGCGGCGATCGCCGCAAATCAGACCCGAGTTTCGGATGTCGGCCTTGCGCGCGACGACACGGGCCGCCAGGAGTATTGGAACAACACGCTGGGGATTGGTTTCGATGCGGCGGTGGGATTCACGACCAAACGGTATGCCTTTGCGCGCGGGTTCACGATGTATCTGCTGGCAACCCTGGACACCATTGCCCGAAATTTCGCGCCAACCGCGATGCAGATTGATATCGATGGCGATGTGCGGGCGGAAAGCGCGCTGATGCTGACAATCGGGAATGGCCCGCGCGAAGGCGGCGGGTTCAACACCACGCCCGCCTCGCGCGTTGACGATGGCGTGCTGGAGTATTGCCTGGCCCGCCCGATGTCGCGCCCGCGCATGCTCAAGCTCCTGCCCGAGGTCCAGCGCGGCACGCACGGGCGCTTTACAAAAGAAGTCGCCCTCGGGACGCTCAGCCGGCTGCGCGCGCGCTGGGAGCGCGCCCTGCCCATCCACATGGATGGCGAAATGTTCGCTGATTTCGGCTCGCCGGTCCGAGAACTCGAGATCAGCGTCGTCCCCGGCGCGATCAGGGTGCTTGCCTGAGGGGAAATCAGAAACGACATGCCCCGGCTCCGCCGGGGCATGTCGTTTTCGGAAATTGCTACAGACGCGGTTCTTCGCCGACCGCCGCGCACAACGCCCGATATCCATCCAGACCCACCGCCAGAGCGGTCTCCTCGGCGTAGATCTGAAACACGGGCTGCGGTTCGCATACGCACCCTTCAAAGCAGCCGTGCCCGCGATCGAACAGGCTGTTCTCATAGTCCATGGTCACAGTCCGGACATCCTCTTCGTAAGTGTCGACAAGCGGGAACAGGCAGCAATAGTGCGGCTTGAGCGCCCATGGAGACAAACCGTTGGCCACCGAGGCCACCTGGATGGCGCAGTGGCGATCCTCCGGCCGCAGAAAAATGCAGGTCTCGCCGTTCGGATGGGTGGGATCGATGACTGTATTCGTGCCGGTGTATTCACCCGACGGAAAAGCCGAGTCATCGTTGTAGTACTCGCCAAACCACTCTGAAACGTCGTGGCGCTCGGCGGGCATGAAGGGTTTGATCATTTCGGCGTTGTTTCGGATGGCGTTCGCCTGCGCCATGTCCACCCATACGCCGTCGGAGCAGCAGCCTCCCTTGCAGGTGGCGATATTGCAGCGGGTAATCGACTTCTTTGCGAGCAGCACGTCGTCGATGCGGCTGCCATTGATCATCAGGGGTGTGTTGTTGTCGCTCGGCATAAGGCCGCAAGATAACACGGAACCAAATGGGGAAAGCGCGAACCGCCGTCCTGGCGGATCGCGCTTTCGCCTCATCGCTATTCAGCGAGGCCGCAGAGGTGAACCCGAATGCCCATCGCGCTCAACATCGCGGCTTTGGCCGCCAGGGCGCGATCGGCCCGCTTTGCGTCGGGAGCATACGCCACCTGGATGTGGTTGGACTTGTGGCGGGCCATCATCTGATCGCGGGTCACGCCATGCAGCACGGCATGCATGATCGGCCATTGGGGCGTGGTCATCTCCCAGCGCCGGCGGGTTTCTTCCTCGGGCAGCGAGACAACCGACCCACGGCCGATGTCAGCGTGCAGTTTCCCGCCCGCAACATAGACCCTGCTCCACACAATCTCACCTGGCTTGCTCACGCCCTTGAAGGCCGCCCCGCCCAGGCGGAAATACATGGGCGGTTGGCGCTCGCAGATGGCGCCCGCATAACCACCGATGAAGTGGGAGGCAGGCGCCGCGCCGCTGATCAGGAACACCCACACGAATGCGTCGATGCCGCCGCCCTGGTAGCGTTCGCCGTAACGCAGGTCGTGGAGGGTCGTGGCTGGATCAAAGCCCATTGCCCGCCAAACCCGATTGGTCACCACCGCATCAATCGCGCTGCCCTCGTCCACTTCGTTGAAATGCGGGATCGCCTGGTCAGGTCGAATCTCCGTCGTAGTCCCGGACCTTGTGACGGGCGGGCGCTCGACATTGTTGAGCAGGCCCTCGGCCAGATCAGAGGCGGGGGTCATGTCATTCAGGCCGAGCTGGTACTGGATTCCGACCGCGTCGCATGAGAACCGATCGGCGATCCGGACCGCGGCGATGTACATCTTAAGCTGGGCGTGGATCTGGCCGTCAGTCAGCTCCGTCGCCTCGTCAGCGCCAGTCCGGAATGTCACCGCCCGCTGGTCGAGCCAGACGCGGGCGGCGGCCGCCTCGGCATCGGTCACTTTGCCCATTTCGGCCACCAGCGCCGACTGGCTCAGGCGCTCCTTGTAAACCCCGGCCGGGTTCATCAGCTCGTCATCGATGATGGCGTTGTACATCCCCATGCACCCTTCATCGAAGATCCCAAGGATGGCTTTGTCGCGCATCAATTCGCGGCCGAGCTTTTCACCGAGCTTCGCATCGCGCGACGGCAGCGTGCTCAGATCGAGAGCGCGCACGTGCCGGGCCGGGTGTTTGACGTGGCCGACCTTGATCCAGCGCCGCAGACCGGCGATGAAGAAGCTGTCGGTGAAGTCCTCGCTCCACAGGCTGCTGTACGTCACGCCCATCTTGGTCAGGCTGCCGTTGAGGTTGAGCAGGCCGACCAGACCCGGCCACTGGCCGCTCCAGTTGGCCACGGTCAGGATCGGGCCCGTGTGATCACGCAGGCCGGCCAGCACGTGATAGCTGTACTGCCAGACCGCTTCCGCGACGATCAACGGCGCGTCACGCGGAATGGCCTTGAAGATATCCATCCCCAGGCGTTGATTCCAGATGAAGCCATGCTTGAGGACCGGATCGTAGGCATGCGCGCGCACAACCTGCACGCCCTCGCGTTTGAACGCTTCGACGATGCGGCGCTCCATGTCTTCCTGGGCCGGCCAGCACTGCTGATTGGCGCTCAAACGCAGATCGCCGCTCGCGACGAGGTAAGCCTTTTTCACGGATACAGCCCGCGAGTCATGGTCGCGTCGGCGACCCGCCCAATCCCGAGCACCTGGGCGGCGGTCCGCATATCGAGCTTTAGTGACTCTGCCTTTGCTTTCACGTCATGATAGCTGCGGATCATGATCTTTTCGAGCCGGCTGTTGATGTCGTCCTCTTCCCAGAACAACTGCTGCAGGCTCTGCACCCACTCGAAGTATGAAACCACCACCCCGCCGGCATTGCACAGGATGTCGGGGATAACGACGACGCCCTTGTCGCTCAGAATGGCGTCGCCCTCCGGCGTGGTCGGTCCATTGGCGCCTTCGGCCACCATACGGGCGCGCACGCTGGCCGCGGTCTGGCTGGTGATCTGGTTCTCCATCGCCGCCGGCGCAAGCACGTCGCACTTGACGGCGAGCAATTCCGAATTGGAAATCGCGTCGGCCCCGTCAAAGCCCTTGATCGTGTTGTGCTCCTTGTTCCACTGCGTAAGACGGGGCATGTTGATCCCGCGCGAGTTGTAGAGGCCACCTTCGACGTCACTCACCGCCACGACCTTGCAGCCCATTTCGTGGGCGGTAATTGCCGTGATAGAGCCAACGTTGCCAAAGCCTTGCACCGCGACCCGGGCGCCTTCGAAGGTCCAGCCCATTGCGCGGAAGGCTTCGCGCACCGTGAACATGACGCCCCGCCCAGTCGCTTCGAGGCGGCCGGCCGAACCGCCGATGTTGATCGGCTTGCCCGTCACGATCGCGGGCACGGCATGACCCTTGTGCATGGAGTAGGTATCCATGATCCAGGCCATGGTCTGGGCATTGGTTCCCATATCGGGCGCCGGGATATCACCGTCGGGGCTGAGCAGAATCGAAATCTCGGTCGTGTATCGGCGGGTGATGCCCTCGAGCTCATGAATGTTCAGCTGCTTCGGATCGCAGATCACCCCGCCCTTGGCGCCGCCATAGGGGATATTGACAACCGCGCATTTCCAGGTCATCCACATCGACAACGCCCGAACCTCATCCAGGGTCACGTGCGGGCTGTAGCGAATGCCGCCCTTGGTGGGGCCGCGAGCCGAGTTGTGATGCAGCCGATAGCCGGTGAAACGCCGAATCGAGCCATCTCGCATCTTGACCGGAAAATTGACCGTGAGTTCACGCTGGCAACTGCGCAAGCTGTCGGCGAGGCCCGTGTCCAATTCGAGAATTTGGGCGGCCCGATCGAATTGGGAATAGGCCGTCCCAAGGGCGCTGTCGCCGATGCTTTTCTTGGGCGCCGGAAGCGCAACGATCTGCGCATCACCGGCGCCGTTGGTTTTGATCGTCATGGATCTCTCCTTCAGTGCCTTGTTCGTCTATTCGCCTGACTCAGGACGAGACAGTCACCATATTTTACTCCCGACACCCGCGCCGCAGGCTGACATTGACGCAAAAAACACACCCCAAGGCGGGGTGCGTCTCTTGCGGAGGAGGTCTGTGGGCGGACTAGCGGGTCGCCAGGATCACCATCAGCAAAATGGCAAACGCAGCCGGCGTGATAAAAATGACGCCGTAAATGAGCTTCTCGTAGCGCAGATGCATGAAGTACAACGCAACAAGTGCCGCCTTGACAAACGAGATCGACAGCAGGGCCGGCACAAGAAGCTTGCGCGGCACCCCCGCCAGGGTCGCGCCCACCTCGACGATGGTGGCGATAAACAGAATCAGGAACACAACTTTCGGGCTTGTGTAGCGGTGCGGGGTGGTCTCAGCGTGGTCCATATCAGTGCCTCAGGAGATCAGGTAGACGACCGTGAAGATCAGAATCCAGACCAGGTCGACAAAGTGCCAATACAGCCCGAAAACTTCGATGCTGGTGTAGTTGGTCGCGCTGTATGCGCGGGCCCGGGCGCGAGCGGCGACACCAAAGGCCCACAGCACGCCAACGAACACATGCAAACCATGCAATCCGGTCAGAATGAAGAACGCCGTGCCAAAGGAATCCCCGAATCCGTGGCCTTCGACCGTGATGAGGTGGGTGTACTCCACCGCCTGGCCCGCCAAAAAGGCCACGCCAAGCAGCGCGCTGATCAGGATGTACACCGGCACCGGCCTGGTTTTGCCCGATCTCACGGCGTCGATGGCCAGCACGACCGTCAACGAACTGGTGAGGAGCAGGAATGTGTTGATGCTGACAAGCCACAGGCTGAGTTCCTGGGCAGTCGGCCATTCCTTGGCGTAGCTCTTGGTCACAAGAAGCGCGCCGATCAATCCACAAAAAATAAGGAGTTCGGAACTCAGAAACAACCAGAAACCGAACTTGCGGCTGAGGTTGCTGAGCGCGGGGGCCGAAAGAGTGGCGCCGGGCAATGCGGGTGTCTCGTTCATTGGGCGGGCATTCTAGCAAACATCGCCGTTCGCGCCAATGCCAAACTCACACCCCAAAGCCGAGCAATGTCATCCCTTGAATAGAACACTTGTTCGGTTTTGTGGTACACTGCCCGCCTATTCGAAAACACGCGCTCCGATGGGGCGCCAAGCAGGAGATTGCCATCATGCGAGAAGTAACCGTCGCTGTCGTCCAGATGGACACCAAACTGGGCGAGTCCGACGCCAATCTGGCCAAAATGGGCGAAATGATCCGCCAGGTCGTCGCGCGTCAGCGCGTCGACGTGATCGTTTTCCCCGAACTCGCGACCACCGGTTCCGACTGTGGCGCGCGCTTCACCCAGCTCAACCAACGCGTGCCGGGACCGTCGGTGAACGTCATCGCCCAGCGCGCCCAGGACACCGCCACCCACATCGCCTTTGGCATTCCGACCAAGGAGCGGGTGGAGAGTATCGCCTTCAATTCACAGGTCCTGGTTGGGCCCGAAGGCGACCTCGTCTCGCACTACCGCAAGGTCCACCTGCGGGGGATCGAACAGACCCTGTTTCGGCCCGGATTCAAGCTCGAGCCCGTCGAGACGCCCCTGGGTGTGCTCGGCCAGCAGGTTGGCTGGGACCTGTTCTATCCTGAAGGCATCCGCAGCCTGTGCATGGACGGGGCCGAATTCATCCTCGTCAGCGCGGCATGGGATCGGGAGCATGCCGACGAGTGGCGGGTCTTTCTGTCCGCCCGCGCGGCGGAGAACGCCTGCTTCATCTGCGCCGCAAACCGGGTAGGCGAGGAGCCCGGCATGGCGTTCTGCGGCGAGAGCATGATCGTCGGCCCGCGCGGCCAGGTGATTGTCGATCTTGATGAGACCACCGAAGGCTTCATCCTTGCCAGGCTCAGCCTGGATGAGACCCGCCGTGTGCGCGAAGAGACCCAGATCTTCCAGACCCGCCAACCGCTGAGCTATCGCAGCGTCGTGCGGAAATACTAGTCGCCGCTAACAGAACCGTTGCATGAGGCTAAAACCCCCGGCGAAGCCTGGGGGATCTCGCTTCGCGCAACGGTTCTGCTGGGAGTCCAAAGTCACCGGACGCTAGAATGCCGCATCTTGCGTAATCCTCGTCGGGCCCTGATCCGTCTGGCCACCGCGCTCTTCGTTCTCGCGGCGTGCCAGACCGCGGCGTCGCCCAGCCCGGCCCCGACGGCGACCGTGACCGATTCGCCTACACAAACGCTCACGCCGACGCTGGCCGCCATGGCAACGCCCGCGCCCTCATCCACGCCGACGATCGTCGCCCCACCCACCCAGACATCCACGGCTGCGCCAACCGCCACGCCTGCATCCACCGAGGCCCCCCCGCCGACCGCATCGCCCGCCCCTTCGTCGACGGCAACCCCACGACCTTCACCGACCTCGATTCCAGCCGCCCGCTTGTCTGTTCCCGCCGGCGGATCCGCTGCGCTGCACATTGACGCTTCAGCGCTGCTCGCGGGGGCGTTTCCGCTCACCTGGCGGGTGAGCGGACTGCCTGCGGGGATCAACGCCAGCACGCTCAATGGTCCGGCGCCCGGCATCGTGGCGGTCTGGCTGCAGTCCGACTGCACCCAGGCCGCGGGGACCTATGCCGGCGCACTGGAAGCGACCGTGGCCGAGACCTTTGTCATCACCCGCATCAGCCTGACCATCGCGGGGACGGCCGAGCAAGCCGCGCCTGGAACGCGCGTCATCAGCATGGGAAACCCGTCGGATCAGTATTCTCTGCGCCGCGGCGGCCCGAGCACTGCCCGTTCCGGTCCAGGCTTGGCGTTGACGTTTTGCCGCGCCCAGGCCGGCCGCAGACTGACCGCCCTTGTGAGCGAGGCGAAGACCATTTCGGGCGGCGCGCTCTCACCCTTCCCCGCCCTCAGCCTGCTGCGCGTCTACGGCGCGCCGTCGCCCCGCACCCTGCAGACGACGGGGATTGGGGCAAATGCCGTCGATGTCCTGACGGAAGACTCTGGCCGTATCGAGTGGGCGATTGTCCCGGGCACGTATGCTCTGGTGGCCGATGCCTCGCCGCTGATCCCGCCTGAACGCCGGCCGCACACGATCACGATCGTCCTGCAGCAACGCTGACATATCCGCAGGCGATCAAGCTCGCGGGTAGGCGCCTTCGAGAGGCGCCTGCTCGGACCAATCAGCGCCTACCCGCGAGGTTGATCATTTGCGACGTTATGCTGATTTCGCCGAAAGCGCCGCATGCAGCCGCTGGATGGCCGAGTGCTCGGGGACGTCATCGACAAAGCCGCGCCGCATGGCCAGGTCCGTGATCCGCGCGGCGCGCGCCTTGAGCGCGTCCACCGCCGCCCGAGCCGCGTCGGGCGCGCGCGTATCCCCGGCCGCGACCATGGCCTGGATCATCACCAGGCTCGTCCACAGCGGATACTCGATCGGCACGCCGCCGGCATCAGCATGGTCCAGGAGCTCAGCTTCGGCAAGGCACAGCCTGAGGGCCATTGCGCCATCCCCTGCCTCTCCACGGGCAAGCATGGCTTCGGCTCGAGCTGCATCGGCCTGAACAGCCAGCGCGGGCGAGCCCAGTTCGGACGCCAGGGCGCGCGCGGCCTCAGCGGCCGCCATGGCCTCGGCGTGCCGGCCAAGCGCGGTCAAGGCACGGGCCTGACGCATGCGCAGCCCGCCCAGGCGTGGGCGCAGCGCCGGCTCGCTGGCCAGGGCGATTCCCGCTTCGGCGTGAGCGAGCCCGCCCGGTGCGTCACCCATCGAAAGCAGGATCCAGGAGAGCAGGTTGCGCCAAGCGCACATCCCTCGCCGGAAACCAATTTTGGTGGCCAAGGCCAGCGCGCGCTCGGCCTGGCCGCGGGCAGCCTTGTAGTCGCCCACCTCGGCCAGAGTTTCGGCCAAATTTCCCAGGCTCAGCGCCTGCAACTGGCGCTCCGAACTGTCCACCGCGATTTCAAGGGCGAGTTCCGCGCAGCGCCGGGCCAGGCCGTAATCGCCCGCGTCATAACC
>Ga0073905_10000480_pt1 | contig 18768 bp, 19 predicted proteins | sample KloWWTupernatant_FD_65482 | JGI IMG/M metagenome (GOLD analysis project Ga0073905, IMG submission 65482) | Active sludge microbial communities from Klosterneuburg, Austria, studying microevolution and ecology of nitrifiers - Klosterneuburg... | ecosystem: Engineered > WWTP > Aerobic digester >... | reverse complement strand
CCTACCAGCAACAAGAGTCCCGTTAGGGGTATTAAAAACAAAAGATACTTCTGCCAGTCTCCTCCATCGGCAGTAGCCATATCAAATCCACTGATACTTCTTCCGAACATACTGAAATAAGCAAGAAAGAAACTGCCTAGTAGTGCAGCTCCTAAAACAATGTTTAGCGTTTTTTTGTCCATGTTGGTTGGTTTATTGGTGATTGATAAAAAAAATGAAATTATTTTTTTGCACTCATTCGTTTATAACAGAAAAATGCTGCGGCCAAAAATGCAACAATGGCAATATAAAACCAGGATGTAAAATCAACAGTGATATTCAAACTATCACTCATTGATTTTCCAATATTGTCAAGTCCGGTACCAGATCCTGTGTCGGTACTTGGAATACTCGATTTAATATTCTTTTTTATATCGAGCATTAAGCCAATCATTGCTCCAGCAGAAGCCACACCCGTTGCCATTGCTCCACCCAATGCCGCTTTGGCATTTGTAAAAGATAAGCCAAGACCTAAAATTCCAAGACCTAGTGCAATCATAGCATACATGTTCGGATCCTTGTCATCTGACTTTGTTGCAGTCTTAGTAATATTTTTATCTATTCCTTCTGTTTTTACATCATTCAGAAATGAATTATCACTGCTGTTATTTTTCATTTTAAAACCAGTAGCTAATTGAACGCCACTAACTGTTTGTAACGAAGATCCATTGCACTTAATATCAATAAATGGCATCAGAAAAAGTAATACAGCAACTGCAAACGCTACCGTAGAAGGCATTTTTGTTCCTAATACACTCGGTGTTGCGGCAGCAGATGCTTGAATGGTTGTTGAAGCAATAGATTGCTCTATTGGTTGATTTGTCGGTTGGTCTGTTGATTGGTCTGTTGATTGGTTGGTGTCCATGTCTGAAATTTTCGTTTAAGATAAGAGAAACTTTGCATAAATAACAACCATAAAATCCACATCCAATATCTTTACACATATAATTCATTAAGAATGAACATCAACAGCATATGTGTATGCGGAGCAGGAACAATGGGCAATGGAATAGCACAAGCAGCAGCTCAGGCGGGTTTTTCTGTTATATTATATGAATTAAGCACTTTTATTCTTGAAAAAGCAAAAAATGCAACCAGCGAAAACCTGCAAATGCTGGTAGATAAAGAAAAAATATCTGCTGATGAAAGAGAAAAAATAACCCGACGTATTCATTACACCAACGATATTCAAACTTGCCTTGCCGATGTTTTTATAGAAGCCATTGTTGAAAAAGCTGAAATAAAAATTGCCTTATTTAATCAACTGGCAGAATTAAATCACAGCGAATGCATTTTTGCGACCAATACATCCTCATTATCTGTAACTGCGATTGCAGAAAAAATTCAACGGCCAGAAAGAGTAATCGGTATGCACTTTTTTAATCCGGCCACAATAATGAAACTGGTGGAAGTTGTAAATACGCCTCATACAAATGAAATAACCACTAATACTATAATGGAACTGGCAAAGCAAATGGGTAAAGTGCCAGTGCTTTGTAAGGATGCTCCGGGGTTTATTGTAAACAGAGTAGCCAGATCTTTTTATACAGAAACAATGCGATTGGTGGAAGAAGGTCATGTGTCTGTTGAAGTAGCTGATAATTTATTGGAAGCATCAGGATTTAAAATGGGACCTTTTAAACTAATGGATCTTATTGGTAATGATGTTAACTATGCAGTAAGCTGTTCTGTTTATGAACAAATGAATAAAAATGAACGATTCAAACCTTCTTATATTCAAGAGCAAAAAGTAAAAGAAGGAAAGCTGGGCAAAAAATCCGGCGAAGGTTTTTATAAATACAGCCCCTAACCCCAAAGCCTGCCTGTCGGCAGACAGGGGGAATTATATTTCCTTAATTCTCAATTATCTTAATTTAATAAATGATCGATAAAGAAGAAAAATATTCGTTTCAAGAGAAAAGTAAATTCTCCCCTTCAGGGGTTGGGGGTACAATACTTGTAACAGGCGGCACCGGCTTCTTAGGTTCTTACATCATCAAGCAATTGGTTGAAAAAGGATATAGTGTCCGGGCTATTCGCAGAACATCTAAGCTTCCATTTTGGATTCCATCAGCAATATTTGATAAAGTAGAATGGGTTGAAGGCGATGTGTTGGACGTTGTTGCACTGGAGGATGCCATGGAAGGTATAGATACGGTTATTCATTCAGCAGCTGTTGTTTCTTTTGCAAGAAGAGAAAGAAAAGAAATGTACAAGGTAAATGTGGATGGAACTGCCAATGTAGTAAATGTTGCTTTGGAAAAAAATATAAGACGTTTTGTACATATCAGCTCAGTTGCGGCTTTAGGAAGAACTGCTAATGGCGGCAATGTGAATGAAGAAAAAAGATGGGAAGAATCCAAAGTAAATACACATTATGCCATTAGCAAGTTTAAAGCAGAACTGCAAACATGGCGAGGATTAAATGAAGGTTTGGAAGGGGTAATCCTGAATCCAAGCACCATACTTGGTCATGGAGATTGGCATAGTAGTAGCTGTGCAATTTTCAGAAATATTTATGAAGGTTTTAAATGGTATACTTCCGGCATCAATGGCTTTGTTGATGTGGAAGATGTTGCCAGAGCCGCTATTCTTTTAATGGAAAGCAATATTACCGAGCAGCGATACATTGTGAATGGCGATAATTGGACTTTTCAAAAATTACAGAACGCTATTGCAGATGCATTTGATAAAAAGAGACCGTCTAAATTGGCAACACCATTTTTAATGAGTCTGGCTTGGAGAATTGAAAAGTTTAAAGCGTTGATTACAGGGAAAAAACCATTGCTCTCAAAAGAAAGTGCAAGAGTTGCACAAAGCAAAACATTGTTTGAAAACGATAAGCTTCTGAAAGCAATTCCAAATTTTTTATTTACGCCGCTTGAAGAATCTATTAAAACTGCTGCTGCAAAATATATGGCAGATATTAAGAGATAATAGGATGTTTTCGCACCCTGCAACTGTCTTTATACTATTAAAGTCTTAAAAGCCGTTGTACATTAAATATAGCTGAACATCATTTTATATCTTTACGCAGTAATCAATTTCTATGCAAAAACTACGTTACTTTCTCTTTTTTATCGCAACAGCATTTTCATTAACTACTTCGGCGCAGTTTACCATTAGTGGTACTGTTTTGGATTCTTCCAGCCGTGAACCGCTGTTCAATGCATCTGTATTTTGTCAGAATACTACATCCGGCACCGTAACAAATAAAGACGGAGCGTTTTCTCTTACCTTGAAATCTGGAGGGTATGATCTTATATTTAGCTTCACAGGTTATGGCACACAAACTATAAGAGTAACAGAAAAAGGAACATTGGAAATCCTATTGATAAAAGAAGAAAAAAGATTAGAAGAAGTTATTCTTACCAACACATTTGAAGTAAAAGATGGCTGGGAAAAGTATGGCGATTTTTTTACGAAGAATTTTATTGGCGCCACACCTAATTCAGGTAAATGCATTTTATTAAACCCCGAAGTGTTGAAGTTTTATTTCTACAAAAAAAGTAATCGGCTAAAAATACTGGCAACCGAGCCTGTGCTAATCTCTAATAATGCATTAGGTTACAATCTTCGCTACCAGTTGGATTCATTTGTCTATTACTATAAAACAGACAATTATATTTACCGCGGCTTCTGTTTATATACTGAAATGGAAGGCGAAGACAGTATTAAAAATGTTTGGAAAACAAACCGTGCCATTGCCTACGAAGGTTCCAAGCTGCATTTTATGCGCAGCTATTATGATAGTTCAATTTATGAAGATGGTTGGGTAATAGATATGCTGGATGAAAAAGTGGACAAGAAATTTAACCGAGTTACGAATCCTTACGACTCACTTTACTATGGCGCATTAGACAGTACATTACAAATTGAATTCTGGTATCCAAGAGTGTTAAGCATTGCCTACACCAATAAAAAACCAGAGTCTGAGTATTTGAAGAAAATGAACCTGCCTAAAAATGTTGAATACCCAATTTCTTATATTGAAATTTTAAATACAATTGCCGTAACTGAAAACGGATATTACTATGATCAAAAGGATTGGATAAACCAGGGTTACTGGAGCTGGAAGAATGTTGGCGACCAGTTGCCGTATGATTATTGGCCGGATTAGTATTTATTTTCCCATTACCTTTTCCCACAACTCCGGTATCCTTTTTATCCAAACTAATTCTCTTCTTGCCGCACCAGCATCCTGTGCCGGAGCACCCCAATAAGTTTTATTACCCTCCAGATTGTGATTGACTCCTGTTCTTCCTAATAAAACAGCATTGCTTCCAATTGTCAGGTCTTTATTGATGATTACCTGACCCCATAAAGTAACACCATCTTCAATGGTAACCACACCTGCAATAACTACATTGGCAGCAAACAGACAGTTTTTACCAATTACTGTATCATGTCCAATGTGAATCAAATTATCCATTTTGGTTCCGGCACCAATGATGGTATCATGGCTTACGCCTCTGTCGATAGTACAATTAGCCCCTATTTCCACCGCATCTTCAATAATAACCCGTCCACAACTATTCATTTTCTTGTAATGAATGTCCCTGTTAGTTTTCTTATTATAATAAAAAGCATCGCTGCCAATAACCGTTCCTGCTTGAATAATAACATTATCACCAATTATGCAATAATCAAGAATAGTAACATTCGGATGAATAATACAATTCTTACCAATTGATACATGATTACCTACAAATGCCCCGGGCATAATAACTGTTCCCTCGCCAACCAAAGAAGTATTACTTATCGGCATCATTGATGGAACGAACGGCCTATAAAAATTGACAATCTTTAAATAAGCTTCAAAAGGATCATCAACAATCAGCAATGTTTTTCCTTCAGGAACTTCTACTTCTTTATTGATGATAATAAATGTAGCCGCAGAGTTTAGGCAGGTTGAATAATACTTTGGATGATCTACAAAAACCAAATCACCGTTCTCTACTTTATGAATTTCATTGATTCCTGTTGCGCTACCATTTACATTTCCTTTTAGTTCGGCACCGATAAGTTGAGCAATAGTAGTAACAGGAACAGGAGTTTCAAATCGCATAGTTTGTTTTTTAAAACGCCAATATTTGGCGCAGGTCATGCAAAGGTAGCAACCTGTTTATTGGAAATAATAATCATAAATCGACGAATTCATGCTTTTTCACCTTTATCTCAGCAAGTTTTTTTAAACTATTTTTTACCCTTTTATACATTATTTTTTATACATTCTGTTGATAGTGAAAAGTAAAAAAATGTTCTAACAACTTTACTCTTTTATTAAATTTAAAAAAAACAACAAGCTACAAACCTTAACTGTACTGTGTTATATCAGTTACAAAAAACAACTTCATAAAAAATAATTTATAAAAAACGAATTGTGTTTTTATAAAACACAATTTTTTCATTCAATTTCAGACTATGCTTATCCACAGTAAGATTTAAAATGTTAATAAAATAAATGAAGAATTTTTTTTGGTTACTAAATATTTATTTTAATATTGTGTAGGGAAATTTATTTCCCTGTACTTACTAACCCATCCATATATTAATCCCTCTGGTACTCCAGGGGGGTTTTTTTATTGCAACAAAATTATTTCCTACTAACCTGCTTGCCGGTAGGTAAGGACACAAAGCTCACAAAGATTTTATTTTGCATGGTCTAATATTATTTTCTTAGAGTACTTAACGTCTTTGTAGGAAAGAAAAAATGAATTAATTAATTAAGATACCTTTACAAAAATCTAAAAAACAGTACATGCTGAAATCAATGACCGGATTTGGAAGAGCCGAAAAAAATGTAGGAGATAAAACATTTCTTGTAGATATAAAATCGCTTAACGGAAAACAATTTGAACTACAACTAAGATTGCCCTCTATCTTAAGACCTTTTGAATTTGACATCCGCCGCATTTTATCCGGACAGCTTAGTCGTGGTAGTGTTGATTGTAACATTAGCCTGAAAGACACAGGTAATGCTAAACCTGTAACTATTAATACAGATCTTGCTAAGGCTTATTTTAAACCATTGTCAGAATTGTCTACAACCTTGGGACTTGATGCCTCTAATATATTAAGTACCTTGGTTAAACTGCCAGAAGTTATTACTCCCAGCAGCGAAACCTTATCAGATGATGAATGGAAAGACTTTCAAAATGTATTGCAAGCCGCTATTGATGCTTTAAATAAACATCGACTGAATGAGGGAGCAATGATTGAACAGGATTTGCTGAGCCGCATTACTAATATCGAAAACCAGCAAACCGAAGTAATTAAACTGGAGCCGCTGCGTCAGCAAAAAATAAGAGAAGGCATTACCCGCCTTTTAGAAGAAAATGTAGGCAAGGAAAATTATGACGGTAACCGACTGGAACAAGAACTGATCTATTACATCGAAAAAATAGACATTACTGAAGAGCAAGTTCGCCTGAAAAATCATTGCGATTATTTCAAATCACTTTTAGCGGATACGGAAGAGGCGAAGGGAAAGAAGCTGTCTTTCGTTTTACAGGAAATAGGCCGGGAAATAAACACTACCGGTTCTAAAGCCTATGATTCTACTATACAGAAATGTGTGGTGATGATGAAGGATGAACTGGAAAAGGCGAAAGAACAGGTTTTAAATGCATTGTAGCCGAACTTTAAAATCATATCTTCTTAATTACATTTGCAAAAATAACTTTCTTGAAAAAAGTACGATTGACTCTTATTGGTTTATTAGTTGTTGCCATTGGGCAGTTATCTTTCACTTCCTGCACACATGTCGATCTGTTTGAAAAAACAGTAACGCTGCCCGGTCACAAATGGGACAATACCTATAAGCCTTCATTTAAGTTCAATATCAAGGATACTACAGCTGCCTATAACTTATTTATTGTGCTGCGACATAATGACAAGTACAATTATAATAATATCTATCTAAACCTTATTACTAAACAACCGGGGCAAGACACAACTCAAAAAGCCAGATACGATCTTGTATTGGCTACAGATGAAGAAGGCTGGAGAGGAACAGGCATGGATGATATTTATGAGCATCGCATTCCACTTACACCTGCCAATCAGCAATTCCGATTTAGAAAACCCGGCGACTATACTTTTACGCTGGAACAAATAATGCGGGAAAATCCTCTTAAAAATGTGTTGAACGTAGGATTGCGGATTGAAAAGAAACAATAATCGCATCTTTGCAGCATGCCCGACGCAAGTAGAAGAACTATTCGACGCACCACAGTTATTTATTGGATGTTGCTAATCTATATCATCGCCGCTTTGGCCTGGTGGTTTATCTCATTAGAGAAACAAAACAACCGGATTGCACAATTGCAATATCAATCTATAAGTCCTGATAAAAACTCCCTTTCAGTTCTTCAATATGGCGATAAAGTATTTGCAATAGACAATGAAACAAAAAGAAATACCGGAAAGTATATAGCGGAAGGAATTACCTTTCTTATTCTGATACTAATCGGAGCAGTATTTGTGTACCGCTCCATCAGCCGTCAATTAAAGATACAGCAACAACAACAGAATTTTATGATGGCCATTACACATGAATTAAAGACTCCAATCTCTGTTGCCCGATTGAACCTTGAAACATTACAGAAATACAATCTGGATGAAGAAAAGAAACAAAAAATCATCCGCACCACATTGGATGAAACTTCAAGGCTTGATTTTTTAACCAATAATATTTTGGTAGCCGCTCAATTAGAAAACAGCAACTTCAAAGCAGAAAAAGAAGAATTGGATTTGACGGCATTATTAAAAGATTGCATTCGCCAATTTAGCAACCGTTTTCCTGAAAGGATTTTTGTAGAAGATATAGAAGACGATACAGACATTAAAGGAGATTCGCTGCTTTTACAAATGCTGATTAACAATCTGCTGGAAAATGCTACAAAATATTCTCCAAAAGAATCTCCAATCAGTACCATACTGAAAAGAACCAAAGTAGGAATAGAATTACAGATAAAAGATCAAGGCATTGGCATAGAAGAAACTGAAAAAGCCAAAATCTTTAATAAATTTTATCGTATTGGCAGCGAAGCCACCCGAAAAACGAAAGGAACCGGATTGGGGCTTTACCTTTGTCGTAAAATAGCCAGAGATCATAATGGCGACATAACGATGACAAACAATGAACCACAGGGCAGTATTTTTGCCGTTACTTTTAAATCATGAATGTAGAGAAGAAAACATCCATCTTATTGGTAGAAGATGAAGAGAATTTACACGAAGCCTTAAAGCTTAACCTAGAACTAGAAGGCTATGAAGTAACCTCCGCTATGGATGGAGCTGCTGCCTTAAAGGCAGTTCAGTCAGAATATTTTGACCTTATTATTATGGATGTAATGCTCCCCGAAATGGACGGCATTACCGTAACAGAAACAGTTCGCATCAGTAATAATGAAGTGCCAATTTTAATTCTTAGTGCCAAAAATAGCAGTACAGACAGAGTGCTAGGTTTAAAAAAAGGAGCTGATGATTATCTGACAAAACCTTTTAACCTTGAAGAGTTATTGCTTAGAGTTCACAAACTGATTAACAAAAATAAAAAGCTTCAAGACAAATCAACCATCGGTGATTCATTCTCGTTTGGAGGAAACACTATTGATTTTAAAGCACAGGAAGCCATAAAAGCAAATGGAGAGAAAATTCAACTAAGCAAGAAAGAAACAATGCTATTAAAATTGTTGATTGAAAATAAAAACGAAGTAGTTCCCAGAGAGAAAATTCTACAATCTGTTTGGGGTTACAATGTGTACCCAACTACAAGAACCATCGATAATTTTATTCTTAACTTCAGAAAATATTTTGAAGAAGATAGTCGCAATCCGAAATATTTCCATTCTGTAAGAGGTGTAGGTTATAAATACTCAGAGTAAATTTTTCTCCACTGCATTAATTACCACTTTAGCTGATTGCAATAGCAAATCTCTTTCTTGTAATGGAGCAGCATTTGTAAACTGAACAGTTTCACATTCAGAAAGCACCAATTCCAGTTTATTAATAATTTCTTTGGACAAACCATTTTGTTCAGCAGCGTAAATTAGTTTATTCCTGCTCATCCCACTTCCTTCTAGCTTAAAATTCTCAGCAAGATATTTCCATAACGTTTGATACAAACAACTGTAAAACTGATTATCATCAGCATTAATTAATTCAGCCGCTGGCTGTAAAATCTCGTCTGCATCAAGTCTTGCGCCCAATACATTATTCACTTCTGTAGTAATTTCTTTTCTTTTTCCAAACCAATAAATCAGCACAAGTAGAACAAGTCCTATTACGATTCCAGCGACAATGCGACTTGAAGTTTTATTAACTTCTGTCATTGATGTTTTACTCTTCGATTCAACAGGGTTTACCCTTTGTTCTTCAATAACATCCAACTTTACTAAGCTGGTTGAAATGGTTTTATAGCTATTGCTGTCAATATCAAAATAATTGAATTGAATTGGCGGAATAATATTTAGTCCTTTTACGGAGCAGACAAACGGAAACCTGAATATCCTGGAGCCAGTTAATGGAGAAATGCTTTTATCAAAATTATCTTTAACCGTTGGCTCAAATGCATCAATCCCTTCGGGCCAGTTAATCGATGGCGCTGTTAGTTGAATAAAGTTTCCCGTTCCGTTGATGGTTACTTCCAGCATTCCTTCTTCATTCTTTGCTAGTTCGTTTTTCAGTAAAGAAGCAGTGATAAAAAATCTGCCAATAGCACCACTAAAATCAACAGGTTTATTCTTAGCTGGTATTGGTGCTACATTTATAATAATAGATTCTGTGCTGATTTCAGTTTCATAATTCACAACATCATTTTTTTCAACTTCCTCTCTGTTTCCAAACATTCCTTCTACTATTTCCTGTTCAGTTTTTCTACTAACGGCAGTACTCGAAAACTCCACTCTGTTTCTTATTTCCATTGGATCGATAGTAAATACACCTGCTTGCAAAGGAAATAATTGCACTTTTCGAATAGTGTGCACATCAAATATTTTTCCATTGATCTTTTCAGCCAACACTTCTTTGTCGGATAAGTTGATCATATCAAAAACAGAAAAACCATAAAACCCGGGATTTTTTACAATGTCGGATTTTGACTCAAGGCAAGAATATAATTTGAAAGTAGCCAGCACTGGCTCACCTGCATAGCATGTTTTTTTATCAACCTGTACTTTTAAAAATAAATTTTCCTTAATTTTCTTATAAGGATCTTCCCCGGGTCGTAAGAAGTAATTGGAAATAGAATTTTCCTTTTTCTGTCTGGCAATTCTAATAGCTTCCTTTTCAGAAATCACAATCAAAAAAACATTATTACTTTCATAATTCCTGTTATTAATCGTTACAGCTGCGCCTCGAATAAGAAACTTGCCAGGTCTGGTTGCTTCTAATGTATAAACAATATTTCTGATCCGCTTCAGCCCGGTTATAGAAGCTGTGGTGCCGTTATAAATGTTAGGTCCGGTTACAATCCGAAAATTTTCAAAGACCGATGGTTTAAAATCGTCAAAGGTCTCTGCACCTTCAATTACGTATTGTACCTGGAAAGATGTACCTGTTACAACCGGCTGTAGTGGCACAATAGTGCTGAATGTAATTTGTGCCTTCACAAAAAAGGGAAGCAACAGTAACCCTGTTATTACAACAATTTTCTTCATTATTAATGCCCCTAATTTAGATTAGCAAACATGAAGCATTCATACTTATCTATATTAATGGACTAATTCAGTTGTCAGTGGTGTTAAAGATCTCCTAACTGAGGCCGTATAACAATTTCTTCCACACAAGCCTGTGGCGAAAGCAATGTTGCCGCATATACCATTTTAGCAATATCAGTTGCCTCCATAATTCTTTTGGAAGTATTATCAAAACCATCCCACGAATCGGTAAGTACAGCTCCGGGATGAACAGTGGTTACTTTTATACCATGGGATTTCATCTCTTCCCTCAGGTTCATGCTAAATCCATTCATTGCAAACTTACTGATACTGTATGCTCCGCCGTTTTTATAAGCCTTCAATGCTGCGATGGAGCAAATATTAAATAAATGGCCCAATTTCCTTTCAATCATTTTAGGAGAAAGCAATCTTGTTAAATGATAAGCACTGTAGAGATTTGTTTCAATATGATTTTCCAAACTTCCTTCCGGTTCATCCAAAACATTTCCCGGATGAAATATTCCTGCATTATTAACCACTACGTCCGGAACAGCAAATGATAAACACCAATTGGCAAATGCAATTACTTCTTCCTTCTTACTCATATCGGCCGGTTTTGCTTTTATGGTAATCGCAGGAAACCTTGTCTGTAATTCTTCCATTACCTTATATAAACTCACTTCGCCTCTAGAGCATAAAAAAAGATTATACCCATTTGATGCAAATATTTCAGCGATAGCTTTCCCTATTCCTTTGGATGCGCCAGTTATAATAACGTTCATTGAAATTTGAATATTGATTATTGAATATTTCCGGTTTTCTTTGCAAAGCTATGAAGTACAAACATCTTTTCTTTGATCTGGACCATACCATCTGGGATTTTGAAGCAAACAGCCGCACCACTTTAGTTGAATTGTATGAAGAAATGAAGCTCAAGGAAAGAGGAGTCGATGATTTTGACCTCTTTCATAAAAACTATCTGGCACATAATGAAAGGCTTTGGGAACGCTACAGAAAAGGCTTTGTAAAACAGGAAGAACTGAGAGTAAAAAGAATGTGGCTTTCCTTGCTTGATTTTAAAATTGCCGATGAGCCGCTGGCGAAAAAAATGGGCGACCGTTTCTTGGAAATGCTTCCAACCAGAACCATCTTATTCCCATATACTATCGAAATACTCGATTACTTGACTGACAAGAGCTATGAACTACATCTTATAACCAATGGTTTTGAACATACACAACATAGCAAGTTGAAACATTCAGGGCTTAGTTCTTACTTCAAACAAGTAATTACATCCGAAGGAAGTAATAGCCTTAAACCAAAAAAAGAAATTTTTGATTTCGCTTTTCAAAAAACAGGAGCAACTCCGGATGAAAGTATTATGATTGGCGATACAATGGAGGTTGATATTTTGGGTGCCATCAATGCAGGTATAGATCAGATTCATGTGAATCATCTAACCAATGAACCTTTAAGCATCAATGGCAAGCTGCCAACACATACTATTTATTCGCTGAAAGAATTAGAGAGAATATTTTAAACCCTACCAAGTTGCAATTGTAGTAACGCCGCCTTGTGGTTTATCACCAATCTTTACATGAATTTTTGCATTCAAAGGAAGTAATAGATCAACTCTGGAGCCAAATTTTATGAATCCCATTTCTTCGGTCTGCTTTACTTCTTGTCCTACCTGTAAGTAATTACAAATACGCTTTGCCACTGCACCAGCAATTTGTTTTACGAGTATTTCTTTGCCGTTCTTCTTATATACCACAGAATGCCTTTCATTTTCTGTAGAAGATTTTGGATGCCATGCTACCAAATATTTCCCTTTATGATATTGGTTGTACACCACTTCGCCACTTACGGGATTACGGTTTACATGCACATTCAGCGGACTCATAAATATAGAAACTTGTATTCGGCGGTCTGTAAAATATTCATCTGCCTGCACTTCCTCTATCACCACTACTTTACCATCTGCCGGAGCAATAATGCCATTCTCTTCAATTGTTAGCTTACGGTTGGGAATTCTGAAAAATGAAATAATTAATAGAAGAAAGCCGAGTGTAACAATAAATAGCAGCAGGCTTACTATTGGCAATGATGAACTCATAAAATAAAATGAGACAACATTGATGATACCGAATAATATTACTCCGATGGCGATTGATTTATATCCTTCTTTATGAATTGTCATTACTAATCAGTTATAAGCAAATATAGTATGAAATGGGGAGTAGGGTTTGGGAAGTAGTTAGTGGGAGTTTAGGTGAACTATTTTATAAGAAATTCAACATACACCCAAACAAATGGTGTGGCGAGCAACAATGAATCAAACCTATCTAAATATCCACCGTGGCCGGGCATTAATGTGCCGCTGTCTTTTACTCCTGCAGATCGTTTAAGTTTTGATTCTAATAAATCGCCAATCGTTCCGGTAATAGCAGCTATAAAACAAAGGATTATCCAGAATGATATTGATTGCCCAAAGACAAACCAGTCATCATAAATAAACCCAGCATAACCCATTACTATTGCACATAAAATAATTCCGCCAATTGACCCTTCCCATGTTTTTTTAGGAGAAATTTTTGAAAGCGGTGTTTTCCCAATTAAAGAACCAACGATATAGGCCATTGTATCATTAATCCACATACATCCAATAACTAAAAGGGGAAAATATATTAAATAGAGATTTGAGTTTTTTAATAAGATTGGATTATTAGTTTCTACCCCATATAAATCTATCATCAACCCCCAACACAAAGAAATATATAGCAACCCTAACACAGCATAGCCAAATGCTTTTACATTGATTGGGTTCTTTTGAAAAATACCAGTGAGTAATAAAGCAAAACCTGCTGCGGAAATTGGCAATGAAATATTTTCCTTCAATCCATAACCACTAATATGATATGCCGGACTGCAAAACCAAAGCATAATGCCATAGCCCATCGCCATCAATCCTAATTTTGTATACGGATGAAACGAAGTAGAATGTATTTTCTCCGTTAGCTTTAGGTATTCCCACCAGCAACCAAAATGAATGATGGAAAATAAAACAAGAAAGCTCCATTGATTCCAAAGCAAACCCACCAGCATAATAGCCACAAATACAATTGCCGTTAATGCTCTGGTGCGAAAGGTTTGAATATTAAATGCCATGAATTAATTAAATCATTAATAGAATGGTGTGTTGCGCAAACTTTCATCTTTGCCCGCAGGTGCAATTTCTTCTGCCGGCCTCACTGTTAACTTTCTGAAAAAATAAAATAAGGCAATTAAGAACGGCAATGCAAAAATTCCATACCAACTGGCATCGCTTGAATCATTCATTGCTTCTGCCACCGACTTACCATTCATTTTAGTAGCATACACCACTGAAATAGCAATGGCATTATTGATAAAGTGAGCCAGTATACTTAACCATAGTTTTCCCGAATAATGATATATGGCGCCAAGCATCATTCCCAGAAAAACTCTTGATAAAAAACCGTAAAAAGAAAAATGCGCCACACTGAAAATGATGCTGACAACAACAATTGCCAGCCAAGGATTTTTTGTGGAACGGGATAAAAAATTCTGCAAACCTCCGCGAAATAAAGCCTCTTCGCATAATGCAGGTAAAAAAGCCATAATAAAAATGGCCAGCAGGTATTCTCCAAAATTATTCAGACTTAAAATGGCGGAAGCCTGTTTTATATAATCCGCCTCCATTTTATCAAACTTTACTTTCCACGAAGCATCAACCGGAATATTCTGATTAAAATATGCAAGTCCTGCAGAAACAAATAATGCCATTAACACAATTCCAAACACAAGGCTTATTTCCTGCCAGTTAATTGTTCCTTTAAATCCTAATAATTTCATCGGTCGTCTATTCATTATCTGTGCGGTCAATAATGCTGGTAACAGAAACCCAACAACAGCAGTAATTATCTGTATCACTTTTACAGCATTGCTGTTAGCGGGGTTCAACATACCTTCTTCAATTTTCAATGCACTTTCCCCTGTCATGGCTGTCCAGATAGGAATGCTGAGCAGACCTGCCAAAATGGTGCTTGCCACTACAAAAGCAATAAGCATAAAAAAACCGGCTAAATAAGAAATGCCTTTTGAATTACTATCGTACATAAACTTTGGCGATTAAAATGTAAATTTGCAGGCCTAATTATAATAAACAATTTCCCATCATAGATGGGAATACCCGCCTCTCCTTAAAGTTTTGAAAATTAAGGTAGTCGGCCAAGCAAAAATAGGTAATTACAGATTGAATGGTACGTATCGATAACATACAACTTCCTGACTTTCCGCTCCTTCTGGCTCCAATGGAGGATGTTAGTGATCCGCCTTTCCGGGCTGTGTGTAAGGATAAAGGAGCCGATTTGATGTACACGGAATTTATTTCCAGCGAAGGTTTGATCCGGGATGCCATTAAAAGCCGTAAAAAACTCGACATCTTTGATTACGAAAGACCCGTTGGCATACAAATTTTTGGAGGTGATGAAGACAGCCTTTCTATGGCCGCAAAGATTGTTGAAGTAACAAACCCTGATTTATTAGACATCAATTTTGGTTGTCCTGTAAAAAAAGTAGCATTGAAAGGCGCAGGTGCAGGAGTATTGAAAGATATTGATTTGATGGTGAGATTAACTTCTGCCGTTGTAAAATCAACCTCTTTACCCGTTACTGTAAAAACGAGATTGGGCTGGGATGATAAAACCAGAAATATAGAGGAAGTAGCAGAACGATTACAAGATGTTGGCATAAAAGCTTTGGCAATTCATGGACGTACTAGAACGCAGATGTATAAAGGTGAAGCCGATTGGACTTTAATTGGCAAAGTGAAAAACAATCCGAGGATTAATATCCCAATTTTTGGTAATGGCGATATTGATTCTCCAGAAAAAGCAGTGGAATATAAAAATAGATATGGGGTAGATGGCATTATGATTGGCCGTGCTGCTATCGGATATCCGTGGATATTTGATGAAATAAAACATTTTATTAAAACAGGTGAGCATTTACCTTCTCCTACTATTGCAGATCGTATTGCTGTTTGCAGAAAACACCTGAATCTTTCTATTCAGTGGAAAGGACCTGTTGTTGGCATCAATGAGATGCGCCGTCATTATGCTAATTATCTAAAAGGATTGCCCAACATTAAAGAGTACCGCAACAGGCTTGTTACTTTACCAACTGAAGAAGAAGTAAATGAAGTATTGAATGAAGTAGCTGTTACATATGCCGGCTTTGAAGTAGAAAAAACTCCGATTGAGTTGATTAACTATCATGAAAAATGCCCGATCTAAGTTCAGACCGCTTTAAGCGTCCCGACCCCACTTAGGTCATCTTAATTCTCATTGCTCTCATCAGCCCATAAATAGAAACTAACATCCAAGTCCCTTCCAGAATAACAAAAGGCCAGTAATTAATCAATAAAGATGCATAACAGGCAAGTCCTGCACCAATAATATTCAAAACAAAATAAAGCTTGCCATCATTCTTTATTAATTTTTCTGTTCCTAAAAAATAAGCAATTAAGATAAGGCCTACACCAATTGATCCGATAATATCATTGTACACCATAAACGTAAATTTTATAGATTATTCATTAATTGCTTTTATCACATCATTATCCATTGGAGAAATAGATGGCCCGAAATAATTGGTTAGTACGCCATATTCATTCACAATGTATTTTGTAAAGTTCCAGGATGGAAGTTTTTTGTTCCATCCATTTTTAGTTGAGTCCGTCAACCACTGATAAATCAAATTCTGTTCCGCTGATTGTATTACAGTACTCTTTTGCATCAGTGGAAATGTAACGCCGTAATTTTTCTTACAAAAAGTAGCAATTTCTTCATCCGTTCCTTTCTCTTGGTCTTTAAAATCGTTGGCCGGAAAACCAAGAATAATTAGTTTGTCTTTGTACTCATCTGCCAGTTTCTGCAGATCTGTGTACTGGTTAGTATAACCGCAATCGCTGGCGGTATTCACTAGCATCACCTTCTTACCCTTTAGCTCTGCAAAGTCCAATGTGTCGCCATTATTCAATTGTCCTTTCAGGGAATAAAAAGAAACAGGAGGTTGTATATTTCCCGCAAGTTCTTTTGTGTTCTTTCCGGTAAGTTTTGTGAACCACATTAATGCCGGGTAAACTGCTTTTAAAAATTTTTGTCTGTACGTCATATTTATAGAATTACGGTTTACAATTTCTATATAAACTACGAATGTTGCAATTAGTACTAGTAGAACAATTATAAATCGTTTTAGTTTTTTCATGTTTTTCCCACTAAGGCACAGAGGACACAGAGACTAGGTCAATTGTCCAAGTATTTTTCTGTGAATGCCTTCTTTTATTAATTCAACATTAAAATTTATTAATAATCCAAGCTTCATTTTTGCTAACCTCAAGTAAGTTAAAACAGTTTTATGGTGAACCTTCTCTAGTCGTTCAACGGATTTTAATTCTACAATTAATTTATTTTCCATTATTATATCTGCCCTAAATCCAACATCAAGAATTTCTTCTTCATAATAAGCCACAATACCTTGCTGTCTTGTAAATGCAATTCCTCTTTTTGTAAGTTCATAAGCAAAAGCCGCTTCATATACACTTTCCAGAAGCCCTGGCCCTAAAGTTTTATGAATTTTAAAACTTATATCCACTGCTATAGTCGCTAATTCGTTTTCCGTCATACTATTATTCTTTGTGTTTCTTTGTGCCTTTGTGGGATCACCTTATCACCTTTTTAAACAAATTCAACTTCCCTTTGAATGGCGGATATTTTATATTCGGGTCAAACCATGTTGGTGTTTTCATCACTGCTTTTTTATGGCTGAATGTGTCAAATGAAAAATGCCCATGATAATTTCCTATTCCACTAAATCCTCTTCCACCAAACGGTAAATTATGATTAGTTAAATGCCAGCTTGAATTGTTTACACAGGATCCACCTGCAGGAACTGCTTTTAGCCAATCACTTTCTTTTGTACTGTTTGATGTATAAACATAAAAGGAAAGCGGATTTGGATGCTGTTGTATAATTTTCAAAGCTTCTTCCTTTTCATTAAAAGAAAATATGGGCAGTATCGGCCCAAATATTTCATCTTTCATTACATCCGCATTCATAGAAACATCAGTCAGCAAAGTTGGCTCAATAAATAATTTTTCTTTATCAGTTCGTCCGCCATGAGCTACTTTCCCTTGCTGCAAGTAATTATTTAAGCGGTCAAATTGTTTTGCATTAATAATCTTCCCATAATTATAACTTTCTTCTGGTGTTGAACTAAAAAAGTTTTCGATTGATTCTTTCATCGAACCAATAAATTTTTCTTTTACCGATTCATGTACTAGTACATAATCTGGCGCCACACACATTTGTCCGGCATTGGAGAACTTCGTCATGGCAATACGGCGAGCAGCCACTTTAATATTAGCATCGCTTTCCACTACACAAGGGCTTTTGCCGCCAAGTTCTAACGTAACTGGCGTTAATTTATCAGCCGCCATTTTATAAATAATTTTTCCTACGGCTGTACTACCCGTGTAAAATACATGGTCGAAAGTAAAGTTGTTCATCATTTCAGGAATTACGGCTGCTCCATCTCCTTGTACATACAAAATATATTCCTTTGGAAAAGTCTCTTCAATAATTTTTTTCATCACGGCATCAGTGGCAGGTGCAAATTCACTTGGCTTTAGTACAACACAATTGCCAGCAGCAATGGCACCGATTAATGGATTTATCAATAATTGAAAAGGGTAATTCCACGGAGCAATAATCAAAACAACACCTAAGGGTTCGGATAGAATGCGGCTTCTCGATGGCAGGTTTAATAAATTAGTGGAAACCCGTTTTGGTTTCATCCATTTACTAAGCTTCTTAATGGCTGAATTTAATTCTGAAATCACCATCCCCGTTTCTGTTACCCACACTTCTTCAGGACTTTTTTTTAAATCAGTATATAATGCATCATATAAGTCTTGCTCATGTTTTAAAATGGATGATTTCAATCTGTTAAGCTGTTCTTTTCGAAAAGCATATGATTGCGTATT
>Ga0073905_10000473_pt1 | contig 18832 bp, 13 predicted proteins | sample KloWWTupernatant_FD_65482 | JGI IMG/M metagenome (GOLD analysis project Ga0073905, IMG submission 65482) | Active sludge microbial communities from Klosterneuburg, Austria, studying microevolution and ecology of nitrifiers - Klosterneuburg... | ecosystem: Engineered > WWTP > Aerobic digester >... | reverse complement strand
GTCCGGTATTCCACGGTCCCCTTGCGCTCCGATCCTCTGGCCTAGCGGCACTGATCGTGCCTTCAAGGCAAAAAAACGAGGAGGATCATGAACAGCAACAGCGGTTCCGCAGACCAGGTGACGGTGTTCAGCCGCGAGGGTTGTGTGCAGTGCAACGCGACCTACCGGGCCCTCGACGCGAAGAAGATCGTCTACAAGGTGCTCACCGTGACCGACGACGTCGCCGACGACCTCCGCGAGCTGGGCTTCCTGCAGCTGCCGGTCGTGCGGGCCCCGCAGATGAAGTCCTGGAGTGGCTTCCGCCCCGACAAGATCGAAGAGCTGGCCGCGATCGCCGGGGGTGCCCGATGAGTGATCTCCTGGACCTCCTGGCCGAGATGGAAGCGCCGCGCCGTGACTGCGGGCACCTGATCCCGATGGACAACTACGCGCACGCCGAAGAGTGCCTCAACCTGACCTGCCCCCACTGCGGCACCGCCGTCCGGAACGCCTACGCGCTGGTGATCGAGCACGGAGCGTTCGACGAGAACCACATCGAGCGATACGGGACCTGCTGGCCCCAGCGTTGGATGTTCGAGCGCGTCGCGAGCTGCATGACCTGCCACTGGCCGACCTTCGGCATCTGGCCCTGCAGGAACGAGAACTGCGCCACCGGGTGCCACGCATCCCACCCCGTTAGCCCCTGCCCGACGGAGGTGACACGCCATGTATGACCTCCTCGACCTCCTCGAAGACATCACCCGGCCCGCGTACGACGGCCCCGCCCCGCTGGGCTTCACCAGCCGCTACTTCACCCCGGACGAGCTGCTCGCCGCCCGGACGGAACTCGCCCGGATCCGCGGCGAGTGGTCGAAGGATCACCCCACGTTCGGAACGTGGATGCTCGGCATCACCACCGGATGGTGCGACATCGCTCCCGGCCACCGACTCTGCCTCCTCCAGACTGACCTCCGCTGCCGCTGCAGCTTCCCGTACCTCGCCGCGGAGTGGGAGAAGATCGGTCCCTGCTCCTGCGTCGGAGATCTCCTCTACCAGGCCAACTGCCCCGACTGCCGCTGGCACCACATCGGCTCGGAGAGCGACGTCGTCCTCGCCTGGCACGACCACGCCTGGCCCGGCTGGCGCGACCTCCCCGTCCTCCCGGCCAAGCTCCGCGGACAGATGGGCACCCGACAGATGACGCCCAAGCTCGCTGCCTGGCTCGACGCTAACTACCCGCCGGAGTTCCGCGTCGACGGCGCACCCATCGTCACCGATCGCGGGGGAGTGGCCGGTCGCTGCGTCCCCGGCTACAGCCCCTTCGGCGGGTTCGACATCTCAGCCGACAAGATCACCACCTAACGAAAGGCACCATCATGGCCGACACCTCAATGAGCACACCTGCGATCGGTGAGTTCGCCAGCCGCATCGCAGGGGAAACCCGCGACGAAACCGACTGGGCGATCTACGAGAACGAGGTCTTTGCACAGGTCTTCGAGTTCAAAGAACATCGACGTCTTCAGATCTGGGAAGAAGCCGATATCTCGGGCAACTTGGACGGCTATAGCTGGCAAGAGCAGACCTGGAGCGGATCTGCGTGGGTCGACACCACCGAGATCTCCACGGAGTGGGAGAGCCGCCACATCTACGAACGAGATCTCAGGGAGCGGCTTGAAGAGTTCCGCGTGGAGGCGGAAGCCACGCGACCTGAGCGGCTGACGCCTACTGAGGCCGCGCTAGATCGAGTGGCCCGACGAGCACTGGGTGCCGTGGCCACCCTCGAGGGTCAGGTGAAGAACCTCGAACGCAAACTCAATGAGACCACCGAGGAGGTGCGGGCGACCGCGCAGGAGAACTCGAAGGTCAGCCGGGCGCTGATTACCCTCGGACGCAGAATCGCGGGAGTTCGGGAACCCAGCCGAGCCAACCCAGAACAGAACGGCCCCGCCACTGCGACCCCCTCAACTTCCTCAGCGTCGTTGGATCACTAAGGGCCATCGCGGCGGCAATGACCAGAGGCTTCGGGCATCGTTCCTGACGCTCCATCATTGCCGCCGCGGTCCTCCACACAAGCCCCTTCGGGGCCGGTTCCTCCGAGATTTTCGCCACGCGGTCGCTACGCTCCCTCACATCGCGACGAAATTCTCTCCCCCGCCGCCTGGCGGTTGTGTTCCGGCCCTGCTGCTGCGGCACTGCTCCGCTTATCAGGAACGAGCCAGCGAATTGGACGAGAAAGGACGAGGCAGATGATCGAGAACAAGCTGACCGTGTACAGCAAGCCGAGCTGCGTTCAATGCAACGCCACCTACAGGGCACTCGATGCCAAGGGCATCCTCTACGACATCGTGGACCTCTCCGAGAACGACGCTGCGCTGGAGTACGTCAAAGAACTCGGATACTCGCAGGCCCCGGTCGTGGTCGTCGACGATCAGGACCACTGGTCCGGCTTCCGACCGGACAAGATCGAGCGCGTCGCTAAACGGGCGATATTGCCATCCGATGCAACGCGCGAAGCGCGATCGCCCGCGCGGTAGAGCCTGAGCTCAAGAAGGATGTCGAGGGGGCCGGGGGTCTCTGCGCCACTCTTGATCACCCAGAGTACTTCATTTGCATCAATGTTGTATTGGATGCATCATGAGGATGTGCTTGAAGTTGATCCATCGTCTGCGCAGCGGCTCGTCTCCGCGCGGAATGTCATTCATCTTGACCCTGAGGGAGCCGTGCTCGACGGGATGTTGAATGGGTGGCGAGCCCAGCAGATTGCTCGCTTCTTGAAGGCTCCGACGATTGCGGCGAGAGAGCGGCTCGTGCGCCGGTTCGTGGACTTCACGGGTATGTACCCGTGGCAATGGACGCCGGCGGAGGCGGAGGCGTGGATCAGTGAGCTGCGCTCGGGCGTGAAGCCGTTGCGGCTATCGACGCTGCGTGGATACGAGATCGACATCAAGATGTTCTGCGAGTACATCACTGATCCTCGATATCCCTGGCTGTCCGAGTGTGAAGCGCGTTTTGGCGCTGCACCCAGACAGGTGTTCCATGAGGACAACTCGATTGTGCATGTCAGCGAGTACGAGGGCGATGCCGCGCGGCGACCGTTGACATTCGACGAAGTCCAGGCGCTGTTCGATGCGGCCGACGGGCTCGCCGCACGGATCCTGTCGCGACGGCGAAAGGGTGCGGTTCAGGCCGTGCGGGACGCCGCGCTTCTCAAGTGCGTCTATGCGTTCGGGTTGCGAAGACGTGAGGCGGTCATGCTTGATCTCGTGGATCTCCGCCGCAACGCGAAGCTGCCGCACCTAGACCGATTCGGTGCACTGTCGGTGCGCCATGGCAAAGCGAGCCGCGGGGGCCCGTCGAAGCGGCGCATGGTGCTCACCGTTCCGGAGATGGGCTGGATCGCGGAGACGCTGGCGCACTACCTCGATGAGGTTCGGCCGGCGTTGTCGTCATCGTCGAGTTCGTCGCCTGCTCTGTGGGTGACCGAACGGGGCACGAGGCTGAGCAGGCGTGCGGCGAACGAAGCGTTCTGTACAGCTCGTGATGCCGCGGGGATCGACTCTTCGTTGGATCTGCATTCGTTGCGGCACTCGTACGTGACGCACCTGGTGGAGTTCGACTACCCGGAGCGGTTCATTCAGGAGCAGGTGGGGCACTCGTTTTCCTCGACGACCGCGATCTACGTCGGCGTCTCTAACGAGTACCGGAACCGGCTGCTCACCCAAGCTATTCACACCCGCTACGGCGCCGACTTCGAGGAGGCAGCACGGTGAAAGAGATGGACTACGTCTGGCATCTGCGAGCGAAGATGGCGGAGCGTGGAATGTTCGCCACGACGGACCTGCAGCCGCTGCTCGCTGAGCGTGGTGTCGCGCTCTCCCGGGAGCAGACCTACCGGCTGGTGACGGGTCAGCCGCAGCGCCTGAGCATGGTTACGCTGATCGCGCTGTGCGACATCCTTGAGTGCACACCCAACGACCTCATCGAACCCCGCATCGTCGAGGCGTCCGCCAGGAAGGCTTCCGGGGAAGTCATCCCGCGGAAGAGCCGAGTATCCGCCCGCCGAACGACGATCAATCGGCCCGGGCATTCGAAATGACCGTGGTGCCGGAGCATCCTTGCTCCGAGTGCGGAAGCCGCGCCCCGCGGGTGAAACGACTCCCCGACGGTGGAGGGCTCTGCCGACCGTGCTACAACGTCAGCCGACGTATGGAGTGCTCGCGCTGTGGTCGCATCCGTGCGCCCAGCGCTCGAGCCGAGGACGGCGCACCACTCTGCGGGCACTGCGCGCGCCCTAAGCGGGCGTGTGCGGGATGCGGCCGTGTCGATCACGTCACCGCCATCGTGGACGGTCAGGATCTCTGCCAGCGCTGCTACTCCGCACCGGTCAGAGCGTGCGGACAATGCGGACGGGAGCGACGCGTCGCAACCCGCCACCAGAATGGCGTAGCAGATCTGTGCCACAGCTGCTACCGCACCCCCATCGCCGAGTGCGCCATCTGCGGTGAGAAGCGCGCGGTTCATACGACCTGGCCCCTCGGGTCTATATGCGGCGTGTGCTATCGACGCGAGCTCCGCCACCCCGACGGCTGCGGGTCTTGTGGGCAGGTGAAAGCGCTCATCGGTCGCGATGACCGAGGGGAGCGCGTTTGCGGGCCGTGTGCAGGGTCGACGCGCGACTACGTCTGTGCCACGTGTGGCGCCCCGGGTGAGCAGCACTTCGAGAACACCTGCATCCGCTGCTCCGTCGTTCGAGCCGCCGGCGACCTCCTCGCGTCCGCGACGGGGGTGATCCCCGGGCGTTTGGCCGGGCTCCCGGACGCGCTCGTTTATCGAGGTCGCGTGGACTCGACCATGAGATGGCTGCTCAAGCCCACCCCGAGAGCTCTGCTCCGAGCGATCGGGTCGGAAGAGTCGATCACGCATGCGCGCGTTGACGCGTGTCCGCCTGGGCAGGCGCGACATCATCTCCGTGCGCTCCTGGTCGACGTCGGCGTTCTCCCGGTACGAGATGAGCAGACTGAGCGGCTCGAAACATGGGTCGACGAGTACCTGATCCAGCTTCCTTCACACCATGCCGCCGAGATCACTCCCTATGCACAATGGAAGGTGCTGCGGACTGTGCGGCGGCGGGCAGGACGCCGCCGTACCACGGTCGGTGTCGCAGATTCCGCGCGTGAACGGATCCGCGCGGCCGCGCGACTCCTGCAGCACGTCGAGCAAGAAGGGGCGGGCTTCTCCGCGCTGACACAGGAGGTCCTAGACCGGTGGGTCGGCGGCAACGCAGCCCGCACCGGCGACATCGCACCGTTCATCTCGTGGCTCAGGTCCACCGGCCAGTATCCGGGACTCCGCGTCGAGCGCGGACAGCAGGCCAGGCCGAGCGAGGTCAGCGGGGAGGACGAGCATCACGCTCTGGTCCGCACGTTTATCGCCGGGTCGGACGACACGGTGAGCCTCGCGACCAGGGTTGCCGCGCTGCTCGTGCTCCTTTACGGAGCTCGAACCGACCGCATCCACCGGCTCACCACTGTCGACACCAGTACAGCCGGAGGACGAACGTATCTCGCGCTATCGACAGAACCCATCGAGATCCCGAACTCGGTCGCTCAACTCTTCGCGCAGCTCGTGAAAGAAGCTGAGCAGAATCCGGGGGCGACTCGGCGAGCCGGTGAGGGATCGTATCTATTCCCATCTCCCCGACGACACCACGAGCCGATCCATCCCACGACCCTCGGACGGTGGATAGCGCGGGCCGGGGTCAGCCCGCGGATCGCCCGGAACTACGCCATGCTCGCCCTCGCTAGCGACCTCCCCGCCGCTATCGTGGCCGTTCAGATGGGAATCACGCCGCAGACAGCGAGCCGATGGTCGCAGTTCTCGCAACGCGACAATTCCGAGTTCGTCGCCGCGAGAGCAGATTTCCTCCCCCGCTGAGGGCACATCGGAGTGGGTTCAGGCAGCCGCGGCCCGAGAACTCCAAGCCGAGTCAATTCCTTCCAGGACGCTAACAATCAGGGACGCAGTGCGGCGCTGGGTCAAGTGTCCAGGGGGTGTCTCGTCTCGACGTCCCGCATGCGTCCGGCTAGAAGCGCGACGATGGCGAGCAGCGTCGGCGCGACGCCGGCCACGATGAAGATGGCTGGTATCGGCACGATCAGCGATAGGGGCCCGGCGATGGCGATCGAGACGGGCATGAACGCGATGGAGACGAAGAAGTCGAGACTGGCGACACGGCCGATCATTTCGGGTGGCACGAGGCGTTGAAGCAGTGTGCCCCAGATCACCACGCCGGCTCCTGTGGCAGCTCCGACCGCGAACAGTGTGGCGAGCATCACTATTAGGTTGTTGGCGAGGCCGATGAGCACGAGCGGGAGGGTACCGCCGCCCCAGAGGCCGATCATCAGTGTCAGGTATCGCCGGGGCAGTTTGAGTGACGACACGATGAGCGATCCGATGGCGCCTCCGATTCCGTAGGCGGCGAGTAGTAGTCCGAACGTTGCTTCGGCGTCGTCGAATCGGTCGCGGGTGAGGAAGGGGAGAAGTACCTCGATTGGGCCCTGGATGATGAGCGCGAGGGATGATCCGAAGATCAGGGTCCATAGCAGCCAGCGGGTGCGGGCGACGTAGCGGACCCCGGCTTTGAGGTCGCCCCACACGCTCGTGCGTTGCTGCGACTGTTCCGGTTCGGTGGTTTCCTCCCGGCGGCTGAGGAACAGTGTGATGACGAACGCGACTGCGTAGGACGCGGCGACGATGACCGCTCCGATGGCGGGGAAGAACGCCCCGACGATGATCCCTCCGAGGGCGGGTCCGAGGCCCTGCCCCATCGAGGGCCGGAGAGCCCCTTCGAGCCCGTTTGCGGCGAGCAGTTGTTCGGGCGGTAGTACTTGGGGGAGGTAGGCGCTGTAGGCCGGGTAGAAGAACGCACTACCCGCGCCCATGGCGAACGAGGCGAGCCCGACATGCCACAACTCGATCGCGCCCGTGAGGGACAGCACCGCGACGGCGGCCATGACCGCCGCGGTGAGTCCCTGCACGGTGATGATGATCCGCCGCTTCGAGAAGCGATCGGCTACCACCCCGCCGAGGACCGAGAAAGCGAAGAGGCCGAGGCTGAGCCCGGTAGCGACGGCTGACAGGGCAAGGGGGCTGTCGTCGAGTGCGAGCACCTGAAACACCATGACGATGGTCCACATGCCGGTGCCGAAGACTTCGATACCGACGGCCGCGAACAGCAGCCGGTAGTCGCGGGTAGCGAGAGGGCGCAGCGCCCGCAGCCGGTCGGGAGTCTCGCGGGTCATACGAGCGCCTCGCTTTCGGTCGTAGCTTCCAGTTGCAGTGCCGGCCAGCCTTCGACGTCGCGGAGAAGCTGCCGGTCGTGGGTGGATACGACAACAGCCGCTTGGGTGGCGTTGAGCGCGTCGGTCAGTTCGTCGACGAGCGCGATCGATAGGTGGTTGGTCGGTTCGTCGAGCAAGAGCACGTGCGGCTTGGTGGCGAGCACCAGGGCCAGCTCGAGGCGCCGTTGCTGGCCCATCGACAGCTCACCTATCCGCTTGCTCGATTCGCGGGCGCGCAGGAGCCCGAGCTGCGAGAGACCGACTGCCTCACGCGATGGAACGAGCGCGTCGACGTGGGCTGCGTAGAACTCGCTCGCGCGACGATCCAGCGGCAGCTCCGACTCTTGGCGCAGAAAAGCGAGCCGCACGTTCTGCGGGCGACGAACGGTGCCGGTGTCCGGGCGGAGGTCTCCCGCTGCGACGCTCAGCAGTGTGGACTTGCCGGCCCCGTTGGGTCCGGTCACTACGAGACGCCCGCGGTGTGACAGAGAGAACGCCGCCGGGCGCGTAAGCCTGCCGGTCACGGTCACGTCCTCCACGCTCAACAGCACCGCTCCGGTTCGGGTCGCAAGCTCCGGGAAGCGAAACACTTGCGGCGGCTCGGGAACAGTCACCGCGTGCGCTTCGAGTTGCTCCTGCCGGCGATGCACGCTCTGCACGAGCCCGCCCGCGCGCGTGGCCCGTCCGTGCTTGTTGGTTCCCTTCTCTGGTCGCCACCCCGAGACGAGTCGGTTCTGCGCCGAGCTGAGACTGTCCTGCAGCCGCGCGAGCTCGGTCTGCTGTCGCTCGAATTCGTGCTCCCACCGTTCGCGCTCGGCGCGCCGGCCCTCGCGGTAGCCGGCATAACCGTTGCCGTACACGCGCACCCGGTCATCCGGGGTCGGGTCGAGGTCCACGATCGTCTCCGCGACGTCGGAGAGCAGCGCGCGATCATGGGTGACGACGACCACGCCGCCGTTTCGCGACCGCAGTTGCGTGGTCAGAAACTCGAGGCCGCTTCGATCGAGGTGATTTGTGGGTTCGTCGAGGAGCAGGAAATCGTCGTCGGCGCCGAGCAGGCACGCCAGACGGACTCGATAGCGCTGCCCGACGGAGAGGTCGTCCAGGCGCCGGGATGGCTCCGTTTCGGCGTCGAGTGCTTCCAACGCGATCTGCACCCGCCGTTCGGCATCCCACGCATCGAGGACTTCGGCGTGTTCCAATGCGGCGGCGTATCGTTCTTCGGCGCCGGGGACGCCTGCGGCGAGTGACACCGCGGCCGAATCGAGGGCCGCAACGGCGGCGAGCGGCTGCGCGATCGCTTCCGCGACCGCCTGGCCCACTGTGCGGTTGCCGCCGGTCGGCATCTCTTGTTCGGCTATGCCGACCGTCCCGAGTCGCTGCACTACTCCGCTGTCCGGGGTGAGAGCGCCGCTGAGGACGTGCAGGAGCGTCGACTTCCCCCGGCCGTTCTCGCCCACGATCGCTACTCGCGAGGTGGCCGTGACCGTGAGGTCGACGTGGCTGAGGACGGGGGTGGCTCCGCGCGTTACGGAGACGTCGGAGGCGATGAGCTGCGCGCGATGGCGCGCTGGTAGAGGGGTGTTGAGGGAGAGCATTCGTATCCTTCGGAAACGACGCACCGCACGGCTATGAAGCGTGCGAGGGTGCGCAAGGTGACGGCGACCCGTGCAGGGTCGAGAACGAGCGGCCGCCGCAGGCTCGGATGACTCAACGAGCGCGGTAGGCCTTACTCAGCCGTCACAGGAAGTACAAATGCACATTCCGAGTGTATCGAACGACGTGATCAGAGCAACCACCGAAGAGACTCCGCCTGGAGTTTGTGGCTCTCGTCAGCGGGACGCGCCTGCCCGGAGATCTCCGCAACAGAGGAGAGGTACAAGCCCACCACACTCGGCGGACGACGATCTGCTAGCTGTCGCTCAAAGGCATGAGCGGATCGACGCGTGCTTGCGAATAGCGCAACCCTCAATATTGACTCTCCGCCGGTCGCACACATGGGCTGAACGATGACCGACGAACAGCCACAGGAAGCCGGCCCCGGGACCGACGAGCGCGGCCCGGTGTCTTGGGAGTCGTGGAACTGGATGAGGCAAGAGATCGCTCGGCTCACGGCCGAGAACGCGGAGCTGCAGCGCGACGTCGGATTCTGGCAGCACCAGTCGAATCACTGGTACATGAAGGCCACCTACACCGATCAGGAGATCGCCGAGTTCGAGCGTCGCCGGTCGAGGGGAAATGCACACTTCGGTGGGTAAACCGCGCACACGGAGCTATCTCAGCGATGGCCCGCGGCCTTCTGCGCTCGACGGCAATACAGGGCCGGTGTCCGAGCGGGAATCATGCCCTGTGCGCCCCTCTGGCGGCGCTTCTACACCGAAGTGTCGTGCCACGCTCTCTGGGTAGCGTCGGCGTATCTCGGCGCTCAGTGCGCCGTAGAGGGCCGCAGAGTCGGGGTCCTGCTCTTTGGTCCTCCCGGCGTCGTCGAGGAGTTGGCGCACGTCGGCGGCCTGTCTGTCCTTCCACCATTCGTCGGTGCGGATCTCGCTGACCAGTGCCTTTCGCGGGGAAGGTTCGGACGTCTCTGGTCCTCGTTCCTGCTCGACGAGCTGCGCGGTGATCGCGTCCGCGCGGGCCTGGACTTCGGCGAGCTGCTCGGTGTGCTTGAACGGCTGCCCGATTCGCTGCTCGGCATCGACCAGGTTCAGCTCGTTCTCGGTGAGGAGTTCGCGCGTGCGATCGAGGATCGTCGGGATGGACGCCTGCAGGTTCTCCAGACGAGTCACGACGCCGAGGTTCCCTGCGAGCACGTCGCGTCGTGTCGCCGCTGCTTCCGCGTCGGGGATCCCGTCGATCGAAAATTTGACGGTCGCCTCCGGAGTTCCCGGAACGGCGACGAGCTCAGCGACGACGGTGAAGGCTCCGATCTTTGCGACCTCGCCGAGGTTGCCGGAGTAGGAGCGGGCGGCGAGACGGGCCTGCTGCGCCCATTGGCCAATGGCGTGAGCCGCGTCGGTGCGCTTCGTGTGGCGCTCCCACGACCTTCCGTAGCCGCCGTCGGTACTCAGCTGGATAGCGAAGTCGTCTCCGGATGTGCTCACCACCTGGTCGACGGCTTGCTCGAGGCGACCGATGTCGCGCGCCAAGACGACCGCGCGCCGCTGAGCGTACTCGCGAGAGCGGATGAGGTTTGACTGCGAGCGGTTGTGTGCTCGCTCCAGTCGGCGCAGCTTCTGCAGCTCGTCATTGGTCTGCACCTGGTCGAGCAGGAGCGGGTTACCGGTTGCGATCGCTTTCGTCTCCGCGGCGCTGATCGCCGCATCTCCGACGTCCTCGATCTCCCGAGCGTCCAGGCTTCCACGCATCACCTGTGCGATGAATCGGGCTTTCCGCTCGACGGTCTGCCACATGAACGCATCGAAGGACCGCTCGACGACGTACCGGTGCAGCTCCACCTCGGGATTCTGGTTGCCCTGCCGGAGGATCCGGCCCTCGCGCTGCTCTACATCGGCGGGCCGCCACGGGCAGTCGACGTGGTGCAGCGCCACGGCGCGCGCCTGCACGTTGGTTCCCATCCCCATCTTCTCCGTGGAGCCGATGAGCACCGCGACGTGACCCGCCCGCGCCGCCGCGAACAGCTGATCCTTCTCCCGGTCATTGCGGGCCTCGTGCATGAAACGGATCGTGGCGGGGTCCATACCGCGGGCGACGAGCTTGGTGCGCAGATCCTCATAGATCGAGTACGAACCGTCCGAGGTCGGTGTGCCGTAGTCGCTGAACACCAGCTGCAGCGCACCGCGCACCGGCGACGGCTCTCCCGTCTCCGGGTTGATGTACTCGCGCTCCTGGGTCCGCTCCCAGATCCGATGCACGTTCTCGGCGATGACGTCAGCCTTCGTCACGCCGGTCGTGTCAGCGGGGAGGCCGGCGAGCTGCGCGTCGACGGCCGCTTTGCGCCCGTCGGTGGCGATCGCCAGCATGTTGTCGGTGCCCTTTTCGGCACGCTGTCCCTTCGCTGCATCGGCGCGCTGGGCGAGGTGCTGGAAGAACCCCACCAGCTGACGACTCGGCGTGATGGTGTGCGTCGCCGGGAGCCGCTTCCCGTCCTCACGGACCGTGATCTCCGGAATCGGCAGGTTGAGATCGTCCTGCGTCTTCACGTCGGCCGAGACATGCCACATGCGCAACATCTCGGGCACGTTCTGGAACTTGGCCAGGCGGGGCTTCATCTTGAGCCGCCCCGCGACGTCGACCTCGACGTCGGCCGCCATGGTCGCGAACGTCGCCGCCCACTCGTCGAACGTGCGAATGCCCGCCGCCTGCAGCAGATCCGGCCGCAGATACCGCTGCGTCGTGTACGCCTCGACGATCGAGTTCGCCAGCGGTGTCGCGGTGGCCAGCGTGCCGACCCGGTCGCCGTTGCGCTGACGCAACAGCCCGAGCTTCATGTGCAGATCGGTGGCCTTCTTCGACGGGTTGGGGTTCACGTCGAGCGTCGTCGGCGTGAACAGGCTCTTGTACATGTGCGCCTCGTCGACGAACAGGTAGTCGATACCGGTCTGCTCGAACGTGATCCCCGCGTCTCGGGTGATGTCCGCCTGAGATTTCAGCGCCTCGGTGCGGCTCGCGATCGCCTTCTGGATCCGCTTGACGCTCGTCCCCTCGAGCCCGGCTTCCTGTGCCGCCTGCAGCGCCTCCTCGTAGGCGGCAAGCTCGGTGTGGATGTACTCTTCGGTCGCCTCGGCCGAGAGCGGCAGCGATTGGAACGCGGTCTGAGTGAGCACCACGGCGTCCCAGTCGTTCGCGGCAGCTCGAGCGACGAACAGACGGCGCTTGTCTTTCTGGAGATCCGCGGTGCCCGCGGCCAGGATGCGCGCCTGCGGGTAGATCTGCAGCCACTCGCGAGCGAACTGCTTCAGCATGTGATTCGGGACGACGACGGCGGGCTTGTTGACCAGCCCCATCCGCTTGAGTTCCATCGCCCCCATCACCATCTCGGCGGTCTTACCCGCGCCGACCTGGTGGAACAGCCCGACAGACGGCTCGCTGATGATCCGGGCCACCGCGGCGCGCTGGTGTGGCCGCGGACTCCAGCCCTCGACCATGCCGGGGAAGGTCAGATAGTCGCCGGCCTGGTCGTAGTTGCGCAGCACGATCGAGTTGAAGCGTCGGTTGTACTCGGCCGCCAGTCGGGTGGATCGTTCCGGGTCCTCCCACACCCACTCGGCGAATCGCTCCTGGATCTCCTCGGCCTTCGCTGTCGCCGCGGCGGTGGCCTCCGGGTCGAGCACCTTCACTGTGCGATCGCCGGTCTCCATCTCGCGCTCGACCTTGATCGGCGTCTGGTTCAGGAGGGACTTGATCAGCTCGTGTGCGGCCTTCTGTTCGGTGCCCCATGTCTCCGTCGACAGCACGCCGTACTTCGTACCTCCGGAGACCTCCCAGGTGCCTGGCAGTGGGCTACTCACGCTGAGGCGATCGTTGCGCAGCAGCTCCCGGAAGAACTGCTGGTGTGTGGCCGGGTCGATCCACACCGCGCCGATGCGCGGCTCGATCTCCTCAGGGAGCATCGGTGCCGGGAGGACCGCTTCGAGGGCGGCCACGTTCGCCTGGTACCGGTCGGAGTCCGCCTCGGCCGCGGCGCGGGCGGCGTCGAGCCTTTCGGCAATGTTTCCCGACAGGTACTCTGCGGCCGGGATGATCCGGTTTGAGTCCTCCGGGTCGTCGTACACCAGGTCGCCGAGCCGGTCGCGCGCTTCGGTGTCCGAGATCCCGAGCAGGTAAGCGACGGTGTCGAGCTGCACGCGGCCGTGGCGCTCCATGCTGAGCGTGATCGCCTCGGCCGGGCTGTCGGTGCCCTCCCGCAGCGGCCGCGGTGCGATGACGCGGCCGTTGAGGATCGCCGCTTCCAGGGCGGTCTGTTCTTCGTCGTCGAACAGCTCGAGGGCCAGCACCGGAGGGCCGAACGGGTCCTGCAGCATCTTGCGGGGCGCTTCAGGTGTGAGGCGCGCGCCGTTCGCGGCGTAGCTGTACCGGTTGATCGGGCCGTACTTGTTCGCATACGCGCGGTAGTCCTCGCGCAGCTTGGTCCGGGCGTCGTCGATCTCGGCCGTCTCGTCGAGCGTGGACGCCTCCAGCTCGAGCAGTGACTTCACCTGGTCGCGGAGGCTCAGAAGCTGCCGCAGCTCGGCAGTGTTCTTCTTCGCCACCTTCAACGGTGCGAGCTGCCCGTCCTCGACTGTGGCGAAGCCCTCGCCGTCGACGACGAGCGATCCTTCCCACAAGTCCTCGTCGGCCGCGCGTCGCGTCGCGGCAACCGCGGTCGCCGCCTCGACGCGCGGACTCATCAGCTGGCCATGTTCGGTTGCATCGACGACGATGCCGTCGATTGCCTGCCGGAGTCGCGAAGGCACCGTGTCGAGGTGGGTGGTGATGTGGAGGGTCGCACTGCCGTGCATCCCTTGGCCAGCGTGCACGTCGCCCAGGATGTTCTCCGGGCGTGTGTCGAAGTAGCTGTTGATGTGGACCGTCTCGCCGTCGACGCTGTGGGCGGTGACGGTCTCCCATGTGTGGTCACGAGGAGCGACGTTCGGCTCCCGTCGACGGAAGATCAACAGGTCAGTGACGACCTCCGTCCCCGCAGCGCGCTTGTGTGCGCCGGTTGGCAGACGGACTGCGCCGACCAGGTCGGCGAGCTTGTTCATCTCGCGCCGCGCACTCGGGTCGCCGGCGTCGAGAGTGAATGACGACGACAGCACCGCCACGATCCCGCCCGGCCGGGTGAGCGCCAGCGACTTCAAGATGAAGTGGTTGTGCATCGAGTGGCGGCGGTCCGGGTTGTGGATCGGGTCATGCAGCTGCACGTTCGAGAACGGGACGTTGCCGACAACGGCGTCGACGTCCTGCCCTCGCAGCTTCGTGTCGACGAACGACTCCGCGCGGATGTCAGCGTGCGGGTAGAGCGCGTGCGCGATCGCCGCCGTCGTCGGGTCCAGCTCGACGCCGATCATCGCCGCCGTCGCAGGAGCCAGACCGATGAAGGTACCGGCGCCCGCGCCGGGTTCGAGAACTCGGCCGCCGTCGAAGCCGAGCCGTTCGAGGCCCGCCCAGATCTCCCGCACATACGCCGGGTCGGTGAAGTGCGCGTTGATCGTCGTCATCGCCGCGGCCTCGTAAGCCCGCTCGCCGAGCAGCTCCTTCAGCTCCGCGCGCTCAGCCGCCCAGTTTTCCTTGCGCAGGTCGAACACCTCAGGCACTGCACCCCACGACCCGTACCGTGCTAGCACGGCCTGCTCCGCAGCCGTCGCCGGGCGGTCCTCGGCGGTGAGTGTGTGAGCGAGGCGAATCGCCGCGACGTTCGCCGCGTAGCGTGCCTTCGCACCCGACGGTGCGAGGTCCTCCTGCGACTCGGGGACGAACCGCGGTGCGTCTAGAAGCGGGGAAGGCCGCTCGCCACCCGTTGCGTCGCCTGGTAGTAGTCCGCCCCGTCCGACGGGGCGTCCCACGCCGCTTCCCGAGTCTCGATCGGCAGCGCCTCCCACTGCGGCCGCAGCAGGTTCTCGATTGCCTCTGTCGATGCCGGTGACAGCGTCCAGAGGTCGATCGTCTCTCCCGGAGACGACGGCAGCGGCACCCGGTTCGGAGTCACCAGGACCTCGATCAGCTCCTGCGGTACCTGCTCCGTCGCGAGGTCCGCGCGGATCCCCGTCAGCAGATTCGCCACGTCGACCTGCTGCTGCTGCTCTTCCTCCGCCGTCTCCGGCGTCCGGTCCTCGATCTCGTCCATCGTCCTGTGGAACTCGTCGATCAGTTGCCGGTTCGGGTGCCCGGCCTGCCAGACCTCGAACCGGTGCTCCCACTCGCTCTGATCCACCGGCCGCGGCAGATCCGCCATCACGATCTCCGACGCCCGCGTCTTCGCGTTGTTGATCCGGCCCACCTTCTCCAGGTACGTCTCGCCCGGCAGATCCGGTCCCGCGAGCCGGAGCGTCAGATCCTCGATCTGCGCCTGCGCCAGCTCGCCCTGAGTCTTGAAGAAGTCCGTCCCGACCGCCTGCGCTTGGGCCGGGTCGAGCAGCTCCCACTGCTCCCGCAGCTGTGTCCCGTACTGGTTCATGATCCTGTCCTTCCTCCGGCTCCGCCCAGATGCTGAAGTCCAGCAATCCGGACAGTTCGCGTTCCCGCGCGCTCGGCGGGGCGGTTCGCGCTTCCTCCACGACGTCGTCGGCTTCCGACGCCGAGAGCCCCCACAGGTCGAGTTCCGGCTGCTGCCAGTCGTTTCCGGATTTGCGGCGTGGGCGTCGGGGCATCATTCCTCGCGATCAGGAGAGGCGAAGCGGCCACAGCACCCGACTGCGAGACGCCCTCATCACGAGATGTGATGACGACGAATCGAGATCCCGAGACGACAAGGCAGGGAACACGCACGAACACACGACTGGCCCCGAGAGCACACCTGATTCCAGGATCCGCAGATCCAGCAATCCAGCTCAGAGGACTAGCCATGCCCAGCACGCTACCAGTCCCAGAGATAGAAAAGAAGTCGATGCACGCAGGCACTTTCTGTGAAGAGGCGCTACGCTAGCCTCATGCGCGGTGGAGTTGCACGGTGGAAAAGGGGCGTCGGAGGCTCCGGCATCGCCTCTGCCGCGGCCTACGCGTTTGGTGGTGCGTGCGACTCCAGCCACGATCACGACCTCGATAAGACCGACGGGACGATCGCCGCGGCGCGATACGCCGGAGCGACCGTAGAGCGGTTCGTCGTCACCGACGAGGGGATCGCGGTCGACGCACTCGACGTCGACCGGCTGCAGGTCTGGTTCTCCGGTGCGGATCCTGAGACGGGCGAGCGCCGCGGCCGCGACCTGTCGTCGCCGGCAACGGACCAGGTCCTCGACGCGACGATCAACGCCCCGAAGAGCTTCTCCCTCGCAGCCGTGCTGGACCCCGAACTCGCGTCCGCCTACGAGGCGCTGCAGGACCGCCTCCGCGACCGCATCATCACCATGTGGCAGGAGGAGCTCAACGCCCGACGCGGACAGGCCGGACGTGACCGGGAGGACCTCGCGCAGATCGAGGTAGTCGAACTGCGACACGAGCGGTCGCGAGCACTCGACGCCCACAAGCACCGTCACCTGTGGCTCAACGCGAAGGTGCTTGGCCGCGACGGCAAGTGGTCGTCCATCGACTCTCGCGTGATGCTCCGCTTCCAGAACGTGGTCAACGCTGAGGGCGACCTCGCGGCCCGGACAGACCCCGAGTGGCTGGCCGCCCTCGCGGCCAAGGGCTACACGCTCGACGAGGACGGCGAGATCGCACAGCTCGCGTCCGTCGTCCGTCCGCTGTCGCGCCGGTCGAACCAGATCGAGGCGAACCGCGCTGTCAAGGTGGCCGAGTGGAAGGCGGCACACCCCGGCCAGGAACCTGACCACGACGTGCTCGCGGCCATTGACCGGTGGGCATGGGCGCACCAGCGTCCGGACAAGCCCGGTCACGTCGACGAGGCCGAATGGCTGGACACGGTGCGCCGTGAGATCGCGGACATCGACCCCGCGGTCGTGTCCGCCGCACCCCGGCCACCTGCCCCGGTGACACCGGTGGCGATCGCGGACGTCGACCGCGACGACCTGGCCGCACGAGCGGTCGCGGACGCGGACAACCGGGCTGCGGGTGCCGGTGGCCGCTTCTCCGACTTCGATCTCCGCGCGGGTGCTGTCCGGGCGGTCGCCGCCGCCGGTGTCGTCGCTGACCGGTCGCAGCTCACTGAACTCATCGAGGACGTGGCCGAGCGCGCGGCCAGCGGATCCACCATCGCTGTGGTCGATGAGCAGAACGTGCCCGGTCACGTGAAGTACCGCATGGCCACCCGCACAGCGGGTGCGAAGGTCGCACTCGCTGACGCCTATGACCGCCTGTCCGGACCGGGTGAGGTCGTCCCCGGCGACGTCGTGACCGAGGTCGCGGCCGACACTCTCACGAACGGGCGCACGCTGGACGCCGGGCAGACGGAAGCTGCCGGAGCGATCGGCGGCACTGACCGGCTCGTGACCGTCACCGGCCCCGCCGGAACGGGCAAGACCACGATGCTCAGGGTTGCGCGACGGCTGCTTGAGAACCAGGGCCGCCGCATGGTCATCGTGGCACCGACGAAGAAGGCGGCCAGCGTGGCCGGTCAGGAGACCGGCGCAACCGCATCGAGCCTTCACGCGCTTCTCCACGATCACGGCTTCCGCTGGACGGACACCCCGACCGGACAGCTGTGGACCCGTCTCGTCCCGGGGCAGGAGGATCCTCAGACCGGCCGCATCTACGAGGGGCCTACCCGATACGAACTCGACCGCGGTGACCGGGTCGTCGTCGACGAGGCCGGAATGGTCGACCTTCACACGGCCAATGCTCTTGCCGCTATCGCCCTCGACTCCGGCGCTGGTATCGCCATGGTCGGCGACCACCTCCAGGCCCTCCCGGTCGGCCACTCGGGCGCTATGTCGCTCATGCGGTCGCGCTCCAGCGCCGTCGTCGAGCTGTCCGCCGTGCACCGGTTCAAGGATCCCGCCTGGGGTGCCCTCTCCCTGCGGATCCGCGAGCCCGGCCGGGACGCCATGGCGGTCGCCCATGAGGTCGTCGAGACAGGTCACGCGGTCATCGTGTCCTCCGACACCGAGGCGCGACAGCACATGGTCGACGAGTGGCTGGCAGGTCACCAGAGCGGACAGCGCGTCGCACTCGTCACGGCGACCCACGAGGAGTCGCAGATCATCAGCGAGATGATCCAGACGCGCCGCCTGCAGGCGGGCGAACTCGACACCGAGCAGCCCGTCGGTCTGCAGGGTGGACAGGTCGCCTACATCGGAGACGTCATCCAGACTCGTCGCAACGATCGACGCGCCGATGTCGAGAACCGGCAGCAGTGGACCATCGCCGACGTCACCGCGGCCGAGGACGGCACCGTTGTCTCCGTGCGCCTCGCCTCGCTTGAGGACTCCGGGATCATCCGAGAAGTCAACGGCGACTACCTCGCCGACCACGCGCACCTCTCCTACGCCGCCACAGTCCATGGCGTTCAGGGAGAGACGACCGATCGTGCGCTGGTCGGTCCCGGCGTCGACGCCGCCGGCCTCTACGTCGGCCTCACCCGCGGCCGCGAGCACAACGCCGCCGTGGTGGTCGCGGACAACGATCGTGCCGCACGCGAGCAGCTGGTCGAGATGATGCAGCGTGGACGCATCGAAGCGACACTGGACGACGCTCGCACCGCGGCGCGCCTCGACCTCTCGCATGCCGCACGACGTGTGGACGTGCCAACCCGAGAGGACGGCAAGCCCGCCCCGTGGCACGACCGCAGCGTCCGCCCTCTCGGTGGCTTGATCCACGTCGACGAGATGCTCACCGACGCCGTCGACCAGGAGAAGAGCCTGTTCGAGCAGATCGCGCGTCTCGGTGACAAGATCTCTACCGACCAGGCCGCGCTCGACGAGGTCGAGGTGAAGATCGCGACCTGGTCGGCGATCACT
>Ga0073905_10000470_pt1 | contig 18857 bp, 9 predicted proteins | sample KloWWTupernatant_FD_65482 | JGI IMG/M metagenome (GOLD analysis project Ga0073905, IMG submission 65482) | Active sludge microbial communities from Klosterneuburg, Austria, studying microevolution and ecology of nitrifiers - Klosterneuburg... | ecosystem: Engineered > WWTP > Aerobic digester >... | reverse complement strand
GCCGCGCGTCTCGTCGTCAATCGCTACCTCCCGCCAACGCCGATCGTCCGCTCGCCTGCCTTGGATGAGCACCTTGGCCTCGACCTGACGCTCAAGTGCGAGAACATGCAACCCGTCGGCGCATTCAAGGTGCGTGGCGGCATCTACTTCATGAGCCGCCTCGATCCGGAGCAACGCGCGCGTGGCGTCGTCACAGCATCCACCGGCAACCATGCGCAGTCGATCGCCTACGCGGCCCGCGAATTCGGGGTGCGCGCAGTGATCTATATGCCCGAGATCAACAACCCGGACAAAGTCGCGGCAACCCGGCGACTTGGCGCGGAAGTCGTAGAGTCGGGCGCCGACTTCGATGCGTGTCGCGACGAGGCGGAAGCTCACGCGCGACGCGAGGGCATGCGGTACATCCATCCCGCGAATGAGCCCTGGCTCCTGACCGGAGTCGGCACCTATGCATTGGAGCTCATCGAGGCTGCCCCGGATCTTGACACGGTGATCGTGCCGGTCGGCGGCGGCTCCGGAGTGTGTGGGACGGCGATTGTGTTCAAGGCGATGCGCCCGCAGACACGCATCATCGCCGTGCAAACGCGGAATATGCCGGCCGTCTATGAGTCGTTTCATCAAAAGCAGATGATTTCCCTGGAGGGCGGCAGCACGTTCGCCGAAGGGCTGGCGACGAGAGTGCCGTTCGAGACACCATTTCGAATCATGCAGGAGCTCGTCGACGATGTCGTGCTCGTCTCCGAAGAAGAGATGCGCCAGGCAATGGTGCTTCTACTCGACAAAGCGCACCTCGTCAGCGAAGGCGCTGGCGCGGCATCATTAGCAGCTGCCGGGTTGCTGGCGGACGATCTCCGCGGCCAACGAGTCGGGTTGATCGTCAGTGGGGGTAACGTAACGCTCGACACGCTGCAACGAGCGATGTGTGATGAAGCACCCTGGCCGTAGGGCGAGGATCAGGCCGACGCGGGGAGGGTTCCAGAGCCGATGCTGGAGATGTTCAGTCGATGGCTGCGACGATACCAGGGCATCGAGGCTAATCCGCTCTACCGGCTTGCCGCCGACGTCACCGTCGGCCGGATGCCGCTCGACCGCGCGCTGGCCGCTGCTCAGTCGTTCCAGGTAAACGGTCGGATTGCAGACGGTGATCTGATCGAGCTCGATCACCAGGTCGAGTTCGAATCCCGCGTGAACCCCGAGTTCGCGCTCACCCTCGCCCAACTGAACGTTGCGACCGCGCACGCGAAGGGGTTCGAGAAGGTGCTCGTCGACCTGCACCTTCGCGTCGCTGATCTACTTGTCGATGATCGCGACGAGCGCGAACGCGAGCAGCAGTTGCGCGACGCACTGCTGACAGCACAGCGGATCTCCTACGTTGCCGGCCAGAAGCGCTCCCTCAACCGACTTGCCCGCAGCGCATTCGAGCGCGGCGAGACGGAGATGGCGCGTGATCTTCTGATACAGCAGCTCGATGCCGGCCGCGAGGAGAGTGACACCCGCGACGACATCCAGACCGCGATCCTGCTGGCCGACATTGCGCTGTCGGACGGCGACGTTGCCGACGCCCACGACCTCTATCATCGGGCCGCCCGCAGCGCCCGGCGCATCGGGGACTACTCTAGCGCCGTGGACGCGTTACTCCGCCAGGTTGCGATCCTGCGCGAGCGCGGGGATCTCCACGGTTGCCTGATGCTGCTCCAGCAAGCCAGCGATGCCGCAGACCGCACAGTCGACGACGCGCTCCAGGCCGAGGTTGCCTTTCGAACTGGCGCGCTCATGCTCGAGCTGGAGATGCCAGAAGTGGCGGCCGAACGGCTCGATATTGCGCTCGACCGCTCGCGCCGGCTGGGCGACCTGTCGATGGAATCCCGCGCGCTTGCGATGCTTTCGCGCCTCGACCTCCAGCTCGACCGACGCGACGACGCGCTGCGCCACTTCGACGAGGTGATCGCGCTCGAGACTCGACTCGGCAACCGGACCGAGGTTGCTCGCGCAAGGTTGACGCGCGGACAGATCTACCTCGAAGCAGACCGGCCGGCAGACGCGATTCGCGAGCTGTCTGACGCTCGCGACCTCATCCGCCAGGTCGACGACCCGCAGTTCAGTGTCAGGACGCACGGGCTGCTCGGGAGCGCGCTGATGCTGGTTCACCGTGAGGTTGAGGCGCTGAACGAGCTGGAGAACGCCGTCCATGGCGCGCGAGCATTGGGCGACGTGCCGGGTGAAGCTCACTGGCTGATCGCGGCCGGCGAGGCGATGCTGCGCTCCGGGCAGAGCGATCATGCGTCGGCCCTCGCGGAACGCGCCGAAGAGCTGGCCCGCATGACCGCCGACAACGCGCTGCGCGCCGAGGTCTTCAATCTTTCCGGGCAGATCGCGCTCGTTGAGCGCCGGCTGGACGACGCCGAGGACGCGTTTACCTCGGCGACCGCAGCCGCGCGCGCGGCCGGGTTGCCGGGCCAATCGCTACATTACTTCCCGTTGCTGGCCCGGCTGGCCGCCGAGTCTGGAGCGATCGATCAGGCGCTGCGCTACATCGATGCCACGATCGACGAGGCAACCAGATCCGGGGGGCCGGGCATGATCGCTCGGCTCCATTCGCAGGCCGCCAGGTTGCTGACGCAGTCTGGCAAACGCGAGGCCGGCGAGCAGCGGTATATGCGCGCGGTGGATGCCGCCGCGGAGACCGGCGACGATCTCGTTCGAGGTCGCGCGCTGCAAGGAATCGCCGCGATCTACGATACGGCCGGAGACCTCGAGACCGCGCTCGACTTCTACCGCGACGCGCTTCAGGCCGCGATGATTGCCGACGACGAGCGGACGATCGCAACCGCGCACTACAACATCGGCGCGATACTCGTCGACGAGAATCGAGACGAGGAAGCCCGCAACCATCTCACCCAGGCACGAGACCATGCCGAACAGTTGCGTGACTTCGCGCTTGGCGATCGCGCGCGCTCATTACTCCGGCTTCTGACGCCGCCGCCCGCGCCGTATTCGGCCTGGAACGACGACGAATCGATCGATTTCCCGATCAGCGAGGAACCAAGCCGGCCCCGTCCGGCGCCACCCTACTGACCGCCGCTCGATAGCGCGACGACAGCCGGCCAGATATCGCCGGACTCATGACATTCAGTCACAAATCGCCTCAAAATCGCTTGACCCCGACGCCACGAAGATGCAGACTGATGGCGTACACGGTTGGACGCTCGAGCGGTGCAAAACGCCAGTACCGGGTTATCTCGGGGCGTGCCGCGCTGTGCGCCACGCATGTCCTTGTGGAACCTCGCTGTCCGGCGCGAGCGCCGAGAGAGATGACTGCGCGACACGAGTCCCATCCTGCTTTCGGGCTCAACCTGACCTGTCGCGGACTTGACGCACCTTCACCGCTGGCGTGGGGCATCCGCGGGGCATGCCGTATCCAGCGGGCTGAGAGGACGACGCTTCGTGGAACTGCTCGCGGGGCTCGTGCTGAGCCTCACTGCCGCGGTCGTCGGGGCGTGGCAGATCACGCGCCGGGATCGCCCGCTCCACGGGCCGATCGACGATGGCACGCTCGGGCTGCCACGTATCCAGCGGTGGGACGAAAGCTACCACCCTCCCAGATTCCAACGCCTTCGATCGCAATTCCCTCGTTTTGAGCTTAGCCGGCTCGGCATTGTGCTCTTCATCATCTTGTTGGTGGCCGGCGGGGCGTTTGCGCTCTACACCCGGTCGGTGTCGCAGAACGCTTCGCGCGAGGATCGCTTCAGTGTGGGTATTTCGCGCGTCAACCAGCACACGGCTGAAGCGCGCAGCGTAACCGACCCCGCCGTCGCATACACTGCGCTCGTCGACGCGCGCGCCGAGCTGGATCGGCTCGCGCCACTCGCGAGCGATGACACATCACGAGACGAAGTCGCTACCCTCCGGGGAACGATCGACACCGCGCTCGCGGATCTCTCAGTTTCTACGCCGGTTGTTGGGACTCAGATCATCGGGAACTATCCAGCCGCGCCGGCCGGCGTCGTCCCACAGGTCATCACAGCCGGTGGGCGGTTATTCATGCTGTCGGACGCCGTCTATGAGATCGACCCGATCAACTCCGTTCTGGTCCAGCTGCTCAAGCCCGGCGATGTCGTTAGCGATGCGCCAGTGCTCGTGCCCCGAGCGCTCACCTGGCGGGAAGATCGACTGATGGTCATCGACGCGACCCGCGCCTACACGCTCGATTCATCGACCGGGCAGTGGCAGGCGCAATCCCTGTCGACACCCGACACGGCCGGCTACGTCAACACGATCGCCGCCGAAGCCTTCGACGGCAATCTGTACCTGCTTATGCCAGCCGACGGGAAGATCCTGAAATTCCCGGCAGGCGCCTACGGGGCAACGCCCGAAGATTGGGTCGGCACAGTCGCGAAAGAAGACCTGAAGTCCGCCGTCGATTTCGCGGTCGACGGCCATGTCTACGTGCTACTCCGCGATGGTCGTGTCCTTGATTTCTTGCGCTCGCGACTGAAGACGACCTTCGCGCCCGCGATCATTCCTCCTCTCAGCAACGCGACATCGATCGTCGCCGAGCCGAATCAGGCATTCATCTACCTCCTGCATGGGCCGGACGGCCGTATCCTGCGACTGACCCGCGACGGCGCGCTGACGCAGCAGATCACCGCAGGTGATGCCGCGGATCGCCTTCGGGGCGCAATCGGGCTAACTGTCGACGAGGAGAAGAGCATCGCCTACGTGCTCACCGAGACGTCGGTCGTTACCGTCCGGCTGCCAGCTCCGCCCGCGTCCAGCGACAAGGTGACGCCAACAGCGGGCGAAACGCGATAGCGGCAGCCCTCCCACGTCGAGACAACGCCACTGTCATCGGAACAGCATGAGGTCCCGGCAGCCACTCACTCTGACCCCGCCAGGACGGCAGACGGTTGGCGGCATGAACCCGAGCCGGCAGCCAACAGAGTGTCGTCCCGTCCGCTGCGTCCACTGCCGCTTGCCATTCTCTGCCCCGGCAACTACGAAGAATCTCCCTCGCGCTTGTTCGTCGTCGCGGGGGAGATTCTTCATGTGTGAGTTCGGGATACCGGGGCAGCGGACCGGCTACTGATCAGACAACCTGTGAGGCGGAATGATCAGGCCTCCGCGCTCGCGACCTGCCCGTCCGTCTGCGTCTCACCCTGCCAGGCTTCGCCGCCACGGTGCCGCTCGTAGAGGAGCGTCATGCCGATGACGCCGAACGGATAGAGGAACGCGAAGAAGATGCTGCTCATGAAATTGACCATGTCAACCGGTCGGGTCGGGATCGCGACCAGAAGGAAGAGCGCCAACAGCGGGCCGGCCAGACCGGTGAGCATAAGCAATGACAGCTGTGTCAGGAGTGTGCGAGGGACACTGACATTCACCGCTTTCGCGCTATCAGCGATTGCCTTCTCTGGCACATCACCTCCGGCGACAACTGTCTGGGGAATGAAGATCATTCGCACCAGCATCATGATCGCGCGGGGAATCCCAACGATCGTTATCGCCTGTCGGAGCGCTGCGAGTATCGCCCTGAAGCGGGCGATGATGATCGGCACGATGAAGCGGAAGCCATGTTTGTAGGACTCAACGACTCCAGGTCGTCGTCCGCGACGGAATTGGCCCATCGCCCAGACGATCGTCGGCTCGACAAAGATGAGCGCGGCAACAGCGTTCAGGCTGCCGACCAGGAGCAGCAGGAATATTCGGACGCCTGGGAATCTGCCCATCATCGCGAGGAACGGGCCAATCGGCGGGATGTGGAAGATCAGAGTCTGCAGCGCCGCGAGGAGGTAGGCGATCGGGATCAGGCAAGCGCCGATCAGCAGGAAGGTGTGGAGATGACGTCGGTAGTAGGCGTATGCGCCACGGGTCTCCTGGCTCGTGTACGCGAACATCAGCCCGAGCACGACAAGCAACCCGCCAAGAATACCTGCGGCAATCGCGGGGGCTCGCGTAAAGGCGACAAGCACGCGTGATCCACCACTGACGGCGCCGCAGAAGATGCCGAGGGGGGCTCGTCCGAACCCTTCGAAATCGGGGGCGGTGAGGCTGGTGTCGCGGACGTTGTTGCCCCACGTTACCGGCTGAGTCCACGAGGTCTTATCGTTCGGGCCGGTTGGGCCGTTCCATTCGGAGCGACGTAGCTCGCCCCAACGTCCGTCAAAGGCAAGCCAGGCAAATGGGTCATCCGGCCCCGTCGGCGTATGCGGCACGACAACCGCCTTCATCGCGTCGCGGCGATGCGGACCTCTCGTCGTCTCGCAGCCGAATCCGGTGCCATTCTCAGCAAGCCCGAGATACACACGCTGCTCGAAGAAGCTGGCGTGGGCCCCCCGCGCAACGTAGACAACCGGATGCCCGTCCTCCTTCGAGAACTTCTTGTCGTTCCAGTCAGAGCGTTCTCCGCCGCCATGTTGCGCATAGACGACACGGGTTGGCTCCTTCGTCAACGCTTCCTCGGCGGTGTTCGCGTCGAAGAAGAGCATCACCATCTCCCAGTCGCCCTCGTGGTTGTTGTTCCAGTCGTTGAAGTAGTAGTACATCCAGTATTGCAGGGCCAGCTCGTGAGAGCCGGGCTCCTGGTAGATGTGCGCGTAGGCGACGAAGGGCCAGTTCTCGGTGGACATGCGGTCAGCGAAGTATCGGCGATAGACACATCCCGGACGCACGGGCGAGCCTGGGTAATCGAGATAGTAGCCAGCGTCACGGCCGTACAGGTCGGCGGCCGACGGCGCGTCCTTCACCAGCTCCCGAGCGCCATTCGCAGTGCCATCGACGGACTTCATCAGGGGGATATCGTCGCGCTTGAGGACAAAGTCGACCGCGACGGGGTCAAATCCCTCGTTCTCGGTGTCGCAGATATTGGAATTGACCTCGCGAAGATAGACGACCGGAGCATAGCGATCTGCGAGTTGCTGGGCCGGCCCGGCGTCGGCGGACGGCGGCGGATCACCAATAGTCGTGCTCGTAACGCCGCCATCCGCCGCTCGGCTTTGGCCGGCAGGCACGAACGCGGCGAACACGACAATCACCACGCTCACCAGCACGAAGATGAAATGCGCCGTCCGTCGGGAACGGCCAACCAGTAATGGGCTCATGGTGCTCCTCGCCGCGTCGGGACGTCGCCCCGACGACACTCGCCGCCAACGATATCGGATGGGCGTTGTGAATCCTAAGCCATGTCCGCAACCCCGAACGCCACGGCAAGGGCGCGACCTGGATCATCCGGAATCGATCTCCTGCGCCACCGGGAATGGTCGTCGAGTGAGGCGCGAAGCCCCCCGCGCACGTCAATCGTGGCACGATAGTCGCCTCTCGCGCCACAATCGCCACCACGGTGACGTCGAGGAATCTCGCAGTATGACCAATGACCCGCTCATCACTGACTCACTGAGCTATCTCGATTGTCCGAGAATCGAGATTCGCGCTGATGTAGAATCGCAAGAAGGAACGTAAAGGATCTCGTTCGCTACAGCCGCAGCTCGCGACTGTTGCAGAAAACACCGGCGCCCGGACGCATGAAACGCATCCACGGCGCCCGCCAGCATGGAGCGGGAACGTGGCGACGCTCGAATTGCGCCTGCTTGGCGTGCCAGACGTGATACTCGACGGCGAGCCTGTCCACCTCAATCGCCGTCCATCGCTCGGCCTCCTCGCCTATCTTGCAGTCACCAGACGCTCGCACACTCGCGAGGATCTCACCGCGCTTCTTGCCGGCGAGCTGCCAACCGACGCGGCGCGCAAACGCTTGAGAAACGCCCTTGCCGACCTCGTCAATCACGGACTCGGCCCGTTTCTTGAGATCAACCGGCGGTCCATCGGGCTGCGGCCATCGGAACGAGTGACGATTGACGTCGACCGTCTCGACGCCATGCTGTCGAACCACGGCAGAGAGAAGACGGACGACTTCGATTGGGCGAGCGCCCGCTGCGATCACGAGTTTCTTTCCGGGCTCGACATGGATGATGCGCCCGGCTTCGAAACATGGCTCGCGTGGGAGCGGATTCAGCGTCGCCGGCAGCTCACGACAGTCGTGGATCGTATTCTCGAGTCGCTCTTGTGGAGTGGCCAGCACCAGCGAGGCATCGACCTGGCCCGGCGATTGCTCGTCGTCGAGCCGTGGCACGAACCAGCCCATCGTATGCTGATACGCATGCTGGCTCGCGAAGGGCAGCTTGCTGCCGCCAGGGAGCAGCATGCGCTGTGTCGTGAGGCTCTGGCTACTGATCTCGGTATCGAGCCACAAGCAGAGACCGTCGCGTTGATCGACCAGCTTCGCGCCGAGCCCTCAGTAATCCGCAACAATCTCCCTTCAGTGTCGGCAGTAGACGGCCTCATCGGGCGCCGCGAGAGTATCGACACCATCACCAGATGCCTTGTTGACCCGGCCTGCAGGCTTGTGAGCCTCGTCGGGATCGGTGGGATTGGCAAGACGAGTGTCGCGATCGCCGCGGCCCGCCGAATTGCTATACCGGCCTGGATAATCCACGAACACCCGTTCGCCGACGGTGTCTATCTGATCGAGCTTCACCAATCGCCAGCAATCGATCCACGCATGAACGAGGCGGATGCGGGCGATCGACTCATGGCGGCGATCGCGCAAGCGCTCGAGATTCCCTCCAGCGATCGAGGCAACCAGCTCGACCAGATCGTCTCGTTCCTTCAGTCGCGACGGCTGTTACTCGTGCTGGACGATGTGGACGAGGCCGGCGGCGCAGAAACCGTAATAGCCGGAATCCTCGGCAATGCGCCACGGGTTACAGTCGTCACGACGTCACAGTCCGCGCTTGGTCTGGCAGACGAGTGGACGATCGAGCTGGCCATGCTGCCGGTTCCGACGACCGCGCAAGAGGCCGAGACAACGCCGGCAAGCCAGCTTCTGCTCCATGCGGCTCGACAGGCGGGCGTTGTCGTCTCCGAATCGGACTGGCCGGATATCGTGCAGATCTGCCGGCTTGTCGGCGGCATGCCGTTGGCGCTGACGATTGCGGCCAGCGCGCTCATCGCGATGTCGCCCGCCGATGTTGCGCGCGAGCTAGCCCACGGCACGGCGCTCTTCGAGACGGTCGCGACTCCGCATGGTCGAGCCACGATTCGCTCCGCCTTCAACGCGGCGATTGACGGACTGGCGCAGCCGCAGCGAGACTCGCTGCCGCGGCTCGCGGTCTTTCCCACTACCTTCGACCGTGCCGCGGCCATCGCAGTCGGGTTGACATTCCCGGATCTCCTGGCGTTATCCAGACGCTCGCTGCTGGAGCGTGACGCCCACGGTCGCTACGCACTCCACCCACTCGTGCGTCGACTCGCGGTCGAACGGCTGGTCGAGCGCCCGGACGTCGAGCGGGATGCTCGATCGCTCCACGCGGCGCACTTCGCCGCATTCACCAACCAGGTCGCGCCATCGATAGACCGGTCGGACGACGCGCCGGCAACGATCGCCCGGGACCTCGCGAATATTCAGGCGGCCTGGGACTGGAGCGTTGAGACGAGCAACCTCCAGCAGCTCCAGCAGCTGTTTGATGGGCTGGATGCGTGGAGCCGGCGAGCCGGGCTGTACGATGACTGGTATCGACGAATCGAACGCGCGATCTCCCGTCTGCGTGGCCACAGCGACGACCCAGCCCGGGCTGCGCTCCTGACGCGGCTCTTCGCCGGCGCCGCCGACATCTGCGTCTGGCAGGGTGACCCAGAGCGTGGGCTCGCGCACATCGCGGACGCCCGGAAGATCACCGAGCAGGGAGGCTCATTCGAGGTCGAGGCGCTGCTCAGTCTTATTGAGGGCCGGCTCTTGCGCTTTCATCGTAGCTCTGCGATTTCCGCCTCCGACGCGTTGCAACAAGCCCGCGTTCTGGCGAGCGTGTCGAGGCAGCCACAGGTCGAAGCACGAAGCCTCCTCGAGCTCAGCTACTCAGCATACGACAGCGAGGATTACCGCCTCTCGACCACGTACCTGCAGCGAGCAGCCCGCCTCTACCACATGCTCAACGATCGCCACGCACTGGCTCGGACGACGCTGCAGCAGGCCAGGTTGCATGAGGTGACTGGCGCCTTTGCCGCGGCGCAGACCGAGTTCGAGCAGAGTCTCCGGATCGCGACATTACTGGGCGACCGTTCTGTCGAGGCGTTTTCGCTCCTTGAGCTCGGAATAATCCACGACGTCGCGCTCGGCCGTCACGCCGACGCCGACGACTACTTCGATCAGGCCTCGGAGATCGCGCAGCTCACAGGCGATCCCCACCTCGACGGCAACATTCAGCGAGCGCGCGGACGTAATGCGATGCGCGTGGGTATGTTCGACCACGCCCGGCGTCACTTCGACCACGCGCTCGACCGGGCAATCGATGTGCGCAACGACCGCGCGATCGGCCACTCGTTTGCCTGTCTCGCCCAGCTTGCCCTCGCAGCAGGGGACCGTGACACAGCAATCGATCGCGCTCAGCAGGCGCTCCAGATCGCGCGCGACACCGGTCGCCAGCACGCCCAGGCTACATTGCAGCTCGTGCTCGGAGGCGCGCACGAACAGCATGGCGACGGCATCTCGGCGCTTTCTGCCTACGCCCAGTCGCTCGCGCTCGCCGAGCTGCTCGCAATCCCACACATTGCCTGCGATGCGCTAACCGGGATCGCGAACGTCTCGCTCTCGAACGACAGCTTCGACCTGGCCGGGCGCGTCGCGAGGCAGGTTGCCGATCATCTGCTCCAGCGACGCCTCGCCGGGTGCGAAGAGCCAGGTCGCAACATACTCGTCACCTACCGGGCGCTGACATCCACCGGAGACCAGCTCGCGAGCGAGGTCTTGCGGGCCGGCGCGCTGCTCATCTCCCGGCGCGCTGCTCGCCTGCCGGCGCAACAGGGACGCCGGTACGTCGCCGCGTATGCCGATCGCGCGACTATCCTCCGCCACTATCAGCCGATCACGGGCGATGGCGAGTGTGCTGGGCATGGTTCAAGCCTGTCAATCTCGGCGCTGATTGTCGATGCCAACAGCGACTAGCGCGATCTCCGCCATCAGATCCTCCTGGTCAGCATCGCGAATGAGTCAATCCTGAGTCAATCCACGTGTAAAGTTGAGATTGGACGCCCACGAGCGTGAGCGTCCGGAAGGTTCAGCGACATCGGTATGTATAGAAGGGGCATTCGTGGCCACACTTACAGTTCTTGAGTTTGAGACCGCAGGCGGCGCTGAAGAGATGGTCAAGGCGCTTGGCGACCTCCAGCGGCAGAAGCTGATCACGCTGCAAGACGCAGCTATCGTCAGCTGGCCCGAGGGCAAGAAGAAGCCGAAGACCAACCAGCTGGCCAACTTGACCGGCGCGGGCGCGATGTCCGGCGCGTTCTGGGGGCTGCTGTTCGGGCTGATCTTCTTCGTGCCATTGCTCGGCATGGCCATCGGCGCCGCGATGGGCGCGCTCGGCGGGGCGATGACCGACTTCGGCATCAACGACGACTTCATCAAGAAGATCCGCGACGAGGTGACCGAGGGAACCTCTGCGCTATTCCTGTTGTCGTCGGGCGCCGTGCCGGACCGGCTCGCCGAAGAGATGAAGGCCCGCAACATCTCGTTCAAGCTGGTCGCCAGCAACCTCTCGCAGGAGCAGGAAGAGCGGCTCCGCGAGACCTTCGGCGCGGAGTAGTCGACGAGACGAGCAAGGCTGGATCTGTTTCGGCACAATACCCGAGCCCGGTTGGTAACGCACGAAGCCAACCGGGCTTACTATACTCGGAAGCACACAAAGTCAATTGTCATCAGCGCGCAGAGTCCAATGGGCGTTGACTCGGGCAGGAGTCTGATCCGTTGACAGAGGCTATCGACCATAACAGGCAGGGACAAGGGGCCGGCGCCCCGATGGCAGCGGTCATCAAGGCCTCCTGGCTGCCGATGGTCATCATCGCGCTGGCTCAAATCCAGCTGGGATTCAATGTAAATGCCCTGACGATCTCGATGGGGGCGATCGTCGAGGATCTGCAGGTTCCGCCGGCGATGGTCGGGACGGCGCTGGTCGTCTATTCGCTGGCCGTCGCGGGTCTGGTGATGCTCGGCGCGAAGATCGGGCGGATGATCGGCTCCCGGCTCGCGTTTCAGATCGGCATCGCCGCGCAGGCGGCCGCGATGGCAGTCATGGCATTGGCTTTCAACGCCGAGCTGATGCTCCTCGCTCAGGCCATTGCCGGCATCGCCGCTGCGCTCGCCGTTCCGGCGTTCGTCGTCATGATCGCGAACTACTACCACGCCGCACAGCAGGAACAATCACTCGGGCTCCTCGGCGCGGCCCAGGCCAGCTCGAGCGCGCTGGCGTTCCTTGTCGTCGGCTTTATGAGCATGGTCGTCAGTTGGCGCTGGGCATTCGCGATGCTGGTCGTCGTCGGGGCGATCATCGTCATCCTGAGCTTCCGGCTGGAGGTCATCGAGCCACGGAAGGGCATCCGGATCGACTGGCTCGGCGCGATTCTCGCCGCCGCAGCTGTCACACTGATCAGCCTTGGGTTCAACAGTATCAGCGCATGGGGCCTCCTCGTTGCGCAGCCCGACGCGCCATTCGACATGGCCGGCATGTCGCCAGCGCCGCTGATGATCATCGCCGGCGTGGTGGTAGGGCAGGCGTTCTTCACCTGGATGCGCCGACAGCGCGCCAATGAAAAGCCGACCCTGTTCGCGATCGAGACGCTCGACACGCCCAAGGAACGATCTGCAACCTTCGCGCTCCTGGTGATCGCGGCGGTCGGGCCGGCCGTCAACTTCCTGTTGCCCCTCTACATCCAGATCGTGCAGGGACGCACCACGATGGAGACGGCGATCGCCATCGTCCCCTACGCGGTAGCGATCTTCATCGGCGCAACCTTCGTCGTCCGTGTCTATGGCACGCTGTCGCCGCGACAGATCGGCCGCTACGGGTTCGGGATGGTCGCCGTCGGTGTGATTGTGCTTGCCTACACGATCAACAACGAATGGGGCACACCGATGGTCGTCGTCAGCCTGCTGGTCATCGGGCTCGGCGAGGGCTCTCTGCTGACGCTGATGTTCAACGTCCTGGTCTCGGCATCACCGAAGGAGCTCTCCGGTGACGTTGGCGCGCTCCGCGGAACGGTCAACAACCTGGCGACCGGACTCGGCACCGCGATTGCCAGCCTGCTCGCGATCGCCGCGCTTGGCATCATCGTCAACACCACGGTCAAAGAGAGTCCGGTCATCCCGCCCTCGCTGGTAGACCAGATGGAGCTCGACACCGTTGACTTCATCGACAACGACGAGTTGGAGGCGGTCCTCGAACAGGAGACGACCGCAACCGATGCCCAGATCAAAGAGGCAGTGCGCATCAACACCGACGCGCGCCTCCGCGCACTCAAGATCTCTTTTCAAGTATTGGCCGGGCTCGCGCTGCTCGGCATCATCCCCGCTGGCGGGTTGCCGCCATATCGGCGTGGGGAGATTCCAACGGATCTGAACGTCGGCAAATCCGACGCGACGGAGGAGGAGCGTTCTCCCCCGCCGCCCGGCCCGGCCGGCGATTAGGACATGGTGGTATATGGGATGGTCTCAGGAAGGAACTCATCATGACACAGGCATCCGATAAGGCGCGAGCCTACTCTCGCGAGCAGGCGGAGCAGTTCCGCGGCCAGCTTCACGAGCTGTTGAGGATTCCGAGCCTCAGCGCCGATCCGGCTCATGCCGGCGACGTGCGCGAGGCGGCGGAGTGGCTCGCGGAGCACCTGAAGGGTCTCGACCTCGACCATGTCGAGATCATGGAGACTGCCGGCCATCCGGTTGTCTACGCCGACTGGCTCGGCGCAGGCCCGGACAAGCCAACCGTGCTGGTCTACGGCCACTACGACGTCGTGCCGGCCTCCATCGAGGATGGTTGGGACACCGAGCCGTTTGAGCCGATCGAAAAAGACGGCAAGATGTACGCTCGCGGCGTCACTGATGACAAAGGGCAGCTATTCATTCACGTTAAGGCGCTTGAGTCGTATCTGCGCACCGCGGGAAGCGCGCCGGTCAACGTGAAGATGCTGCTCGAGGGTGAGGAGGAGGTCTCCTCGCCGAACCTTCGGCCATTCATCGAGTCGCACCTGGATCTGCTGGCGGCCGACGTCTGTGTGATCAGCGACTCGTCGATGCCGTCGATCGACCGCCCATCGATTATGCACAGCCTGCGTGGCATGACCTATATCGAGGTTGAGGTCGATGGCCCGCACGACGACCTGCATAGCGGATTCTACGGCGGCGCCGTCCACAACCCGGCGCTCGCGCTGGCGGAGATCATCTCCAAGCTCCACAACCCCGATCACAGCATCGCGGTCCCGGGCTTCTACGACGATGTCGTGCCGCTGGCGCCCGACGAGCGCGCCGAGGTTGCCAAGACCGACATGAGCGAGGAAGAGCTTCTCGCCGCAACGGGCGCCCCATCCCAGTGGGGTGAGGCGGCCTACACCATCCGCGAGCGCGTCTCGGCGCGCCCGACCCTCGAGATCAACGGCATGGGCAGCGGCTGGACCGGCCCCGGACCGAAGACGATCATTCCCCAGAAAGCGATGGCAAAGATCAGCTGCCGGCTGGTCGGCAACCAGGATCCGCACAAGATCTACGATCACCTCAAGAGCTACATCGAGTCGATCACGCCGCCGACGGTCCGAGTCGAGGTTCGGCTGCTGACGACAGGCGAGCCGGCGCTGATCGACTTCCATCTGCCCGAAATGCAGGCGGCGGTTCGCGCCTACGAGAAGGGCTGGGGGCATACCCCGGTCTTCACGCGCGGCGGCGGCAGCATCCCGGTGGTGGCCGACTTCTACAATCTGATGAACATGCCGGTCGTCATGATGGGGTATGGTCTCGACACCGACGGCCTTCATGGGACCAACGAACATCTCACGATCGAGATGTTCCACCGAGGAATTGAGACTGCAATCGTCTATCTCGACGAGCTAGCGACGATGGAGCGCTAGCTCGGAGCGCGCCGAAACGTCCGGTGGTGGGGACAATCGGGAACACGTGGAAGCACGACGTAGCATGAAAACAGAAGATGACGGCATCCGTTCAGCTGAGCCCGGCAACAGCATGGACACCTCCGTTGAGGCGCCAGTCTCAACCGGTGATCTCCCGTTACCCGGGCGCGTGCGGGACGAGATCACCGCTGCCTGGGAACAGTTCGCTGACGTCAACGACGGCCAGAATGCTGCTGTGTACCCGGCGCTCGCCGCCGTCCCCCGCAATCTGTTCGGTCTATGCGTCGCCGGCGTAGATGGTCGCCTCTACGCCGTCGGCGATGCCGACTATCAGTTCGCGATCATGAGTGTGTCCAAACCGTTCGTCTTCGCGATCGTGTGCCAGCTCATCGGCGCGGAGCAAGCGCGCGAGCAACTGGGGGTGAATGCCACCGGGCTGCCGTTCAACTCGGTCATGGCGATCGAGTTGAACGCGGATCGGCGCACGAACCCGATGGTCAACTCCGGCGCGATCGCGACGACGAGTCTGGTGCCTGGCGCGACATCGGACGAGAAGTGGAAACACATCCATGATGGACTGTCGCGGTTCGCCGGCCGGCAACTATCGCTGAACGACGAGGTCTATGCCTCGGCGATGCAGACGAACCACCGTAACCATGGGATCGCCCGGTTACTTTTCAGTTACGACCGACTCTACTTTGACCCTGTCGAGGCGACCGAGCTCTACACGCGTCAGTGTTCGCTCGACGTTACCGCAACCGATCTGGCCGTCATGGCAGCCACGCTGGCAGACGGCGGAGTGAATCCGCTGACCGGGGAGCGGGTGATCGACGCCGAGGTCTGCCGACCGACGCTCGCAGTCATGGCGACAGCTGGGCTGTATGAAACGTCGGGCGATTGGTTGTACGATGTAGGGCTACCAGGCAAGAGTGGTATCGGTGGTGGGATTCTGACCGTCGCACCGGGCAAGGGCGGGTTGGCGACGTTCTCGCCGCCGCTCGACCCAGCCGGAAATAGTGTCAGGGGCCAGCTCGCGACGAGGCTTCTCTCAGAGCGGCTCGGGTTGAATCTGTTCGCGTCGAGGCCTGTCATACCCGCCAGCGAACAGCGAGAGACATCGGAAGGAAGGGAATAGCTCTATGGGGCACGACCTGTACGCTGCGCTCGAGGATCGGCTCGTGCGTTATTGCATCATCGACACCCAGGCCGATGAGACATCGGCCACCATTCCCAGTACTGCGAAGCAGTACGATCTGCTCAACTTGCTCGTGGAGGAGCTGAAGGGGCTTGGTCTCGCGGATGTCGAGCTAACCGCTTACGGCGCGGTCCTGGCGACGATTCCGGCCACTGTTGACAAGGACATCCCGACGGTCGCCTTCCTTGCGCACGTCGACACGTCGTCCGCATTCAACGCGACCGGCGTCAAGCCGCTCGTCCACCGTGCCTGGGATGGCAGCGACATCGTCCTGCCAGACGACCCCAGCATCGTGTTCTCGGCCAGCGAGATGCCGTATCTGGCGAAGAAGGTCGGCGACGACATCGTTACCGCCAGTGGGACAACGCTGCTCGGCGCTGACGACAAGGCCGGCCTCGCGATCGTGATGGAGTTCGTTCGCCACCTCGCCGAGCACCCGGAAACTCCGCACGGCCCGATCCGCATCTGCTTCACGCCCGATGAGGAGATCGGTCGTGGGGTCCATGCGAATTTGCCGGGAGACCTGAAGGCAAAATACGCCTACACGCTCGACGGCGCAGACCTTGGCGAGATCGTCTACGAGACGTTCTCCGCCGACAAGGGCACGGTGACCATTCAGGGCGTCTCGACCCATCCCGGGCAGGCGAAGGACACGATGGTCAACGCGCTGCATCTCGCCTCCAAGGTCGTGATGACCCTTCCGCACGCAACGCTCCAGCCGGAAACGACCGACGGCCGGCAGGGATTCATCCACCTCTACGCGATGAGTGGGACAGCGGCCGCGGCCGAGATGCACTTCGCGATTCGCGATTTCGAGCTGGACCTCCTGGCCCAACACGGCGAGCTGCTGACCAAGGTCTGCGATGCAGTCCAGGCCAGCGAGCCCCGCGCGACGGTCACCTGCGAGATCACCCCGCAGTACCGCAACATGCGCTACTGGCTGGAGGACAACATGTCGCCCGTTGAGCTGGCGCGCCAGGCATGCGCCGAGATCGGCGTCGACTGGTTCTCGCAGCCAACGCGTGGTGGCACCGACGGATCTCGCCTTACCGAGCTCGGCGTTCCGACGCCGAATCTGTTCACCGGAATGCAAGCATTCCACGGGCCGATGGAGTGGGTCAGCGTTCAGGACATGGCTCGCGCCACCGAAATGTGCGTGCGGCTCGCCGAGCTGTGGAGCCAGCAGTAGCGAAAGGATGTGCCGGCGATTCATGAGGATCTGGTTGTCGGCCGAGCCGGTGGCTCGGCCATAGCAAGCGCACTCGACATGTAGCATGTAGCCGCGCCGGGGGTGACGCGGTAGGGGGAAGGACCATATGAGCGCAGCGGGGGCTGCCGCCCAGAAGCCAGAAGCACAAAAACGCGGCTTCACCGAGAAGATGCTGGATGGCATCGAAAAAGCGGGGAACAAGGTTCCCCATCCAGTGATGATGTTCGTCTACCTGATCGTACTCGTGATTATCCTGTCGGCGATCCTCAACATGATGAACGTCGGAATCGTCGAAGAGATCATGGTCCCGGTCGGCACAAACGTCACCGAGGAGTACAACATTCTCGGAGGCACAACCGAGAACATTCTCGACGTCACCGATAGCGCAATCCTCAATCCCGACTTCGAGATCATCACAGAGCGGGTCGAAGTCAAGAGCCTGCTGTCGATCAGCGGCTTGCGATTCCTGCTGACATCGTTCGTCGGCAACTTCGCCAGCTTCAGTGTCGTCGCCGTGATCTTCGTGGCGATGATCGGCGTCGGCGTCGCTGAGGAAGCCGGACTGATGGCCGCATCGATCCGCAAGCTCGTGGCTGTGGCTCCGAGTGGCGCGCTGACGTTCATTATCGTCCTGATCGGCGGCCTCTCCAGCGTCGCGACCGACGCTGGCTACCTGATCCTTGTCCCATTGGGCGCGGCAGCGTTCCTGAGCGTGAAGCGACACCCTCTCGCGGGCGTCGCCGCAGCCTATGCAGGCGTCAGCGCCGCCTTTGCGGTGAATATTCTGATCGCGCCGCTCGACGCGATGCTGACCGAGATGACCAACGAGGCCATCCAGATCACCGATCCGACCGGATCGATCACGATTACCGCGAACTTCATCTTCTCGGCGGTATTCACGATTCTGATGGCGCTCGTCATCACGTTCGTCACGACGCGGCTGATCGAGCCGCGACTCGGCATCTACGATCCGTCCGAGGCTGGGGACGAAGTCCCGGCAGAGGAAGTGGCAATCGATCACGCCGCCGAATCACGCGGGTTGAAGTACTCGGTCTATGGCATCCTGGCCGGCGTCGTGTTCTTCGCCGTGATGACCGCTCCTCCGGGCGCCCCACTCCGCGACCCGGTCGATGGCTCGATCATTGGCAACACCCCGTTCATGGATAGCCTGGTCTTCATGATCACGGTGATCTTCATGCTGGCCGGCCTGGGCTATGGCATCGGCGCGAAGACGTTCACCAAGAGCACCGATGTGATCAACGCGATCGTCAAGACCTTCGCCAGCCTGTCCGGCCTGATCTTCATGTTGCTGATCATCAGCCAGTTCATCGCCTACTTCAACTTCACCAACATTCCGCGTGTGCTGGCCGGCGCAATGGCTCATCTGCTGGAGAGCGCTAACGTGGGCGCGCTGCCACTGCTGATCGGCTTCATTTTGGTGATCATGCTGCTCGACATCATCATCCCGGGCGCGATGCCGAAGTGGGCGATCTTCGCGCCGGTGTTCGTGCC
>Ga0073905_10000466_pt1 | contig 18919 bp, 17 predicted proteins | sample KloWWTupernatant_FD_65482 | JGI IMG/M metagenome (GOLD analysis project Ga0073905, IMG submission 65482) | Active sludge microbial communities from Klosterneuburg, Austria, studying microevolution and ecology of nitrifiers - Klosterneuburg... | ecosystem: Engineered > WWTP > Aerobic digester >... | reverse complement strand
TTAAGCAGCGTAGCTGCGATATTTTCTTCGCTAACATCTGTATTCCGGATATTTCGATCGACGTTCAATTTTCTTTCTTATATGCAGAAAATTTAAAAATTACTTTATTCCATCCGCTCAGTCACCGGATCAGTTATTTCTCCCAGAAACTCAACCCAAGCTTTCTTTATACACGGATAATGTTTTGCAGCTTCCGCCAGACTCATGAATGCTTTTATATTATCCTCAAATCTTAACTCCAGAGCTTTGTCATTTAAAGTACCATTCTCTTCAATTGCCTTATGCGCCATTGCCAGAGAAAACATACTTGGATAAACTCTTGCACCAAGATGCTCAAGTGGAATCCGCAGAGACCAGAGAGCTTTGTTACCGCCTCCCATCGAAGGTGAAGCAGACATGAGCATACACTGCTTTTCATTGAAAGGCTGCGGACGGAACCGTGAGACCCAGTCAATTGAATTCTTGATCAGTCCGGGCATCGAGCCGTTATATTCAGGTGACGCTATGATGAATGCATCATTTGCAAGAATTCGTTTTTGGAATTCCTGCGCACCCTTCGGGAAATCATTTTCGACTTCCAGTTCCTGATTATAAGAAGGGCAGTCAAAATCTTTCATGGATGCAATATCTACTTTGCCTCCGTTAGCTTCAATTTTTTGTGCAGCAAGCTCAGCGAGTTTTGTGTTGAGAGAATCTTTCCGCAGAGAGACGGAGAATACAAGGATCCGTAAGGGTTCATTTCGTTTTTGAAGCAGATCTTTATTAATATCAGAATTATTTTCAGACATTGTTTTTAATTAATTTTAGGGAATAAAGTTGAGAATCAGAATTTATGTTATTGGCTGTAAAGATACAATAAAATTGATATGATTTAAATCCAAAGTTTAAATGTATTCTTTTTTTTCTTTAAAATGGAAATGTGTTAAGAAAAAAATAAGTAAAATAGTAATAATCAGTTCATTTTATCAGATCTGAATTTCAAACCTGCAGTGATCAGGAACAGCCATCCAATTAAAAAAGCCAGTCCTCCTACAGGAGTGATTAAAGCAATAAAAGTTATAGAAGTAACAGAATATGAATATAATGAAAAAGAGAAAAGTAATATTCCGATAGAAAAGAAGAATCCGCTTTTATAAAATTTGTTAATTCCGCAAAGTCCAATTGCGAGTATGACAACAGAATGGATCAGATGATATAATACTCCCGTTTTAAATACATCCAGCATTTCCGGAGTAAGAATATTTTTAAGAGAATGAGCTCCGAATGCACCGAGTGCCACTCCAAGAAATCCAAAAACACCACCCGTTACGATCCAGAATTTTTGTTTGAACATGTTATTTTTTTGGTAAAATACTTTATATCATCAAATTTAAAAGCATACTTATAAAAGATTTATTCTGATTCACAATATTAATTAGTCTTTCTATAATTTTTCACATCTGTCCAAAACGTATATCAGTAAAATTAGATATTTGTATTTTCTACTGTTCTTTTTTGAACGATCCCCCTTTGGAAGCACAAGGGGGCAGGCTCCAAAGAACCAAAAAAATCGCCGCTGGTGATAAATTGCCGGAAATTCTTTCGCATGGCTACAAAAATATAAACTCCTCACCTGACAGAAAAGCACTGTCAGGTTCGTCAAACAATATATTTTTGCTTAAAGCCATTGCTCAGAATTTCTTATCGGCAATTTATCACAGGCGGGTTATTCTAAATAAGTTTATAGAGAAATTCAAATGAGGGATAGTTTTCATTTAAATTAATAAATTGTATTTTTCAATAATTTTAGAACTATTTAATTAAAATTTAAAATGTTTTGGACAGCACTGATAATTTTTGTAAAAAAGACTATAATTGTAATTGTAAAAATAAATTATTTAGACTAAGTTGATAACTTATTTTAGGAGTCGTAGTTCAGTTGGTTAGAACGCCTGACTGTCACTCAGGAGGTCGCGAGTTCGAGTCTCGTCGATTCCGCAAAAAGTAAGCCCTTTAAGTATAAGAACTTAAAGGGTTTTTTTATTTAAAAGAATTTCATAGCTATGCTCGGCGGGCAGGATTTGGGTAGGTTTTTCAATTCATTCTTGAGTCGATAAATGTAAAGCCAATACTTATTAATTGAACTTTAAAAATTTTAAGTACTATTTTAAGAGTGTCATTTTCTTAAACCTAACGTTACCATCGAATTCCAATCTATAGAAATATATTCCTGATGATAGATTTGAAGCATTAAAATTTATTTCATATCGACCGGCGTGTTTCTTTTCGTTCAAAAGTATAGCAACTTCTTTTCCCGATACATCATAAACCTTTACAGAAACTACACCCATAGTTGGTATTTCAAACGAAACAGTTGTACTTGGATTAAATGGATTAGGGAAATTCTGGCTCAGCTCAAAGCTATATTCCTGGCCAAAATTATTAATTACGTAGGATTGTCTATTGTAAATTGATAATAACCCCAGGGCAGCTGTCAAGGGTTTTGTAATTGTTCTCCCGCTGTTTGAGTTTGCAGAAATATAATAATAAATATTTGTTCCGAGAGGTTGGATTGATGGGTATTTAGGTTTCAGTCATCTTGAATTTTTATTCTTTTCAAAAAAACAGGGGTTGAAAAAATTTTCAACCCCTGAATTCGTATTACTTATCACTTAACTTAATACTTACTATTTAACGAGAAGCATCTTCCTTGCAATTGAAGCGTTATTTGTCGTCAGCTTATAAAAATAAATTCCTGAAGATAATGCTGATGCATTGAAATTAATTTCATAACTTCCTGCACTTCTGAAACCGTCAGCTAAAGTTTCAACTTCTTTACCAAGTTCATTATAAACTTTCAGAGAAATATTCCCTGCTCTTGGAAGATCGAATTTAATATTTGTGGTCGGATTAAAAGGATTCGGATAGTTTTGATATAAATTAAAATCGTTGGGAATCTGAGTAGTGTAAACATTCTCGTTGACGGAAGTAAGCACACTGTAATTTACCTTCAGCTTCCAGAGACCACTTGTCTGCATGTTGATGATCATATTTTTTTCAAATATCATTAAACCCGCTCCGGCACCACTGAGTCCGCTAATGTTTGTGTAATCCTGTCCGTTAAATGTAAACGCGGATTGTGAGCCGTAATTTCCAATTAGAATTACATTCGGATCTTCAAAGCAAACTCCAGATGCCCACCCACTGAAACCGGTGTTAAAATCAACATGCCATGTACTTCCGTAGTCTTCACTTTCATACCAATTTGAACCTGACCATTCTGTTGCATAAACATTCGCCTGCTCAAATACTCCGTTGCACATTGATGGTGTCTCACTTGTGCTGACAGTCATAACATCTGTCCAGTTTACTCCGCCATTGACAGATTTGAAAATCTTTGCCTGACCGCTTCCTGTAACCCCGTCACCAACAAAAACTACATTCGAACTGTCCCACATTACAAGAAGATCACAAGGACTTCTAAAAGGAAAGTTATTGCTGATCTCCGTGAAAGTTAATCCGTTATCGGTTGATCTATAGAAACCGCCGTTGTCCGGTGCGAAGTAATATGTACTTGGATTATTCTGGTCCATTTCGAGCGGCTGTCCGTAGTTGCTGAAATTTCTGGAAATGATGGTTGTCCAAGTTTGTCCGTAATTTGATGAACGCATAATTTTATCCGGACTTCCTGTGATTGCGACCATCATGACATTTGTATCGAGCGGGCTTACATAAAATGAATGAGCGCTACCACCGCCTGTGATTGAAGCAATAGAAGACCAGTTCTCACCCCTGTTCCTGCTGATATAAACTGTGCTTCCGTAAACAACATACATTGCATCTCTGTTAAACGGATGCGGACACAAATTATTCCCGATACCGCTGCCTGCGCTTAGCTTTGACTGCCACTGATATGTCATGGCTGCTCCTGCAGTCAATGACCACAGTTCACCACCATTTGTTGTTTTAATAATTGCATCGTTAAGGCTGCTTACTGCAAAACCTAAATTCGTGTCGTAATAAAATATATCTACTAAATTTGCAACCATGGGATTTGCTTCGAATGTATAGAATCGTGTATCGTTACTTTTATTATTTCTGATGAAACCGCCGCCGCCACAGATATGAACATCGTTAATACTTGTTCCTGTCACGCCTCTTATGTCAGTAACAATTCTTGTATTTACTGAAGACCATGTAGTGCCATTCTTAATATATAATGATCCGTATTCTCCTACTACTGCAATTCCGTCCGTAAAATATTTTCCTTTTGTTAAATTTTTGGTAGTTCCGACTGCTTCGGGAGTCCATGTGGTACCTCCGTCAACGGTTACATAAACAGATCCGTTGTTACCGACTATAATTCCCTTTTGAGAATCCATGAAAGAAATTGAATTCAGATTGACTGAAGAAATTCCGGTATTACAAGGAGCCCAGTTAGTTCCTCCGTTATTTGTTTTGTAAACAATACCACTGTTTCCGCAAAGGTATCCATCGTTATCGTTTAAGAAATAAATTGAGTTTATTGAGGTAGTGATTCCCAGATCAATATCAGTGATTGCAGAATTTGTTTTCAGAGTTTTATAAATTTTTCCATTATCTCCTGAAATCCAGATATTATTATTAAATGAATAGACCGATTTGAAATTAACACTGGCCATTGTATAGCTGGCCCAGGTATTTCCGGAATTTGATGAACGGAAAATTTTGCCTGCATCGCCAACAGCAATTATATAAACTCCATCCGGTGTGTGAATGCTGTTAAAACCGACGGAAAAAACTGTATTTGAAAAAATAAATATTGAAAACAAAAATATTAAAGAAAGTTGTATCTTCTTTTTCATGTTTTTTGGATTTTGATTTTTAAATATGTGAATTAATTAGTTATACTTGAAATTACAATAAAAATTTTATTATGGAATATCTTCATTTCAAGAGAATCATTTTCTTAATTTCAACCATATTATTCACTTCCAGTCTATAAAAATATATTCCAGCAGATAAATCGGAATCACTAAATTTTACTTTATAATTGCCGGCATGCTTTGCTTCATTTATAAGCGTGGCTATCTCTTTTCCTAATAGGTCATAAACTTTTAATTTTACAAAACCGAATGCAGGTATTTCAAATCCAATACTAGTACTAGGATTAAAGGGATTAGGATAATTTTGGTTTAGCGCAAAGGTATATACTTGCTGTCCGTTATTAATTACTGTTGGATTGTCAATTCTAAATTGATAAAAACCTCCCGGAGCAGTTAAAGGTTTTGAGATTGTTCTTCCACTGTTTGAGTTTGCGGTAATATAATAATACACATTTGCTCCCAGAGGTTGAGCAGGAATAAAAGTCCGGAATGTATCGCTCGCTAAAGCTGTCATTGTTAATTGATTGAATCCCACTGATGTATCAGTGCTCCAATAAACTTTTGCACCTGAGACATTACTTTTCGTTTTAATATATGCTTTTACCTCATATGGCAAAACTGTGTTGTTTGTGTTATAAAGCTTTGCATGAGAAATAAAAATAGGTTCTACTGCACCTATTTCTTTTGCTATGCAATGAAGTGCTCCTCCCGCAGAAATCATAGAACTACAATTAATTCCTACTACCCGGTAACCGGGCAAGTTTTCTCTATAAATTCTTAATGCAGTTGTATCCTGTGGAAATCCATAAATAGGAACCATCATAGTTTTATTAACAAAAAGGGAATTTGTATAAGTATAATAACTTGAGCTGGGTGGATATTGACCCGTTAAACTTGGTGGCATTGGTATTCTTACAACTTTATAAGGTCTTCCATAACACGTAGGAAAATTATTCAATATGTACTGGAGATTAGCTTCAATAAATGGTCCATCTGAAACGCCAGTAGGATATTGTCCTACTAATAAAGTCTCCTCATCTAAGACTTTCATATGCATGTCAATATGATGAATTCCATCGTAAGGCAAGGTATTCATTTTAATGTATCTCTTTATCCCATTATACCTTCGGACTAAGGTATCAATTTCTGCTTCGGTGTGAGTAGGGTTCTCATCCAATACAAGCTTTGACGAAAATGCCGTACCGTTTCCATCGTGCAAAAAATTTCCACCGGGCGAAATTAGATCGTTGGGAGCCTGAGTCGCCTGATAAATTGGGAGATTGGCATAATTTGCAAAATAAACAGAAATTACATCGTCTAATGGTCTTGGTCTGTTATAAACCCAGTCAACGATTTTTAAGCTATCGGCAACACCGGAATATGCAGACCAGGGTCCGTAATCCCTGCTCCACACAGAATTAAAAGAAGTTATTAAAAATTTCAAATTTACTAATGGTACTCCACCACTGGTGAGAAAACTCTTAACAGAGCTTGAATCACTACAGACGATAAAAACTAGTCCCTCATCCTGAGCATAATCTACCATTTGCCTCAGAATTGTTGTATAAGAAGTCCATGTAATTAAAATCCCTTGAAATTCCTCCCACTCACTCATAGTTCTCACTGGTGTAGGCGGCGGATCAGTAAAATCTGAGAAAATCGGCTCATAAGTTTTATATAATTCTTTCTCTTTGCCTGTCATATGACGCGGAAGATCCTGGGAAAAAGTAGTACTCGCGAAAGAAACAAATAAAATAAGTGATAATAATTTTTTCATTGTCAAATATTATTTTATTAAAACCGTTTTATAAATATAGGATATATTTAAAATTTTAAATTTATTGTCTAAATTCAATCTTTTTATTTTTCATAGTAGTATCTCGTTATATGGGATCTAATATCAATAAACTTCAAAACAACATCTTAAAATATAGCATTCTGTATTAATACTTTTGTTAACATTAAACTTAATGATGCCCAATAAAAATATTCAAAACCCACATTAACAAAATGAATATAGCCGCGATAGAAAAAGTTTTATAATTAAATTTAATCAAAACTTTATTATTGAATATACTTAACATAAAAACACTTAAAGCAGCTGAAACTAAAAATGGAAATAAAATCACAGATGAAGGATTGTAATAAATACTTTTGGAAAAGTTTAAATTAATAAATTCAATAAATGCTCTGGACATTCCGCAGAATGGGCAGGGGATGCCAAATAAATTTAACATTATATCGAATTTCGGAAGGGGAAACTTTATTGAGACGAAAGCCAATGCTATACAACCGAAAAGGATCCACCTTATTTTCCTCGCTTCTCTGGTAGAAATTTTTTCTATTGAAATAAAATTCATTTCAGTAAACTCTTTTTATATTTTATGCTCATTTCGACAAGTTCATTTCTTTTAAGCAATCTTAAATAAAACATTTCTTTCGATACAACAACCATCCTTTCATTATGGCGTAAATTATTTTAGAAACGCAAAATATCCCCAGATTAAGATTCCTATCCATATCAAACCCTTAATGAGAAAAAATAAAAAAGCAGCAATCCCAATTTTTCTGAACCACCCTTTACTTTTTAAGTCAAAAAATTTTTCGCTTATACTCATCGAGCCAATATTTCATAAGTTTTAAAGCTCGATTTCATGGGAGGCTTCCTTCCTTCCATCTTGGCTTTTGAGATGTCTTCAAATCCTCTTCTGTGTCCTTCTAAAAATTCTGGTGAGTCTTTCCATTTCTTAAAATCGGCCTCGCTTTCCCAATAGCTTACAACAAGGTAACTGCTTGTTCCGTCCTTCGGTTTTAAAACTTCCATGTTCTTAAACCCCTTCATGCGATCAATAGCATGAGCACGGTTTGTAAATAATAGTTCAAATCTTTCTTTATAGGCTTCTTCGCAGTCAATGAAATTGATAGCAACAAAATTGTGTTTCATACTTACTTGTTTTAAATTAAAATTATTGTGATTACTTGATTAAATTTTATGTTTTTCCTGTTCATTGTCTTGAAGGGTTAATCCCTTTTAAGTCCGCGTATTAACTAAGCGCCCATTTACTAAAGCATTGGCTTCCGATTGAAAAGAATGAAATAGTTATACAGGTGACCAATTAATTAAATACTGCCAACCACACTATTACGGCTATTATAACTAGATCCATAATGTCTGTCCTGCGCTAAACCCTTATTTAATAAACGAAGGTGAGCAGCATAATAAATTTTAGTTTTTTCATATTTAATTATTCTGTGTTTTTTTTAACCCGTAATAAAAAAAAACTGCTGTCATGATTGTTGATACAACGAGCATAATTTTATGCGATGTTGCTGTAATTGAAAATCCAAAAATTTCAAGAGGATATTTATCCGTTAATAGTACCAAAAAGAAAATGTCATCAATAATATCTTTTGCAAAGAAACCGGCCAGAAAAAATGCAATGATTTGCTTTGATAGTTTTTTCATTAAGTAAAATTTTTTGCTTGAGATTGATTGAATGTGAACATGTTTCAATAGTTCTTATATCATTTCTAAACTTACTTATTACTTTAAGGATTCAAGCCACAATTTATTTAAATATGTAATGCCATTTGTCATCGTCTGCCAAAGTTTCTTAGACTCTTTAATCAATTTAATAAATTTAGGATTGTCAGTAAAATCAACTTCCAGATTTTCCAGAGTCAGTTCATGTATTCTGCTTTTTAAATTTATGCTGTAATAATATTTTAAGTAACTTCCATATCGCGGGTGGTGCGCTTTCTGAGAATACACAATAATTGAACCGTTATCAATTATTTTAAAATAACCAAAGGGCAACTCCCCGTCGGGAGCTTCATAATAACGGGACTTGACGGTATCCTGGATTTCTATCTGAAAATAACTATCGTTTAATACCTGCTCATCTCTTTCATATACATATCCGCTGAATATGAAATTTAGGGTAACAAAAAAAATTAAAACCATTGATAAGCGAGTTTTCATTTTTATTTTTTTAATTTTAGATAGAGATTTTGTTTACTAATTATAAATATGTTAACTTAATACCAATTAAATACTTCCAACAAAATTACAAGAATTATCGATGCGTATAGAATTTGATTGGGCACCATTCTTATGCCATATTTGGATTCCGTTTGTAAAGAATGAAATAGTTAAATAAGTGACTAAGTTCATTGATCACAGCCAGTCCCAGTATTAAAAATATTGTGTCCTTGATTACTAATCCATAAAACATGATTGTAAAACTTATTACATGTAAAATGATATTGACTGTACCTTTATGAAAATCTGAAACAAAAAATTTTGTAGTTTCCATAAAATTCATAATTTAAAAAGTGAGAATAACATATTTTAATTCCTTCTAATCCTCATCCTCGCCAAGCTCATCTTTCTTTAGTTCTGATTTCAAATAAAATGTTCCCTTGGATACTACTTCTGCACCATCTTTTAATTCTTCAATTGGAAATATCTCAACATATTTATCATCGGAAATACCAGTGATGACCTGAACTTTTTTAAATACAATACCTTCTTCTCCGCTGTGCACCTCATCCTCTTCATGTTTCTCATTTTCTTTCTGTTCCTCAGCTTCTTTCTGTTCCTCACCTTCATTTTGTTCGTCACCTTCTTTCTGTTCGTCACCTTCTTTTTGTTCCTCATGTGTTTCAATTTTTCTTCTCTCATCCGTTTTTACAAAAATATATTTACTTTCTCCTTCGGATTCAATTGCTGAAACCGGAACAGCCAATACATTTCCATCATCTACATAAATTTTTGCCGTTACAAACATAAAGGGATAAAGTTCCTGTGCTTTATTGTTTATCGATACTCTAACTTTTACAGTCCTGTTTTTGTCGTCAAAAACCTTATTTATAAAGGAGATATTACCTTCATATTCTTTAGTGGTATTTTTACTTGTTTCTATTAAGACTTTTTGCCCTATGCTGATATACTGTAAATCTTTTTCAAATATACTCAGATCCACAAAGACAGTTGAGGTATTGACTATGTAAAACATGTCCATGGAAGGCTCGACATATTGCCCGACCGTTATCTTCCTTGAAACAATACTACCTGAGATTGGAGCTGTTATTGAAAAGTTTCTTTGAAGATTTGCAATAGTATCCTGATAGATATTATCAAACCTGTTCTTTGAGATTCTATAAACCGACAGTTTTTCTTCAAGCGTTTTATAATTTGCAAGTGCGCGTTTGTAGTTTGTTTCAATTTCGGCCAGATTTTTTTTAGAGCCGATATTGTCGCTATTTAATTTCTTTTGTCGATCATACTCCTGTTTGGCAAATTCAAAGTCATTTTTTGCATTTATATAATCAACCTGTACATTTATCAGATCGGGATTTTCAATTACCGCGAGTGTTTGCCCTGCTCTCACAAATGATCCTTCTTTTACGTAAATTTTCCTGACTCGTCCGGGAATAATGCCTCCAACCTTTGATTCATTATCCGGGTTTATCATTATTTCACCGTTAGCTTTTATATAGCCCTCTATATTCTGTTTTTCATATTTAGCAAATTCAATTCCCATAAGTTTAAATTGTTCTTCAGACAATGCAATTTCATCTTCGTGTTGTTCGCCTTCTTCATTGTGAGCTGATTCTTCGGAATGCATATCTTTGCTTTGATTAGTTGCTTCATCTTTGTTGCTGCATCCTGAGACAGCAAGTATTAACAGTACATTTATTATTAAGATAATTAGATTATTTTTCATTTTATTTCACCTGCGGTGAGTTTTTCTAAGTTAATTATTGATTGATTATAATTGAAAATTGCATTCAGATATTGGGTCCGTGTTTCATAAGCCAGGTTCAATGCCTGAAGATATTCCACATAACCGATCTCTCCCTGTTCATAGCTTATTTTTGATTGTCTGAGTATTTCTTCTGTTTCCCTTAATACTTCTTCATTGAAAAAGTTTAATTGCCTTGAATTGTTTTCATAATTTTCAAATGCTTGGTTAATCTGATTTTCTAATGAATTCCTCAGATTAATTTCTTCGCTTGATGCGATCTGAAATTCATAATTAGATTCTTTTATTTTACCGGTCGGCTCCCACCAGAACCAGAGCGGAACACCCAGTCCTAATTCCATTCCCCAGTAATTGTTGTCGCTTCCAAGCTTTTGTCTGAAATATTTAAAGCTGATATCCGGAAGCAGCTCTCCCTTTGATAAGGAAATTTTATTTGAGAATTTTTCTTTCTGATATTTCATCATTTTCAAAGCAGGATTATTATTTACGGCATTTTGAACCAGTGCAGTTCTGGAAATTATTAAATCCCTGAATACGAATTCACCAACGGGTGATATGTTATAATCAACATTCATAAGATTTCTTATTTCCGACTGTAAAGATCTTATTTCCGATGAAAAATTCCTGATCTGATTTTCAAATTTGATCTTGTTTACCTTTGCGCCCAGTACTTCAAGATTTGAGGTAGCCCCGGCTTCATATTTTCTTTCCGCCGTGACTAAAAACTCTTCATAGATTGTAAAATTTTCGGTTGATATTTTTAAAAGCTCATTCAGCAAAAGAAGCTGGTTGTAATTTAATTTGACTTCTTCCTTGAGCGAGTTTATTGCAATGTTCAATTCCTCTTTTGCAACCTGCACCTGAGAACTCTGAACATCCGAACGCAAAAAGTAATTTGTGGGAAATTCTATTTCCTGTAATACTCCTATCTTCCTGCTGTCAGCATTACTGAGGCTGCCCTGAACTCCTTCATACTCAACGAATAATTCGGGCTTTGGAATATTAAACGATCTCAACTTGATTGCATTTTCCTTTTCAATATTAAGTCTTGAAGATTTTATTGACTGGTTATTTTCTATTGCTGTTTTAATTACTTCATCTAAGTTCATGTTAACCTTTGTTTGAGAAAACAAGATTTGATTAAAAGAAAAACTTACGTGTAAGAGTAAAATTAAAATAAAAAATTTTATTATTTTCATGTGTTTATAAAGAATTAATTGTATTTCAAAAGTCTTAAGCTGTTTAGAATTACTAATATAGTTACACCTACATCAGCCATTATTGCCATAACAAGATTGCTTAATCCAACAACTGCCAGGACAATAAATATTAATTTTGTAGTTATGGCAAATATTGAGTTGACCTTTATTGTAAAAAGAGTTTTTCTGCTAAGCTTTATTAAAAAGGGTATTAGTCTTAAATTATCTGTCATCAAGGAAATATCAGCAGTTTCGATTGCCAGATCAGATCCCGCCGAACCCATCGCTATACTGACATCAGCGTTTGCAAGAGCGGGTGCATCATTAACCCCGTCTCCGACCATAGCAACGCTCAAATGTTTTTCCTTTAGCTTTTTGATCTCGTCTGATTTCTCCACAGGCAATAACTGGCTTCTCACATCTTCGATACCGACTATTGAACCTACAAATTTAGCAGCATTATTATTATCTCCGGTCATCATTACCGGCACAATGCCTAGAGATTTAATTTCATTGATCGCATCCTTGCTTTCATTTTTTATTTCATCGGTGACCGTAATAATTCCTTCAACTCTTTTATCAGAGCTTAGGATCAGAGCTGTCTTTCCCTGAGCTTGCAATTCTTCCACCTGTTTTATTATATTTTCTTTTACTGATATTTCCCCGGTTACATATTCGAGACTTCCTAAAAAATGATGTGTATCAGTACAAACAATGCAATCTCCTTCAACACCTTTCCCCAAAACAGATTTGAAATTCTCAACTTTATGAAGATCAATATTTTCCTGTTTTGCTTTTTCTACAATGCTGTTTGCAATTGGATGTTCGGAAAAAATTTCAAATCCAGCTGCACATCCAATGAGTTCTTCTTTTGTAAACCCGTCTAAGGGAATAATATCACTGACTACAGGTTTGCCAAGTGTAATTGTGCGTGTCTTGTCCATAGCTATGGCTTTTATATTTCCGATTTCTTCTAAATATTTACCCCCTTTAATTAATATTCCTTTTGAAGAGGCATTTCCTACTGCAGAATAGATTGATATCGGAGTGGAAATTACCAAAGCACACGGACATGAAATCACCAATAATGTCAGGCTCATTAATAACCATTCATTAAAGCTTCCATTCAAAAATAAAACGGGTATAGCAACGATCAGAACTGACAATATTAATACCGAAGGTGTATAATAAGAAGAAAATTTTTCTATAAATCTTTGTGTATCTGCTTTTTCTTTAGTTGCATTAAATGTAACTTCAATTATTTTTGCTAAAGTAGAATCTTCTGCTTTCTTCGTTACTTCAATTTCCAAATAGCCTTGCTTGTTTATTGATCCTGCAAATACATTCTCACCTTTTCTCTTGTCGATTGGTATCGGTTCTCCGGTGATCATTGATTCATCTACAAATGATGTACCTTCGGTGACTTTACCATCCATCGGAATTTTATCCCCCGGCTTAATAATAATTATTTCTCCAATATTAATTTCTCCAATAGGAATCTTTTCACCGTTACTTTTAAGCGTTGCTGTTTTGGGGCTATTGTCAATCATTGACTGAATTGCAGATTTACTTTTCTCAATTCCAAATCTTTCTAGTTTCTCGCCAAGAGTAAATAAAATTAATACAATTGCGCCTTCGGGATATTGACCTAAATAAAATGCACCGCAAACTGCGATGAACATTAAAGTATTTATACTTCTGAAGTTTAACAGCAGTAAATTCTTAATTCCGCTGCGGATTGTATTATGACCAATCAAAATACTGATTGCAACAAATAAAGGAAATTCTATGAACTTATTGAAATGAATATCAAGAATTGATAATATTTCAAATATAGCGACAAAGAATAAAGATATTAAAAGAAATCTAAAATTCCTTTCTTTGAGTAATTCTTTCATTTTTATTTTATTTGGAAATTGACATCGGTTAAATTTAGCAAAAAAATTATTACTTTAACTTTTTCAGACGCTCATCGGCCTCTTTGTTTGAAGGATCAATCTCTAAAATTTTTATTAGTGTTTTTTCCGCTAACCTTTTATTTCCTATCTTAATATAAAGATCAGTCAGCTTAATCATATCATTTACGTTATTCGGATCCTTTTGCAAAGACCGCTCGAGCACTGTTATATTTTCTAAATCGGTTCTTTGTCCAGGTGTTTTATAATCTATTGAATGTATGTGTTCAGGAATAATATTGTATTGATTGATTTTTATAATCAAGAAAACCGAAAGGAGCATGATCATAGCAATCACAATTATTTTAAATTTATTCCTTATTAAGAATTCTTCATGATTTTTCAAATGTATATTCCGGGTTCGTATGCTTATTAAAGATTCCGTAAAGAACGGGCAGAACAATTAATGTCAGAAGTGTCGATGATATTAAACCTCCAATGACAACTGTTGCAAGCGGTCTTTGAACTTCTGCACCCGAGCCGGTTGATAAAGCCATAGGAATAAATCCAAGAGAAGCAACTAAAGCTGTCATCAGTATTGGTCTTAATCTGGACATAGTTCCGGAAATAATCCTGTGATGAACATTTGATATACCTTCATCCTCAAGACGATTGAAATATGCTATCATCACAATTCCATTTAAAACTGCTACGCCAAATAAAGCTATAAATCCTATTCCTGCTGAAATACTAAACGGCAGGTCTCTTATTACCAAAGCAAAAATTCCACCAACGACCGCAAAAGGAATTCCCGAGAAAACAAGCAAACCCTGCTTAACGGAATTAAATGTTACAAACAATAATGCAAATATAAAAAACAACGATACCGGAACAGCTATCAACAACCTCTGTCTTGCACTCTCAAGGTTCTGAAAAGTACCGCCATACATTACAATATATCCAGGGGGTAATTTTAATTGCGAGCTTATTTTTGATTTCAATTCATTGACAAAACTTTCGATATCTCTTCCTCTTACATTTCCTTGTATTACAATTCTTCTTTTCCCGTTATCTCTTGTGATCTCTGCTGGTCCTTCCTTTACATCAATCTCGGCAAGCTCTGAAAGCGGGATCATTAAATTGTCAGGCGAAGCCACTAAAATATTTTTAATAACGTCAATATCTTTTTTATATTCATCTGAATACTTTATTACTATATCAAACCTTTTGTCCCCTTCAAATACAACGCCCGAACTTTTACCTGCTAATGCAGTTTGTATTGTATTATTGACATCTTCAACATTGATCCCATACCTTGCAATCTTTTCTCTTATTATTTTGACCTGAAGCTGAGGTAAACCTTCCACCTGTTGAACCGCTATATCTTCAGCTCCCTGTATCGAACCCATGATGGACGAAACTTCATTTCCCTTATTGGTTAGAGTGCTTAAATCATCACCAAAGATTTTTATAGATATATCGCTTCTTGCACCTGAGATTAGTTCATTAAATCTAAGCTCAATCGGTTGAGAGAAAGATAATCCGATTCCCGGGACTACTGATAGAGCCGCCTCCATCTTTTCTACAAGCTCTTCTTTTGTTTTTGCTGATGTCCATTCGCTTTTAGGCTTCAATATTACTATAACATCTGCAAATTCTACTCCCATCGGATCGGTCGCAATTTCAGGTGCTCCGTTTTTTGTAACAATTGTTTTTACTTCGGGAAACTTTGACATTAGGATTTGCTCAACCTTTGTGCCTATATTTATGGATTCTGTCAATGATATGCCGGGAAGTTTTATTAGATTAAAAGCTACATCACCCTCATCCAGTTTTGGAATAAACTCCCCCCCGAGGCGGGTAAAAGCCAATAAGCTGATTATAAGAAATATCACAGCAACGGCTATAGTTAAAAACTTATTTCTCAACGCAAATTCCAACACAGGCCGATATAATTTCTTTAGCGCTTTCATTATCTTATCGGCAATAGTTTCTTTTTCTTTAAGGTCTCTATTGAGAATTAAAGAACACATCATAGGAACGTAAGTGATTGATAACAACAATGCACCGACTAGGGCAAAACCTACTGTAAATGCCATTGGCTTAAACATCTTACCTTCGATGCCGCCAAGTGCAAAAATCGGCAGATACACAACAAGAATAATTAATACTCCGAATATTGCGGATTTAATTATTGCTGTCGAAGAGGAGTAGATCGTTTCATCGAACTCCTCTTTAGTCAGTGCTTTTTTATTCAAATGAATTTTTGCAGCAATGGCAACTATCACTGATTCAACAATAATCACGGCGCCGTCTACTATTAATCCGAAATCAATTGCACCGAGAGACATCAAATTTCCGGATACCTTGAAAAGATTCATCATTATAATTGCAAAGAGCATTGATAAAGGAATTACTGAAGCGACTATAAATCCTGCTCGGAGATTTCCAAGCAGTAATACCAAAACAAATATTACAATTATTCCGCCCTCAATGAGATTAGTTTCAACTGTCTTAATTGTACTATTGATTAAACTTTCCCTGTTATAAAATTCATCAATCGTAACACCATCAGGTAATGAGGGTTTTATTTCTTCCATCTTTTCATGAACTCTCTGAGCAACTTCTCTGGAGTTAGCCCCTTTTAACATCAATACGATCCCTGCAACCACTTCTCCCTTACCATCCTGAGTTACAGCGCCAACTCGAAGGCCTTTTCCGTACTCAATCTCCGCTATTTGACTGAGATAAATAGGTATTCCGTCTTCGCTTTTAATTACAATACTCTCTAAGTCTTCTATGTTTTCTATTAATCCGATTCCCCTTATTGAATATTGATCAGCATTTTTTTCAATAGTTCCGCCGCCGACATTACTATTATTATTAATAACAGCTTCATATATATCCCGCAAAGTAAAATTGTGACTCTTAAGTGCATCAGGGTTTATCAAAATATGATATTGTTGTTCGAATCCTCCAAAGCTGTTTACGTCAGCCACACCTTCTGTTCCCAGTAATTGTCTTTTAACTATCCAATCCTGAATAGTGCGAAGTTCCATATCATTGTATGTAGTATCACTGCGGTTTTCAGGTCTTACAATATACTGGTATATTTCTCCAAGCCCGGTACTTACCGGGGCCATTTCAGGTTTGCCCAATCCTTCAGGAATATTTTCCTCGGCTTCTTGAAGCTTCTGAAAGACAAGATTTCTTGCAAAGTAAGTATCAACATTATCTTCGAATACAACAGTGACAACAGATATTCCAAATTTTGAAATTGAACGCAGCTCTATAATATTAGGTAAATTTTTCACAGCAATTTCTACAGGATATGTAATGAACCTTTCAACTTCAGTAGCTGATAAGGTCGGACTTGAAGTTATTATCTGAATTTGATTATTAGTTATATCCGGAACGGCATCTATAGGTAGTTTGATGGCAGAATAAATCCCCAGGAGAATTAATACCAATACTAAAAAACCAATTACTAACTTTTGCTTTATTGAAAACGCAATGATTTTGTTTATCATAAATTAATATAAAATTATTTTTAAGCTGATACTATAAAACCGGCTTAAAGAAAAAATGAGATACGATTAATTTATGATTTAGGAGGCGGAGATGCAGGATTACTTAAATGAAAGAAAAAATGTAAGACTTTAGATTGATCAAATTGGCTGGAATTTAAATAAGAATTAAAAGTGAAGGTAGTGCTTGAGATAACAACTGTGTTACAACCTAGGCATAGGCAAAAAGGCGAAGATATCCCTTTCTGTTCATTATCATGTGTGTTTTCTATTGAATGATTAGGCATATCCGATAGTAAACAATCTTTTGCTGAACATTCACTTAGGCAAGGTGAAACTGTCAAAAAAAATATGTATACACAAAATATATTAGAAAGTAATTTTCTCACGAAGCAATATACTTTTCTTAAAAATCATATTCAAGTACCTTGAACATAGATTGATGGGAACGATCTGGGAACGAATAATAGAGAAAATAGGGATTATAAGAGATTATAACTTTTTATAAAGAATTGAAATTTATAATACTTATGAATATTTTATATAAATGGAATCGCCCTTAACTGACTGTCACTCAGGAGGTCGCGAGTTCGAGTCTCGTCGATTCCGCATAATAAAATAAGGAGCTTAGCTTAATTGCTAATGCTCCTTTTGTTTTTTGAGTATTCTATTTGCATACGATTTATAAAAACTAATTATTATGGGGAAAAATAAATGTTTATATAATTTTTTATATCCGCTTATTGTAATATTCATTTTTGTTGGAATTTGTTCTTTGTTTTATGGAATTTTAGTTTACTTTTGTAACACATTTGCATTGAATGAGTTGGATGCGATAGGTCAGTTAGGTAGTTATTCAGCTTTACCATATCGGATCAAAATCACCGTTGCGGTCTCGGGGAACAGTAATCTCTATCTCGCCATTGTCATTTCTCAATGTCTTCTTTGTTTTACCGTTGCGGCTGTTTCCGCTGTTCTTTCCTGATGGAGAATGCTTTTCATATCCCAGATGCTCACTTAATTCTGCATCCAGCATTCCCTCCAATGCATTCTTAAGTATCTTTTTTATTGCTCCCTCGGATCCCATAAGATCAGAGTAGGTACGGGCTTTTGATAGGTCAGCTCTTAGCTGTTCTATCATTTCTTCGGTGAGTTCCATTTGAATTAACTCCTTTTGTGTTTGATTAATAAAAATATTTTAAAATCAGGAAAAATCAAACAGAAAAAATTTCTCGCTTTTCGCTCCTTTCCCCTAGGGGAAAGGAGGTCACTGTTTTCTTTTCCTTCTTCTTTTATATCTCATTTACACAAAATATTTTACTCTCCCCAATAAAGAGATTCAAAATAATCTGGGAAAATCAAAACCAGATTAACTGAGTGGAATTTCAAAAAGCGGTAACTCCCCTGCCTTCCTAAGGCTACTTTAGAAAATCCCCAATCCGATCTTCACAAATTGCCTTTATCACCCGATTATTTACTGAAATATTTTTCACTTTTTGTAAGACTTTTCACTTTCACACTTTATTGTTTCACATTCACACTTCATTGTTTGACATTCACACTTCATTGTTTGACATTCACAACACATTGTTTCACATTCACTGAAAATTGTTTCACATTCACTGAAAATTGTTTCACATTCACACTTCATTTTTTGACGTTCACACTTCTTTGTTTGACGTTCAC
>Ga0073905_10000458_pt1 | contig 19042 bp, 18 predicted proteins | sample KloWWTupernatant_FD_65482 | JGI IMG/M metagenome (GOLD analysis project Ga0073905, IMG submission 65482) | Active sludge microbial communities from Klosterneuburg, Austria, studying microevolution and ecology of nitrifiers - Klosterneuburg... | ecosystem: Engineered > WWTP > Aerobic digester >... | reverse complement strand
AATTGCAAATTACAAATTGCAAATTACAAATTACAAATTACAAATTACAAATTACAAATTACATATAACATATTACATATTACATATTACAAATAACAAATTAACAAATTAACAAATTAACAAATTAACAAATTAACAAATTAACCAATTAACCAATTAACCAAAACAAAATTATGCCCGCTTACATTATTATTGAAATAGAAATTAAGGACCCTGAAACATTTGAAGAATACAGAAAACTGGCGACTGATACGATTGCGCTTTACGGAGGAAAATATATAGTCAGAGGAGGAAAGACAGAAGTACTTGAAGGAGACTGGATCCCTAAAAGAATTGTAATACTGGAATTTCCTTCAATGGATCAGGCAAAGAAATGGCGGAACAGCGTGGAATATGCCCCGGCAATGAAGCTCAGAAATATGTCTGCTGATTCGGATATGATACTTGTTGAAGGTTACATTGAATAAAATTAGGAATTAGGAATTAGGAATTAGGAATTAGGAATTATGAATTAGGAATTATGAATTTGAAATTATTATATAAAAAGTTATTCAAAAAAATAAACTGATCTTAGTGTATGGATCTATTTGACGCGATAAAGAACCGGCGGACTACGAATACTGCTTTTGCAGACAGGAAAGTTTCGGAAGAGCATATTGAACTTTTGATCAGAATGGCATCTCATTCACCCAGTCATTTTAATTCCCAGCCATGGAGATTTATTATTGTTGATGATGAAAAAATAATCAGGGATATTGCAAAGATAGCAGGAGATTCAATGACAGCTCTTATGGATGACGGAAGATTCTGGAAACAATACCGAAAATATTTCAGATTCAGCGAAGAAGAAATGGAGCAGTCTAAAGACGGGATACATATAGATCATTTACCGGTATTTCTAAAACCATTTGCGAAGTCAATATTTTCCGAAGCAGGCGGGAAAGTAATTTCCAGGTTCAAAGTATCGAGAATTTTAGGTAATGATGAGGAGAAGCTTGTAGCTACTTCACCAATCTTATTTGCAATTACTTTAAAGAAAGATGAATATAAAAAAGAAGAGCTCTCAGGATTTTATTCAGTCATTTCATTGGGTGCTGTGATACAAACATTGTGGCTGGTCACAACTGCAATAGACATGGGTATGCAGTTCATTTCCACACCGGGTGAAATTCCTGCACAATGGAAAGCTCTTTCTGATATGTTGGAAGTTGATGAAAATTATGAATTGGTGGTTGTATTCAGAATGGGTTATGTTGATAAAAATATTAAGAGACCTGTGATTGACTGGAAATCATCACAAAGAAAAAGTCCCGGAGAACTTGCTTTCAGAAATAAATTTGGAAAAAAGATTTAAATTTTAAAAGTAAATTTGGACATTCTGCTTATTTCAGGACTTGTATTATTTACAATAAATTATGTTACGGGCTGGTTATTAAAGTTCAGATTACTTTCCATTACAAAAATATTACATCAGATAATGTTTGCTTTACTTATTATTAATCTTTTGATTATATTGTTATTCAAAGTTTCAGGATTCTATAATATTTCATTATGCGTACTATCATTATTAATGCTGTTCATACTTCCATTTGGGAAAAAGGGAAGTGGATATCATATTACAGTCAGCACAATAGGATTTATTTTATATGTAATATTAATACTAAATCCTCTAAATAATTTTTAAAGCCATTTAAATTAAATTGAATTGAGAAAATCTATTGACGGCAGCACAAGAAGACTAATAGAATTATGTGTATTTTATTTTATTTTCTATGTGATCACAGGTGTAAGTGTGAAATATTTTTTAGGCAGCAGTTCACTCGGATTCCCCGGGATGCAAAGTATGCAGTATCTTGTTTACAGCACAACAGGCGGTACTTTATTTGCATTATCCATTGTCTTGATCCGAAAGTGGTATAAACTTCAGTCAAACGGTTATACATCTTTTCTCGGTTTAAAAATACCGGAAGAATTTATTTATATAATTCCATCCGGTATATGCACAGCAATTATAATCCCTACGACAACACTTATGTACTCGCTCCCAATATCAGTAATGGTCGCGATGGTAATTATGAGAGGCAGTGTAATAATCATCAGCAGAATTGTAGATGCTCTTCAGATTCGTTCAGGTATTTTAAAAAAGAAAGTTTATAAGGAAGAAAATATAGCTGTAGTCTTTGCAATACTTGCAGTTCTGATAAATCTGTTTTGGCAGAAAGACGACAGCGGGTTTGATTTTATATACAATGCAGCCGCAGTAATTATACTTTCATCTTATATTGTTGCATACTTTATCAGGATCTATATAATGAACTATTACAAAAATACCAGGGGTAAAAATATCCCTCAGGATAACAAAGGATTTTTTGCTGTAGAACAGATTGCAGCATTTGTGACTTTAGTTGTAGTTGGATTAGTTCTGTTTTATTCTCCTCAATTATTTCAGTGGGAAAATAAACAAATAAATGAATTCATAGGAGCAATAGTAAATCCTGCCGCAGACTGGGGCTGGGCAATTTTTGCTGGGACAGCGTTCGGAGCAGTTGCATTTTTTTCTGTGTTCATTTTCATGTATAAAGGAAGGACAGCCACTTTTGCAGGACTGGTGAACCGGCTTACATCACTTATAGCAGGAACAGCTGCAACTTTGATATTTTTTGTATTTTTCGGAGGGAAATTTCCAAGTAATGAAGACTGGATCTCGCTGATATTTATTTTAATTGCTGTGGCTTTTATAACCAAAGCCGAGAAGAAAAGAACTGCAGAATTAAAACTTACTGAATCGGAGAACAAACAGTAAAATTATAATTGTTAGATCAGTCAAATAATTATTGATGAAGCTGTGGAAACATTTTTACAATTCCCGAATATATCATTTCTATAGCAATAGCTGAAACAAGTATTCCGGAAATTTTAGTCAGTATATTTACTCCATTTTGTTTCAATCTCTTTTCCATTTTGGCTGCTGCATTTAAAGATAATGAGACACCTATGCTGACAACTACGATGATAAAAACAAGAACTATATCTTCTACAAATCCCTTACTGCTGCTTCCATAAAGTATTACACTGCTGATCGGTCCCGGACCTGCCAGCAATGGGATCCCAAGAGGTACTACTGCAATAGCCATTGCACTTTTCCCCGGATCAGCTGATACTTGCTGAGATGATGAACCTGAATTTCCGAGGATCATTTCCAGAGCAATCAGAAATATGATAATTCCGCCGGCTACAGTAAAAGATGCAATACCAATTCCAAAAAGTGTAAGGACATATTTTCCAAAAAAAAGTGATGTTACAAGCACAATAAAAACAGTCAGTGTAGTTTTTCTTATGACCTTGCTCCTTGTATCACTGTCAAGACCTGTTGTTTTAGAAAGGAACAGTGACATACCTTCCAATGGATTTACAAGCACCATTATTGCAATGAAAATTTTGATGTAACTGGAAATTTCAGACATAAGAAGTTTTTATAGGGAAATTTTTCATGCATTAAATTATAAAAAATTCATCTTACTTACAATAATTATAAAATTGTTAAAAAAAAGTGAAAAGCTTTGATGCTGTTCACTTTTTCTAAATTAAATATTTAATGCTGATCCGCAGAATCCGAAGCACACGTTACTCTGCGGATACATAAATTTTCAAAGGTCAGTTATCTGAATCGTCATCCGGACCAGAGTCATTATTTTCTATTTCAGGTTCTTCAGGTAATTCAGGAACTTCTTTTAAATGATCATTTTGGTTATTATAATTTTTTTTGTATTCTTTTACTGAATTTTCAATCTCTTCTTGTACTTTTTCCATTTCTTTTTTAAATTCCTCACTGTCAAAATAAATATTCTCTTCAAGATTTTTATTTAATTCTTCAAGCTCTTTATTAAGCTCTTCCATTTCCTTATTCAGCTCATCTTTATTTATACTGTTTGTCTTTTTGATCTCCTCCTGTACTTTTTTCATTTCCCTCTCCAACTCTTCTTTATTAAAATCGTTTTCCTTTTTGATCTCTTCCTTTACTTTTTCCATTTCTTTTTTGAACTCTTCAGAATCAAAATATGAAGAGTCATGATTATATTTGTAACTAAATACACCTTTTGGAACTTCAGGTATTTCAGGTGCTTCAAAATTTTCAGGGATAAAATAAAATTTAGCTGAATCGAAATAAAACTCATGCATATCATTCTGATATTCAGAAAGATTTTTTTCAAGCTGCTGCAATGAACTTTTCATTTCAGTCTCAACTTTTCTCTGAATATCTTCTATCCAGATTTCAAATTCCTTTTCATCAAAATATTTAATACTGTCTCTGTTATTGTTTGGAGGAAGCGGCACATAATTTACTATTTTATTATAGATCTCATCTTCTATTTCCTGATCTACAGGTTTCCCGTTCAGAATATTCACAAGAGAAACAGCGTCTGTCATTTTTGCATTATCAAGCAAAACATTTACACAATAATTATTGCAATTTCCAAAATCATAATCAAACAGTGCATTTCTGAATTTCGTACTGGCTTTTTCGTTGAATGGAGTTCCGACACCAACACCATTTTTTGTCATGACAATATTTCCTGCAGGCACAATAGCCATCTTATTTGGAGACTGAATATCTACCATACCCGATTTAACAAATATCATTCCGTCTCCTTTTTTATCAATTTTTAAGGAATATGAACCGCCGAAATTTTCAGCAACTGCAGAAGGCATTTCCACCATAAACGGTTTATTTTTATCATTAATTGTCTGAGTATTGATCATTCCATATTCAACAAAGATCTTTCCCGAACTGTCAGCACCGTTAATAAAAACAACTTTAGACCCCGGCTCAATAGTAACTTTTCCAATGTCTGTAATGATCAATTCAGCCATAGAATTACTGTCAGTAATTATCCACTGTCCTTCCTTAATACTGTCAGAGCCGGAAATTTTTGAATCTCCGATCTGAGGTGAACCTTTGAGATTAACTACTTTCCAGTAAGTCGGCAGACCAAATGAATATTCAAGTGAATTTTCACCTGAAGTAAAATTCCAGTTTTTAACAGCATATATAATAAAAAAGACAGCGAACACTGCTGCTATTCCTGAGATCCAGTAATATTTTTTTTTGAATAAATTATACGGGTTTACCGGTTCTGTTTCACCGGTATTTATTGCGGCAGCATGTTCATTGATATCTATATTTTTTGAAATATTATCCCAGATCATTTCTTTATCTGCTGATTGGATTATATTTTTTTTAGAATTCAATGAATCAAGCTGATTAATTGTTTCAAGTGTATTCTTTAAATACAATTTACAACTGTCACAAACAGCAATATGATTTTCCAGTTTTTGCTTATCGGAAAGCGAGATCATACCATCAAGCTGATCATCGATAAGCAATTCCATTTCTTCGCACAACTCTTTACTATTTTCTTTTGTCATTTTTTTAACTCCTCTCTCAATAATTTTCTTGCCCTGTGTAAATGGGCTTTTGATGTTCCTGTTTGAATATTGAGTATTTCAGCTATTTCATTATGCATAAATCCTTCGATATCATACATTATCAAAACTGCCCTTGCCTGATCAGGTAATTTGATAATTGCATTTTGCAGATCGATCCTAAGATCATTAATTTTTTCACTCTCATGCTTTATCTGACCTTTTGAAAAATCTTCCTTCTTTTTGAAAATTCTGTTTTGAGTTCTTTCATGCATTAGAAACTGATTTACAGCAATTTTATGCAGCCATGTAGAAAATCTGCATTCAAATTTAAAGGTAGATAATTTCTTCCAGGCACTGATAAATACTTCCTGTGTAATTTCTTTAGCATGGTCAGTGTCTGCTGTAAATCTCAAACAGACAGAAAATATTTTCGAAACATTTTCGTCAAATAAATTTTTGAAAGCTTCCTGACTGCCTTTTAATGCGTCTTTAATGAATTTTACTTCAGGATCTGCATTTTTTGGGATTAGATTAATTGATATCTTTTCCGAATTCATGTTTTTTTGTTTACTCATATATTAGATGCAGTGAGAAGTCAATTGGTTTAGATGGAAAAATAATTTTGTTTAGATTTAATTTAACAATTTAAATAAATTTTACTGATTTTAAAAATTAAATTTTCTTTGAAGGAGCAGAATTGAATATATTGAACAATTTAATTTATTTTGTATGCTTGTAATTTCATCAGGTATGCAAAAGTCCGGTACAGCATATTTTTATAATGTGTTGAATGACCTTTTAATTGAATCAGGAGCTGAAAATGTCCGGAAGATCAAAGATGAATTTTCTCTGGGAAATATTCTAAAGGATAATAATAATAATATTGACGGCATTTCATGGAAGGACTTACTCAAAATTTCCGTAGTAAGTTTCAAAAAAGGTACATTTGCAGTCAAGACACATTACCCAAACAGAAGATCATTCGGAATCTTATCAAATGCCGGTTTTTTAAAAATAATCTACAGTTACAGAGATCCGAGAGATGTAATTTTATCGGTGATTGATCACGGGAAAAAGTTAATAGAATCCGGGGAGACCGACAGTTTCACTAAGATGATAGAATTAGATGATGCTGTAAGAAATGTTAAGTCCTGGATAAATGACTGTAAAGAATTGTCAAAAAAAAATAACATTTTAAAATACAGTTATGAAGATTTTATAAAGGATCCGGAAAATATATTGAGTAAAGTATCAGAATTCCTGAAAATAGAATTTAGTACCAAAAGTGTCCAAGAAGTTTTGCTCAGATACAACTCCTCAAATCCTGACATGCCTAAAGGGAGACTTCATTTTAATAAAGGAATTGTTGACAGATTTAAAACCGAAATGTCTATATCAGATCAAAACAGAGTCATAGAAACTTTAGGAAATGAGATTGTTGAAATGGGTTATAAGTTATGAGTTATATAAAAGCTCATCTGAATTTGATTTTTTCATCAATTGAGATTTACCTGAAACATTATTACTTTAACAGGGTTATAAAGACCTATAAAAAATTCTAATGCAAAACTCCTTAAGTACAATTTCAATATATAACTTTTTTGAAAAAAAGCTTACTGCTGTAAAAAAGAAAGAGCTGCTTTTTTCATTTCTAAGGAATACAATTACATCTCTGATAATATTTTTGTTATTAGGTTTTTTAATAACTGTACTGGAATCTGTATTCAGATTCGGGATATTTACACGGACATTTTTATACTGGGGATTTCTTTCTGTTTCGATCACAACAATAACTTATTTTTTATTAAATTTCCTTTTAAAGAGTTCAGGAATAATCGGAAACTTTAATCTCATTTCATATTCAAGAAAAGTCGGGGATCATTTTGAGGATATAAAGGATAAGCTTTCGAATTCTTTATCTTTAGTAATGCCCGGGAATTCCGACAGGAAAAACAGTGCAGTATCAGATGAGCTCATCTTTGAAGACATAAAAAGTATTAACAATATAGCCGGTAATAAAGACCTGTCTTCATTTATAAAATTTTCATCGCTAAAGAAATTAATCTTAATTTTACTTTCAATAATTGTATTTATCACCGCTTCATTTTTAATCTTCCCTAAGAATCTTAATGGTGCAGTAAAAAGACTGGTCAATCATAATTACTTTTTTCTGGATAATGATCTGGGCATTACTTTTGAAATCATCCCCGGCGATATTGAGATTGCAGCAGGTGAAGACGTGATAATAGGAGTTACCATTAATTCCACCTCAAATGATCTGAATATAAAAGAAATTAACCTTTACACTAAACAGGTTTCTGCTGACGGATATGAGATGCTTTCAGATCCGGTGAAATTAATTTCAGAGTCGGGAAATAATTTTACAGGCACAATAAAAAACACTATCAATGAACTTATATATTTTGCGGAATATAAAGGAATTAGATCTGAGGAATACACTATCAATGTTTCGGAATATCCTGTGATAAAAAATTTCACTGTCACAGTTACTCCTCCTGAGTTTACCGGAATACCATCCAAAACATTACCTGATAACGAAGGAAATATATTCTGTCCGGAGGGAAGTACAATAGAGTTTAATATAAATGCAAGCACTGAACTTTCATATGCGGGTATTGATCTGAACGGAAATCCGGTTTCATTTGAATTTAACGGAACTTCAGCAAAGGGCAGTATCAAAGCAGATCAGAGCAGCAGTTACAGATTTATTCTTAAAGACCTGAACGGCGGAGTGAATAAAAACTTTAAGCAATATACAATAAAGGTAATGCCTGATGAGCCGCCAAAAATTACTATTATTGAACCGTCTGAATCTAATTACGAATTAAAAGGCGAGAGAGAATTAATAGTAAGATCGAGAATTTCAGATGATTACGGATTTTCTAAATTAGTCCTGGGTTACAGAAAATTAAAGCTTCTTTCAGGCAGCGGATCTGCCCCTGAATTTAATTATATAAATATTGAGATCAAAAATCCAAATGCAACTTCACTTGAGGTTCCTTATGTGTGGAATGTATCAGGAATTAATTTACGCTCAGGAGAGAGTGCAGAATATTTTACAGAAGTCACTGACAATACCGGTAAATCAACCAGGTCGGAAATAAAGACCATTCAATACAGATCTCAGGCAGAAGTTTTAAAAGAGACTGAGACGATGACAAAGGAACTGAAAACTGAAATGCAGTCAGCTTATGATCAAATGGAAGAATTGAGTAAAAACATTGAAGACATCAAAAAGGAATTTCAGAAGAATGAAGAGCTTGGTCTGAATGAAGACAGCAAGAAACAGATGGAACAAAAGCTTGATAACTTTCAGAAGAATATGAACTCTGCTCAGAACAAGCTTGATCAGAACATGGAAGAGATGAAAAAGAATAATATGCTGGGTGAGAAGACTCTGGAACAGTTTATGGAGCTGCAGAAAATGTTTAACAAAATAAATTCTCCTGAACTTCAGAAGATGCTTGAAAAGTTAAAAGAAGCTTTGAAGAAGAATAACCAGGAAGAGCTTAAAGACGCAATGAAGAATTTCAAATTTGATGAAGAGGCATTTAAGAAATATATGGAAAAGGCAATGGAGCTAATGAAAAAGATAGAGAACATGCAGAAATTTGGTGAGCTTACTCAAAAGCTTGAAGATATTGCAAAGCAGCAGGAGCAGTTAAAAAAGGAAACTGAAAATTCGCAGAATAGTGATAAGAATAAGATGGACGAACTTTCTCAAAAACAAAAAGACATAAAAGAGCAGACAAAAGATTTCAATAGTGAGCTTCAGAAGCTTATAGATGAAATGAATAAGATGAAAGATCAGCTAAGTCCTGAAGAGCTTGAGAAAATTCAGAAGGAAATGAATAAGAAGGACACTGAGAATAAGATGCAGAAATCCAGTGATGAATTAAAATCTTCTCAGAAGAGTAATTCAGAGAAAACACAGGAAGAGATCATGGATGAGCTGAATAATATGGATAAAAAAATGAAAGCTGCATTAAATGAAATGATGGATTCTCAGGATATGAATAACAAGCTCAAAGAGAAATTGGAAGATATTAAAAAGAAACTTGAAGAGATGAGCAGGAGACAGCAGGAGTTAAAAGATAAGACAGATGAACTTGATAAAGATGAGAAGGAAGAATTTGAAAAGAATCAGAAAGACCAAAATGATCTTCAGAAACAGTTATCAGAAAGTATTGATGATCTTATGAATGCTTCAAAAATGGGAATGAAAATGTCGCCTGAACTTGGGAAAGAACTTGGAGACGCATACAACAAAATGGAGAAAGCCGGTAAAGAACTTGGAGAAATGAAGAAACAAGATGCTTCATCTGACCAGAAGAAAGCAAAAGAATCCCTTGATAACGCAGCCAAGATGCTTGGAAACATGCTTGGGAAAATGGGTAAAGATGGTAAAGGCGGTGAGGATGGCAAAGATGGTAAGGATGGAAAGGGAAACAAACCCGGCTCCGGGAGTATGGGACAGATGATGGACAGACTCGGTGAAATAATCGCTCAGCAAATGGGGATGAATGGTAAATCGGGAAAGATGGGAATGAATGGTGAATCAGGTGAAAACGGTAAATCAGGAAAAGACGGCAAGGGGAATAAACCGGATAATATGTCAGAAGAGCAGAGACAGGAAATGCAACGTCTCAGCATGGAACAGCAGCAGATTCAGAAATCATTAGAGATGCTTAATGAAGAGTTAAAAAGAGAACAGGAGAATTCAGGTGAAAAAGTTTTAGGAGATTTAGATCAGATACAAAAAGAAATGCAGGAGATTGTAAAAGACCTGAGTGAATATAATGTAGATGACAAATTAATAGAAAAGCAAAACAGGATATTGTCCAGACTTCTGGATGCACGTCTGTCTCAACGCGAAAAAGATTTTGAACCAAAAAGAGAATCCCGTCCGGGTGAAAATGTCAGCAGAAATTCCCCGCCTGAAATAATTCTAAGCGGACCAAATTCCTATAATGCTCTTAAGGAAGATTTTTTAAGATTGGATAAAGAAGGGTTTAATGAAGATTATGAAAATTTGATTTCGAAGTATCTGATGGAATTGAAGAAGAATGATCTGAAGTAATCAAAATCAAGTAATCTATTCAGCTAACCTGTAATACAATTCAGTTTCACATTTTAATTCTTAAAATAAAATTAGATCTGTATTTATTTACAGATTGAAAATTTACTTTAAGTCCGGTTATCAACTTTGATTAAGATTGAAAATAATTGCTTTGAGTTAAATAAATAATAAAATGATAATATTGCTTATTGAAAATTTATTGCATATTTTTCAAAAAAACTAACCGGGGGTAAAAAATGAAAACTTTAAAAGATCTAATCAAGGACAGACCTTTGCATTTTGTAAAATCAGGAATGAAGATAATTGATGTAGCCAAATTCATGGGGCTTCACAACATCGGCGCAGTGCCGGTACTCGAGCAGTCTGAAAAGCTTAAACTGATTGGTATTTTCTCAGAGAGAGATCTTTTGAGAAAATGTATTGCAAAAGAAATTGATCTATTTAATACTTCTGTAGATGATGTAATGACAAAGAAAGTAATTGTCATAGAATCACACGATACTCCGGAATACTGTATGCAGATAATGAAACAGGAAAAGATCCGTCACATGCCTGTTATAGACGGGCAGGATTTAAAAGGAATGATTTCAATTCGGGATCTGATGACTTATGACATGAGTCAGAAGGAAGAAAAAATTGAAATGCTGAATTCATATATTCAATTCAGCGGATAATATTCAGTTCCAAAAAATTCTGACCTGCTTCAATTAATTAATAACTACCCATTTAAAATTTAATGAATCAAAAAGAAATAAAAACTTTCGGACAATTAAAAAAATCCGGTTATAAAGTATTAACTGTAAAAGATGAGATCAGAAAAAATCTGATCAAAAAGATTGAAACCAAAGGAACATTTTTCAAAGGAATAATTGGATATGAAAACAGCGTGATCCCTTCTCTGATGAATTCGTTGTTATCAAAACACGACATAATATTACTTGGACTCAGAGGGCAGGCAAAGACAAAAATTGCGAGGATGATCCCGGAGCTGCTTGATGAATATATTCCGATAGTAAAGGGATCGGAAATAAATGATAATCCATTTCAGCCAATTTCAAAATACTCTGTCGATATGATAAATTCCCAGGGTGATGAAACGGAGATTGAATGGATATCCCGTGAGCAGCGCTACAGTGAAAAACTTGCAACACCTGATGTAAACATTGCTGATCTGATCGGTGACATTGATCCAATAAAAGCAGCGAATCAGAGACTCCATTATTCACATGAAGGTGCAATTCACTTTGGTATTATCCCCCGGACAAACAGAGGTATTTTTGTAATTAATGAACTGCCGGATCTTCAGCCGAGGATACAAGTCGGTCTTCTTAATATTCTTCAGGAAAAAGATATTCAGATACGTGGATTTAATATCAGAATTCCGCTGGATATACTTATGATCTTTACTGCAAATCCTGAAGATTATACTAACAGAGGAAATATAATCACACCTCTTAAAGACAGAATAGATTCTCAGATCATAACACATTATCCGAAAGTTCTGGAAGACGGAATTAAAATTACCGAGTCAAACTCATGGACAGATAGAAATGATAAAAAGAATATTCACATTCCTTACTACTTCAGAGAGATCATAGAAATGACTGCGATGCAGGCAAGAGCCAGCGAATTCGTAGATCAGAAATCCGGAGTAAGTGCCAGACTCACAATTTCAGCTATGGAAAATCTGATCAGCAATGCTGAGAGACGGTCCATTATTAATTCTGAAGATATTATAATGCCGAGAATGTGTGATGTACTTTCTATATTACCGGGTATTACCGGTAAAGTGGAACTGGTCTTTGAAGGTGAACAGGAAGGTTCACTTAAAGTCGCAAAGGCACTTATCTCGAGATCTGTAAGAGAAATATTCAAAAAGTATTTTCCGGATCCGTCATTGAGATTAAAGAAAAATGCACAGGAGAAACCGCAAAGAGACCCTTATATTGAAATTACGGAATGGTTTCAGTTCGGCGGAAGTGTAAATATTAAAGATGATATGAGTTTTAAAAATTACTTTGCTGAATTAAAAAAAGTAGATGGTCTTGAAATTTTTGTAAGGAAATATCCTCAGTTTTTTGAAAATGATCAGGAGCTTGCATCTCTTATGGAATTTGTACTTGACGGACTTCATCAGAATTCCAAAATTGCAAAGGATGAAATTGACTCAGTGATAAAATATAAAGATATGGTAGGAAGTATGTTTTCAGGATCTAAAGATGCATCAGAATTTGGCGGCTTTGAAGATGATTATTATAATTGATTCTTAATTTTTTAAATACTAACAGTTTCTTCAAAGTCTTATAGAATTTTTAGTTTGAGAATTTATTTCCGCCGTTGATGTTGATCCAAAAAGTATAAATGCTGTACTTGAATTTATTGTATCATTCTCATAATCTTTTTGGTCAACAACTACAATGCCGACGTGCTTCAGATCACAAGTTGGTGGTGGTAAAAAAGTCTTCAAAGTTATAATATTAAAATACATTTAATTTTCGCAAACTTTTTCAAACACCCACATCGGCTCAAATTCCAAATTAAAATCTTTTAAAACTTTCTAGATCTTATTCATTATTCTCAAGTTTCTTTACCTTTTTATCCAGCGATCTCATATATCCAAAAATGCCGATCCATATTATAAGGACGATCAGCATTACTATATATAAAGAATTTGTTTCCAGAAAATCGTACAGTGATGTCATAAATTTATTCAATTAAGCTTAATTTTTTATAAATCAATTTTTCTATTCGAATCTTCAGATTCAGCATCCACAGATAGAACATTGTAAATCCAACCAAAGATGAAAGAAAAATTGTCAGCATAGAACTGTCCATATTAATTTTTCCCTGCGTATTAATGATAGGATCAGGATGAAGACTCTCAACTATCCTCGGCATAATAAATACAAAGAACGGGACTGTTACGGCTGCGATGATCGCATAGACAGATGAAAGTTTTGCGCGCTGATCTTCAGATTCAATGGCTGATCTTAAAGCAAAATATGCTCCGTATATCAGCAATAAAATAAATATTGAAGTCTGCCTCGGATCCCAGTTCCAGAAAGAACCCCAGCTGAACTTTGCCCAAAGTGAACCTGTAGCAGTCGCTAGTATACAAAATAAAAATCCAAGCTGCGCACTTGAAAAAGATTTTATATCATAATTAATATCGCGTGTTTTCAGATATCTGATTGAATACCACATTGACATAAAAAAAGCAAGTACTGATATCCATGACATTGGCACATGGAAATAAAGTACTCTTGCTTTATCACCGAGAGCCGGTATGTCAGGAATAGGTAATGCCAGTCCGAGTATTATCACTGCGCTGATTATTATAAATATCAGGTATGTAATAAATTTATTCATATTTTATTTTAGGGATGAAGATCTTTTTGAAAAAAATAGTTGTCTGTTAAAGATTTTAATAATTTACTTTTATAATAATTTCCATTCAATTAACTAATCTTCCCAAATAAATTTAAAAAGCATAAGTGAAGTAACAGTTACAACGACAAAATAAGACACAAGTATCTGAATTTCTCCGAATAATTTATCAGTTTCGACTCCAAGACTTGCCAGTTTGGTTGCATTTATAACAGTGATCAATAGCGGCAACAAAATTGGAAAAGACAGTACGGGATATAAAGTGCCCTTTGAATTTGCTTTGGAAATTATCGCTGCTATAATTGTAGATGCTGATACAAGACCCAGATTTCCTAACACAATTACAACTAAAAATCCCGACAGATTTTTTATCTGATATTCCGTAATTAAAATAAAAAGAATAAGTATAAGCAGGTTGAGAGCAAATGTGAGTATCAGATTAAAAAATAATTTACCGATGATCACACTGTCCGTACCGGTAGATAATTTCAATGCAGTCGAAGTTTCTTTCTCTTCTTCCTTTACAAAGGTCCTCGATAATCCACTTACAGATGTAAAAAAAATCGCAATCCAGAGTAAACCTGTAAGGATCTCATTATCTACTTTCTCATCTCCTAATGCAAACTTAATGATAGAGATGGTAACAAGTACAAACATCAGCAGAGAATTTATTACATATCTCGTCCTAAGCTCTGAACTGAGATCTTTTTTGAATACGAGAAATGAATTTTTCAAAAGCATAATTCTACTTATAGTCTTCTATGTTAATGCTTTTTTCACAAAGCTGAATATCGTCAGTATCATTTGTTGCAACAATTAAAATTCCATTTTTCTTTTGCTCTTCTGCAGTCTGACAGATGATATCAATTCCTTCAGCATCCAGATTTGATCTTGGCTCATCCATATATAAAATTCCGGGTTCATTAATTATTGCAAAAATAAGTTTGAGCTTTTGCTTCATACCTGAGGAATAATTTTTCAATGGTTCGTTTCTTTTATCAAAGAGACTGACTTTATTAAGATAAAAATCAATTTTTTCTTTCATATCATCACGTGAATTATTTCTTAAGCTGCAAAAGAATTCAAGATTCTCAATACCTGTAAGCTCATCATAGAGATTCAGATACGGAGAGATCAGACCAATTTGTGAATACCATAAATTTTGGGGTACAGTAGATCCATTTACTTTAAGAATTACTTTACCTTTGTTAGAAGCTATGAGACCTGTAAGAAGTTTTATGAGAGTGGATTTACCCGAACCATTCCTGCCGAGTATAGAAACTGAATCACCTGATTTCAGATTGATCGAAAAATTTTTGAATATTATTTTTCCTGAATAAGATTTTGAAATGTTTTCAGCAGAGAGCTCAATACTTTTCATATTCAGGATATGGAAGTGATAAATTATTCATTTAGAATACCATGCTTCTCAGACAGTCTCTGATTTCTTCTTCTGAGTGCTTGATCATATCTTCTTTTTTCTATTTCAGATTCAGGAATTATCTCGCCTACAATCACCGGTTTATTTGTAACTGCATCAATATTAACAAATGTCAGATATGCACTGTTTGAATGTGAAATTTCGCCTGATTTTATTTCTTCAATTTCTACTCTGACACCGACTTCCATTGATGTATTAAAAGCTCTGTTAACAGAAGCCTTTAGACGAATAATATTTCCAAGTTTAATAGGGTGATGAAATACCAGATTATCTACAGCAGCAGTAACAGCAACAGAATTACAATGTCTGGCGGCAGCTAATGCAGCAGCAATATCAATCCAGTGCATTAGTCTTCCGCCTAATAAATTCCCCAGAACATTAGTGTCATTTGGAAGGACAAGTTCTATCATTTCAACCTGAGAACTTTTAACGGTCTTCAAGATAATTGTCATGCCGGGATTTTACTTTTTAATGATCTGACTTTATTTATATATTCACTTGCAAAGAAAATATCCTCAAATCTTTTTATATCTTTCTTAGCTTCTTCATAATTTTTTTTAATGATCTGAACCTGTATCTTTCCGTAAAGAGCATCATCAGCATATTTGGAATCAAAATAATCGTCAAGGATCTCACTGTAATATACCAGTGAAGATTTATAACTGTCCATAGTAAAATACAACTCTGCGCTTTTCAAAATTTTATAAGCAAGCTTATCTTTCATTTCGGCAATCCTTTTATTTACTGATGACGCATGTTTACTGTTGGGATACAGATCAAGAAAAGTTTGAAATTCAGTAATTGCATATCTTGTATATGTCTGATCAAGACTATATGAAGGTGAAAGTTTGTAATAACTCATGGCCAGTCTGTATCTTCCTGTTTCAGAGAATTTACTGGTTGGATAATTTTTTATAAGTACTTCAAACTCATAAATCGCAAGTATGTATTCTTCTCTTTTATAATAACTCATACCAAGATAATATATACTCTTATCAATAACACTTGTGCCCGAAAATTTAAGTTTAATTAAATTGAAATCATCAATCGCATCAATATAATCTTCCTGATCATAATTTGACTTAGCTGCAAAATATGCTGATTCGGGAACGTCACTGTTAATATTTCCTTCATTTGTAGATGAACTACACGAATATAATATTGATGAAACAAATATTATCAGTACTGAAAAAATTCTTTTATTCAATAAATTTTTATAATAATTACTGCAAAATAATTTTCAGAACAAAATTGCAGTTTTAAATATTTTAATTACTTCTGATCGTAAAAAATAAAATTATAGCAGCTGCAGAAACTGCAACTATGATCGCCGGAAAAACATAACTGTTTACATCACTCTCAGCCGGCAGATCCCCCTGAGTAAAAGTATATCGACTATCTTCTATCTGATCTTTATTATTTGAATCAAAATTACCTGTTGATTTTTTTACTATCTTATCATTATATAATACCCGGATACTATTTTGATCAAGAATTTCATAATTATAAGAATATCTGATCTCTCTTTTTGTTAATTTATTACCGGTGATATCTGTAGATTGTGATTCAGAATAAACAGGTTTAATAGAAATATTACTGATCTTTATAATGTAATTTGTGGAATCAAAATTCTCGTTTATTATAAATTTATAATTTCTGAACTTATCTCTGAGTTTATATAAAAAATAAATTTCATCAGGTTTATTCTGATCAATTTCAATTTCATAAAACTTATCATTGCCTAAAATAACAAGCTTATTTTCTAATGACTGAAAACTCTCATCCATCAATTTATCGATGAGATAAAGATTGCCCGGAGTATCCTGACAGAAACAAACTCCTCCTGAAATAAAAAAGAACAATATAATCAGGAGGTTTTTAAATTTCATTTTCTAACCGTAAATTCCTCTTAATTTTAAAACTCTGGAAACTTTATCAATTGCATGTATATAAGCTCCCAACCGTAAAGTTGTATTATATTTAATAGATGACTCATATACAACATCGAAAGCTTCCGTCATCATTCTGTTAAGTCTGTTATTAACATCATCTTCATCCCAGAAATATCCGATCCTGTCCTGTACCCATTCAAGATAAGAAACTATTACTCCGCCTGAGTTTGCAAGAATATCCGGGATCACTCTGATCCCTTTTCCTGCAATGATCTCATCAGCATCAGCAGAAATTGGTCCATTCGCACCTTCAACAATTAATTTAGCTTTGATGTTATTTGCATTATGTGCAGAGATCTGATCTTCTTTTGCAGCAGGAACAAGAATATCACACTGAAGTTCGAGAAGTTCTTCATTTGTAACAGATCTTCCGAAATTTCCATTCTCTAGAGTTTTATTTAACGTTACATATTCTATTGCTTTGTTTACATCAATTCCGTTTTCATCATGATAACCTCCGGAGACATCACTGATTGCCACTATTTTTATTCCTTTTTCATTCAAAAGCTGTGCGCTTACAGAGCCTACATTTCCAAATCCCTGAATTACGCAGGTAGTAGAAGTAGGATCGATCTCCAGTGTTTTCAAGGCTGCCATTGTTGCAATCATAACTCCCCTGCCTGTTGCTTCTCTTCTTCCTTTTGATCCGCCGATAATAATTGGTTTACCGGTAACAACTCCAGTGACAGTTTCTTTTTTATGCATACTGTATGTATCCATTATCCACGCCATTATTTGTTCATCAGTATTCATATCCGGAGCCGGAATGTCAGAGTCGGGACCAAATACTTCCAGCATATTTACTGTATATCTTCTTGTGATCAGTTCCAGTTCTCTCTGTGATAAATTTTTCGGATCACATTTCACAGCACCTTTTGCACCACCGAATGGAATATTTGCTATCGCACATTTCCATGTCATCCATGAAGCAAGAGCTTTTACTTCATCCAGATCCACATCAGGTGAATATCTTATTCCACCTTTGGATGGTCCCAGAATATTATCGTGAATTACTCTGTAACCTTCGAAGACTTGAAGTGTTCCATCATCCATAGTAACAGGTATAGAAACAATAACCTGCTTAACCGGTGTGGCTAAGTAATTGTAAAGACCTTTGTCCAAATTGTAAAGTTCGCAGGCTTTGTCAAATCTTACCATCATTGACTCAAAAGGATTTGCTTCTCCTCTTCTGTATGGAGCAGGCTCTTTATATATTTCTGGCATTTAGTTTGAAATTAGAATTATAAAAAATATTAAGCATAAAATTAACATAATGCAATTTTTATATCAAGTTAGTATATTTAGCTATTCGGTAATTTTTTTCAATAAATTGAAGCTTCAGAGTGTGAATTTTTCTGATACTTTGAATCAAATGTTTAAGTTTCAGAGAATATCTGGTATTCAGAATATTTAATTTCTTTAAACTGATCTGAATTTATTAAAACTTTTAACGGGTATTCTTTAGCCGGACCGCAATCCGGGTACCATATCCTTCCGGTGTTTACTATTATAATTAATCCGTTGTCATCTCCCAAAGCTGCAAAAGTACTTTTATCCCCGCTGAATTGGGGAATTTCAAATGTGTTCTGAACTTCTCCAAAAAATTCATTTACGTTTTTTACAGGCAGTCCAATCTCACTTATATAAAGAATTGAATCACCTGAGAATTTATGATCAGAATCATTTTTTAAATTATGTCTCGAAATAAATTCCAGTATATTGCCTGCCGGATCA
>Ga0073905_10000457_pt1 | contig 19055 bp, 16 predicted proteins | sample KloWWTupernatant_FD_65482 | JGI IMG/M metagenome (GOLD analysis project Ga0073905, IMG submission 65482) | Active sludge microbial communities from Klosterneuburg, Austria, studying microevolution and ecology of nitrifiers - Klosterneuburg... | ecosystem: Engineered > WWTP > Aerobic digester >... | reverse complement strand
CCCCGAGGAGGTTCCTGCCAGGCTGAAGGACGCCGTCCAGGTCGCGTGACGGCGACGTCAGGTGGCGATCGCGGATGATCCCGGCTGGTGGCACTCGAACCCGAAGGTCGATCGCGTCGGGGGTCTTCGTGCTTCCTTGCGTTGAGCCGACCACGGCCGGAGGTCGGGCGTAGACCCCTCGCTCGTCGTCCCGCAGGAACCCCGGCCAAGCGTCAGCGCTTCTACTGTTCCTTCTACTGTGCGGCGCGACACGGGGGTGTACGGGCCGGCACGGCGGCGGTACAATGGGCGCCGAATCCCTTGCAGAAGGGCACGATCCGGCACCCAGTGGTACGGGCTGACTCATAACCCGAAGGTCGTGGGTTCAAATCCCACCCCCGCCACCAACGACATGGCAGTGATGGCAAGGCCTCCGAGTGATCGGGGGCCCTGTCGCGTCAGGGCCCCGCTACCGGGTGTCTACCGACGCCTACCGGCTATGCGGCGGCCGCGACCTCGCCGACTTCTCGTGAATGGTTGGAGAGGAGTTGTCCAAATGTGGCGGCGGCGTCGTCCTGCATTCCGGGAAGCACGTGCTGGTAGGTCGTCATCGTGAACGCGGGGTTGGAATGGCCGAGGCGTTCGGAGACGACCTTTATCGGGACCCGGTCACGCAACAGAAGGCTGGCGTGGGTGTGGCGCAGATCGTGGAACCGGATCGGTGACACGTCGAGGGGGCGCTGTGCACGGTCGAACGCCTGCGAGACGCTGTGTGGGTGGAGGGGCTGGCCGTCGGGGCGGACGAACACGAGCCCGTGAGCGTTGGCGGCGCCAGCCTCTGCGAGCCCCGTTGTCTGCTCCTGTCGCCATCGGGCGAGCAGGTCCATCGTGTCGGCGTCGATGGTGATGTTGCGCCGGCTGGTGCGGGTCTTGAGTCGTGAAAACTCGAGGCGGTACCCGATCGAGGTGAGGGCCTGGGTCACTTCGATGCGTCGGGTGTCGAAGTGGACGTCGTCCCAGCGCAGGCCGAGGACCTCGCCGCGCCGCATCCCGGTCGCGGCGGCCAGTCGGAACAACATCGAGTAGCGGTTGGCGGCGGTCTCGGTCAGGAAGTCGCTCAGTTCGGCGGCGGTCCACGAGCGGGCGCGGCGTCGAGTCGATGGTCGCTTGCGGGGGTCCGGGACGTGTGAACCCTGCGCCGGGTTCGACGCCAGGAGGCCCCGTCCGACTGCGTCGTTGAGTGAGGATCTGATGATCTGGTGGAGGTTCGTAACGGTCTTCGCTGCGAGTGGCCCACCTCGCCTGCTGCCGGTGATGAGGAGGCGTCGGTAGAGCGCCTCGAGGTGCTCGGTCCGGAGCCGACGAAGCGGTGTGTCGCCGAGGTGTGGGAGCAGGTAGTGCTCGACCGAGGTGACGTAGCGGGCATGTGTCGTGGGTGCGAGTGTCGCCTCCTTGGCAGGGAGCCATTGGCCGAGGATGTACTCGGCGACGGTCAGTGACGAGCCGGTGTGGCGTTGTCGGGCGCGTTGCTCAGTGAGGTCGTTCGCGAGTTGCTCGGCGCCAGCGCGGTCGTCGCAGCGGTGCCAGCGTCGGCGGTCCCTGCCCGATACCGGGTTCCGGCCTTGGTAGATCACCGCGTAGAACACGCCTCGCTTCTCGGTCACGTACGCCACCTGTCGCTCCTCATCATCGGGGTTCGGTAGCGGAGTCGGTAGCAGGCGACGGGATGCGCAGGCCATGTCGTTCTGTGATCGGGTGGGTGCCCCGACGTTGGGCAGTGACCATCGGGTCCGATGGCCGGGTGCCGTCGTGGCGACCGGGGTCTCTCCGGGGAAGTGCGGGGTGGTGCGGTGCAGGGATTAGGTCAGAGCATGGAGCCGAGGTCGCTGCCGACGGTGGGGTACGCGGCGTTCATGGACTTGAGCTGTCGGGTGGTGAGGCCGAGCTTGATGGCGAGCGCGCAGATATTGATCAGCTCGCCGTACTCGGGTCCGAGCATGTGGGCGCCGACGATCGTGTCAGTGGCGCGGTCGATGAGAATCTTGGCGGCGGCGGCGGTCTCGCCGATGCGGTAGTTGGAGTACCAGCCGCTGGTGTCGGTGTAGCGGACGTCGAGGTCGATGCCGGCGTCTCGGGCCTCGGTCTCGAGCAGGCCGACTCGGGTGAGTTCAGGGATGGTGAACACGGCGGTCGCGATCCCGCTGTAGTTGGGTGTGGTGGCGGCGGCTTTGAGCATGTTGGATGCGGCGACTCTGCCTTCGAACACTGCGACGGGGGTGAGCGGCGCACCGGGGGTGTCGGCGGCGTCGCCGGCGGCGTAGATGCGTGGGTTGGTGGTGCTCTGGAGGTGGCTGGCGACGTGGACGCCGTGCGTGCCGTGGGCGATGTCGGCGGCGTCGAGGTCGAGGCGATCGAGTTCGGGTTGGCGGCCGGCGCCGTGCACGACGAGATCGGTGGTGATCGTGGTCTGTCTGCGATGATCGTCGAGGGTGACGTGGTAGCCGTCGCCGCTGCGGTGCACGGCGACGATCTCGGTGTTGCGGCGCACGTCGATGTCGATGGTGTGGCTGCGGGTGACGAGGAGTTCGACGAGGTCGGGGTCGAAGCCGCGCAGCGGGCGGGGGCCGTGGTCGACGATGACGGTGTGGGTGCCCGTGCGCGCGGCGATGTGGGCGAACTCGAAGGAGATGAACCCACCGCCGACGAAGAGGATCCGTGGGGGGAGCGCGTCGAGGTACAAGAAGCCGGTGGAGTCGATGAGGTGATCGGCGCCCGGGAAGTCGAGTGGTCGGGGTCGGGCGCCGGTGGCGATCAGGGCGTGTCGGAACTGGTGGTTGGTGCCGTCGATGTCGAGCCGGTCCGGGCCGGTGAATCGTGCGGTGCCGTGGAGGGTGTCGACGCCGTGGCGCCCGAGGCTGGTTTCCATGTTGGCGGGGACGGGGTCGGTGAAGCCGTGCATGTGGGCGCTGAGCGCCGTCCAATCGATGGCCAGTCCGGCCGGGTCGATGCCTTTGCCGGTGAGGAGGTGTGCGGCGTCGATGATCTCGGCGCCTCGGCGCAGGATCTTCTTCGGGTCACATCCCCGTAGCGCGCAGGTGCCGCCGTAGGGGAGGTCGTCGACGATCGCGACGCGCCACCCGGCGGTCGCGCATTTCTCCGCGGCGGCGCTGCCGGCCATGCCGGCGCCGATCACGATCAGGTCGTAAAGGTCGAACGTCCTGCTCATGTCGGGCTCACTCGATCTGTCGTCGTGGCCGGCCCGGTGCCTGTGAGCGAGCGGTGGATGTCGGCCAGGCAGCACTTGGTGGACGGATTGAGGTGCTCGCAGGCGCAGCGCCGGTCGGCGACGGCGTGCTTGATCGCCGACTTGATGGTGCTGGCACCGCCGTTCCGGGCGGCGTCGGCGACGAGGTCGTCGGCGGTGTGCGCGAAACAGAAACACACCGGCGTCGGTCGATCAGTCGCTTTGTGAGCGACCTGGGCGATGACTGCGTCGGCGTCGACCGTGATCTGGTCGAGGTGGTACACGACCCGACACCCCGCTGTGGGGCAGTGTTGCCAGGCGCCATCGGCTGGGTCGTGATGGTGCGGGCCAACCGGTGCCGAGCCGACGATCGGGCCGACCTCGCCACACGACGGACACGGCCTCGAAGGGCCGGTTGGGATGCTGCAGCATGAGCTCACTGCCCAGCCTGCTGATGGGGCGCTGTGGCGCCAACGGCGACTGTGGATACCAGACCTGCGCTCGCTATCCCGGGACCTGGGTGGCACACCCGCTGGCGGTGCCACCGAAGCACCCCGATCACTGCGATGAACGAGGCGGGCGCAACGGTGATCCAACTCCCGACTTCGAGCCCGGCGATCACACCCGCAGCTCCCAAGGAGCCGAGCAGCGGCAGACCGCAGCACACACCGAACGCGGCAGCACCTGCAGCAACGGGAAACAGCGGATCGTGCCTGCGGCTCGTACCTCCGCGGTGTGTCGGCAGGGCTTCTGTCTTGGTCACGTGGTCCTCTCGATGTTCGCGACGACCGTGTCGATTGATGGCAACATAAACCCTGATCCGTACTCCAAGGTCAAGGAGTACTGTCGTCGTATGCGCATCGGAGATCTGGCGGCAGCTGCGGCGATCCCTACCGAAACCGTCCGCTACTACGAGAAACGCGGTCTGCTGGCCGCCCCGCCGCGTTCAGCCAACGGCTACCGCACCTACGATGATGCTGCTCTCAACCAACTGCGCTTCATCCGGACCGCGCAAGCGGCCGGGCTCACCCTCGCCGAGATCGGCAGTGTGATCGAACTCCGCGACGATGGCACCACGCCGTGCGGCCACGTCACAGCGCTTCTGGCCGACAAGATCGCCGAAGTTCGCGAACGGCGGGTCCAGCTCGCTGCGCTCGAACAGGAACTCATCCGCCTCGTCGATCGCAGCGCCACCTTGAACCCGGCCGACTGCCGGCCGGACGACATCTGCCACGTCCTGTCGAGCGACGGATCGATCGACGCCAGTGCGAATTGGGGTCCGCCACTGAGGTGATCAGGCACCCGCGCCGCGGGCGGAACAGCCGCCTCCGCTGCGATCAGTGTCATCGGAGGGAACGTCAGTCGCTCGGCCGGTGAACGCCCTGACGACCAGCCGAAGCCGTGCGGTTCGATCGACCGACGAGCGCGAGAATCAGACCGATGGATGACCGGACGCAGCGATTCACCACAACCGTCGTGCGCGACCCGAGGCGTCGGGTCCTGGTCCCGCTCCCCTTCGATCCCGACGACGCATGGGGCCACAAGCCCGCCCACCCTGTCGCTGGCACCGTCAACGGCATGGCGGTGCGCGCCGTCATCGAGACACTCGACGAGCGATCGGCGATCCTGCTCGGGCCGGCCTGGCGGCGGGACTGCGGCATCGCGCCGGGCGATGAGGTCGACGTCGTGCTCGAGCCCGAAGGGCCTCAGCGCGACGACCTCGCTGGGGACGTGGCCACAGCGCTCGACGCGGATCCGGCTGCCGGGGAGTTCTTCGACGGGCTCGCCCAGTTCTATCGCCGCGCTTACCTGCGCTGGATCGACGGCGCAACGCGTCGACCGGACCTACGTGCTGCTCGCATCGACGAGGTCGTGGCACTGCTGCACGCTGGCATCAAGCAGCGACCGCGCTGAGATTGGTTCCCCGTGCAGGCCGCCGGGCGAGCACGGAGTGCGGGGCGGTCGCCGTTGACCGCCCCGCACGAATGGGTCAGGTGTCTTCGAGCATCGACTGCATCTGGTCGATCTCGGCCTGTTGGCCGTCGATGATCCCTTGGGCGAGCGCGAGGACGTCGGCGTTCGAGCCCTCCTCGAGTTCGACCTCCGCCATCCGGATCGCCCCTTGGTGGTGTCGGATCATCGTCTCGAGGAACATTCGGTCGAGATCGGCGCCCATGGCCTCGGACATCATGTCCATCTCGTCGTCGGACATCATGCCGTTGGCTCCGTCCATGCCGTCCATGCCGTCGGATCCGGCCGGGTCGATGTCCCAGTCGTCGAGCCAGGTGTTCATCTGGTCGATCTCGGGTCCTTGGGCGGCGTTGATCTGCTCCGCGAGGGCGATCACGGTCGGATCGTCACCGTTGGCAATCACCAGTTCGGACATCTGGATGGCTTGTTCGTGGTGCGGGACCATGCCTTGTACGAAGGCGACGTCGGCGTCGTTCACGTCGTCGGGAAGTTCAGCCGTAGCCGTCTGCCCCCGGGTCGTGGTGGCTCCTGAGTTGCCGGTGGTGCCGTCGTCGTTGCTGCACGCCGCCGCGGTCGTGACGAGCGCGACGGCCAGGATCGCTACGCTGAATGCGCGACGGATCTGTCGGGATGTCATGTGGTCTCCTCATTGTTCGGTCTCTAGTGGTGGCGTCCGGGAACGGGCCCGGTCCCACAGAGGCCGCTCAGCAGCGGAGGATGCACAACGACGCGAGGTTCGGCGCAGCGGGTGCCGCCGTCGGTCCCGGTCGCATCCGTCTCGGAGCGACGAGGCGCCGAAGGACTGATCGTCCTCGCCGTCGGAATCCCACGAGGGCAACCGACGGCCTCCCGGTGAACGAGTACACCAAGGAGCACGACAAGGAGCTGCACCTCATCGTGGTGCGCCGCGACCTGTCGGGTTACCAGCATCTGCATCCCACCCGTGACGCGGAGGGCGTCTGGAGCACAACCACTGACCTGTCCGTCCCGGGCACCTACCGGATCCTCGCCGACTTCACCCCAACAGCGTCCGGCGACGGGCTCACGCTCGGCCTGGACCTCCAGGTCCCGGGCGAGCAGCGCGCCACGCCACTGCCTGCGCCGTCGAGGACCGCCGAGATCGACGGCTACACCGTCACCCTCACAGGTGACCTGGTGCCCGGATCGTCGTCGGCGCTGACCCCGTCGGTCGCGAAGGATGGTCGACCCGTCACGAATCTGGAGCCGTACCTGGGCGCCTACGGCCACCTCGTCGCGCTCCGCTCAGGCGATGTCGCCTATCTGCACGTCCACCCGGAGGGTGAACCCGGCGACGGCACGACGACGGCGGGGCCGACCATCGAGTTCGCCGCCAGCGTCCCCTCGGCGGGGACCTACCGGCTCTACCTGGACTTCCTTCACGACGGCGTGGTCAGAACCGCCGAGTTCACGGCAACCGCCAGCACGGACGCACCCGCAGCAGCAGCGCCCGACAGCAGCACGACCACCCCGACGTCCGCGTCGCACGACGACAGCGACGGCCACCACAGCAACGGAGCAGGACGATGACCGCTACCACCCACCGCACCGACGAGGGCACTCCCGACTCCGCGGTTCGCACGCTCGACCTGACCATCAGCGGCATGACCTGCGCGTCGTGCGCCAACCGCATCGAGAAGCGGCTCAACAAGGTCGACGGCGTCACCGCCACCGTGAACTACGCCACCGAACGTGCGGCGGTCACGATCGACGGCGACGTGGACGTCGACCCTGCCGAGCTCGTCGCGGAGGTCGAGGCGGCTGGTTACACCGCCCAGCTGCCCCAGGCGCCGGGTGGCGAAGGTGATGACAACGAGGGTGCTGCAACGATCGATCCGACCGCTGCGCTGCGCACCCGCTTGCTCGTCTCGCTCGCGCTGACCATCCCGGTCGTCGCGATGGCGATGATCCCGGCGCTGCAGTTCGACAACTGGCAGTGGCTATCCCTCACGCTCGCTGCGCCAGTCGTCGTGTGGGGTGCGTTGCCGTTCCACCGGGCCGCGTGGCTGAACCTGCGTCACGGCACAGCGACGATGGACACGCTCATCTCGATCGGCACACTCGCCGCGTTCGGATGGTCGATCTACAGCCTGTTCATCGGCGACGCCGGCGTGGTCGGCATGACGATGCCCTTCGAGCTCACCATCCAACGCGGCTCCGGCGCAGATGAGATCTACCTCGAGGTCGCGGCAGCGGTCACCACGTTCATCCTCGCCGGGCGCTACTTCGAAGCGAAGTCCAAGCGCCGCACCGGTGCTGCGCTGCGGGCGTTGCTCGACCTCGGCGCCAAGGACGTCGTGGTGCTCCGCGACGGCCGCGAGGAACGCATCGGGATCGACCAGCTCCAGGTCGGCGACCGGTTCGTCGCCCGGCCCGGCGAGAAGATCGCCACCGACGGCATCGTCGACGAAGGCTCCTCCGCAGTCGATGCGTCGCTGCTGACCGGCGAGAGCGTGCCGATCGAAGTCGTGCCCGGTGACCACGTCACCGGCGCCACGGTGAACGCCGGCGGGCGGCTGGTGATCCGAGCGACCCGCGTCGGAGCCGACACCCAACTCGCCCAGATGGCCCGCCTCGTGACCCAGGCCCAGACCGGTAAGGCCGAGGTGCAACGACTCGCCGACCGTGTCTCCGCAGTGTTCGTGCCGATCGTCATCGTTCTGGCGCTCGCAACGCTCGGCTTCTGGATCGGCGCCGGCGGCGGAACCACGGCGGCGTTCACCGCCGCCGTCGCCGTGCTGATCATCGCCTGCCCGTGCGCCCTCGGACTCGCCACCCCCGTCGCACTGATGGTGGGCACAGGCCGCGGCGCCCAGCTCGGCATCCTGATCAAGGGCCCCGAGGTGCTCGAATCGACCCGCAAGGTCGACACCGTCGTGCTCGACAAGACCGGCACGGTCACCACCGGCAAGATGACTCTCGTCGACGTCGTCGTCGAGCCCGGCACGACCAGGGAGGACGCGCTGCGGATCGTGGGCGCACTAGAGCACGCCTCAGAGCACCCCATCGCCCAGGCGATCGCCAACGGCGCCGCCGACGAGGTCGGCGAACTGCCGCCCGTCGAGTCGTTCGCCAACCGCGAAGGCCTCGGCGTCGAGGGTGTCGTCGAGGGGCACGGTGTGATCGCTGGTCGCCCGGCGTTGCTCGCCGACTGGGGCCTCACCCCCAGCGAGACACTGCTCGCCGAGAAGGCCGAGGCTGAAGCGCAGGCCCGGACCGCGGTCCTCGCTGCGTGGGACGGCCAGGTCCGGGCGCTGTTCGTGGTCGCAGACACCGTGAAGGCGACCTCGGCCGAAGCGATCCAGCAGTTGCGCGACCTCGGACTCACCCCGATCCTCCTCACCGGCGACAACACCGCCGCCGCCCGCAGCGTCGCCGCCCAGGTCGGCATCACCGAGGTCATCGCCGAGGTGCTGCCCTCCGACAAGGTCGACGTCGTCCAGCGTCTCCAGGCCGACGGCAAGGTCGTCGCGATGGTCGGCGACGGCGTCAACGACGCTGCCGCCCTCGCCCAGGCCGACCTCGGACTGTCGATGGGCACGGGCACCGACGCCGCCATCGAGGCCAGCGACCTCACCCTCGTCCGCGGAGACCTCCGGGCAGCGCCCGACGCGATCCGCCTCGCCCGACGGACGCTCGCCACGATCAAGGGCAACCTGTTCTGGGCGTTCGCCTACAACGTCGCCGCCCTTCCACTCGCTGCCGCCGGGTACCTGAACCCGATGATCGCCGGCGCCGCCATGGCGTTCTCCTCCGTCTTCGTCATCACCAACAGCCTCCGGCTGCGACGTTTCGCTCCGCTGTCCGCCTCCGCCGGCGCAGCTGGCCGCACTCCAGAGATACGGTCCGAAGGGGGTCACCATGTCGTCGACGCCGCATGAACCACACACAGCGCAGCACACCGGTCACCACCAGCATTCCGGGCACGATGACCACGCGGGGCACAACAAGCACGCAGGCCACGACCCGGAGATGTTCCGGCGCCGCTTCTGGATCTCGCTGATCCTGACCGTCCCCCTCGTGGTGACGAGCCACATGGTCATGGACTGGTTCGGCTACACGCTCGACTTCCCAGGCATCGAATGGGTCGGCCCGGTGCTTGGCTCGATCGTGTTCCTGTGGGCCGGCTGGCCCTTCCTCCAGGGCGGAGTGCGCGAGATCCGCGACCGTCAGCCCGGGATGATGTTGCTGATCTCGATGGCGATCACCGTTGCGTACGCGGCGTCGATGGCCACGAGTCTCGGCTGGTTCGACCTGGACTTCTGGTGGGAGCTCGCCGCGCTGGTGACGATCATGTTGCTGGGTCACTGGCAGGAGATGAAGGCGATCGGCCAGGCGCAGAACGCGCTCGCTGCGCTGGCCGAGTTGATCCCGGACGAGGCCGAGGTCGTCCGGGGCGAGGGCGTCACCGAGACCGTGCCGATCGACACGCTGGCCGTGGGCGACGTCGTGCTCGTTCGTGCCGGCGGTCGTGTCCCGGTCGACGGCGAGATCCTCGATGGCGAGGCCGAGCTGGATGAGTCGATGATCACCGGGGAGTCGCGACCGGTCGAGAAGCGTGAGGGCGACCGCGTCGTGGCCGGCACCGTCTCGACCGACTCGTCGCTGAGGATCAGCGTCGTAGCGGTCGGTGATGACACCGCACTGGCCGGCATCCAGCGGATGGTCGCCGATGCCCAGGAGTCCAGCAGCCGGGCACAGGTGTTGGCGGATCGATTCGCTGCGCTGCTCTTCTACGTCGCGGCTGGTGCAGCGCTCGCGACGTTCGTTGCGTGGGCGGCCCTCGGCGACGTGGATTCGGCTGTGGTGAAGACCGTGACGGTGCTGGTGATCGCCTGCCCGCATGCGCTCGGACTGGCGATTCCGCTAGTTATCGCCATCTCGACCGCGGTGTCGGCCCGGGCCGGCATCCTGGTCAAGGACCGCCTGGCGCTCGAGCGCATGCGCACGATCGACGCCGTCCTGTTCGACAAGACCGGCACACTCACCAAGGGCGCCCACGTGGTCACCGGCGTCGCGGCGGCCGACACGGTCGACGAGGACCGGATGGTCGCCATCGCCGGTGCGGTCGAGAGCGACAGCGAGCATCCGTTGGCCCGGGCCATCACCGCCGAAGCCGCTCGCCGGGGCGACGTTCCTGCTGCGACGGACTTCCGGGCACGAACCGGTCGAGGGGTCGATGCCGTGGTCGACGGCGAGCAGTACTCCGTTGGTGGACCGGCGTTGCTCCGTGAGTTGGGCGCACCCGTTCCGGGCGAGGTCCAGCGACGCACGGACGAGTGGGTCGCGCGTGGAGCGGCCGCGCTCTACCTGTTCCACGGTGACGGGATCATCGGGGCGTTCGCGCTCGAGGACGAGGTCCGTCCCGAGGCCCGCCAGGCCGTCGACGAGTTGAAGGCGATGGGCATCCAGGTCGTGATGATCACCGGGGACGCCCAACAGGTCGCTGACGCGGTCGGCGCCGAGCTGGGCCTCGACCGGGTGATGGCCGAGGTGCTGCCCGAGGACAAGGACCGTGCCGTCAGCGAGCTGCAGGCCCAGGGTCTGTCGGTGGCGATGGTGGGTGACGGCGTCAATGACGCTCCGGCGCTCGCCAGAGCCGATGTCGGGCTCGCGATCGGTGCCGGTACCGACGTCGCGATCGAATCGGCCGGGGTGGTGCTGGCTTCGAGCGATCCGCGTTCGGTGACCGGGGTGGTCCGGCTGTCGCGGGCGAGCTACCGCAAGATGGTCCAGAACCTGGCGTGGGCAGCGGGCTACAACATCGTCGCCATCCCGCTCGCCGCCGGCGTGTTCGCGTGGGCCGGACTCGACCTGTCCCCTGCTGTCGGCGCCATCCTGATGAGCTTGTCGACCATCGTCGTCGCCCTCAACGCCCAGCTGCTGCGCCGGGTCGACCTTCAACTCGACCCGATCGCCGAAGAAGAAGTGACGTCGGCGTCGCTCGACTGACGTGAATGCCCATTCGGAGAATGGGAGCAGGCGGGGGTTCCTACGAGACGCGAACAGCCTGAGCATGGCCGGGGCGGTGTCGCTCGGCATCGGGGGTGATGATCCCGTGCCGGGATCTCCGCCATCGCAGGACAGATCAGCGCTGGCAGGCGACCTGTTCTCGCGTCGGGCGTTCGACCGGTGCCGTCCCGAGTGCGGATCGACCAGTTTCGTGTCCTTTACCACCAACGCCGATCTCAGCTCGGCACTAGCACCGGGTAGCGTTCTGACCGTGTCCGATCGTCGTGGATTTAGCATTCTCGCTCGACCGAGAAGCCGCCGCGGCTCCTTTCGCGTAGGGGGCGCCGCAGTCGTCCTTCTCGGAGCAGCATCTCTCGCCGGATGCGGATCGACCGAACCGGTCGAGCGCTCGTCCGCCTCGCCATCCATCTCGGCGGCTCGTCCGTCGGTGGTCGTCTACCGAACCCCGACCTGCGGCTGCTGCAAGAGCTACGAGGATTACCTCCGCAAGCACGACTTCGACGTCCAGTCCGAAGTCCGTGACGACCTGACACCCATTCGTTCGCAGAACGGCGTCCCGTCCGAGGCGGCGAGTTGCCACACGGTGCTCCTCGACGGCTACGCCGTCGAGGGCCACGTTCCCGTCGAAGCGATCGACAAGCTCCTGGCGGAGCGACCCGCCGTGGACGGCATCGGCATCCCCGGCATGCCCACCAACGCCCCTGGGATGGGCGAGCCCGATGGCAGACCCCTCGAAGTCCTCTCGTTCAACGACGACGGAGTCGCACCGTTCGCAACGCTGTGACGGCCGACCCACTGGGGCACCGTGTCACCGAGGTCGAATGCGATGCCGGGTTGTAGCCGAGCTGGAGGTCGAGCGGGCCGGGGAGTTCGACGACGCCGCGACCGGTGAGCCATTCGCTCGATGCGACCTTGGTCGGATGTCCATGGCGAGGACTGCGACGGCGGCGACGATCAGGGTCGCGTGTCGGCGCCGAGCGTGGGGGAGGGCGGTGGGGTTCGCGTGTGGTCCTGTTGGGGGGTGGGCACCGTGGTGTTCCCTCTGTCACTGTCAGTCGGCGGTTCGGGCGCGGTGCTCGTGGTCACGAGGCTCCCCTGTCGAGGTAGCGGTCGGGGTCGGCGGCGAAAGCGGCGGTGCAGGGGAGAGAGCAGAAGCGGTACTCGACACCGTGATGGCGGACCCGGCCGATCGCGGCTTGGCATGCGAGACGCATACGGCACACGGGGTCGACGGACAGGTCGATGTGGGTGGGGCACAGCTCGAGTGCCCACAGCTCGACGGGCTCGAGGATGTTGCGGAGTTGGTGCAGGCCGAGGCTGACCGTGTCGATGTCCGCGTCGTGGGCGGCGCTGAGCATGGAGTTGGTGACGAGGGCTTGACCGGAACCGGCACGGCTCGCGACTCTGGCTGCGAGGTTGACGGTGGCGCCGAAGAAGTCGTCGCCGCGAGCGACGACGGATCCGTGGTGGAGCCCTGCACGGGGTTCGGGGAACCCGCCGAGGTCGTAGGCCGCTTCGAACAGTCGCTGTACCGCGATGATGGCACTGTCGGGGGTGGCGGCGGCGAGCATGACGGCGTCGCCGATCGTCTTGACCAGCTCGGTGCCGGTGCCCTCGATGGCGGTGGTTGCGATGCCGGTGAACATGTCGATCAGATCGACGGCCGCGAGATCGCCGTGGGTCTCGGTGAGAGCCGTGAACCCGGCGAGGTCCACGAAGGCGATCGTGCGATCGGTGCTCATCGCGGGCTGGCCCGACGCACGCTGTGCCGTGCCTGATCGCGCGATGCCCCACACGGTCCATCCACACGACACCAGGTGTTGTTCATTCAGCGCGGAATCTGGTGACGGTGCCGAGGGCTGCGGTGTCGATCTGGACGGCGGTGAACCCGGCGGCGTCGAGCCCGTCTGCGAGTTCTCCGGATGCGAGCAGTCGGTGCGGAGAACGGTCTACGAGGTGCACGATGCGCGCGGTCCGGCGGTCGGTGAGGTCATAGCCGACCAGGGTGCCGCCGGGGCGGAGGACCCTGGCGACCTCCACCAGGGCGTCGCGCCAGTCGATGACGTGGTGCAGCATCAGCAGGCTCACCGCGGTGTCGAAGTGATCGTCGTCGAACGGCAAGTCGGTTGCGTCGGCTTTGGTCACGGTGACGCGGGCGCCGTGCGGGGCGAGACGTCGGCGTGCTGCGGCGACCATCACCGGATCGAGGTCCGTTGCAGTCAGTTCAACGGCCCGGTATCGCTCGAGGAGTGCCCGGCCGTTCGCTCCGGGACCGGAGCCGATCTCGAGCACTTGGCCGTCCAACTCGGTGTCGCCCAGTAGCCACGGCAGCACGACCCGACCGGTGAAGCTCTGCCACGGTGCGCTGCGACAGAACGCCCGCTCGACTCTCGACATCACCGGCATGATCGATCTCCATCGTTTCGCGGAGCCGTGCGTGACTCCATCGGCCATCAACGCTAACATCGGTTCATGCCGATGAAAAGGGAGTTGTCCTGATGGGAACCACCGTGCAACCAGACATTGCGATCGCAGCGCACATGTTCCGCAGCTTCGGCGACCCGACTCGTCTCGCGATCCTCACCGAGCTGCTCCGCGGTGAGCGCCGGGTCGTGGACCTGGTCGACGTGCTCGGCTGTTCGCAGTCGAACGTCTCCGGGCACCTCGCGTGCCTGAAGGAGTGCGGATTGATCTCGGATCGCCCGGAGGGCCGCTCGGTCCACTACCGGCTCGCCACCCCCGCGGTTGTCGACCTGTTGCGTCAGGCCGAGGCGTTGCTGGGCGAGATCGGTGAGCGGGTCGAGCTGTGCGAGAACTATCGGACGAAGCGATGAGCGCGACACCGACCCCTGTCGCGCCGACCCGGACCGAGGGCGAGGGGGGCGGCCTGCTCGGCGACCTGTGGCGCTCCCGCGAGGTGCGCTGGTCCGGGTTCAGCGGTCTGCTGATCGCGGCGGGCTATCTGGCCGGACCCCTCGGAGCTGTCGACGCGATCTCGACCGCGCTGTTCATCGCCGCGGCGCTCGTCGGTGCCCGCTTCTTCGCCGCCGAAGCCGTCGAGGAGCTCGTACGGGAGCGTGCGATCGGCATCGAGTTGCTGATGACCGTCGCCGCGGTCGTCGCCGGTGTGCTCGGCGCGTGGTCCGAGGCCGCGGCGCTGGCGTTCTTGTACTCGATCTCGGAATCGCTCGAGGAGTTCACCGAGGACCGCACACGCGACGCGGTCCGCAAGCTGTTGGACCTCGCGCCGCGCCGCGTCACTCTGCTCGGAGCGGACGGGTCCGAACGCGAGGTCGATGTCGACGAGGTGGTCGTCGGTGACCGGTTCCTGGTGCGCCCCGGCCAGAACATCGCCACTGATGGCAGGGTCCTCGAAGGGACCTCGTCGGTCGACGAGGCCGCCGTCACCGGTGAGTCGGTGCCGGTCGACAAGATGCCCGGTGAACTGGTCTTCGCCGGCACCTCGAACGCGCAGGGCGCGCTCGTCGTCGAGGCGACCGCAACGTCGGCGACGAACACCCTCGCCCGGGTCGTCGAGCTCGTCAGCGAAGCCCAGGAACGCAAGGGCCGCGGCCAGCAGTTCATGGAGCGCTTCTCGAAGGTGTACTCCCCAGCGGTCCTGGCGCTCGCTGCCGGGGTGTGGATCACCGGTGGCGCGGTGACCGGGTCGTGGAACGACTGGGCGCTGCGCGCCGCCACGGTCCTCGTCGCCGCCGCCCCCTGTGCCCTGGTCATCTCGATTCCGGTCACCTACGTCGCCGCGATGGGCCGATCCAGCCGCTCCGGGATACTCATCAAGGGCGGCATCTACCTCGAGGAACTCGGCCGGCTACGCGCCGTCGCCCTCGACAAGACCGGCACCCTCACCCGCGGCAAACCGCAGCTCACCGAACTGCACCCCCTCCGCGACCTCGACGCCGATCGCGCTCTGGCGATCGCCGCATCAGCAGAGCGCCGCTCCGAGCACCCCATCGCCACCGCGATCGTCGACGCCGCCGAAGCGAAGGGCCTCGACTTTTCCGAGCCCGAGGACTTCCGTGCCGCCGTCGGCGGCGGTGTGCACGCACGCATCAAGGGCAAGCAGTACACGGTCGGCAGCCCACGTTTCATCACCGACGAGGGCCACGACCTCGGCCCGATCGCCGACATGATCGAGGAGATGGAAGTGGCCGGGAACACCACCGTGGTCCTCGTCGACGACCAAGGACCGGTCGCAGTGCTCGGGGTGGCCGACACGGTGCGCGAACAATCCGCCGACACGATCACCCGACTCCGCGGCCTCGGCATCGACCACGTCGTGATGCTCACGGGCGACAACCCTCGCACCGCAGCCGCGATCGCCGCACAGGTGGGCATCGACGACGTCGCCGCCGGCATGACACCGGAAGCCAAAGCGGCACACGTCCAACGCCTCGTCGAGCAGTACGGACACGTCGCGATGGTCGGCGACGGCGTCAACGACGCGCCGCCCCTCGCTGCGGCGTCGGTCGGGGTCGCCATGGGTACCGCCGGTAGCGACATCGCGCTCGAGACCGCAGATGTCGCCCTCATGGCCGACGACCTCTCGAAGCTCGTCACTGCCATCGAGATCGGTCGCCGCACCCGCCGGGTCGTCACCCAGAACCTTGCCCTCTCCCTCGTGATCCTTGCCACGCTCGTACCACTCGCCCTGTTCGGGGTCATCGCACTCCCCGCTGCCGTGCTCGCCCACGAACTGTCCGAACTCGTCGTCATCCTCAACGGCACCCGAATGGCACGAAAGTGACGGGTCCGCCGTCGAATCCACGCGGGTCGGCCTCCGCACCGACACCCAAGCGCGTCGGCTCCCCCGACCGTCGACGCGACCGGACGGTGCTCGCCTTTACGGCGCTGGCCGTGCTGGTCGTCGACGTCACCTCGAAGGTGGCGGCTTCCACCTGGCTGCGCGACGCTCCCGTGGAGCTTCCCGGTCCGCTCGACCTGCAACTGGCCTACAACCCCGGCGCAGCGTTCGGTCTCGGATCGAACCTCCCGCTGGCAGTCGTCCTCGCCGTCACCACGACCGTCGCCGCGCTCATCGCCATCGGCGCGTGGCGGGGCTGGCTCCCCAACCCGTGGGCGGCAGGACTCATCGTGGGAGGGGCGATCGGCAACGTCATCGACCGCGCCGAGGCCGGCACCGTGGTCGACATGCTGCACACCGGATGGTGGCCCACCTTCAACCTCGCAGATGTCGCCATCGTCTGCGGTGCGATGCTCCTCGCGTTCAGCTCCCTGCGTTCCAACGAGCCCGATCATCAGCGCGGCCATGGCGATCCCGGGGATGCGGCTTGAATCGGCAACGCATCCGGTCTCCCGCTGGTCGGGTCGTCCCGATGCGGCTCCGCGCCAGCGAGGGGAGGGGTGTTCGGTCCACAACGAAGCGTCGAGCGGGGTCGCGCTCTCGGTCTCGAGGAGCGAACCCGAAGGTCGGCTTGCCGGCGTCGTCGACAGCTTCGGGGGCAGAGCCGATGAGGGCCGGAACGCGAAGCTGACGCCTCGATCCGTCACTCGACGAACCCGCATCGACACCCGGGCGCTTCTACTGTTCCTTCTACCGTGCGGCGCGGTACAGGGGTGTACGGGCTGGCACGTCGGCGGTACGATGGAACTCGAAACCCAAGCAAGAGGGCACGATCCGGTACACGGTGGTACGGGCTGACGAGCTGATCGTCGCGCTCATAACCCGAAGGTCGCAGGTTCAAATCCTGCCCCCGCCACCAACTTGTGAGTAAAGGCCCAGGTCAGAGCACCTGGGCCTTGCTCGTTGACCAGGCGTTCTACCGGGTTCCGGGTTCGTTCTCCCGGGTGTTCAACCGGCTTTCGCGACCTTGGGGTTGTAGCCGGGGGTGAGGACTGATTCGAAGACGCGGGCGGCCTCTTCGCCCATCCCGGGGAGCACGTGTTGGTAGGTCTCGACGGTGAACGCATACCAGGCGTGGCCGAGACGTTCAGACACGACCTTTGAGTGCACCCCGTTGGCGATGAGGATGCTGCCGTGGGTGTGGCGCAGGTCGTGCAGCCGGATGACGGGCACGGGGGCGCGTCGCACGATCCGGTCGAAGGTCTGGCTGAGCGAGTGCGGGTGGATGGGCTGCCCGTCAGGGTTGGTGAACATCTGGTCGGCTCCGTCGATGCCGACGGCGGTGTGCTCGGCCGCCTGGAGGGCTCGCCAGCCGGCGAGCACGGCGAGGGTGGTGTCGTCGAGCTCGATGCAGCGCCGGGAGTTGTCGGTCTTGCCGCGTGATTCGTGCAGTTCGTAGCCGACGGCGACGAGTCCCCGGTTGACGGACACGCGCTTCTTGGCGATGTCGAGGTCGGACCATTTCAGCCCGAGCAGTTCGGAGCGTCGCATGCCGGTGTTGGCGGAGAGCCACAGGGCGGGGAACAGCCGGTGCCCGGCTGCGACCCGCAAGAAGGCGGCGAGCTGGTCGGCGGTCCAGGCCTTCTGCTCGACCTTGGGGATGGCACGGAGCTTGGGCGCTGAGGCGGAGAGGGCGACGTTGCGGTTCAGGAGCCCGCGCCGCACCGCGTGGTCGAGCGCGCCGCGGATGACGAGGTGCACCTCGTAGACGGTCTTGGGGGACAGGGGCCGGGTGCCGTCGGTGGGGTGAAGCATGGAGTCGTAGAGCCGTTCGAGGTCCTCGGGCCGCAGCCGCCGCAACCGCTTGCGGCCGAGGGCGGGAAGGATGTGGCGTTGGGCCTTGTGGACGTAGCCGCGGTAGGTGCTCGTGCGCAGCTCGAGGCGCTTGGCCGGTAGCCACTGGCCGGTGAGGTAGGCACCGAAGGTGAGCGATCGGATCTCGTCGTTGCGCCCGTCCCGTTCGGCGGCGAGCCGGGCGGTGAGGGCTTCGGCTTCGGCCCGGTCCGTGCCGGCGGGATGCCAACTGCGGCGTTCCTTGCCGGTGACCGGGTCGAGTCCTTCGTAGATGACCGCGTAGAAGCGGCCGCGCTTGCGGGCGACATGTCCTTGCACGGCGGTTCCTCCTGTTCTCACGGGTTCCGCTTGTTCGAATCCCGGTAGAACGATCGGTAGAACCATCGCGACCCGGTGTCGAGAGGCAACGAACGTTTCCTTCGACCGGCTCCTGGGACGTGCGATTACCTGGTTGCGTGGCGTTAGAACGTGTTCTCCGCTCGCCGCAGTCGGAGGCGTCCTCGCGTGATCGGGGAAGGGCCGGGGTTTCCGAATCACGATTCGGATATAGTCGATCACCATGGAGATGGGAGGTCGTAGCGCTCCGCAGGCGCGTCGTGGGCGGCCGCCGAAGGTCGGTCGGGAGAGCATCGTGGATGCGGCGGTTCGGCTCGGCTTGGATTCCTTCACGATGCTGGGGTTGGCCGAGGACCTCGGAATCTCTCCGGCGACGCTGTACTCGCACGTCGCCGGACGCGACGAGGTCATCGCGTTGGTCGAGTCGAGGCTGCACGGCACGATTCGTGAGTTCGCGACCGATGCGACGGAATGGCGCGGGTGGCTGGCCGACTTCGCCGCGCTGGTGCGTCGCGAGTTGGGCTCGTCGGCTGCGACGTTGCTGAACGCGACCCGTGATGACGCGTCCATGCGGATCGACATCGGCGAACCGGGCCTGCGGCTCTTGATGGCGGCTGGGTTCAGTTCGGTGGAAGCGGCGTACGCCGTGTGGCTCGTTGTCCGGGTGGCGATCACCGCGTCGAGCGGCACCGATCCGAGCTTCACCCGGTTCCTGGAGCCGACCGCCGAGCTGGTCGACGCTGCGGGAGACGCGGACACCTTCGTCGCGCTGCGTCGGGTCCACGATGACCTCACCACCTCAGAGGACCACGACACCTTCACGTTCGATCTGGAGATCGTGCTGGATGGCATCGCCGC
>Ga0073905_10000453_pt1 | contig 19153 bp, 9 predicted proteins | sample KloWWTupernatant_FD_65482 | JGI IMG/M metagenome (GOLD analysis project Ga0073905, IMG submission 65482) | Active sludge microbial communities from Klosterneuburg, Austria, studying microevolution and ecology of nitrifiers - Klosterneuburg... | ecosystem: Engineered > WWTP > Aerobic digester >... | reverse complement strand
ACTTTCACGCTCGACGGCACGATGGGCGAGGCGGTCGCCGGGACGACATCGACTGGCGGGTCATTTAACCTGACGAGCGGATTCTGGGGCGGCGGTGGAAATAACGCAGCAATTGTGCGTTCACCGTTCGACTTTGACGGTGATTCCAAAACCGACATTTCGATCTTCAGGCCGGGGCCAGGTGAATGGTGGGTGTTGAACAGTTCGAACGGCGGCAATTTTGCGACGCAGTTCGGAGCCTCGACCGACAAGATCGTGCCGGTGGACTTTACGGGTGACGGCAAGACGGATGTCGCGTACTGGCGGCCTTCGACCGGGTTTTGGTTTGTGCTGAGAAGCGAGGATTTTACATTCTACGGATTCCCGTTCGGTGCCAACGGCGATGTGCCTGCACCGGCGGATTATGACGGCGACGGCAAGGCGGACGCGGCGGTATTCAGGCCTTCGACGGCGACGTGGTATATCAGTCCATCGACCGGCGGCACGACCATACAGGCGTTCGGCATTCCGACCGATCTGCCGGTCCCTGCGGATTACGACGGCGACGGCAAGGCCGACATCGCTGTCTGGCGTCCGACCGGCGTGAGCGGTGCTGAGTGGTGGATACTCAAGAGCTCGGGCGGTTCTTTCGCCACCCAATTCGGCCAACCGACCGACAAGGCCGTTCCCGGAGACTTCACCGGTGACGGCAAGACGGATGTCGCATATTGGCGGCCATCGACCGGACAGTGGTTCGTGCTTAGGAGCGAGGATCTGACGTTCTATGCGTTCCCGTTCGGCACCATTGGCGATATTCCCGTTCCCGGCGACTACGACGGCGACGGCAAGACCGACGCCGGAGTCTATCGCCCCTCGACCCTCAATTGGTACATCAACCGCTCCACTGCCGGCGTCCTGATTCAGCAATTCGGCATCGCGGGCGATACGCCGCTACCGAACGCGTTTGTGCGTTGATCGAAACGCCTAACTGAATGGCCAGAGGCGGTTCGACGTGCCCCCATTTTGGTGCAGCCCTCACGGAAAATAGAGGGTTGGTTTGTGGGGGCCTTAAATTGAGGAGCCACCGTGTCCCTAGTCGCTTTTAGGTGGGCGATACCTCGTAGATCCTGATTCGATTGCTCAGAAGCAAGACAGTTTGGGGGCGGGAGCCTTCACAACGACAATGCCGACGGGCGAATCTCAAATTACGCATTGCTCTGAATTTGCTTGTCGACAACAAAATGCCGTGTTGCCATCAGCCAGATGGAATTCTAGACTACAATATGGCTTCGATGGCAGCCATCGTTTGATTGTTCCTTGAGGAAGCACGTATGATCCGTTTGATTGCCGCCCTTGCTCTTTTTTCGCTTGTCTTTGTGGGTATGACCGTATCGCCGGCACCGGCCCAGGACAGACGCGATCCATCCGATTCAAAATTCCGTGAAGCGCCGTTCGCTCCGTCTTCGCAAATCAACTTCATCGGTGCCGCGGGAACCCCGCGTTTCGGCGATACAGTGACCGTGCTTCCGAACGGAAACATTGTTGTAACCGCCCCCGACTACGATATTCCCTCAGGCGCAAACGATGTCGGGGCGGTTTTTTTGTTTAATGGCGTGACGCTCGCGATGATTAGTAGGTTGAACGGAAGCACGGCAGGTGATTTGGTCGGCAATAATGGAGTAACCGTATTAACCAACGGCAATTTCGTCGTCAGAAGTCCAAATTGGAACAATCCATCACCTGTGATAGCGGAGGTCGGTGCGGTAACGTGGTGTAATGCAACGACTGGCTGCAGCGGTGCGATTTCCGGCGCCAATTCGCTCATCGGTTCGACGGCAAGCGATCTTGTGGGCATTGATGAAATGACGGTCCTAACCAATGGCAATTATGTCGTTCGCAGTCAGTATTGGGATAATCCGGCACCTGCCACATTGGATGTTGGAGCGGTAACCTGGGGGAATGGCACAAGCGGCACGTCCGGGTTAATTTCTATTTCAAATTCGCTCATCGGCAGCACAGAAAATGACCTTGTCGGCGTGAACGCGATAACGACCCTTACCAACGGCAACTATGTCGTCAATAGTCCGTTTTGGGATAATCCGGCACCCGCGATAGTAGATGTTGGAGCGGTAACCTGGGGAAACGGCACAAGCGGTACGGTCGGCTTGGTCTCGATCTCAAATTCGCTAGTTGGCGCCACGGAAAGCGATAGTGTCGGCAATGGTGGAGTAACGGCATTAATGAGCGGTAATTATGTTGTCGGCAGTCCGAATTGGGATAACCCGGCACCCGCGATACTAGAGGCAGGAGCAGTAACCTGGGGGAACGGCTTTGGCGGCGTTAGGGGCTTGGTGTCAATTAGTAACTCACTCATCGGCGGCACGGAAAACGATCGGGTCGGCATCGGCGGAATAACAGCATTAACGAACGGCAATTATGTTGTTAGCAGTTTTGCTTGGAACAATCCGCTATCGCTGATAACAAATGCGGGTGCGGCAACCCTTGGGAACGGTGCAAGCGGCACCGCCGGATTAGTTTCCGCTTCAAACTCGCTAATCGGCGTGAAGGTAAATGATTGGATTGGTCTTGGCGGCGTCACGGCGTTAACGAATGGCAATTATGTCGTCCGCAGTCCAAATTGGGATAATCCGTCACCCGCGATATCGGATGTCGGAGCGGTAACCTGGGGAAATGGGGCAAGCGGCACAGTGGGGATGGTTTCCGCCTCAAATTCGCTGATCGGCGGCACGGCAAATGATTATGTGGGCAATAGCGAAGTAACGGCATTAACGAATGGCAATTACGTTGTCGGCAGTCCGAATTGGGATAATCCGTCACCTGCGATATTGGATGTCGGTGCGGCAACTTGGGGCAATGGCACAGGCGGCACGGTCGGGTTAGTTTCTGGGTCGAACTCGCTGATCGGCAGCACGGCGAGCGATTATGTCGGCATTTTCGGATTAGCGGCATTAACGAACGGCAATTATGTCGTCCGCAGTAGGAATTGGGATAATCCGGCACCTGCGATCGCGGATGTGGGAGCGGTAACGTGGGGAAACGGCACAGGCGGTACGGTCGGCTTAGTTTCCGTCTCAAATTCGCTGATCGGCGGCACCACGGGCGATTTTGTCGGCTTTTCCGGGTTAACGGCACTAACAAACGGAAATTATGTCGTAAGCAGTCCGAATTGGACTAATCCGTCACCCATGAGAACTAATGCCGGGGCAGTAACCTGGGGAAATGGAACAACCGGCACGGTTGGTCTGGTTTCCGTTTCAAATTCGCTGATCGGCAGCACGACGGACGATTTTGTGGGTGGATTCGGAGTGACGGCATTAACGAATGGCAATTACGTTGTCAACAGTACGAGGTGGGATAATCCGGCAGTCTTCATATCGGATGTCGGTGCGGTAACTTGGGGGAACGGTGCAAGCGGCACCGTCGGATTAGTTTCGGTCTCAAATTCGCTGATCGGTAACACGGCTGACGATTATGTGGGCAGTTCAGTATCGGCATTAAACAACGGAAATTATGTTGTCAACAGTGCGTTTTGGGATAATCAGACACCGATTAGAACGGATGCTTCAGCTTATACCTTCGGCAACGGTGCGATCGGTACGGGCGGCCCGATTACTGACGGAGCCTTTGGCGGCAACAGCGTCGTCGGGCACGTTACAAACGGCACGAATACATTTGCCTTTGATGCCACACGCAACCGTTGGTTTGTCGGGCACGTTGAACAAAATTTCGTCTCCGTTCTGTTCTTTGACACGACCGCTATTGCGGACGGCGATATTAATAATCCCGCCAACTGGTCGAACGGTCTTCCTAACGGTTTGGTTACCGGGATCATTCCGAGTGGGCGGTCAATGACTATCAGTTCGGTGATGAATATCGGACAGATCCAGGTGCAGTGCGGCGGAAATTTAACGGGCGGTTCAAGTTCGGCATATATTGTCGGGAGCGTCCGCCGTGATTTCTGTGGAGCTGTGAACGAGAGTTTCACTTATCCGCTTGGCGACCAGAACAACTATTCACCGCTGACCGCTACGAATGTAAACGGATCCGGCAGTCTGACGGCGACCGTTTCGGACAATTTCCTGATCGGCCTGCCGCAAGCTCTGTCGCTATCGCGATTCTGGTCTCTGACTGGGTCCGGAATCACGACGGATCTGACCTTTAACTATACAAACTCGGACGTCAACGGCACGGAATCAGGCTATCGGGCATTTAAGCGAAGCGGTTCGACGAATCTGACGGTTGAAGCGACTCCGTCGAGCGTAAACGCGGCGGCTAAGACGTTCACCGTGACCGGCGTATCGCAATTCTCGGATTGGTCGGCGGGTCCCGCACCACTCGCCCCAACCGCCGCCGGCGTGACCGTCGCGGGTCGCGTCCTTACATCGTCCGGTCTCGGCCTGCGAAACGCGGTCGTGACCATTACGGACAGCCAAGGCGTCATCCGCCGTGCGGTCACGAGTACATTCGGGTATTACCGCTTTGACGATGTCGAGGTCGGCGGAACCTACACCGTCGCGGTCCAGAGCAAGCGGTTCCAATTTACTCCGCAGATCATCTCGCTCAACGATGCCGTCGATGCCCTGGATTTTACGGCTCAGTAGGCAGAATTTTGCAGGCAACTAACGGCCCCGGGTTTGAATGCCCGGGCCTTTTTTGTCTTGCCGTCAGAGCTCGACCGCCGGCGTCCTGATCCAACAATTCGGCATCGCGGGCGATACGCCGCTACCGAACGCGTTTGTGCGGTAGATAATTAGCCGAGTGCGGCGAAGTTTAACGGGGGTTTGAGCCAGCTTTGTTGTATTCGATCAAGCGGCGTGCCGAGGTCAAATACGCGGCGACCTCGGCGTCGGCGGGGTTCCTCTTTAGCGAATCTTCATATACCACGACGGCTTTCGCTAAAAGTCCGGCCGCCTCGTCCCGTTTGCCGAGCCTTGCGTAAGATTCGGCCAAGCTCTGCTGATAATTGGCGAGGTCGAGTCGGGACTGCTCGTTTCTCGGGTCAAGACCGGAGATCTCTTTTTGGACAGCGATCGCTTTGAGGTCCGATTCGACCGCACCATTTATATCGCCGAGCCCACGTTTGTCGATAGCGATCCGATTAAGGAAAAGAGCAATTTCACGGTTTGAAGTTACATCCAAATTGTCCTTCGCCAGCGGTTCGAGCACCTCGGATGCCTGTTGGTGATAACTGAGGGCCGTCTGGAGATCGGCCGCGTCGTAAAAAACGTCGCCCGTTTTCAAATACGCGACAGCCACCGCGTGGCGGTAGTCGGTGTTGCCCGGTTCCGCGGCCAGCAGTTCTTTGTTGATCTCAAGCGCACGGCCAAAACTATCGAGAGCTCCGGCCGAATCCCCCATTTTTCGCAGGGTCTGCCCGATAGAATAATGCCGATGGGCGAGAGCGTACTTATTTGGGGCGTTTGGCGGTTCTTCGTTTGCCACCGATTCGGCCATCATCAGTGCACGCCTGTATTTCTCAAGTGCGTTCGGATACTCGCCTTTTGCCCAAAGCAGATCGCCGACCGACCCGAGGCTTAGTGACAGGTTGAACTTAAGATTCTTGTTTTCCGGGTTGCCGGCGAGCAGATCCTCGCGGATAGCCAGTGATTTGTTGTAGCTGGCGAGTGCCCCGTCCATATCGCCAAGATTGGCAAAAAACGGATTGCCCTGAATGTCGCCGATCTTATCGTATGCGCTTGCGAGTTCGCCCCTTAACGAAGTGTCACCACTGCTCTCAGCGGCCAGATTATCGAGGTAAAGTACCGCGTCGCTAACCATCTTTTGCCGGATCGGTGTCGTGCCGGGCAGACGTTCGATCTCACTCTGATAGTCAAATATCATCGCATTGGCAAGTTTGCGAACTTGTTCGAAACGCCGTTCGGCCTTTGCACGTTCGCGGTTTGCAGTAATTCCCTGCCAGATCGCGATTCCTGAGACCGCAAGAATGAGCACGGCAGCAGATGTTCCGGCCGCGACGCCCATTCCGTGACGCCCGACAAACTTTGACAGCCGATAGAGCCTGGTGTCGGCGGTCGCCGTAACCGGCAGGCCCGACAAATGCCGCCGGATGTCCTCGGAGAATTCCTGGACCGATTGATAACGGCGTTCGGGCTCTTTTCGCAGAGCCTTGAGGATGATGTTGTCGAGATCGCCTTCGAGTGAGCGGCGGTCGCTAATGCCTGCGGACTTTGCGGCATCTCCGCTGCCCGTGCAACGGCGGTCGTCAGGCGAAGTGACACTGGTCTCAGCCTGCTCTGTGCCGCCGACAAATGACGACGGGCGGGCAGGTTCCTCGGTCATTATGCGGTTGACGATGTCCTGATAACTCTTGCCGGTTGACCTGAACGGACGCTGGCCGCTCAGCATTTCGTAGAGGACGACGCCGAGGCTGTAGACATCCGACGCGGTGGTTACCGTCCAACCGTTTAGCTGCTCGGGCGACGCGTATTCCGGCGTGAACATTCGTGCTTGCGTCGCCGTCGCCTCATTCTCGTCGGAGCTAAGCAGTTTTGCGATGCCAAAATCGAGAAGCTTTGGCGTGCCGTCGGCGGTGACGAGTATATTTGATGGTTTCAGGTCGCGATGGACGACCAGATTTTGATGAGCGTAACTGACCGCCGCGCAGATGCGGCGAAACAGTTCGATCCGCTCACGCACCTCTAGTCGATGTTCGTCGCAAAATCTTGTCACGGGAACGCCGGCGACAAACTCGAGCACGAAGTACGGCAAACCGTCATCAGTTGTTCCGCCGTCGATCAGGCCGGCGATGTTCGGGTGTTCGAGACGCGACAATATGCGGCGTTCGAGCTGAAACCGCCGCAGAACAGCGTCGGTATCCATTCCCCGTTTGATCAGCTTGACGGCAAATTCCTTTTCAAACCCCTCGCGGCTTGCGCGAAAGACCGTGCCCATTCCGCCGGTTCCGACGACCTCGAGCAGCGTGTAATTTCCGATCCGCTGACCGATCAGCGCGTTTGAATTGAGGCCGTATTCGTCAGCCGCCGAACGCGCGATAAAGTCTTCGGCGCTCTCGTGGGAAGCGATCAGTTCGGCAACCTCTCGCCGAACCGCTTCGCTCTCACCGGCAAGAAACGCCGACCGCTCGGCCGCATTAAGCCCCAGCGTATGGTGAAAAAGCTCCTTAATATGTGCCCAGTCGGACTCGTGCATCTTCTTCTAATAGATAAACGCGTAACTTTTGCGATTTTATTTCAGACGCCGTTGATCTTTCGGTGAAGCCACGCCCGGGCAAAGGTCCATTCGCGGAAAACGCTCGCGGTCGAGATCTGCAAAACTGCGGCCGTCTCGTCAAAGGTGAGTCCCGCAAAATACCGAAGCTCGACGATCTTAGACTGCAGTTCGTCAAACTCCGCCAGTTCCTTAAGAGCGATGTCGAGGTCAATGAGCGATTCGTCCATCTGGACGGACATCGCGTCGGCGTCGTCGAGCACGATCTTGATACCGTCACGCTTTTTTGCATGGCGGTTGCGGGCGTGATCGACCAAAATTCGTCGCATCGCCTGCGCGGCGATCGCAAAAAACTGCCCGCGGTTTTCCCAATCGACGGAGTGCTGTCCGGCGAGTTTCAGGTAGGCTTCGTGAACAAGGGCGGTAGTCGGAAGCGTCTCGGCGTATTCGTTGTTGAGCAAATTGCGTGCGACACGTCGCAGTTCGTCGTAGACGATCGGCAACAACTCATCTAGAGCGTTCTTTTTTCCGTCACGCCAATCCTGCAATAGCCGTGTAACTTCATTCGCCATTGTTTTTTAGGTATCTGAAAAATTTTAACAAAACTTCCGCGTTTATAGTTAGAGAAAAATTTCCGAGGTCTAACCGGAGGGTGGTAAAAGTGAAAACAGTCTTATTCGCGATCTTAATAACAGCGTTCTTGTTTGGTTCAACGGTAATGGCACAATCGCCGCTTGATGGTTTTGATGTAAATGTTATGAAGAGAGTCGCTTATGCCTCCGCGATTCTGAATGACTGCAAATTACTGATGGGTGGTAGTTTTTCGAGTGTTGGCGGTGTTACGCGAACCAATGTTGCTCGCCTGACCAATGACAACTACGCGGTATCAGAACTTACGGTTTCCCGCGACTCGGTCTCGGTCAATGAGAGTTTATTCGACGTTGATTTTGTGCCTGTTGGGGGAAACCTAAACCGTTAGCACCTAGGAAAGTTTATGAAGAATCGAAATTGTTCCCAATTAATTTTACTGATCGTCTTTTTACTGATGAGCGCCAATTTAGCTCACGGTCAATCGTTCTGCGACGCCGCTGGGGACGCGGCGGGCGACAACGCGTTACTGCCCTGGAAACTCCGCCCTGAAACGAAGAGCGGAAACTGGGCAAACGCGATGAATCCGGTAATTTCGGAAATGCAGCGGCTGTTTCCCCAACCGCCAAAAGGCCTGGAGGTCACTCAAGGCATCTTTGACGCAATGGGAATAAGTACCGCGTCGCCAAATGACATTCAATATTACGAAGGCTTTTTCATGATCAAAGATATTGTCTGTTACAAGTCTCAGGGAAAGAACGTCATCGGACCGGAAGGCGAAACGGGCAACTGGATCTATTTTCGAGTGAACGACGTTAAGGACTTCGCCGTGAATGGAAATTCGGGGGATCTGGCGCTCGCCGGAACCGAGTTGCGATTGAATCTGAGCGGAGATATCCGCATCGTAGAAAACAAAAACGGAATGAAGAATATTTATTTCTTCAACGAAAACAATGAGCAACAGTTCTCGGGCTGGTATTTTTCCGAAAGGAAAGCCCTGCCATATCGGCGGGTCAGTAGGTTTGAGTTTGCCCAATCCTATCGCGAATATTGGCTCAGAAAGATCGACGAGGAGATCAAACGGCTCGAAGGCGTATTGGCGACCTCGCAAAAGACCTTTAACCGCGTTTCGGCTGAAAAAGGAGTTATGAGCGAAGCCGAAAAGCAGAACTTTTTCCAGAGTCTCCGCGAAGGCGATCAAAAGACGCAGCGAGCAATTGACGAGAACAAAGCCAGACGAAGCAATGCGGTCAGATTCACGGACACGGTATTAAAAGCCACCGACTCTCGATCCGAGGCTTTTATCTCGAACTTCAACGAGATCTTTAATCAGCCAAGCGAAATTCGATTTGGCACGGGGACAGGAAAAGGGAAATTTGCTTATGTCGCAAATCAGGATTTCTACGACCCCAGGTTGCCAAAATGGCAGCCGCAAGTCGTCGTTGTCCAGCACCGTCAGGAAGGCAATTCGCCTGCCAAAGTCGCCTTTGCAAAAAAATTTGAAGACGAATTCGATTTCAATGTGATCCGGAAAATGGTCGGGATGAGTCCGATGCCGAAACCGCCGACGATCGCGGGGATGGGCGACACACCGATCAGAAACACCGGCAAACCTGCGGCGGACACTGTTCCAACCGGAGAAAGCGGCGGGTCATATTTTGAAGATTTTGCCAACGCCACCGTCGGTCAAACTCCGGGCAAATGGACCGTTAGCAACATCACCGGGATCGTTAAGAACAAGACCGGTCAACCCGGCAATTGGCTGGCGATGAGCAAAGAAGGCCTTTTCTTTCCGGACTATGCGGTGCTCTCGCTGCCAAATAATTTTACTTTGGAGTTTGAGGTCAGTTGGACCAAAAGCATCTCGTATTATAGCCCTAGTTTTTACTTTCTCCTCGGGGCTGCACCGTATGACAACACTCTCAAACGCTATGACCGCGAACTCGTCAACATAAATGCCTACACGTCGTCGCGCATGGAACGTGTCGCACTATGGATCGATCCGTATTGGAATAACGAAAACGGACGCTATGGCCTACAGGTTTTTGACGCCCGCGGCGGATACAAATTGGATAAGGCCGAAAAGACGCAACTCTATTACAAAGACAAGAATCTCGTCAAAGTAAAACTGGTCCGCCAGGGATCGCTGCTGACGACCTATTTTAACGGGACGAAAATGATCGAGGACGCCGTGCTGAGCGAAAACATTCGTTGGAATTTTTTCGGATTTGGACTGAGCAGTGCTCCAAACGCAGACCCGGGCGACGAGTTTTATGTGAGCAATATTCGCTTGTCGAAATAGCCGATCTTTAAGGAAGTTATGAAAAACGGAATCTATCTAACGCTGATCTTGGGTGTGCTATTTGCGTCGTTGGCGACCGACACGCCCGCCCAGACCGACAATTCCGGCGCCGATGACAACAACGGCGGTTACGGCCGGGTCTATCAATCGAACGGGCTTGCCGAGGCGACGCGGAGCATACAGCAAAACACTCAGACGCAGATCCAACGGGCGATCTCGCAGCAGGCGGCCGCAAACAGATCCGGCAAAAACCCAGCCGGTGCGGCGAATAGCTCACGGAAAAGTCAGGCGTTCTTCACGCCCGCCGCTTCGGGTGACAACTTTAAGCTAATTGCCGATACGGTCGGGCAAGACGCCGAACAACGAACTTTGTTCAGGCAGCTTTTTGCCGATGCGAGGCGTGGATTTGACGCTCAGTTAGCCCCACAAGGCAGAAAAAACAACCTCGCAGCAGCTATGACTTTTTTTATCGCCACGACCGTCACGATCTACAACGACGCTCCCGAACCGACGGAAGAAGCCCAGGAGAATCTATTTCAGGCAATATCCGCGATGTATGACGAAACGCCCGGAATAGCGAGTGTTCCGAACAAGGACAAGGAGTTTCTTTACGACACGTATGTCAGTTTCGCCGCGATACCTTTGGCCTTTTACGCACAGGCAAAGCAGTCGAACGACAAGCAGATGCTCGATCTCGCAAAGGTCATCTCCGGCGCGTTGCTGCTGGAGATATTGAAAATTAACCCGAACGACGTGCGTTTTGAGGGTAATGCCCTGAAATTCAAGAACACCCAGCCCGAATCGCAGAAACCGCAGATCACTGCCCCGCAGCAACCTGCAGGCAATTATGGGATCGCCAAATACATAACCGGTTTTGACGACGGTTGGAAAGCCGTTCCCGACGCCGACTATGTGCGGGTTACGCGTAACGACACGGAAGTGCGACTTTTCTATGTCAATAAAGAGTGGGACGACTCGCGCCCAAATACCGTCGAGCCCAATGATCATTATTGGAGCCGAACCGTCACTCCATATTTCAATGTCAGTAACGCCCAAAACTGGTCGGGCGTCGAATATCCGGTTATCTATTTCCGCCAGGCGGACGCGGTCGATAAACAGACAGGCAAGCGTTTGTTTGTCACGATGAAGATCGTTTACGACGGCGGCGCGCGGGTCATTGTAACTGCCGCTCCAAATAAACCGGCGTATCAGCAGCAGTTTGCACATCCGAACGACCTTAACCGGATGCTCAATTACAACAAATTTGCCGTTGCAGCTCAGGATCTGGCCGGAACGTGGACCGGCGGTGGCGGCGGCGGTGTCGAATATTACAACGCATACGGTTATCAGGGAATGAGCGCGATCTCGACCTCGGACGAATTTGTATTTGCCGCCAACGGCAGTTATCAGAGCACACACAACAGTGCCAATATGAGCGGCGGCGGGGCGCGTTTTGCCAAATTGCAATATCGCGGACAATTTACCGTCGGCGATTGGGACCTGACGGCAACAAATCGCGTCAGCGGCAAAGCAAAGAAATTTTGGGCACAATTTCAAGCCGTTCGCGGCGGCTTTTTGCTGATCCTGACCGACAGCGACTATGAACCGCTGAGGTACACGCTGTTCAAAAAGCGTTAGACTGACACGCGAATATCCGGCATCTCGCGGCCAATCATCGCCTCGCGACCTGCACGAACTTTTTTGAAATATTTCCTAGAAGAATCCGCGTCTTTAAGTGAAGGAGATATTTATGAAAATTCTTGCAGCGATCTTAGTCGTTTTGACACTCAGCGTCGGCGCCGCAAACGCGCAGACTACGGCGTTTAACTATCAAGGTTTCCTTAAAGATGGGGCTGCTCCCGCGTCCGGCAATTACGCTATTAGCATAAGTCTATGGGATGCAGAAACCGGCGGCGTTTTTCTGAATTCAAACACATACCCGAGCGTTCCGGTCGTAAACGGCGTTTTCGCAGTTGAACTGGATTTTGGCGAGGGTGTTTTTTCGGCCGGTGCGACAAGGTTCATCGAGATCGCCGTTAGGCCGAGCGGATCGGGCGGCGGATATACAACCTTGACTCCCCGAAGCCGGATCAAGAGCGTACCGTACTCAATACAGAGTCTGAATTCGGCAAAACTTGGCGGGATCGCCGCAAATCAATACGTCACCACGACCGGCGGCGGAGCTGATTTTATTCAAAACAGCACCTCGCAACAGACCGGCAACTTCAACATCTCTGGCAACGGAACCGCAAATATCCTCAGTGCAGCGGCACAGTTTGACCTTGCCGGCCAACGGATCCTAAGTGCTCCGGCAACAAGTCTGTTTGTTGGCAAAAACGCAGGAATGCAAAACAATCTGGGTGAGTCAAATGCCTTTTTCGGGCTAAATGCTGGATTTTCGAACGTCAACTCAAGTGATAACTCGTTTTACGGATTTGCTGCGGGTTACTCAAACATGGGGGCCAAAAACTCGTTCTACGGATCAAACGCCGGTGGAGGAAACGTATTTGGCAGCGACAATTCCTTTTTTGGGGCGTCCGCGGGCTATAACAACCTCGCAAGTTACAATTCGTTTTTTGGAAAGGACGCAGGTGCTGTTAATTCTGACGGCTCGCAAAACGCATTTTTCGGCTACCGTGCGGGTTTCAAAAATACTGTTAGCAGTTCAAATTCATTTTTCGGATATGCATCAGGTTTTAATAATACAGTCGGTGTCGGCAACACTTTTTTCGGCGATTCGGCCGGTTTTGACACAACATCCGGAAGCAGCAATGTGTTTGTGGGAGTGAATGCTGGTGGGATCAACGCGGCCGGGTCCGGCAATACGGTGATCGGAAACAACGCAAATCTCGGCGCGACAAATCTGACGAACGCGACCGCGATAGGATCTCGGGCTACCGCCGCCGCCAACAATTCGCTGGTGCTCGGCAGCATAAATGGTGTTAACGGTGCCGTCGCCGATACCAATGTCGGCATCGGCACGACGTCACCGAGCTCTACGCTGACTGTTCGCTCAAAGCGAAATACGTCACTTGATAACACCGCGGGTTTTGTTAATACGGCCATCGGACCAAATTCGAGTCACATTCATTTTGGGGTGACCGGCGACTGGTATATCCGCTCAGCGGCAAACGGAGGCAAGGTGATAATTCAGGACACGGGCGGTAATGTCGGCATCGGCACGGCGTCGCCCGGTTTCAAGTTAGACGTCGTCGGCAGAATGAGACTCAATCAGGAAGTCGGCAACTTGCCCGGAATGTGGCTCGCAACCAGTGTCGATGGCGACCGCGGTTTCGTCGGCATTAAGGACGCGAGCAACTTCGGATTTTTCGGAAATGGCGGCGGCGGATGGAGCCTCACCACAAATGTTACAACGGGCACGACGTCGATCGGTTCGCTCGGTTTAGGAGGAGCGACGCCGCTTTGCCGCAATGCGTCGAACGAGATCTCGTTATGTTCGTCGTCGCTCAAGTACAAGCGGAATGTTTCAGAGTTTTCGCAAGGAATGTCATTAATTAACCAGCTTCGGCCAATTAGTTTTGACTGGAAAGACGGCGGGATGCGCGACCTCGGCCTCGGTGCCGAGGACGTCGCGGCGATCGAACCTTTGCTCGTCACATACAACAAAGACGGCCAGATCGAGGGCGTCAAGTACGACCGCATCGGCGTTGTGCTCGTCAACGCCGTCAAGGAACAGCAGGCTCAGATCGAATCGCAGCAAAAACTGATCGAAACCCAACAGCGTCAGATCGACGCCATGAAGAGGATCATCTGCCTGACAAATAAGGATGCCGATCTCTGCAAGGAGTAAAATATAGAAAAGAGCATCGGAATTTTATTGATCGTTCTTTCAACCGTTTTTGCCGGTTCGGCACAGACGACCGAGTTTAACTATCAGGGCAGCCTCAAATACGGTGCCAACGCGGCGAACCGGAATTATGAATTTGAGTTTGCGTTGTTTGACGCGGTTTCGGATGGAACACAACTCGGGGCGACGCAGACGCGAAACAACGTCAGGTATATGTTGTTCAAGCAGCGATAGCTATTAATCCCCAAATTCTGCCGGCGGCGAAAACCTCCGGACGTGGCGGGCCGCGATCGGCCCGTTTCTTATCTTTGACGCCTCCGGGCACGCTGATCACATTGCGACCATCACAAATTTTCTGAAATATTCTCGCAAAAATTCCGCGTCTTTAAGTGAAGGAGATATTTATGAAAATTCTTGCAGCGATCGTGATCTTTCTGACAATCGGCACCGATGCCGCAATTGGGCAGTCGTCCGAATTTAACTATCAAGGAAATCTGCAGAACTCCGGAGTTCCTGCCAACGGTAATTATGACATGCAATTCACTGTGTACGACGCTTCGACCGGAGGCAATCCACAGGGCTCAACAATGACCAAATTGAATGTCGCTGTGACAAACGGCGTGTTTGGCGTCGTGCTGGATATTGGCGTTGGTGCATTCAGGTTTAACCTTGGTCGGTACCTTGAAATTGCGGTTCGACCCGCAGGCGGAGGATCTTATACCGTTCTAACTCCGAGACATCAATTTACCGCGACCCCGTACGCACTTTCTGCAGTTAATGCAAGGGATCTTGGCGGGGTCAGCGCGGCGTCGTATGTGCTAACGACCGATCCGCGAATGTCGGACGCGCGCGACCCTCTGCCTAATTTCGACATCTCTGGCAACGGCACGGTCAGCGGAATTCTTTCGGCAAATCAATTTAACATTGGCAGCAACCGGTTTATCGCAACTGATCAATTCAACAATCTGGCGATAGGCGTCGAGGCCGGTGGTGCAGTAAATGACGGGTCGATTTTCAACAACTCCTTCGTTGGTTTTCGCGCTGGCAAGAACAGCAATGGACTTGCGAATTCTTTCTTTGGCGCTTTTGCTGGTGAAAAAACGATCTCTGGTAGCAGGAACTCGTTCTTCGGTGCAGGCTCAGGAATTTCTAACGTCGGAGGAAACGACAACTCGCTATTCGGATTTGATGCCGGACGAAATCGAAACGGGCAGACCGCGACCGGAAGCCGCAATACGATCATTGGATCCGAAGCCGGGCTCAATATGACCGGTAGCGCCAATACATTTCTCGGCGGTCGTGCCGGCTTTCTCTTTTTTCCGGCTAACGGAGAACGAGCCGGAAGTTTTACCACAGCCATCGGGGCCGACAGTGGAATCAATGCCGATGATCTGGAATATGCGACGGCAATCGGAGCTGGAGCGCAGGTATCGGCCAGCAATACGATCCAGCTTGGCAGGCAGAACGGCTTGGACGCAGTTCTTGTTCCCGGTAGATTGCAGGTAAATGGCGGCGGCTTCACTGTTCTCGAAAACGGGAACGTGGGCATCGGCACAAACCCCACGTTTAGGCTGGATGTCGCCGATCGGGTACGAATCAAGCAGGTGAGTGGCAGTACAAGTGGGAATAATTCGGCCGGTATTTTCCTTTTCCAAAATAGCCCCGCGACTGAGCGAGCTTTTGTCGGCATGGAAAACGATAGTAGCGTCGGGTTTTTCGGTGTCAATGGCGGCGGCTGGAGCCTCGTGATGGATACCGGGACCGGACGTGTCAAGGTGGTCCAGCTCGGCTCCGCCGGTTCGACCGCATTGTGCCGCAACGCCTCGAACGAGATCTCGACCTGTTCATCGTCGGCGCGCTACAAAGACAATATCAACACATTCACATCCGGCCTTGAGCTGATCCGCAAACTGCGTCCTGTTTCATTCAACTGGAAGGACGGCGGGATAGCGGATATGGGTTTGGTCGCCGAAGAGGTGAATGCCGTTGAACCTCTTCTTACGTCCACCAACGACCAAGGCGAGGTCGAGGGCGTCAAATACGACCGGATCGGCGTTGTTCTTATTAATGCTGTCAAAGAGCAGCAATCTCAGATCGAAGCACAGCAGAGAGAGATCAACGAACTAAAGCAGATCGTGTGCGAATTGAGACCGACGGCCAAGGTGTGTTTACAAAAGTAAACTGTCTTAAATCGCAATGATTTAACACTTTTACGCCGATACGGCACCATTTGAGAAAAGTTTGAGAAGATATTTGAGAAAATTTGAGGACTTTGGTGTTGGTACTTGCTACGATTTGCCATCAATTTCAGATGACAGACATTGGAGGGAGATCAAAGCAATGAAAAAAACGAGTAAGTATTTGGCAATGGCATTTTGTTTCTTTTTGCTGTGCGGAAATATGTTCGCTCAAACAACAGAATTTTCATATCAAGGTAGCCTAAAGGACGGTGCAAACCCGGCAACTGGCAACTACGATTTTGAGTTTGCTTTGTTTGACTCGGTTGCTGCGGGTGGGCAGATCGGTTCGACACTGACGCGAAGCACGGTCGCGGTCGCGGGCGGCGTATTTACGGTCAGCCTTGATTTCGGGGGCACACAATTTCCGGGAGCCAACCGCTTTCTTGAGATCAGGGTCAGAACTGCAGGCGGCGGGGCATTTACGCCATTGACCCCGCGGTCACCGATAAACAGCTCTCCGTATTCGGTAAAAACACTGACTGCGGATAATGCGACCAACGCGACGACTGCCACAACAGCAACTAACGCATCCCAACTCGGCGGAGTCGCGGCAAACCAATATGTCGTAACGACCGACCCACGAATGACCGACGCCCGGGCGCCGATTGCGGGAAGCGCAGATTACATTCAAAACTCGGTTTTCCAGCAACCTACGAGCAATTTCAGCATTAGCGGAACAGGAAAGGCAAACACCTTTACGGCACTCACACAATTCAACATAGGATTGTCCCGTATTCTGAGTAACGGAGGAACGAACAATATTTTTGCCGGCGTCGGAGCCGGTGCAACAAACGCGACGGGGAGCAACAACTCGTTTTTCGGCCAAAATGCTGGTGCTGCAAATACGACTGGCAACAATAACTCATTCTTCGGCAGTGCTGGCGTCGCCACGACGACAGGCACCAGCAACGCATTTTTTGGACAATCGGCGGGCGGAAACAACATAACCGGATTTGCAAACACAATGATCGGGACCAATGCCGAGGTCACGGCTCCCGACCTCCAATTTGCGACGGCGATCGGAGCAAATGCCAGCGTCGCGACCAGCAATACCATCTCTCTCGGACGGAGTGCGGGCCAGGATTCCGTCAATATTCCCGGCATATTAAATGTCGCAGCCCAGTACAATATCGGCGGCATTCGCATGATCAGCTCGGCGGGAGACAACAACCTCTTTGTCGGTCGGGGAACGGGAGCCGCGAACGTAGTAGGCCAATCTAATTCCTATTTCGGCGACGAGGCGGGCCTTAGCAACAACGGGTTTCACAATTCCTTTTTTGGCGCGTCGGCGGGCCGAATGACAACGAGTGGTTTGGGTAATTCGTTCTTTGGTTCCGGGTCAGGCCAGTTGAATATCGGCGGCGAGAGAAATTCGTTTTTCGGCTATCTCACCGGAGCGTCAAATACCTCTGGCAATGTGAATTCGTTTTTTGGCGCAAATGCAGGCGACTCAAATACGATCGGCAGCCTAAACGCGTTTTTTGGATCGCTTTCGGGCGGTGCTAATACGACTGCGGGCAATAACGCCTTTTTCGGTGCACAGTCGGGAATGAAGAACACGACCGGCGGCAGCAACACTTTTGTCGGCGCCAATGCGGGCGTTGACAATCTCATCGGTTCCGATAATGCATTTTTCGGTTCGAGTGCCGGAAGTAATAATCTCGCCAGCCAAAATTCATTCTTCGGAGCCCTTTCGGGTCTGGCAAATACGACCGGTCTTCAGAATTCGTTTTTTGGTTACCGGTCGGGCAGCGCAAATACGACGGGCGTCGCAAACTCAGCCTTCGGTTTCTGGGCTGGCAATACGTCCACTACCGGCAGCAATAATGCCTTTTTTGGCAGTTTTGCAGGTTCTAACAATACAACAGGCGGCCAAAATTCTTCTTTTGGTGCCTTTTCCGGAGTCGCGAATACAGGCGGAAACTTTAATTCCTCGTTCGGATACGGCGCCGGCGTCAACAATCAAACCGGTAGTAGCAATTCGTTTTTCGGACGGAATGCGGGACAAAGTGCCAATTCCGGCGACAGCTCATTTTTCGGTGCCGAATCCGGCGCGAATACAACCGTCGGCGGCAACTCCTTCTTCGGCCGAGCGTCAGGGTTTGCAAATACGACTGGCGTCGGCAATTCATTTTTCGGATTTCGTGCCGGTGAGGCGAACACAAGTTCAGGCCTTAATTCGATGTTTGGCCATCTGGCAGGACAATCGACCACAGGCGGCGCAAATTCATTTTTCGGGGCGAATACCGGGGTCCTCAATACAACCGGGATCGTGAACTCATTTTTCGGAGGCCAGGCTGGTGAATCAAACATCAACGGCGGTGGCAACGCTTTTTATGGCTATTCCGCTGGGAGCGGAAATACGTCCGGCTCGTCCAACGTGTTTGTCGGAACTGCAGCCGGAAATACAAACGTCACAGGCAATAACAACACGATCGTTGGCAATAGTGCCGACGTTACGAGCGGAAATCTGACATATGCTACCGCTATCGGGGCAGATGCGGTCGCTAGTCAAAGCAACTCGATCTTTCTAGGGCGATCGAATGGCTCAGATTCTGTGCGAATTGCCGGCTCGACCGTTATCGATGGTACTCTCGTTATCGGTGCTCCCGGTGGAGCCGGGTCTACGTCGGTCTGCCTAAATGCCGCGAATCGTATTACTTTCCCGTGCTCTTCTTCGCTGCGGTACAAAACTAACATCAATCGATTCGGGTTTGGCCTCGATCTTGTCACACGCCTGAGCCCGATCACTTTCGACTGGAAAGACGGCGGTATGCACGATCTCGGCCTCGGTGCCGAGGATGTCGAGGCGATCGAGCCTTTACTCGTCACATATAACGCAAAAGGCGAGGTCGAGGGCGTCAAATACGACCGCATCGGCGTCGTGCTCGTCAACGCGGTCAAGGAACAGCAAAAAATGATCGAAAAACAGCAGTTGCAGATCGACTTGCAGGTTAAGCAGATCGCGGAGATGAAGGCTCTGATCTGTGCGGGAAATCGCCTGGTTAACTTTTGCAAAAAACCGTG
>Ga0073905_10000449_pt1 | contig 19283 bp, 16 predicted proteins | sample KloWWTupernatant_FD_65482 | JGI IMG/M metagenome (GOLD analysis project Ga0073905, IMG submission 65482) | Active sludge microbial communities from Klosterneuburg, Austria, studying microevolution and ecology of nitrifiers - Klosterneuburg... | ecosystem: Engineered > WWTP > Aerobic digester >... | reverse complement strand
ATATACGATTGTGCTGGTTCTGCCGGAGCCGGTATTTATAGTTTGCAATTTCTGGGCATGATGAATATGCAACAGGAAAGTGATGATGAATACACAAAGACTGTTGAATTTAACGGAGCAAATGCTTTTGAACATTGTGATAAAACTACCAACGATTGCACTTTCACTTATTTTGCTGGCGGCCGTTATCTTGTAACACTTGAAGGACGTAATGTAGGTGCTGACGCATTGAAGCAGGCGGCGAGGGCTTTGAATATAAAGTAAATTAAGTCTAACCATACACAAAAAAAGCTTCAATGATTGAAGCGTTTTTTGTAATAACAAGTCAGCAGTTATTTCGACATTTCTTATTGCTTAGTCAATACAAACTCAGTAGGCAATGTATACCCTTCACACCCAACTCCTACAACTGCAGGTGGTTGCACAAGCTTCCAGGTCATTTGTGTACCGGATGTATTAATTGTAGCAGTAATATTTTTATTCTGCCGACATAGTACAATATCCTCAATACCACCCGATAACATAGGTATTGGATTTTCGCATCCCCATGTTGGCCAAAGAATTATGCTAGATACATCATCATCAGGTAAATCAGTCATATCGAAAGGGAGAGTTACAAACCTGTTGGCATAATCACTCATTATTACATTATTACCATGCTTATATTCTATCCATCCCCATAAACAATCTAAAGTAGCATCATATGTCTCTGGATCTGAATTAAAAGAACGGTGAAAACGTAAATATATTTTTATTGTATCTAATCCATTAACATTTCTCCACTCACCTTCCAACGGTTGTAAATAGCTACAGGTATCGAAGAGTGGTGGACGGGTTATCTGTCCTTGGGATTCCGTTACAAAAAAACTAAGAATAATTAATATTAAAATTGTCTTCATAATATCAGGTGTTTTAATTTTTAGTTACAAGGTGTTTCTTCAACTCCGTTGCTGTTGAAATTATCTTTTTCTAGTTTTATCCATTTTTTACAATCATTATTTTGAGCTCTGTAAAGCGTAAGTCCATTGCCAGCCTTTTCAATATTCATCATACTCAAAAAACCCTTTTCATTAATATTTGTATTAGCAGTTCGAAAAAAATCTTGATATATCTTTGTAAATCTCTTACTTAATTTTGCTTCCTTTTCCATCTTCATTATCTTTTCAGCAAACTTTCTAAACTTGGCAGTATTTGTAATTTTTAAAAGATAAGGCGGGCCATAATCATGAGCAAGACCAATGAAATAATTATTTGAATCTTTTGCAATACCCTTTAAAAATGCCTCTGCCATCAGCAATACATCATCCGGAGAAAACATTGGAGCCTGATTCAATGGGTTTGTATGTGAATGTAGAAAACCATCCATAGGCAAAGTAGCTCCATTAAAATAAATACTGGGGCTACCTGGTGTTCCTTGTACCGATATATAGCTATTAGCAGTTCTATCAGCTATATAAAATCCTTTTTCGTAATTCCGGTTCAATACAGAAGTATCTGTTAGGGATTTAAACTTAGCCGCAAAATTTGAATCATTACCCAGAGTTGTCATATAACTATCACATGGTGGCGGTGGGTCATCCTCGATTGGTTCTATCGGTTCCCAACCAGGTTCACAGGGTTCATTTCCTTCTATCCTGTTTCCCGAAGTTGGGCCGCCACAGTTTGGTGGTATTCCGCCTCCGCCACTACCGCCACCGCCTGTGCCGCCGGTTCCTCCACCTGTACCTCCTCCATTCAAGGGTTCATCTTCCCATATAACTCCTGTAAAACATTGTCGACTTATTTCATCTCTACACCAGTTAAAGCATGAAGCCGAAGTTTGCCCTGATTGACAACCTCCTTCTATCCACCCACAAGCATATTCTGGACCATAAGCAACAAAACATATTTCATAATATACAGGGGTGGCTACATTCGTAACTAATGGGGGAACAGAATCAATCAATCTTATGGCTGATGGCCTGTTAGCATGCCCATTAAATATTGTTGAATCAGTTATTTTAAAATAATCATGACCGAAAACATGTTTATCCATTTTCATCATAAAAAATGCAAAAACATCAGTGTCTATACCAGTGGCTGTAGTATCTGTATATTGCCAGTCGCATAAATACCTGAATATTGTGTCGGTATTTATAGTTCTTATTTCCATTAAGGCATTTACATAGTTTTGACTATCCCGCACAAAAGGAATATAAGTAGTGTTTAGATTATTGCTATCACTTTCTATGCCTATAGAAGAGGAATTATTTAAGTAACTGATTGCCTTATCCCATCTTGGATAGCCAATCTGTTTTACTGTTTTTTCCAAAAACTTCAAGGAGTCATTCTGTATTTTCAAATAACCCTGCAATGCTTTCACCAAAGGTGTGGCTCCTGTTGAGCTAGTGAAAAAACGCTGCTCCATTGTAATTGTTGTACCTGTTATCGAAGTCAAGTCTTGTATTTGATCTGTTTTGCGGCAACTATGAAGTAGTATAACCAATACACAGACCATCTGTATCAGCTAAAACGTTGCAAAAGGAGTAAATTTTCTCATAAGCATATTGTCAATAATTATTGCAAGGATATATTATATTCTTATACAAGACAATACCACAAAAGTGGTATATGGCTTTCTTTCTAATCCTTAATTACTTCAACACTCCCAACTCCGTACCCACTTTTGTAAACCCTGCAATGGCTTTGTCAAGATGTTCTTGTTCATGTGCAGCACTTAATTGCACTCTTATTCTTGCCTGACCTTTTGCAACAACGGGAAAGAAAAAGCCAATTACATAAATACCTTCTTCTAATAATTTAGCAGCCATATTTTGCGCCAGCACTGCATCATACAGCATGATGGGAACAATGGGATGATCGCCGGGCTTAATATCGAAACCGGCTTCGGTCATTTTAGTACGAAAATATTTTGTGTTGAATTCTAATTTATCCCGCAAGTCTGTTGATTCGCTAAGCATATCCAATACGGCAATAGATGCACCAACAATAGATGGAGCAACGGTATTACTGAAAAGATATGGCCTGGATTTCTGGCGAAGCATATCAATAATTTCTTTTCTGCCGGAAGTAAATCCTCCACTGGCACCGCCCAATGCTTTACCCAATGTACCTGTGATAATATCTATCCTTCCCATTACACCTCGGTATTCATGAGTACCTCTTCCTGTTTTTCCCAAAAATCCGGAAGAGTGACATTCATCTATCATTACAATTGCATCATATTTATTAGCCAGGTCGCAAATTTTATCTAATTGTGCTATCGTTCCATCCATACTAAAAGAACCATCGGTAACAATAATACGGCTTCGCAGATTAGCAGACTCTTTCAGCTTCGCTTCCAGGTCTTCCATATTATTATGCTCATAACGAAACCGTTGTGCTTTGCATAAACGTACACCGTCAATTATACTTGCATGATTTAATGCATCAGAGATGATAGCATCCTCTTCATTAAATAATGGCTCGAACAGACCGCCGTTTGCATCAAAAGCTGCTGCATATAATATGGTGTCTTCTACTCCTAAAAATTTTGAAATCTTTTCTTCCAGCTCTTTATGAATATCCTGTGTGCCGCAAATAAAACGAACACTGCTCATGCCATATCCACGGTTGTCAATTGCTTTATGTGCCGCTTCAATTACTTTTGGATGAGATGAAAGTCCAAGATAATTATTGGCACAAAAGTTCAATACAGTTTTGCCACCAACTGTTATTTCAGCTCCTTGACTGCTGGCAATGATTCTTTCATTTTTATATAACCCTGCGGTTCTTATTTCTTCAACTTCGTTTGCTATTCTTTTTACAAGATTCTCGTTCATATTGTTTTGTTTATCCGCAAATATACATTGTAGCAAGAAGCTACTTAAAACAGGGATTTCGTCAAATCAGAAGACAATCCAGTTCGATATTATCCTAATTAATCAGTTTTACATTGCCTTTCATCAGAATTCAGCATTGGTTATATGGCAAGTCTTTTATATTTACTGTAACAAATCAGTATCTACCTTCGTCAAACTCGAAAACCAACATCAATGCCTCAGAAAAAATGGATAGTAACCAGCTTACTGGCAATAGCTGCAATAGTATGCCTGACCATACTAACCAGCTCATCGCCAACAGATTGTCTTCCCGTTAAAGAAAATAATACAGCCTGTGCTAAAACTCAACCAACGGAGTGTAAGGTTAAAGATGCTGATGTAGGAATTATCCATGAGAGCCTTTCACGACAATTTCTTTAAATCGAACTTGTTGATTTTCAATAAGTATCGAAAATAAATTTTTGCTGTAACATTTTTGTCTGCAAATCGTATAACATTTTAGCAGGTCATATTAATATATACATTCCGGCTGTTTACCTGTTATGTGAAGCTTGGTTAATCATTTAACCATTCTAAAGAAGTAATCGGCCAAAACTGAACCAAGCGAAGTAGAATGACTGAACATGAGTATAATGAATGCGTAACTACGTATGCAGATAATGTGTACCGGTTCATCCTGAAAAATCTTCGCCATGAAGAAGATGCAAGGGATGTGGTGCAGACTGCATTTGAAAAAATGTGGCGCAACCGGGAGAATGTTGATGCTCAAAAATGTAAGTCTTATCTTTTTACGGTTGCATATCACCAAATGATCGATCATATAAGAAAGGTAAAAAGGATACAACTGAGAGAAGATTTTAGCGAAGAGACAAGAATAGAAAATAAACCTGTGAGTAATTTGAAGAAGATTTTGGATGAAGCATTGAGCCGGTTGAGCGAAACTCAAAAATCGTTGGTGCTGCTGAAAGATTATGAAGGTTATAGTTACGAAGAAATAGGTGAGATCATGAATCTGAATGCAAGCCAGGTGAAAGTATATTTGCACAGAGCCAGAGTTCAGTTAAAAAGTTATTTAGTGAAAATTGAAAATGTAATATAGAAAATGAGGACGGAGATCGGAAGTATGAAATACAACTTCTGACCTCAGATTTCAGACATCAGTTAATATGAATATAAACCGCCATAATTACGAAGAGTTCTTTATCCTTTACATGGATAAAGAATTGAGCAGCGAAGATCGCCGCATGGTGGAGGATTTTGTTCAACACCATCCAGATCTAAAAGAAGAACTGGAATTACTGATGCAATATAAATTGGTTCCTGATGAACTTGTTGTGTTTGAAAATAAAGAAACCCTAATAAAAGGTGATGCAATAATTAATGTAGCCAATTACGAAGAGTATTTTCTTTCATATATAGATGATGAATTAACAACGGCACAAAAAGCAGCTGTTGAAAAATTTGTTGCGGATAATCCTGTTGCGGCTAAAGAACTTACGCTGTTACAAAAAAGCAAGTTGCAGCCAGAGGACATTGTCTTTGCAAATAAAGAATCATTATACAGAAGTGAAGAAAAAATCCGCCGCTTACCAGTTAAATGGTGGAGGGCTGCTGCCGCTGTATTAATTCTGGCACTTGGCCTCACTACATTCCTTGTTTTGAAGAAAAAATCATCCACCGAAATTGGTCCAATCGTTAAAACTCCGGGTTCAGAACAAAATAATCCGGTTGTAAATACAGTTGAGCAGCCACCAAAAGAAACACTTGTTGCTGATGTAAATGAAAAACAAAATCCTGGTGTTGCGAATCCTGAAGAAAGCAACAATATTCAACAAGCTGTAGCTCCGGAAAAAAAATCAGCTATAAAGAATATGGATGTTGCAAACGCTATTCTTACTCCTAAAAATCTACCAGCGAAACAGCATTTAATTCCATCTAAAAAAGATGAGCAAGCACTCATTACTGCTATTGTTCCTCCTGTTACTAATAATAATTTGCCTCAGCCAATATCTAATCCGAATTTTTCAAAGAATGATGCAGCCAATAATGCGATAGCCAACGTCAATATTCCTAAAGAAATAAAAAAAGTGGAGGCATTAACAAATCCTGTTGTAACAACTAAATCTACTCAACCGTCAAACTATTCAAATGCCTCTTTTATTGAAGAGGAAAGTCAGCAAAATGAAAAGAAAAATAAACTCCGCGGTTTCTTCCGGAAGATAACTCGGACTTTAGAAAAAAGAACTAACATTGATGCTACTGATGATGATGGAAAATTATTGATAGCAGGGCTGGCCATCAAATTGAAATAATAATTAACTTAAAACAAAAAAGATGAAAAGGATATTTACCCTATGCGTAGCACTATGCACTTTGATACCAGTTTTTTCTCAAACCGACACTACTGGCACACAAAATACACCTCCTGCTGATGACACCATTCGTATTGGTGGCATGATTATCATCCGTAAAAAAGGTGGTAAAGATGATGGTGAGAATAATAAAGAACTGAAGATTTCAAAACGTAGCAGTACCAAACAGTCGAATCTAAAAACAAACTGGTGGATTTTTGATATTGGATTTTCCAATTTTAATGACAATACGAATTATGCCAGTGCTGCGGCACAAGCCTATGCTCCGGGTAGTAATGAAACCTGGCTTGATCTGAAAGATGGCAAATCAAGAAATGTGAACGTATGGATTTTTATGCAAAAACTAAATGTGGCAAAGCATGTTGTAAATCTCAAATACGGCTTGGGTCTTGAATTAAACAATTATCATTTTAAAAGACCAATCCGTTTCGACGACAATCCTCCGGCAATACCAAATGCGCCAATATTAATGCTTGATGGAACAGTTGGAAGAACTTATAGTAAGAATAAACTGGCTGCTGATTACCTGACGGTGCCAATGATGCTTAACTTCAATTTTACACCAAAGCGTAAAAATGGTTTTGGCCTGAGTGCCGGTGTAAGTGTGGGTTATTTATATAGTGCCCGCAACAAAACCATTACATCTGACGAAAAGAAACAAAAAGCAAAAGATGATTTCGATCTGGAGAAATGGAAACTTTCTTATATAGCAGAATTATCGCTAGGTCCGGTTCGCTTCTACGGCTCTTATGCATTTAAGAATATGTTTGAAAGAGGATTGGATGTTACGCCGTATAACTTCGGTTTCAGGCTTAGCCGTTTTTAAACTAAAAATAAATTACTTGCAAACCGGATTCATATATGAATTCGGTTTTTTATTGATTGAAAACAAGCTGAAGGAGTTTTCCGCCGTATCTTTTCTAAACGTCAAGTTAAAACATGTTGTATGTTTGAAAAGCTTTATCCACAACATAAAATAAATGATTGTGGCACTGCGTTTGAGCTATTGGATCGTCACAGATTTATAGCCATGAAAAGAATGCAATCACCCACCTGAGTTTGCAAACTCTACTGGCCTTACTGAAAACTTTTTATCGTAAATGAAAAACATTTTCATTCTCTTTTCTTTATTCTTGGGGAGCAGTCTTCTAGCAACAAATGCTGATTATGCCATCCGCTCAAAAGTAAACAAGCGGTTTAGCTGGAACAATGCAGGCCCGGTGGGAAAGGTCTCCATTGTTGTTGACAAATCCGATTATGAATTAAATATTTATGATGATATAGGCTGGTATGCCACTTACCCTGTTGTATTTGGCAACAACAGCCTTGCGGATAAAAAAATGCAGGGTGATAAAAATACTCCTGAGGGAACATTCTACATCACTGCGAAAAGAGTACATGATAAATGGTGTCGCTTTCTCACTTTAGATTATCCCAATGAGGAAAGCCGTGCAAAATTTAATCAACGCAAACAAAGAGGCGAAATACCATCCAATGCAAGTATTGGTGGCAGCATTGGTATTCACGGTACATGGCCGCATGATGATTATATGGTAGACCGTTATAAAAACTGGACGGAAGGCTGTGTTTCTATGAAAAATGAAGAAGTAATAGAGATCTATGCTTTTACAGGGGCTGGTACTAAAGTTACCATTAAAAAATAGTTTACTTATTTATTATTGGCAAGAAAACCTTCTACTTCATTCCTCCATTTAATTGGGTCATTCTGCAAGAACGATTCATGATCAGCATTCTCATATATAACCAACTTTTTATTTTTTGATGCAATTGCATTAAATACTTTATCTGTCTCATACTTTAAAACAGTATTGTCTCTTGCTCCACATTGCATCAATACTGGGCAATTAGTTTTTGCAGCGTATTTATCTGTTTTAAATTTGAATGAATTGTAACCTCTTTCTATTCCCGTCCAGCAAGTAACCAAGAATGCAAATGGTTTTTCAGGAAAACCACTGAAACCATTTGATCTTACTCTTGCCCTTAGATGAGATTGCATGGAAGCAAAGGGCATTTCCAAAATTACTCCAGCAGGTTTAATATCATAATCAGCAATTGCTTTTGCAATAGCCACTGCGCCCATGGAAGTGCCCCAAAGAAAAATATGTTGGTCACCATTTTTTACTGCATAATCATATGCCAGCTTTACTTCTTCTGATTCGCTGAACCCGATAGTTGTTTTATTGCCTTCACTGTTACCATGTGATCGGAAATCAACCATCATAACATTGTAGCCTTGATAACGGAATTCATACGCTTCTGAAAGCTTAGCTGCTTTATTTTGTGAAAGTCCATGAAATAGAATAACTGTACCTGTCGCTACAGAATCCGCTTTTCCATACCATGCTTCTATTTTAGTTCCATTTTTTGTAGTGAGATTGATAGTTTCGAAAGGGAAGCTTGGCTTTTCGTAAATGGCCGATTTAGGAAACTTTGGGCCGGTAAACAATCGCCATGTTTTTTGAAACACATTTTCTTTTGAGAAATCGGTAGCAACAGATCGATCATTATAAAAATGAGAATATTTGTGAGCATACAAAGCTGCACTGATATTGATAAGAATAAACTGCACCAACAATACCCAGCCTAACCATCGAAGTGAGGAACGTAGTTTTTGTTTGAAATTTTGTTTATTCATAAGATATTATACCGGGCAAACAATCATATATCAGCCAAAAGTAATTTGTAAAACGGATTAATCATACTTTTTTTCAAATTGTTTATCGAAAGCAGGATGATGGTATAATTTTTGGGAGTTAATCTACGTAACAGTAACACAAAAATATTTAGAAGAACCGTTTAAAGCAGCCCATCCGTGCTGCTTTATTTTTACAGGCTCATTTTTTTACGAATAGGTAATGGTATTGCATTCTTATTGACGATAATTGCCACAGTTCTTATTTTAAAATAATCTTCCCTCATAAACATATAGCCGCCAAGTTTATTTGTATTATTCCCCCAGGAGTTTTTTACATAGTACCATTTTGTACCATACTTATCGTTCGCAGATCCAACAATATGCATCATATGATCTAACAAGGTGCTCTCATTCTTAAACGCCTCTTGCCTGTATTGTTGATAATCAGTAATTGGATCCGGCATCCAGGCCAATCCTTCATTAAAATTAAAATTGACATCGTCTGCATCGCCGTCCCATTCTACCGTGTATCCGTTTTTCAAAGCATTATCTGTAATGGCTGAAAAATCATCCATGGTTACATTATAATAAGCATCGCCAGTCCAGTTATATTTATCTTCTAAAATAAATTTTGTGTAAAATGGATGATGAGTGTAAGAAGTAATTTCTACATAATCATCGGGGTTAATCTCTAAAATCTCTTCGAGGTATATTTTTGGAGTGATTGTTTTCCCGTTGTACTTGAACAGTGTGGGTACAATCCCTAAATAATAGTCAAGCACACTATCCACAAACTTATTTTGTTTTTCATTTAATTTTGTAACACCATCATAGACCATCTTCTTTACAAAATGACTGATTACAGTATCGAGATTTCCATGGTCATGCGGTAAGCCAGGCTTTGTTTTACCAGTGTAAACGTTTTCTGGGACCATCCCGTAATTCTTCATTACCCACACCACATCATGAAACTGGCCGCCGGGAGTAAAGAAGTTTGTACCTTTTAATTGAAGATGCCTTGCTATCTTTCTCTTCATTGAATATCGAGCCACAAACATTTCGCTTAAGTCTACGTTCCCTTTTCCTTTTTTAATTAACTCACTTTCAAAGAATGAATTGCTGGCAAAACTCCAACAGGTAGCAGACATATACTGGTCTTTAACAGGAGTACAGCCTACAAGCTGAGGTATATCAAGTCCTATTTCTTCGATAATCGTTTTTTGCGCATTGCAAAAAATACTGAGAAAAGTAAAAACAATAGCTGCTAAATATTTCATCCTGAAAATTAATCCTGACTATTCATTAAAAATATACCCATCTAACGGTATTATTTAAACTACAGTTTCCCATTTTTTATCTCTTCCACCACTCCGGGATCAAGCAATGTGGATATATCGCCAAGATTCTCTGTTTCGCCTTCAGCAATCTTTCGCAATATTCTCCGCATAATTTTTCCGCTTCTTGTTTTCGGCAAACCAGTCACAAACTGAATTTTTTCAGGTTTGGCGATGGCCCCGATAATTCTTGTTACTGTTTGTAAAATATCATTCCTCGTCATCTCATCATTCACATGCCGCCCATTATATATTACATAAGCATAAATACCTTGTCCTTTTATATCATGCGGATAACCAACAACTGCACTCTCCACTACACCTGCATGCATATTTATTGCATTCTCGACTTCCGCTGTTCCAATACGATGGCCACTTACGTTTAATACATCATCTACTCTTCCGGTAATTCTGTAATTTCCATTCTCATCTTTTAATGCACCATCACCAGTAAAATATAAATTTTCATAGGCTGCAAAATAATTTGTTCTACATCTTTCATGATCACCCCAGGTAGTTCTTAAAATACCCGGCCACGGAGCTTTGATGCAAAGATTTCCTTTCAACATTCCATGCTCATCTTTTTCTGTTACTTCATTTCCATTCTCATCAATCAACAACGGTTGCACTCCCGGCATCGGTAATGTTGCCCAACTTGCTTTTGCAGGAGTAATACCAGCAAGATTAGAAATTAAACAGCCACCAGTTTCTGTTTGCCACCATGTATCTACTATGGGACATTTCTTTTTCCCAATATGTTCATCATACCAGTTCCATGCTTCTTCATTGATGGGTTCACCAACAGTTCCTAAAATTCTTAATGATGACAAGTCCTTTCCTTTTAGTGGTTCTAACCCAAAACCCATCAAACTTCTGATTGCAGTCGGTGCAGTGTACAGCGTATTTACTTTATGCTTATCAACAATATCCCAGAAGCGACCTGCATCCGGCCAGGTAGGAATTCCTTCAAACATCAATGAAGTAGCTCCAGCAGCTAACGGACCATACACTATGTAACTATGCCCTGTTATCCAACCAATATCAGCTGTACAGAAAAAAACATCTCCGGGTTTGTATTGAAATACATTCACAAAAGTGTAGGTAGTCCAAATCATATAACCGGCACAACTATGCACCACACCTTTCGGTTTGCCGGTGCTACCGGATGTATATAAAATAAACAAAGGATCTTCTGCATCCATTTCTACTGCAGGAAAATTAATTTTTCCATTTTGTTCAAGCATATCTTCTGCATGAAGCATTTCATCTTCCCACCAAACATCTCTTCCCTTAATCATCGAAACAGGAGTTCTTGTTCTTGTGTAAACGATTACTCTTTTTACCGTTTTGTTTCCAATCAATGCATCATCAATTACAGACTTTAGCGGAATATCTTTGCCGCCACGGTAAGCACCATCGCAGGTAATAATAAATTCTGCATTCGCATCACCCAAACGATCAGCAATGCTTTGAGCAGAAAATCCACCAAAAATTACAGAATGAATAGCACCGATTCTTGCACAACCTAACACTGCGTAAGCTAGTTCAGGAACCATACCCATATAAATACAAACCCTGTCGCCTTTTTTTACGCCGTTATTCACCAGCATTTGTGCTACCTGGCAAACTCGTTTATGCAAACGATTATAAGTAACTATTCTCACTCTTTCATCCGGATGATTGGGTTCCCAGATGATAGCCGGCTTTTCGCCCATTGTTTCCAAATGGCGGTCAATGCAGTTCTCAGTAATGTTGAGCTTTGCGTCTTTAAACCATTCAACTTTTGGTTCCGTAAAATTCCAATTCAATACTTTGCTATACTTTTTCCTCCACAGAAAATTTTCAGCTATAGTTCCCCAGAAACCTTCAGGGTCAACTACACTTTCTTTATAGGCTGAATGATACGCTGCTAATGACTTTATTTGATATGGATATGACATATTGATTCTATTATTCCTTAAAAGTACGAAACAGTACTATTAGGTTTATATACAATTATAGTTATTGGTCATTTTCTTTATAAAATCTTTATATCAATTACCCATTACTTTACAAAATCCATATAATATATATTTTACTTTTGTATTCTGATATTAATCGAAATGGCCACATTACAATTTAAAAAGATAAATTCCTCAAAACAGTTTTTTTTTAGTTTGATATTGATAGTATTTGTGTCAGGCTCCTGTTTTGTCTTTAGCCGCTATATTGATTATAAAATCGTAGCCTTCATACTTCTATTAACCGTATCGCTACTTGCTGTTTTATTTGATATTGTACCTGTATTGCTGAGTTCAATATTAAGTGCTGTAATATGGAACTTTTTTTTCATTGAGCCCAAATTCACCTTTCGTATTGGCAATCTTGAAGATGGTATTCTTTTCAGCATGTATTTTATTGTGGCAATCATAAATGCTGTATTAACCTATAAAATACGACAGGTTGAAAAAAAAGCAAGAGAAAAAGAAGAAAAGGCAAAAACAATAACTCTTTACAATACTTTATTCAATACGCTGTCACATGAATTAAAAACACCCATTGCTGCAATTATTGGTGCTACGGATAATTTAAAAGAGAATAAACAGAACCTTTCTGATGAAAACATAGAGCAATTAGTGACAGAAATTTCACTGGCTTCTCTCCGTTTAAACCAACAGGTAGGAAACCTTTTGAATATGTCGAGGCTCGAATCAGGAAATATGCAACCGAAGAAAGACTGGTGCGATATCAGTGAACTAATTTATTCGGTTATCAATCGATTGCAGGAAAATCTGGAAAAACATCCGGTTCATGTTTCGATAGAGAAAAACATACCCTTATATAAGATAGACTATGTATTGCTGGAGCAGGCATTATACAATCTTGTTTATAATGCTTCTGTTTATACTCCCGATTATTCAGAAATTTTCATCACTGCAAAAAACAACAGCAATAAAATATACGAACTTAATCCCCTAGTTAAAGAGCATAGCGATCTTGTTGCTGAAATAAATTCAATGATACTGGTTGTTGAAGACAAGGGGCCAGGCTTTCCTGAAAATGAAATTGGAAGAGTCTTCGATCGGTTTTACAGGCTACAAAATAGCAGAACCGGCGGTACTGGTCTCGGATTATCAATTGTAAAAGGATTTGTAGAAGCTCATGAAGGAACAGTGATACTAGAAAATGTGCCACATGGTGCCAGATTCACAATTGATATACCTGCAGAGGTTTCATTTATAAATAATTTAAAAAATGAGTAGAGAAGATCTCATATTGATAATTGATGACGAGGTGCAGATAAGACGGCTACTCGAGATTACGCTACAGAGTAATGGCTTTAATATCTGTGAAGCGCATAGCGGAAGAGAAGGTATCAACCTGGCTGCTAGTCATCAACCGGAATTAATTATCCTTGATATTGGTTTGCCAGATATTTCAGGTCATGAAGTATTGAAAAAATTAAGAGAATGGTACACCAATCCGATTATTATTCTCTCCGTACAAAGCAATGAGGAAGATATTGTAAAAGCATTGGACAGTGGTGCTAACGATTATCTGGTAAAACCATTTCGCACCGGGGAACTATTAGCGAGGATTCGTTCTGCACTTCGCAGCAACAATAGCAGTGAAGATGCAAAAGCAGTTTTTTCAATCGCTGAAATAGAGATTGACCTTGTTGCCCGAACGGTTAAAAAGAAAAATGAATTAATAAAACTTACTGTCACCGAATATAAACTTGCAGCTCTTTTTGCACAACATGCAGGAAAAGTTCTTACACATCAATACCTGCTGCGTGAAGTATGGGGCCCAGGATATATTAATCAGTCGCAATACTTACGGGTATTTATAGCTCAACTAAGAAAAAAAATTGAAGACGACCCTAACCGCCCTGTTTATATAGTAACAGAGTCTGGCGTAGGCTATCGTTTTACATCACAAGATTAAGCACAGACCATAAAATCATAATCATGAAATCGAATAACATTCATTCGAACAGGATAACTATTGCCTCTTTGTTAGTAGCACTTGGCATTATTTACGGAGATATCGGCACCAGTCCTCTTTATGTTTTAAAAGCAATAGTTGGAACAAAAGTTATAGACGAAACATTAGTATTAGGTGGTGTATCCTGTATCTTCTGGACATTGGTTTTTCAAACTTCCGTAAAATATATCTGGCTTACATTAAAAGCAGACAATGATGGTGAAGGGGGTATTTTTTCTTTATATGCCTTGGTGAGGCGTTATGGCAAAAAATTAATTATTCCTGCTATTTTAGGTGCAACAACGTTATTGGCGGATGGCATTATCACCCCACCTATTTCTGTTGCTTCTGCCGTAGAAGGATTCGAAACTCTAATTCCTGGGCTTCCTACCGTACCAATTGTGATTGTAATTCTTTCTTTATTATTTTTCTTTCAACGTTTCGGAACACAGAAAGTGGGTATTGCTTTCGGACCAGCGATGATTATTTGGTTTACCATGCTATTCGTTCTCGGCATCAGTCAGATCATGCATTATCCTGAAATTTTCAAAGCACTGAATCCTGTATATGGTTATCGTTTATTGGCGGAATACCCGCATGGCTTTTGGTTGCTTGGCGCAGTCTTTTTATGTACTACCGGTGCTGAAGCACTTTATTCCGACTTAGGCCATTGCGGAAGAAAAAATATTCGCATCACCTGGGCTTTTGTAAAAATTTGCCTTTTGGTAAATTATATGGGGCAAGCAGCATGGATCATGCACCAGGGACAGCCCTTTCTGGATGGTCGTAATCCTTTTTTTGAAATAATGCCCCATTGGTTTTTAGTTCCCGGCATTATAATCGCCACCTGTGCTACCATCATTGCATCGCAGGCATTGATCAGCGGATCGTACACTTTGATCAGTGAGGCCATCAATTTAAATTTTTGGCCAAGGGTGAAAGTAAAGCAACCCTCCAACCTTAAAGGACAGATATACATCCCCAGTGTAAATACAATTTTATGGGTGGGCTGTGTACTAATGATACTTTATTTCCAAAAATCATCACACATGGAAGCAGCCTACGGCTTTTCCATTACTATCACAATGTTGATGACAACTATTTTGCTAAGCTATTTTATGCGATATAAACTCAAATGGAATAAATGGGTTGTAATTGGGTTGCTGATATTTTTTATAACTATTGAATCAGCTTTCTTTATTGCCAATGTAGCCAAAATAAAAGAACGTTGGATGTTCCTTTTCTTTGAACTATTTATTTTTCTTACCATGTATGTATGGCACTATGCAAGACAAATTAACAATCGGCTTGTAAAATTCACTGATATTGGGAAATACGTACCCCGACTGAAAGAATTGAGTGAGGATGATGGTATTCCGAAATTTTCAACTCACCTTATTTATCTTACAAAAGCAAACAGCCGACAACAGGTGGAAGAAAAAATAATGAAGTCAATTTTCTCCAAAAAACCTAAAAGGGCTGATGTATATTGGTTTCTGCACATTAACCGAACCGAAGACCCATTCACTCTTAGCTATGATGTTGCTGAGCTTTCCGATGATAAAGTAATTAAAGTAACAATTAATGTGGGTTTCCGGATACAACCTAAAACAGAGATATATTTTAAAAAAATCGTTCAGCAGTTGGTACAGAAAAAAGAACTGAACCTTCACATGAGGCCCGATGGCTCAACAAAATATAATCCGGAACCTGATTTCAAATTTATAGTGCTTGAAAAATTTATTTCTGTAGAAAATGAATTTACTCTTCGTGACGGCGTTTTACTCAACAGCTATTTCGTATTGAAAAATTTAGGACAAAGCGATGAAAAGGCTTTTGGACTTGATAAAAGTGATGTGGTAGTAGAAGAGGTTCCACTTGTATATCAACCAATGCAACAATTTGAACTTGTAAGAAACAACTCCTGAACATGAAACACTTTAGTTTATTTTTTTTCCTGTTTGTTTATTTGAATACTCATGGACAGGACACAACTATCAACAAGAATGAAAGCCTGTTTAGATTTTCAGGCTATGTTGATTTGTATTATCAGTACGATTTTAATACGCCGGCAAATAACGAACGGCCATCATTTTTGTACAATTTTAAAAAGCATAACAAGGCATCAGTAAATCTTGCTTTGCTAAAAGTAGCATATCAGCAAAAAAAATGGGGAGCTAACTTCGCAGTGATGGCTGGTGATTATACCAAATATAATCTGGCTGCAGAGCCGGCTTTCTTCCGGCATATAAATGAAGCAAATATTGGTTATACTTTTTCAAAAAAATTCTCCGTTAATGCAGGTATACTACCTTCTCATATTGGGATTGAATCGGCTATTGCAAAGGACAATTGGAATCTTAGCCGAAGTATATTAGCAGAAAATACTCCTTATTATGAAACAGGCATCAAATTCAATTACTTACCCAATGAAAAATGGACACTTTCCTTGCTTTTAATCAACGGTTGGCAGAATATTAAAGATTACAATTCATCAAAAGCAGTTGGCACACAAATACAGTTTAAACCTAATGACAAGTTATTAATCAACTCATCAACTTTTTTTGGAAACGAGAGGCCTGATAGTCAAAGACAAATGCGTTTATTCCATAATCTTTATTTGTCATATTCAATTCAACCTAAAATTAAGTTAGCCTTTCTCCTAGATGTTGGAGCAGAACAAAAAATAAATAAAGATGGCTATAATAACTGGATGGGGACAGCGATCTTAGTTCAATATCTTTCGTTGAAGAATCTGAATATAACAGGCCGGTTAGAATTCTATGAGGATAAAAAAAACAGTATCGTTACTGGATATTCTTCCGGCAAATTGAGTCTGACAGGCTATTCTTTCAATTTTGATTATTTTTTATCAAAAAATCTTTTGTTTCGTACCGAGGCTCGTTTGTTTAATTCTACAAACAACATTTTTGAAAACACAAATACTGCATCCTGTACTAACTTTTGTTTGTTAAGCTGCGTCGCTCTAATTTTCTAATACTTCGCTTAGCTCCTTAAAATATCCTGCAACTATTCCTCAAATTTTTTTTTGCTTGTCTTACAAATTCATATCTTACTTGCATGAATCATCCAAGTTCTGCAAAAACAATCCGCAAAGTAATTACCGCATCCTCTTTAGGCACTATGATTGAGTGGTACGACTTTTATATTTTCGGAATGCTGGCAAAAACAATTTCTACTCAATTTTTTCCCGAAGGAAATCCGACGGCTGCCTTATTAAGCACATTGGCCATTTTTGCTGCAGGATTTATTGTTCGTCCATTTGGGGCATTATTTTTTGGACGATTAGGTGATCTCATAGGAAGAAAATATACTTTTCTGCTTACACTCATATTGATGGGCGGTTCTACTTTTTTAATAGGTTGCGTTCCAAATTATGCAACAATTGGAATAGCAGCTCCCATTTTAGTTTTATTATTAAGATTATTACAAGGATTAGCATTGGGCGGCGAATACGGAGGTGCTGCCACCTATGTAGCTGAGCATTCGCCTGCAAACAAAAGGGGCTATTACACCAGTTGGATTCAAACAACAGCAACATTGGGTTTGTTTGTAGCATTAGGAATTATCCTTTTGGTAAAATCAAATATGAATGATGCAGCTTTTAACGCAGAATGGGGCGGATGGCGGTATCCTTTCTGGATTTCTATTGTATTAGTTGGTGTTTCTATTTATATAAGAATGAAGATGTCGGAATCACCGATGTTCTCCAAACTAAAAGCAGAAGGTAAGACATCTGTAAACCCATTAAAAGAAAGTTTTCGGAACAAAGCAAATTTTAAAATGGTGCTGCTCGCATTGTTTGGCGCAGTAATGGGACAAGGAGTGATCTGGTACACCGGCCAGTTTTATGCACAAAGCTTTTTAGAAAATACCTGCAAAGTTGATTTTGAACAAAGCAGAACTTTAATGCTGATTGCTATTGCATTTGCCACACCATTTTTTATTTTATGGGGATGGCTAAGCGATAAGATTGGAAGAAAGTGGATTATGATGGTGGGTATGGCATTGGCAATTTTTACTTATAGACCAATTTTTCAAACTTTTCTTGATGATACTAAATATGAAGTGCCTGGAAATATTTCTCCGAAAAATTTAGACATACATACATCATTATTATCAGGAACGCAGGATTCGTTACTCATTTCCACATCCAATTACGTTTTACCAGATGGTAAAAAGTTTCAAACAATACAAACGGATACAGTTTTTTATAACAGTGGTCAGCTTTCTATTGGGAAAATAAATATCATCAATAAGGTTCTTCATAAAGCTACTTACTGGAAATTCGTTGGGCTTATTTTCTTAATGATCCTTTACGTTACGATGGTGTACGGACCGATAGCAGCTTTCTTAGTAGAAATGTTTCCAACAAAAATCAGATACACATCGATGAGCCTTCCTTACCATATCGGTAATGGTGTTTTCGGGGGACTGGTTCCATTTATTGGATTGCTGTTAAGCACCACTTATAAAGCCGACCCATTAGTCGGACTTTGGTATCCGATTGGTGTGGCAGTATTATGTTTGATTATCGGCACATTGTATTTGAGAAATAAAATTGATAGAAATATTAAAGACTAAAATTATGAATGCATTTAAAAGATATTTCGGTCTCCTATTTTTATTTATTGCCCCTTTCATAATTTTTGAATTAGTGAACGGAGCTATAAAAAATATTGATCCAGCAGGTACTAAAGATATTAATAACCCAATTATCTGGATTATTATCATTGCTATTTTTACACCCGTCGCAATTGGGTTAGTAATTTTTGGCTGGTATGCTTTTAAGGGGGAATTCGACCACCTGCCAACCAAATCCAAAGAATTATAAAATAGCAGAAAAAAATTGCAACTTTCAAACAATTATCGCTTGCTGAGGTTATTATTGGTGTAATTTTACATTAACAATGAAAAAAATTGCTGCCCTACTTCTTTTCTTTTTTACCTTGGCTCAGTCTGGTCCGGTTATTAAAACAGTTTTCACTGATTCATCCATTACAATTTTTATTGTTGACGAAGAAAAAAATGTAGAAAAAAACGAAGAGGGGAAGGAAGATACTTCATTTGTTGTTTATCATTTCCTTGAAATCTCACTTCAGAGAAGTTCTGC
>Ga0073905_10000448_pt1 | contig 19353 bp, 17 predicted proteins | sample KloWWTupernatant_FD_65482 | JGI IMG/M metagenome (GOLD analysis project Ga0073905, IMG submission 65482) | Active sludge microbial communities from Klosterneuburg, Austria, studying microevolution and ecology of nitrifiers - Klosterneuburg... | ecosystem: Engineered > WWTP > Aerobic digester >... | reverse complement strand
TGCCGGTCTCCGATCGTCTCGGCGTGCACGAACACCGGGTCGACGTCGGGGTCGAAGAAGGGTTCGCTTCGGCTCTGTCCCTTCAGCATCCCGGCTTCGTCGAGGGTGATCGTCTCGAGCGTGCCGTCACCGCACAGCGTGGCGAAGCGATGCGGGGTGCTGCGCACCGGCAGCGCCAGCCAGCAGCCGGGCGTCGCGATCTCGCTCGCCAGCCGGCGCTGGCGCAGGTCGACCACGCTGACCGAGCTCGACGGCGTGGCGTTCTGCACGAACAGCCAGCGGCCATCCGACGAGACGGTGATCAGCCCCTTGTAGTTCAGCGCCTGCGCGCGCCGGTCGGGGAGGGTGATTTCCCCCTTGTGGGCGAGCGTCGCGCTGTCCCACACGTCGACGACCTGCGTGCGGGTGCCGCGCGACAGGCGCGAGTAGTAGGTGGTGGAGACATAGATCTCCTTGCGGTCGGGCGACAGGACGGACTGTCCCGCGTAACCGCTCGGAACCACTCCGACGTAACGGCCTGCGTCGACGTCGACCACGTGCAGTCGCCCGTCGACCATGTGATTGATCGCGATGTCGGAGACGTAGACCCGGTGCGGGCCGGCCGCCGGCGGGACCACGACGGATTGTTTCTCCGGCAACGAACTTGCCATGGACTCCGGCAGGCAGACAGCCAGGGCCAGTCCGATCAGGTGCCGCGCAGCGATGCGATTCGCCAATTCCCGCCTCCTCTCGTGGTTCCGGTCTCTGCCGGAATACAGCGAGGATTCTAGGTTTGGCGGGGCGCCGGGCGTTAGCCCAAAACGGCAATCCAGGATGCACCTTATTGGTGCGAACCAGCTCCGATGATTGGTTGCATGCGCAACAAATCGTCGTCCGGATCATTGCCATCGCCCCGTGCTTCGTGTCTACTCGTGCCTCTGCGCGCGGGCACGGGGCGCGGGCGATTCGCATGCGTGCCGACGACAAGAACGAAAGGTGGAGACCGAGGATCATGCGGATCGACCGCGATTCGGTGGGTGGGGAGGCGGGGCCCCCGGGTTACACGTTCGCACGGCAGCTGTCGCGCGACGCAGACGAGCATGCTGCGCGCCTGAGCGCGTGGGACCAGGTCTACGAGCAGCTGACGCCGGGGCCGTTCGAGGGCAGGCTGGTCGAGGCGCTGTTCGGCGGCATCCAGCTGTTTCGCGAGGCCACCAACCAGGTCGTCCACGAGCTCGGCACCGGGCGGGCCGACGCCTACATGTTCGGCGTGCCGGTCACCAGCGCGGGCGAGGGTTACCACGGCGGCAGGCCGATTCGCAGCGACTCGGTGATCGTGTTGCGTGGCGGCCAGGAGCTCGATTTCCGTGCCCCGCCGCAACTCGACCTCATCGCGGTGTCGATGCCCGTCGACGAGTTGAGCCAGTATGCGCGCGAGATCGAACGGCGCGACATCGAGTGCGAGTTGCGCGACGTCGTCGTCGCCTCGCCTGCGCCGGAGCGGGCGCAGCGTTTCCGCAGCCTGCTGCTGATGGCGCTGGATTCGATCTCGCACAACCCGGAGAAGCTGCGGCACGCGGCGATGCGCAAGGCGCTGGGGCAGGCGCTCTTCGGCGCGGTGCTCGACGTGCTCGGACCCGGCGGCGAGCGGCCTGCTCGCGACGGGCCGACCCGCAGCCACGCGATCGTCAGCCGCGCACAGGAGTACATGCGCGTCCACGTCGAGGATGCGCTGACCGTCGAGGACCTGTGCCGCGAACTGGGCGTCAGCCGCCGCACGCTGCAGTACAGCTTCCGCGAGGTCCTGCGGGTCAACCCGGTGAGTTACCTCAGGGCGCTGCGGCTCAACGGCGTGCGCAGGGCACTGAAGTCGGCCGACCAGCGCTGCGGGTCGGTGCAGGACATCGCCGCGCGCTGGGGGTTCTGGCACCTGAGCCACTTCGCCTGCGACTATCGACGCATGTTCGGCGAGTTGCCGTCCGAGACGCTGAGCCGGTCCGCCTACGCGTGAAGCGCGTCTGCGCGGGTCGCGCGTCGGGATTTGCGTCGGCGCCTCAGGACCCGGTCTCCTCCACCAGCGCCAGCACGCGCAACGGACTGCCGCTGCCCTTGCGGATCTTCAGCGGTGCGCAGATCAGCAGCGCGCCGACCGGCGGCAGCTGGTCCAGCCGGGTCAGGCATTGCAGTCCGTAGCGACCCGCGCCGTGCATGAAGTAGTGGCACGGATACGGCGGCTGCAGGTGATCGCCCTGGCCTGCGTCGGTGCCGATCGCTTCGGAGCCGAAGCCGAGCACCCGGCGCTGCTCGACGAGGAAGCGCACGGCCTCGGCGCTCGGCCCGGGCGTGTGCTGGCCGGTCTCGTCGAAGTTCTGGTACGCCTGCGGATCGCTGCGCCGCGACCAGTCCGTGCGCATCAGCACCCATGCCCCGTCGGGAATTCGACCGTGCGCGGCCTCGAAGGCCTCGATGTCGGCCACCGTGAGCAGGTAGTCGGGGTCGGCCGCGGCCTGCGCGGAACAGTCGATGACGCAGGCCGGTGCGACGAAGTGGCGCACCGGTATCGTGTCGACCGAATTGTCGGGCAGGTCGCGTCCGGAGATCCAGTGGATCGGTGCGTCGAAATGGGTGCCGGTGTGCTCGCCGCACGAGAAGTTGTTCCAGTACCAGGCCGGTCCGCGCTCGTCGTAGCGGGAGATCTCCTCGATCCGGAACGGCCAGCACTGACCCATCTCCGGGGGCAGCGCGATCTGCGGGAACTGCGGCGCGAGCGGCTGCGTCAGATCCACGACGCGGATGCGGCCGCTCGCGAGCGCCGTCACCAGCGCGCCGAGCACTCCGGGATCGCTGCTTCGAATGTCGGTCATGCGGGGCGCCTCCCCTGCGCCGGTGCGGATGCCATCGCGGGTCCGGCGCTCAATCGCCCGGCGCCGACAGCTCGCGCTCGAGCACCTTGGGGTTCTCGCGCCAGCGCTCCAGCCACTCCTGTGCGACTTCGCCGGGGTAGACGTCCTCGACGCCGTCCTGCAACGCGCGCACGATCGCGGCGGCGAGCGCGGCCGCGCCGAGCTTGGGCGGCGGCAGGTTCTGGTTCCATTCGTCGTCCATCGGGCCCGGGAACACGTTGAGCACGCGGATGCCGGCCGGCCGCATCTCGGCGCGCAGGCACTGCGCGAGCGAGAACGCCGCCGCCTTGGACGCCGAGAAGGTTCCGTGCGACGGGAAGTTCGACAGGGCGTAGATCGACAGCAGGTTGACCCATGCGGTGGCGTGCGCGACACCGTCCGCGGCGCGCGCCTTCAGCGCGGGTCCGAAGGCCTGGGCGAGCCGCAGCGCGCCGAAGTAGTTGATGTCCATCTCGGCGCGCGCGGCGTCGGTGCCGCGGCGCGACGCGATGCCGAACGTGCGATGCACCTCCGCGTCGTTCACGACGATGTCGACCTTGCCGCCGATCTCGCCGGCGAGTTCCTCGACCGAGCGGCCGTCGCTGAGGTCGAGCGGCACCGGCGATACCTGCGGCAGCGCGGTGATCCGGTCGAAGCCGGGCAGCTTCTTCCACGGCTCGGCGACACCGAGCCAGACGCGCTCGGCGCCGGCGTCCACCATCGCCTTCGCGATGGCCTGCCCGATCGCGGTCTTGCCGTCGGTGACCAGCACCTTGCGGAACTTCGGGTCGCTGTTCATCTCGCGCAGTCCGGGGTCGTCAGTCATGTTCACGATCTCCTGTTCGGGCAAGCCGATCAGCACCGCCTGCCCCGAGCGATCGAGGCGCGCGCCGACGCGTACGCGCGCTGGCGGCTCGCCGACCCGGCCGTGCAGGTGCACGATCACCGACGGTCCGACGTCGAGCTGCACGACGCCGATCCGCCACGGAAGCCGCTCGCGAAAGAACGCGTCGTTGCTGTGCCGGAGCGTCGTGGACGTCAGCAGGCGGCCTTCGCCTCCCTGCCGGCGCCAGCGAAGCGCCGCCGACAGGCAGCGGGAGCAGGCTTCGCGCGGCGGATACTGGACGGCGCCGCAGTCCTCGCAGGCCTGCAGTTCGAAGCGGCCCTCGGCTGCGGCGGCGGTCAGTCCGAGCGCGACCCGCCCGCGTGCGCCCGGCGGCAGGTTGATCCTCGGCGTGCGCAGGATCGGGTTCTTGCGCTGCGGGCGCATCGGCGGCAGGTTCACGTGGCGCGTCCGAGAATGACTGCGCCGGTGCACAGGCAGCGGTCGTAGGTGACCATGCCGTAGCCGCCGACCAGTCCGAGCTTCGCGTCGCGCACCGCACGCTCGCCGGCCGCGCCGGTGAGTTGGCGAATCGCCTCGGTCAGGCCGAGAAAGCCGCCCGCGGCCCCGGCCTGCCCGCCCGAGAGCTGCCCGCCGCCGGTGTTGTTCGGGAAGTCCGCGTCGTGCGTCATGCGGTGTGCGCGCACGAACTCGGGCCCCTCGCCCTTGCCGCAGAATCCCAGGTCTTCGAACTGCATCATCACGACGACGGGGTAGTCGTCGTAGGTCTGCACGAAGTCGATGTCCTGCGGCCGCGCGCCGGCCTGCGCGTAGAGCTCATCGCGGTCCACGCGCCACCCGCCGCGGACCATCACCGGATCTTCGGCGAAGGCGTTGTGGCGCTCGATCGCGCCGCGCACGAGCGCGTGCGGAAGTCCCGTCGCGCGTGCCCGCGACTCGCTCGTCACGAGGAACGCCTCGGCGCCGGCGCACGGCATGACGCAGTCGAACAGGTGGATCGGCTCGGCGACCGGTCTTGCCGCCAGGTACTCGTCGAGCGTCAGCGGCTTGCGCAACAGCGCGTTCGGGTTCCGCGCCGCATTGGCGCGCTGGTCGACGGCGATGCGCCCGAAGTCCTCGCGTCGGGCGCCGAAAGCGCGCATGTAGTGCGCCGTCACCATCGCGAAGATCGAGTTCGGACCACTGGCGCCGTACGGGTAGCTCGCGTCGCGCGCGAAGTCACTGAAGCTGCCGAGCGAGTGCCGGAACGAATCGACGTGGTTGGTGTCGGCGCCGATGCAGGCGACGACTTCGGCGTCGCCGGCCTGCACCGCGCGGGCCGCGCGGCGCAGTGCCATCACGCCTGCGGCGCCGCCGGTGGGGACGTGGTCGAGCCAGCGGGGCGACAGGCCGAGGTGCTGGGTGACGCCGACCGCGGTGTCGGGTGCGAGCGTGAAGCTGCTGACGACCAGGCCGTCGACGTCTTCCTTCGCGAGGCCCGATTCGGTCAGCAGCGCCCGCAGCGCGCGGCCGATGAACCAGTGTGCACCGTGCGTGGAAAAGCGCCGGTAAGGTACCGTGACCGGCGAGCAGACCGCGACGCCGTCGTAGCCGTTTCGGGGGCTGCTGCGGGCCACGGCCGACTGGTTCACGGGTTCTCAGCCCGGGGGTCGCGACGCCAGCCGGTATCCGGCCGCCTCGCGATCCCAGGTCTGGCCGGTGACGCCACGCTCGCGCAGCCGGAACTTCTCGATCTTGCCATTCTCGGTGGCCGGTAGCGACGCCACGAACTCGACGAAACGCGGAACCGCGAAATACGGCAGCGAAGGCTCGCAATGCGCGACGAGTTCGCTCGCCGAGAGCGTGGCGCCGGCGCGAAGCACGACCGCGGCCATGACCTCGTCCTCCGCCAGTTCGGACTTCACCGGGAAGACCGCGGCGGTCTCCACGGCCGGATGACCGAGGATCACGCGCTCGACCTCGAACGACGAGATGTTCTCGCCGCGCCGGCGGATCGCATCCTTGAGTCGGTCGACGAAGCGGAAGAACCCGTCCGGGTCGCGCACGACGCGGTCGCCGGTGTGGAACCACAAGTTGCGCCACGCCTCGACCGTCTTGTCCGCCATCGCGAAGTAGCCCGTGGCGAAGGCGTAGGGCTCGCTCGCGCGAAGCACCAGCTCGCCCGCCTCGCCGTCGGCACGCGGATTGTCCTCGTCGTCGACCACGCGGGCCTCGAATCCGGCGCGCACGCGCCCCATCGTTCCCGGCCTTTGCTCGTGCGCCTCGGCGCCGATCACGAAGTTCGTCTCGGTCGAACCGTATCCCTCGACCAGCTGCACGCCGAAGCGTTCCCGGAAGCGCGCGTGGAATTGCGGCGGAACCCCGGGTCCCAGCGCGATGCGAACGCGATGACCGCGGTCGTGCTCGCCGGGATCCTTCGACAGCAGGATCGGGACCATCGCGCCGAGCAGGTAGGTGACCGTGGCGTCGCGCGCGGCCAGCGATTCCCAGAACGCCGAGGCGGAGAAACGCCGCTCGAGGACCTGCGACGAGCCGGTGAGCAGCGCCTGGTAGAAAGTATTGAGCGCGTTGGTGTGGAACAGCGGCAGCGTCGTGTGCAGCACGTCGCCGTCGCGCAACCCGAGCATCCGCCCCGTGTGCACGCCCCACCAGTAGAACTGGGCGTGCGGGCAGCAGACGCCCTTCGACGGCCCGGTGGTGCCCGAAGTGTAGAGGATCGCCGCCGTCTGCCCGGGTCGCACCGGCGCGGGATCGACGGCGTCGCCGGCCGCGGGGAACGCTTCGCGGGCCAGTTCGGGCGGCGCGCGCTGCGCGCCGGCGCCGACGATCCACAAGCGCTCCAGCGGCAGCGTCGCCGCACCGAGATCGGTGACCGCGCCGAGCAGCGCGCCCTCGATCACGAGCAGGCGGGCGCCGCAGTTCACCAGCACGTGCCGCAACGATTCGCCGCGCGACGCGACGTTGATCGGCACCGCGATCGCGCCGATCCAGCCGCAGCCGAGGAACACCTGCATGAACTCGACGCGGTTCGTGCACATCAGCGCGACGCGGTCGCCTTCGCACACGCCGGCCGCCCGCAGCGCCCCACCGAAGCGCGCGGCGTGCTCGCGCGCGTCGTCGTAGCACCAGCGTGCTTCGCCGACGACGAACAGCGTGCGCGTGCCGAAGCGCGCGGCCTGCCGTTCGAGCATGGCCGGCAGCGTGCGCTCCCGGGGCGCGAACGGGGCGATCGGATCGGGCACGATGGTCAATCGCCGGTCGCGCGCCGGTCGGCGATCGCTGCCACGGCTGGCGGGCCGTCGAACGCCGGATCCGCGTCGAACGCGATGTCGCCGTCGGGGTCCGGCTCGCCGGTGGCCTCCAGGCCGGCAAAGTCGAAACGCTCGCGGTCCATCAGGTGCGAAGGCGTGGTGCGGCCGAGCGCGGCGAAGGCGTTCTCGACGCGTCCGGGGAAGCGCCGCTCCCATTCGCGCATCAGCTGCTTGACCTCGCGCCGCTTCAGGTTCTCCTGCGAGCCGCACAGGTTGCACGGGACGATCGGGAAGGCCCGCCAATCGGCGTATGCGGCGAGGTCCTCCTCCTTCACGTAGGCGAGCGGCCTGATCACGATGTGCCGGCCGTCGTCGGACACCAGCTTCGGCGGCATCGCCTTGAGCTTGCCGCCGTAGAACATGTTGAGGAAGAAGGTTTCGAGGATGTCGTCGCGATGGTGGCCGAGCGCGATCTTCGTTGCGCCGAGCTCGTCGGCCACGCGGTACAGGATGCCGCGCCGCAGCCGCGAGCACAGCGAGCACATCGTCCGACCCGCCGGGATCACGCGTGTGACGATCGAATAGGTGTCCTGGTTCTCGATGTGGAACGGCACGCCGAGCTGCCGGAGGTAACCGGGCAGCACGTCTGCGGGGAAGCCCGGCTGCTTCTGGTCGAGGTTGACCGCGACGACGTCGAAGTCGACCGGGGCACGGCTGCGCAGCGTCAGCAGCAGGTCGAGCAGCCCGTAGCTGTCCTTGCCGCCGGAGAGGCAGACCATCACGCGGTCACCGGCTTCGATCATGCCGAAGTCGCCGATCGCCTGCCCGGTCAGCCGCAGCAGCCGCTTGTGCAGCTTGTTGCGTTCGTAGGCGCGTTTCGCGTCGCTCCGCTTCGCAGGCGACTCGATCGCCCTCACGGGTGCCTCCAGAGCTCGACGCGCACCGAGCGCGCACGCGGCAACGGCTGCGGCTTGGTGACCGAGACCTTCAGCGCGCGCAGCCCCGGCAGCCGCGCGATGTCGTCGGCCAACTCGGCGCACAGCGTCTCGACGAGCTTGAACCGGCGTTCGGCGACGACGCGTTCGACCGCCTCGACGACGCGTTCGTAGTTCACCGTCTCGGCCAGCACGTCGCGTCGGTGGATCTTCGCCGCGTGCGGTACGTACAACTCGACGTCGACGATCACCGGCCGGCGCCGCGCCTGCTCGCGATCGTAGACGCCGAGGAAGCAGTCGATCTCGATGTCCTGCACAACGATGCGGTAGCAGTCCTGATAGAGGTCTTGCATGATGGGTCGTTCCGATGTGCGGGCGGCGTCCGGTCTGGTACCGCTCAGTGCGGCGCGAGACAGTGCGAGACCAGGCTGCTGCCGCCGTCGACGTTCAGCACCTGTCCGGTCACGTAGTCGTTGCCGAACAGCAGGAACTCGACGGCGCGCGCAATGTCGTCGCCGGTGCCGAGCCGGCCGAGCGGGATGGCGGCTTCGCCGGCGCGGCGTTCGTCCTCGGTGAAGATTCCGGCTTCGGGCCAGTCGAGCGAGCCCGGGGCGACCGCGTTGACGCGCACGCGCGGCGCAAGCTCGAGTGCGAACGCGCGGGTCAGCGCGACGATGCCGGCCTTGGCCGCGGTGTAGACCGAGAACTGCGGCAACGGGCGTTCGGTGTGCACGTCGCACACGTTGACGATGGCGCCGCCGCTGTCGCGCAGCCACGGCGCCGCCGCCTGGCTGGTGAACAGCGCGGCCTTCAGGTTGCCGTCGACCAGTTCGGACCACTGGCGCTCGTCGATGCTGCCGATCGGCGTGCGGTAGAAGCTCGACGCGTTGTTGACCAGCGCGCCGAGGCGACCCTTCCAGCGCGCGGCCGCATCGACGAGTTCCGCGCATTGCCGCGCGTCAGCCAGGTCGGCCGACAGCGCCAGTGCCGAGTCGGGCCGCAGGGCGTTCAGCGACGCCACCAGCTGCCGGGCCTCGTCGGCCGAGCGCCGGTGGTGGACGACCACGGCCGAACCCAGCGCGTGCAGGTGGCGCGCGACGCCGGCGCCGATGCGCCGCGCCGAGCCGGTGACCAGGACGACGGGGTTCGGTTCCATGTCGGGCGTAGGAGGGGCGTCGGCAGTTTAATGCATCCGGGCGGCCTGCCGGGCTGGTACGATCCGCGCATCCCCGCGCAGACCGCCTTGCCCGCTTCGAGCATGCTGACTTTCCTTCCCCCGACCGCGCGTGGCGTCGCAGCCCTCGTGATGCTGGTCGTCAATACGCTGTTCTGGTGCCTGCTGCTGTTCTTGCTCGCGCTGGTCAAGCTCGCGTTGCCGTTGCCGGCAGTCCGGGCCGCGATCGATCCATTGCTCAACGGCATCGCCACGCGCTGGATCGCGGGCAACAGCGGCTGGATGCGGCTGACGCAGCGGGCGCAGTGGGACGTCGCGGGGCTGGACGGCTTCGAGTACCGGGGCTGGTACATGGTCTGCGCGAACCACCAGACCTGGGTCGACATCTTCGTGCTGCAGCACCTGTTCAACCGGCGCATCCCGCTGCTCAAGTTCTTCCTGAAGCACGAACTGATCTACGTTCCGGTCATGGGCCTCGCGTGGTGGGCGCTGGATTTCCCGTTCATGCGGCGCCACTCGGACCAGTACCTGAGGAAGCATCCCGAAAAGCGGCTGGAGGACCTCGAAACCACGCGACGCGCGTGCGCGAAGTTCGCCAAGCTGCCGACCAGCGTCATGAATTTCGTCGAGGGCACCCGCTTCAAGCCGGAGAAGCACGCGGCGCAGCGTTCGCCGTACCGCCACCTGCTCAAGCCGAAGGCCGGCGCACTGGCGTTGTCGCTCAACGCGCTGGGCGACAAGTTCGACTCGATGGTCGACGTCACCATCGTCTATCCCGACGGTGCGCCGACGTTCTGGCAGTTCCTGCGGGGCGACATGAAGCGGGTGGTCGTGCGCGTCGAACGCCACGCGATCCCGCCCGAGTTCTCCACCGGCGACTACATGGGCGACTCGAAGCTGCGCAAGCGCGTGCAGGCCTGGCTGCACGCGCTCTGGCAGCAGAAGGATCGCCGGATCGACGAGCTGCTGGCGGCGGCCGGGACCGGCGGCGGTGGCGACGCGGCGCGCTGAGGCGCACGCGCCCGTGACGCGGCCGGCCGGGGCTGCGGCGAGCGACCTCCCCGCGCCCGCGGCCCACGCGGCCGACGTTTCGCGGGCGCTCTCGACGCGGATCGCCGGCACGATCCACGATTCCGGCGGATGGATCGGCTTCGATCGCTACATGCAGATGGCGTTGTACGAGCCGGGGCTCGGCTACTACGTTGCGGGAAGCCGCAAGTTCGGGGCCGATGGCGACTTCGTCACCGCCCCCGAACTGTCGCCGCTGTTCGGCGAATGCGTCGCGGCGCAGTGCGCGCACTGGTTCGGGTCGGCGCAGGCCGAAGTCGTCGAGTTCGGCGCGGGTTCCGGGGCGCTTGCGGCGCAACTGCTCGCCGCGCTGCAGGCGCTCGGCGCCGCGCCGGGCCGCTACCGGATCGTCGAGCTGTCGGCCGAGCTGCGCGAACGCCAGCGCGAGTTGCTGGCCGCGCGCGTGCCGGCGCTGCTCGACCGGGTCAGCTGGCTCGACGCGCTGCCGCCGGCGATCGACGGCGTGGTCGTGGCCAACGAGGTGCTCGACGCGATGCCGGTGCGGCTGTTCCGCTGGGGCGACGGCGAGATCTTCGAGCGCGGCGTCGCGAGCGCACCGGACGGAGACGGGTTCGTCTTCGCGGACCGGGCCGCCGACGATGCGTTCGCCGGCCGGGTGCGGCTCGCGCTCGACGAGGCCTGGGGCGCCTGTGGCGAACCCCGCGGCGACTTCGTCTCGGAACTCGGCGAGCAGGCCGAGGCATGGGTCGAGACGGTCGGGGCGCGGCTGACGCGAGGCGCGATGCTGCTGATCGACTACGGGTTCCCGCGCGCCGAGTACTACCACGCGCAGCGCGCGACGGGCACGCTGATGTGCCACTACCGCCACCGGGTGCACGCCGATCCCTTCCTGTGGCCGGGCCTGCAGGACGTCACCGCGCACGTCGACTTCACCGCAATCAGCCGGGCCGCGCGGCGTGCCGGACTCGCGATGCTCGGCTACAACTCGCAGGCGCGGTTCCTGCTCGATTGCGGCCTGCTCGAGCGGTTGTCGAGCCGGCCGCGCGACGATGCGCGCAAGTGGGCGCAGCAGGTGCAGGCGGTGCAGCAGCTGCTGTCCGAGGCGGAGATGGGCGAGCTCTTCAAGGCGATCGCGGTCGGCCGCGATGTCCCCGACGATGCGCCGGGTTTCGCGACGCGAGACCGGCGCCACGTGCTGGAATAGCGCGTGGTCATCGACCGATCGAATCGCGTTCGCACGCTCGCCGTGCTGTTGTCGGCCCTCGGCGTTGCGGCGGTCCCCGCCGCCGTCGGCTGGGCGCCCGCTGCGCGGGCGCAGGCGGCCGAGGGCGGCGCGACGCGTTCGCTCGCCGTGCGCCCGCCGGGAAGGCCCGCCGGCGAGGGCCTGCGTCCGGACGTCGACGGTCTTTCGATCGAAGATCTCGACCGGCTCGCCGCCGAGTCGCGCGATCGCTGGGCGACGAGCCCGCACGGCGAGATGCTGCTGCGCATCCTGCCCGAAGGGCCTCGCCCGTCGCAGTTGCCCGAGGCGCAGTCGCGCGGGGCCAGGCTGACCGCGCTGTACTGCGTGCAGTGCCACCACCTTCCCGACCCGGCGATGCACGACGGGTCGCGATGGCACGGCATCGTGCTGCGCATGGTGCCGCGCATGGAGGGCAAGGGCAACCTGGGCGCGCTGATGGCGGAGATGATGAAGGCGCCCGGCGGCGCGCAGGCGCGTGGCCTCGCGGCGCCCGGCGCTGCCGAGGCGCGCGAGATCGTCGCCTACCTGCAGCGTCACGCGCAGAAGCCGCTGGACCCGAACGATCCCGAACTCGCCCGGGCGCTGGACACCGATTCGGGGCGAATGTTCCGCAGCGCCTGCGAGCAATGCCACGCGCTTCCCGATCCGAGGCGCCACGCCGCTTCGGAATGGCCCGCGGTGGTGCGCCGCATGCAGGCGAACATGCTGTGGATGAACCGCGTGGTCGGCACCCGTTTCGACCTGCGCGAGCCGCAACTGCGCGCTGCCGACATCGTCGCGTTCCTGCAGCGCCATGCGCGTCGCTGAGCGGCGGGCGCGGACGCCGGCGCGATGCTGAAGTGGCTGCTCGTGGTGGCGCTGACGCTGGCGCTGTTCTCGGGCCTGGTGCCGGTGTTGCGCCGCCTCGGCATCGGACGGCTGCCGGGCGATTTCGAGTTCCGCGCGTTCGGCCGTGCGTGGTCGATCCCGCTGACTTCGACGCTGCTGTTGTCGCTGCTGGCGGCGCTGATCGCGAAACTGGTCTGAGGCTGCTCAGCGGGGAGCGTCCGGCGCGGCGCCCACCGCGGCAGTCACCGCCGCGACGCGTGCGGCGTGGATCGCGTCGCGGATTCCTCCGCTCGAGCCGTCGTGCGCCGCCGCGATCGCACCGGCGTCGACCGAACGCATCGCCCGCGCGGCCAATCGCAGCCGCTCGGCCTGCGGCCACGGCCGATCGCCGAACCCGAGTCGGCCGCGCCAGTCGGCCTCGCAGGCGGCGATCAGCAGCTCGAGGCGCTTCGGCTTGCGCAGCACGTCGACCCGCTCGAGCAGCCGCGTCAGCGTGCCCGGGCGCAACTCGAGCGCGCGGTGCATCAGTTCGTGCTCGCGCGCGACCAGGCTGGCGAGGTCGCGGCACTCGACCGGCACGCGCAGCCGTTCGCACAACGCGTCGATCGGTTCCGTCGATCGGTCCTCGTGCCCGGCGTGGCGCGGCCATTGCTCGCGCGGCGTGAGACCCTTGCCCACGTCGTGCAGCAGCGTCGCGAAGCGCACCGCCAGCGGCGCCTGCGTCGCCGCTGCGTGGTCGATCGACATCATCACGTGGACACCCGTGTCGATTTCCGGGTGGTGCTCGGCGGGCTGCGGCACGCCCCACAGGCAGTCGACCTCGGGCAGGATGCGCGCGAGCGCGCCGCAGTCGCGCAGCACCGCGAACATCCGCGACGGATGCCGCTCCATCAGCCCGCGCGACAGCTCCTGCCACACGCGTTCGGCGACCAGGGCGTCGACCTCGCCATGCGCGACCATCCGGCGCATCAGCCCCATCGTCTCGGGCGCGACGCCGAACCGGTCGAAGCGCGCTGCGAAGCGCGCCAGCCTCAGGATGCGAACCGGGTCCTCGGAGAAGGCCTCGCCGACGTGCCGAAGGATGCCGGCGCGCAGGTCGGCGAGCCCCCCGTGCGGGTCGATCAGCGTGCCGTCGGCGTCGCGGGCCATCGCATTGATCGTCAGGTCGCGCCGCAGCAGGTCGTCCTCGAGCGTGACGTCGGGCGCGTAGTGGACGGCGAAACCGCGATAGCCAGGCGCCGTCTTGCGTTCGGTGCGCGCGAGCGCGTACTCCTCGTGCGTGTCGGGATGCAGGAACACCGGGAAGTCGCGGCCGACCGGCTGGAACCCGCGCTCGATCAGCATCTCCGGGGTCGCGCCGACTACGACCCAGTCGTGATCCTTGACCGGCAGCCCGAGGAGTTCGTCGCGCACCGCGCCGCCGACGCAGTAGACCTTCATCGGCGCGAACCCGGTGCGGTTACCGGCGCGCGCGCATGCGCTCGGCGCCGTAGCGCGCCGTCGCGCGGAGCAGGTACGACGGCGCCACCGCCGCGAGTGGCGTGGGCTCGACGCCGAGCTCGGCGGCGATCGGCTCGCTCGCGACGTTGTCGATCGCCATCGAGTCGAAGTTGTCGCGCGACATCAGCGTCGGGCCCGGGGCGAACTCGAGGACGGCGGCCTGCAGCCGGCCGATCGCGTCGGGAAGCGCGAACACCGGTCGCGGATGGCCGGCGAGCCGCCCGGCGAGCGCGACCAGTTCGCGCAGCGTGAACACGTCCGGGCCGGCCAGTTCGTAGCAGCGTCCGTGCGTCGACGGCGCGTCGAGCGCATTGGCGAACGCCTGCGCAACGTCGCCGACGAACACCGGCTGGAAGCGCGAATCCGCGCGACCGAGCGCCATCACCGGAAGCCAGGCCTGCAGGCGGGCGAACAGGTTGAGGAAGCTGTCGTGCGGCCCGAACACCACCGATGGCCGGAAGATCGTCCAGTCGAGCGTGCCCGTTTCGCGCACCGCGCGCTCTCCGGCCGCCTTCGAGCGCAGGTACATCGACGGCAGGGATCGCTCGCCACCGGCCTGTACGCCGAGCGCCGACATGTGGAGCAGCCGCCGGACGCCCGTGTCGGCGCAGGCCGACGCGATCCGGACCGGCAGGCGAACGTGCGCGGCCTCGAATTCCGGGCCCCACGGGGAGCCGCGGCGACCGTGGAGGATGCCGACCAGGTTGATCACCGCGTCGACGTCGCTTGCCAGCCTGCGCAGCTGCGCGTCGTCGTTGACGTCGGCCTCGACGACCTCGACCGTCGGCAACGGCAGCAGGTGGCGCGCGCGCTCGTGGCGGCGCGTCGGGACGAGGACCCGGCAATTCGCCGCACTCAGCCTGGCGGCGATCTGGCTGCCGATGAAGCCGGCGCCGCCGATCAGGAGCACGCGCGCGTGGGCCATTGCGGCGGAGTCAGGGGAGTTGGGTCGGCGTCGACGGCTGCGGCACGATGCTGCCGAGCCGCGCCTTCAGCGACTGCGGCTCGCCCGAGAACAGCGCGGCGTAGAACACCGCGTTCGACAGCACCTTCTTCACGTAGTCGCGCGTTTCGCTGAAGGGGATGATCTCCGCGAAGATGGCGCCCTCGACCGTCTGCGGCAGCGCCGAGCGCCAGCTGCGCGAGCGGTTCGGTCCGGCGTTGTAGGCCGCCGACGCGAGCACCGGCGAGCCCTCGAGGTCGTCGAGGACGCTGCGCAGGTAGAAGGTGCCGAAGCGCAGGTTCGTCGGCCTGTCGTGCAGGTCCTCGACGCGGAAGTCCCGTTCGCCGAGCTTGCGCGCAATCCAGCGCGCCGTCGCGGGCATGATCTGCATCAGGCCTTGCGCTCCCGCCCACGAACGCGCGTCCATGATGAAGCGCGATTCCTGCCGGATGAGTCCGTAGACCCAGGCCGGATCGAGGCCGCGCTCGGCCGCGACCGGCCTGAGTTCGTCGAGGAAGGGCGAGACGAAGCGCAAGCGGAAGTCGTGCTCGACTTCGGTGCGGTCGGCGGTGTTCACGCAACGGTCGAGCACCTGGCGTCGGCACGCCCATTCGGCCGCCGCGAGCAACTGGCGGTCGCCCATGCCGCGCAGCTGGAAGTTCCACTCGCGGTTGCCCTCGAAGCGCAGGCCCAGCTCGTAGAACCTGAACGCTCGTGCGAAGCCCGGGTTGCCTGCCGGCGCGTCGAGTTCGGCCTCGGTCGGACCCGAGGCGTGCGGCGGCGGCACGGTCAGCTGCCCGAGTTCCTCGGCCGCGAGCTGGCCGTAGAAGCTGAACTGCCCGGCGACCGACTTCAGCAGCGCGTCGGCGCGCTCAGCCTCGCCGGTTTCGCGCAGCGCGCGCGCGTGCCAGTACGCCCAGGTCGGTTCGTGCCGGCCCGACTCGGACATGCGCTCGATCACTGCACGCAACGTCGTCCAGTCGTGCGCGCGCAACGCGGCGCGTGCGAGCCACGTCCAGGTTTCGTCGGTGGCACGCGCGTCGAGCGCCAGGCGGGTCCATTCGAGCGACTCGGGCGCCAGCCGGCGCATGCCTGCCGCCGCGACCTGCGACCACGCGAAGTCGCGATCGGCTGCGCGAAGCGCGCCCATGCCGTCGCGCAGCTGCCCCGCGGCGGCGGCAGCGTCGTTTCGGGCGAGCCGGCTCAGCGCGATCAGGCCGATCTCGCGGCCCGGTGCGCCGGCAAGGGCGCGTGCCGGCTTCGCCAGGGCGGTGTCGACCTGCGTTCGGTCGAGCGAGAGCAGATCGCCGATGCGTCGTACGGCGTCGGCGGAATTGGTCTCGAGGGCCACCAGCAGCCGGTCGAACAGGTCGGCCTGCGTCAACGCTCCCGTTCGCGCCAGCGCGTCGACCAGCGGACCGCAGCCGTCGCCGAACTTGCGCACCGCGAAGATGCGGGTGCGCGCCTCGGGCGGAGCGGGCTCGCCGCGCTGGATGCGGCCCAGCGATGCGTAGCAGTGCACTTCGTCGTCGTCGCGCAGGACCCACTGCGGGTACTCGGCGTCGAATGTCGTCCAGACTCCGCGGCGACCGAGGTTCAGAAGCCAGTCGCGCCGCATCAGGTCGGCGACGAGCGTGCCCGGGTGGCGGTCGATGAAGCGTCGGATCTCGGCGTCTGCGCTGCCCGAATCGGCTTCCGGTTGCGGCGGCTGGATCCGCATCCGCAGGCGCCAGAAGTCGAGGTACTCGGCGAGCGCGTGTTCGCGTGCCGGCCCTGCGGCCGCGTCGAAGCGCGGCAGGTCGTTGCGCGCGAACGCTTCGTGCGCGGCGACGAACGCTTGGTCGGGGGTCGTCGCGGCGGCCCGCGGCGCGGGGCGCTTCCCGGCCTGCGCGGGCGCCAGGGCGCTCACGCCGATCAGTCCTACAATCGCGACAAGGGCGATCCGGTGCTTCATCGCCGACGGCTCACAACGCACACCATTGCAGCGATCGCTGCATGAACGACACGACACCAAACTCGGGTCCGAGGATACCACGCACGGTCGAAGCCGAAGCCGAGCGTCGCGAAGCGCGCAACACGCTGATCGCGTGGCGCCGCTCGATGGTTCCGGAAGTCCGCCGTGCGGCCGACGCGGCGATCGGCGAGCGCGTCGATCGCCTGCTCGCGACGACGGCGCCCTTCGGGTCGGCCGTCGTCGGCGCGTTCTGGCCGGTGCGCGGCGAGCCGGACCTGCGCGAGACGATGGCGCGCTGGCACGCCGCCGGATGCACGCTCGCGTTGCCCCGGGTGGTCGGTCTCGATCGCGCACTCGCGTTCGGGCGCTGGATCCCCGGTGCGACGATGCGCACGGCCGAGTTCGACATCCCGGTTCCCGAGCCTTTCGAGGCGCTGCAACCGTCGTTGCTGATCGTGCCCTGCGTGGGCTTCGATGCGCGCGGCTACCGATTGGGTTACGGCGGCGGCTTCTACGACCGGACGCTCGGCGAGCATTCGCTGCCTTCGATCGGCGTTGCCTACGACCGTTGCGAGATCGAGCGCTTCGTGCCCGGCGCGCACGATCGCCGGATGGCGGCGATCGTCACCGAGGCGCGGACGATCGTCGCCGACTGAGAGCGCGTGAACGAATCGGCGCGCGGCGACCGCGAGCAGGCTCAGGCCGGTTCGGACGGGCACGCGAACCGCGCGGCGACCTGGTCGGCCGGCTTCAGGCCGTAGGCGCCGTCGGCGAGTCCCCGCACGATCCGCACCGGACCGTGTTCGCGATCCTTCGGATTCGCGAACAGGTCGCGCTCGAAGGGCGCCGCGACCGGCGCCTTGTCGGTCCCCGTGAGCACCAGCACCCGCGGCTCGAGGCGGCGGACGCGGTTCTGTGCGAGCACGACGGCGACCTCGCCGCTGGACAGCTCGACCAGGCTGCCGACCGGGAAAAGCCCGATCGCCTGCACGAACTGCTCGACCAGCGGTTCGTCGAACGACGTGCCGCTCCACTCGTAGAGGTTCATCAGCGCGTCCTGCGGCGCCGACGCGTTGGCGTACGCGCGCGAGGCGACCAGCGCGGCGAAGCTGTCGGCGATGGCGGCCATGCGGCCGTAGACGCCGATCTCGTCGCCCTTCAAGCCCTTCGGATAGCCGGAGCCGTCGAGGCGTTCGTGGTGCTGTGCAATGCCCTCTTCGACCGCCTTCGCGAGTCGCATCGTCTGGCAGAGCGCCTCGATGCCGAGCCGGACGTGCTCCTTGAGAACGTTGTGCTCGGACGGCGTCAGCATGCCGGGCTTCTCGAGCAAGGCCTGAGGCAGCCTGGTCTTGCCGATGTCGGCCAGCATGCCGATCGTGCACAGGTGCGAAAGCTCGCGTCGCGGCAGGCCCAGGTGACGACCCAGCGCGACCAGGTGGAGCGCGACCCTCAGGCCGTGCGAGCACGTGTCGCGCTCGTCCTCGAGCAGCTTTGCGACCCACATCAGCGCGTCGGGGTTGTCGATCAGGCTGTCGACGATCTCGTCGACCGCGCGCCCGAACTCGTGCAGGTCGGGCGCGCGGCCGTCGCGCACGCTGTCGGTCAACGCCTGCAGCTGTTCCGCCGCGCGCGTGAACGCCTCGCGAGCGCGTGGCAACTCGTCCTCGATCGACGCGCGATCGACGTAGCGGCGCAGCCGCGCCTCGGGCGGCAGCTGTCGGCGGATCGCGTGGCGCACGCTCGCCTGCGACGCGTGCGCCTCGTCGGAGTCGGGGTCGTGGCCGGCCAGCCCGCGTAGCCAGCCGAAGGTGCGGCCCACCAGCGAAGACCGCGCGTCGGCCGCATCGCCCGCCACCGCGGTCGCCTTGATGAAGCGCCGGAACCGCTGCCGCGTCTGGTTGCTGATCTTCACGTCGGAGCGGATGCGCACCGGCCGCGCGGCCGGGCCCTTGCGGAGGCTGGGATCGTCGAGCACCGTGTCGAAGCGCAGCGGCTCGGCCGGGCCGGCGTCGGCAGGGCCTTCGAGCGGATCGCCGGTCAGTTCGGCTGCGCGGATCGCCTCCCCGAGACTGGCGTCCGAGCGTTCGGGATCCACGTAGACGTAACGGCAATAGCGCCGCAACGTCTCGAGTTCGATCTGGCTGTCGATCCGGAAGCCCTGCAGCAGGAACGGCGTGTCGAGCCACGGGCGGTCGAGTTCGGCCACGTACATGCCGCACTGCAGGCTGTCGGCGTGGACCTGGCAGCGCGTGAGCGGGACGACACCGGGGACGTGCGGAGTGACTGGCATGTTCGTGTGAGGCGGCGCCGCCCGCGGGCGCCAGGAACGGTTCGGGGTTCGGACCATGGTAGCCACGGCGGCGCGGCCGCACCAACGTTGTCGGTGCGCGGTTCGGGGCCCCGGCAACAGCAACCGACGAACGGGCGCGCGTCCGCCATCGGCGGGCCCGGCTCGCGGCCCGCGAAGGCGGGCTCAGCGGTCGGCGGCGCCGATCGACTCGAGGATCCGGCTGGTGATCGCGCTCTGGTTGAGCGTGTAGAAGTGCAGGCCGGGCGCGCCTTCCGCGAGCAGCCGCCGGCACATCGCCGACACCACCTCGACGCCGAAATCGCGGATCGCGTCCGCGTCGTCGCCGAAGCTGGCCAGCTTCAGCCTGATCCAGCGCGGAATCTCGGCACCGCAGGCGTCCGAGAAACGCGCCAGTTGCGTGAAGTTGCCGATCGGCATGATGCCCGGCACGATCGGCACGTCGACGCCGAGCCTGCGCGCGTCGTCGCGGAAGCGCAGGTA
>Ga0073905_10000447_pt1 | contig 19360 bp, 22 predicted proteins | sample KloWWTupernatant_FD_65482 | JGI IMG/M metagenome (GOLD analysis project Ga0073905, IMG submission 65482) | Active sludge microbial communities from Klosterneuburg, Austria, studying microevolution and ecology of nitrifiers - Klosterneuburg... | ecosystem: Engineered > WWTP > Aerobic digester >... | reverse complement strand
GCGCGCGTCGTCGGCGGCGGGGTCGCGGCGGCTCGCGCCGTGTGGGCCGGCGAGGTGGGGCACGCGGTCAACCTGGCCGGCGGGATGCACCACGCGATGCCCGGCCACGCGTCGGGCTTCTGCGTCTACAACGACGCCGTCGTGGCGATCCGGGCCGTGCTGGCCGAGGGCGTCGAGCGGGTCGCGTACGTCGACGTCGACGCCCACCACGGCGACGGCGTCGAGGCGGCGTTCTGGGACGACCCGAGGGTCCTGACCGTCTCGGTCCACGAGAGCGGGCACACGCTCTTCCCCGGCACGGGTCACACCACCGACGTCGGCGGGCCGCACGCGCGCGGGACCGCCGTCAACGTGGCCCTGCCGTCGGGGACGCGGGACGTCGCGTGGCTCCGGGCGATCGGCGCCGTCGTCGACCCGCTCGTGCGCGCGTTCGCCCCGCAGCTCATCGTCAGCCAGCACGGGTGCGACGCGCACGGGCTCGACCCGCTGGCCAACCTCGCCGTCTCCGTGGACGCGCAGCGCCGGGCGATGGAGATCGTGCACGGCCTGGCCCACGACGTGGCCGGCGGGCGCTGGGTCGCGCTGGGCGGTGGGGGCTACGCGGTGGCGCAGGTGGTCCCGCGGATCTGGACCCATCTGCTCGCCATCGCCGCGCACGCACCGGTGGAGGTGTCCGCGGCGGTGCCGGAGGCGTGGCGCGCAGAGGCCGCCGCGGTGTTCGGCTTCCCCCTGCCGCTGGTGATGGGCGACGGCGTCCCGTTGCCCACCCCGCGCCCGTGGAGCGCGGGGTACGACCCGGCCGACGACGTCGACCGCATCATCCTCGCCACGCGCCAGGCCGTCTTCCCCCACCACGACCTCGACCCTCTCTACGACTGACCCCCACCCCGGTGCCGTGCCCTGCATCGCTCGGTCGCCCGGCGACCCGAGGGCGCAGACCACCGGGTGGTGGAGTGCTCCGGGGCGGGTGGCCACGACGTCGCGGGATTCACTCTGTTCACCCCTTTCACTTGCGCACCAGGGGGGCCTAGGGTTGGCGGTGCGCGGCGCGTGCCGCGCTTCGTGATGTCCGGGCAGGTGGCGCAGCCCACCCGGCCGGTGGCCAGGAACGAGGCGGCATGTCCAGTGGTCCCGAGCGGCCTCGCGTGCGGTACCTCACGGTCGCCGAGGTGGCCGAGACGATGCGCGTGTCGAAGATGACCGTGTACCGCCTGGCGCGCTCGGGCGAGCTGCCGGCCGTGCGCGTGGGCCGCTCCTACCGGGTGCCGCAGGACGCGCTCGACGCCTACCTCGCGACCGCCGTCATCGACCGCCGGACGGACGAGGACGAGGCCCGCCGCAGCGGCTGACCCACCGATCCGCCCGACGGCGCGGCGGTGCCCGCCGAGCGGGTAGAGTGACACCCGGACTTTCCCTGCACGCCTGCCGGTCCTCCGGTGACGTGCCGACCCGATCACATTGCGAGGACCCGTGGGCTCCGTCATCAAGAAGCGCCGCAAGCGCATGGCCAAGAAGAAGCACCGCAAGCTGCTGCGCAAGACGCGCCACCAGCGTCGCAACAAGAAGTAGCCGCTCCGCGCGTCGCGCGCGGAGATCGCGGGCACGAGCCGCGCACAGGACAGGCCCGGCCGAGTGCCGGGCCTGTGGTGCGTCCGGGGACGATGGGTTCGCGCCTGTGCACCGCGCCAGGCGGTAGCGTCGCCACCAGGACGAGCGAGAGGGATCGGGTGTGGCCGCCACCATGCGCGACGTGGCCCGGCTCGCGGGCGTCTCGATCAAGACCGTCTCCAACGTCGTCAACGGCTACCGGCACGTCACCGCTGCCACCCGGGCGCGGGTGCTGACGGCCATCGACGAGCTGGGCTACCAGGTCAACGTCTCGGCACGGAACCTGCGCACCGGTCGCACGGGCGTCATCGCCCTCGCCGTGCCGGAGCTCAGCGTCCCGTACTTCGCCGAGCTCGCGGACGCCGTCATCGCCGCCGCGGCGGTCCACGGGCTGACCGTCCTCATCGAGCTGCACGGCGCGGACCGGGCGCGCGAGATCGAGGCGGTCGGCGGCGCGAGGCGCCGGACGACCGACGGCTTGATCTTCAGCCCGGTGGCCCTGGGCGCTGGCGACGAGGCGCTGGTCGAGACCGAGCTGCCGATGGTCCTGCTCGGCGAGCGCGTCTTCCACGACGGCGTGGACCACGTCACCATGCAGAACGTCGAGGCGGCGCGCGCGGCGACCGAGCACCTGCTGGACCGTGGCCGACGCCGGATCGCGGCGATCGGCGTGCACCCCGGCGAGGAGGTCGGCTCGGCTGGGCTGCGCCTGGTCGGCTACCGCCAGGCGCTGGCTGCTGCGGGCATCCCGACGGACGACGCCCTGCTCGGGGTGGCCGACCCGTGGCATCGGGCCGCCGGGGCACGGGCGATGGCCGCGCTGCTCGACGCCGGGGCGCTCCCGGACGCCGTCTTCGGCTTCAACGACGCCCTCGCGCTGGGTGCGATGCATGAGCTCCAGGTCCGCGGCCTGAGAGTGCCGCAGGACGTCGCGGTCATCGGCTTCGACGACATCGACGAGGGCGTCTACGCCAACCCCAGCCTCAGCACGGTCGACCCGGGCCGCGAGCAGATCGCCCGGACGGCCGTCCAGCTGCTCGTCGACCAGCTCGACGGCACGCGCCGCGCGGCGCGTCGGGTGTTCGCCGACTACCGCGTCGTCGCCCGTGGCTCCACCGCGCCGTCGACGACTTGACCGCGACGCCTCGGGTGCATCATCGTTCGTGTACAACGATGTACACGCCGGCAGGCCACCCGATCCGGGGGTCAGCGGTCGACCAGGAGAACCGATGACCACCGCACGCCTGACCATCGACCCCGGCTTCCGCGTCGCGCCGGTCCGCAGGCGGACCTTCGGGTCCTTCGTCGAGCACCTCGGCCGCTGCGTCTACACCGGGATCCACGACCCGGGTCACCCGACGGCCGACGCCGACGGGTTCCGCGGCGACGTCATCGAGCTGGTCCGCGAGCTGGGTATCACGACGGTGCGCTACCCGGGCGGCAACTTCGTCTCCGGGTACCGCTGGGAGGACGCCGTCGGCCCGGTGGACCAGCGCCCGGCGCGGCTGGACCTCGCGTGGCACAGCACCGAGCCCAACACGGTGGGCGTGGACGAGTTCATGCGGTGGGCGGCCAAGGCCGGCGTCGAGCCGATGATGGCGGTCAACCTCGGCACGCGGGGCGTCACCGAGGCGCTCGACCTGCTCGAGTACTCCAACATCGCGGCGGGGACGGCGTGGTCGGACCTTCGCCGGGCCCACGGCACCGAGGCGCCGCACGGCATCCGCATGTGGTGCCTCGGCAACGAGATGGACGGCCCGTGGCAGACCGGCCACAAGACCCCGCAGGAGTACGGCCGCCTGGCGGCCGAGACCGGCAGGGCGATGCGCCAGGTGGACCCGGACCTCGAGCTCGTCGCGTGCGGCTCGTCGAGCTCGGCGATGCCCACGTTCGGCGAGTGGGAGCGCGTGGTGCTCACGGAGGCCTACGAGCAGGTGGACCTCATCTCCGCGCACGCCTACTACTGGGAGGAGGACGGCGACCTGGCGTCCTTCCTCGGCTCCGCCATCAACATGGACCACTTCATCGAGGACGTCGTCGCCACGGCGGACGCCGTGCGGGCCGCCGGCCGGCACAGCAAGCGGATCCACATCTCGTTCGACGAGTGGAACGTCTGGTACCTCGACGGTGCCGCGTCGAAGCCGCCGACCGACTCCTGGCCCGTCGCACCGGTGCTGCTCGAGGACAACTACTCCGTCGCGGACGCCGTCGTGGTGGGCAACCTGCTCATCTCGCTGCTGCGGCACTCCGACCGTGTGCACGCGGCGAGCCTGGCCCAGCTGGTCAACGTCATCGCGCCGATCATGACGGAGCCGGGCGGGCGGGTGTGGAAGCAGACGACGTTCCACCCCTTCGCGCTGACGGCGCGCCATGCCGTAGGCGAGGTGCTCCGGGTCGAGGTCGACAGCCCCAGCCACCCCACCGCCAAGCATGGCGACACCCCGCTGGTCGACGCGGTCGCGACGTACGACGACGCGTCGGGCGCGCTCGCGGTGTTCGCCGTCAACCGATCGCTCACGCAGTCCGTGCCGGTCGAGATCGACGTCCGGGCGCTGGACGGGGTGCGCCTCGTCGAGGCCGTGTCGCTCGCGCACGACGACCCGTACGCGCGGTCCTCCGTCGAGGACGACACCACCCTCGTCCCGCGGCCCAACACGTCCGCGGCGGTCGAGGGCAGCCGGGTGCGCATCGAGCTGCCGCCCGTCTCGTGGTCGATGGTGCGGCTCTGCCGGTGACCCGGCGTCGGGCAGACTGACCCGGTGCTCACCTGGACCCAGATCGCCCTGTCGGAGCTGGCCGGGACGGGCGTGCTCCTCGCGCTCGGCGTGGGTGTGGGCGCCAACCTCGCCCTGCCGGCCACCGGTGGCCGCGCCGGCGGGAACCTCATGGGTGCGGTCGGCTGGAGCCTCGGCGTCTTCGCCGGCGTCGTCGTCGGAGCGCGGTCCGGGGCGCACCTCAACCCGGCCGTGACGCTCGGGATGATCGCCTCGGGCGCCGAGGAGCTGGCACCCGGAGTGCCGGTCAGCGCGTGGGCCGTCAGCGCCTACCTCATTGGTCAGCTGGTGGGGGCCGTCCTCGGCAGCGCCGTGGCCTGGGCTGCCTACCGCCAGCACCTCGACGCCGCCGTGGGCGCCCAGGCCGCCACCCGCGCGGCCCCGCGCCGCTCGCCGACCCTCGGCATCTTCGCCACCGGCCCCGGCATCCGCTCCTGGCCCCACAACCTGCTCACCGAGACCGTGGCGACGTTCCTTCTCGTGCTGGTGCTGCTCTCGCTCGCCGAGACACCGAGCGCGCTGGGCCCGCTGGGCGCCGCGCTCGTGGTGCTGGGCGTCGGCCTGGGGATGGGCGGCCCGACGGGCTGGGCGATCAACCCTGCGCGCGACCTCGGCGCCCGGCTGGCGCACGCGCTGCTGCCGATCCGGGGCAAGGGCGGCAGCGACTGGGGCTACGCGTGGGTACCCGTCGTCGGCCCGACGCTGGGCGGCGTGCTCGGCGGGATCGCGGCGGCCCTGCTCTGACGGACGGCGTGCCCTAGGCGCGCAGGGCGCGGCGCACGGACCGCCACACGAGCCCGACCACCCAGGCCACCCCGGCGAGGCGCGCGGCGTGCATCGACCGGCGGGCCGCCACACGGCGCCGGCCGCGGAACTCGCGCACCGGCCAGCCGACGGCGCGCGCGTGCCGGCGCAGGCGTCCGTCCGGGTTGATCGCCACGGGGTGGCCGACGCTCGACAGGATCGGGACGTCGTTGGTGGAGTCGCCGTACGCGTAGCACAGCGTCAGGTCGAGGCCCTGCTGCCGCGCGAGCTCACGCACCGCGCGCGCCTTGGCCTGGCCGTGCAGCATGTCGCCGATCATCCGGCCGGTGTAGAACCCGTCGACGTGCTCCGCCACCGTGCCCAGCGCGCCGGTGACGCCCAGTCGCCGGCCGATGAGCTCGCCGATCTCCACCGGGCTGGCGGTGATGATCCACACCTGGTGCCCGGCGTCGAGGTGCTCGGTGAGCAGGGCCTGGGTGCCGGGGAAGATCCGCAGCGACAGGACCTCGTCCCAGATCTCCTCGCCGACGGCGGCGATCTCGGCGACGGATCGGCCCGCGACGATGGACAGCGCACGCGCCCGCACCTGCTCGATCTGGCGCAGGTCCTCGCCGAACATGAGGTAGCGGCTCTGGTGGAAGGCGAACGTGATGAGGTCCCACGTGCCGAAGAAGCCCCGACGGCGCAGCCCGACGGCCAGGTGGAACGCGCTGGCCCCGCGGATGATGGTGTTGTCGAGGTCGAAGAAGGCCGCGGTCCCGGAGCCTGCCGGGAGGTCAGGTGCTGGCTCGGCCACGTGCTCCACTGTAACCACCCCACCCGGCCGGCCAGCCTAGGCTGGTGCGATGAGCAGCCCGGTGGCGCCCGACGGCCCGGCCGACGTCCGCCTCGTCCTGTACTCGCGGGCCGGCTGCCACCTGTGCGAGCCGGCGGCCGCACTGGTCGCCGCCGTCGCCGCCGAGGCCGGCACGGGCTGGCTGGCGGTGGACGTCGACACGGACCCCGATGCCGCGGCGCTCACCGAGCGGTACGGCGAGATGGTGCCGGTGGTGACGGTGGACGGCGTCGTGCAGGGGTACTGGCGGCTGGACGCCGAGCGGCTGCACCGCGCGCTCGCCGCGCCGCGACGGGGCTGACGTGGGTGTCGCCCCCCGCGCCGTCCCGCCCTCGACGGTCTCCCGGCTGCCGCTCTACCTGCGCGTGCTCGAGGGGCTCGCGGAGCAGGGCGTGACGACGACGTCGTCCGACCAGCTGGCCCGGCTCGCCGGGGTGGGCCCGGCCCAGCTGCGGCGCGACCTGTCGTTCCTCGGCTCGCACGGCGTGCGCGGGGTGGGCTACGACGTCGACCACCTGCGTGGACGGGTGGCGGACGCGCTGGGCCTCGGGGTGGACCTCGCGGTGGTCATCGTGGGCATCGGCAACCTGGGTCACGCCCTGGCGAACTACGTCGCGCGGGGCAGCAGCGGCTTCCGGGTGGCCGCGCTGGTCGACGCCGCGCCCGAGGTGGTCGGCTCCTCGGTGGCCGGGCTGGTGGTCGCCGACGTACGCGACCTCGAGGAGGTGCTGCGGCGCGAACGCGTGGCGCTCGCCGTGCTGGCGACGCCGGCCGACGTGGCGCAGGAGGTCTGCGACCGGTTGGTCGCCGCGGGGGTGCGGGGCATCCTCACCTTCGTCCCGCGCGTGCTGCACGTGCCGGACGGCGTCGACCTGCGGGCGGTCGACCTGGGCACGGAGCTGCAGATCCTCGCGTTCCACGAGCAGCGCAAGGCGGCGGGGCGCGCCTGACCGAGGGCCGAGGTCGGGCCCGGACGCGACGACGCCCGCGGCCGCGCCCCTCGTGCGAGGGGGCTGCCGCGGGCGTCGGCCCGGATCGGGACGCAGGGGGGTGAGCCCCGACCCGGACGTGCGGGGTGGCTCAGGCCTGGGCGACGGCCTCGATCTCGAGGGCGACCTTGACCTTGTCGCTGACCAGCACGCCGCCGGTCTCGAGCGCCGCGTTCCAGGTCAGACCGAACTCCTTGCGCGAGATCTCGGTGGAGGCGGAGAACCCGATGCGCGAGGCGCCGAACGGGTCCGTCGCGGCACCGTTGAACTCGGCGTCGAGGACGACCTCGCGGGTCACGCCGTGGATGGTGAGGTCACCGGTGACCTTGAGGTCGGTGCCGTCGCCCGCGACGGAGGTCGAGACGAAGGTCCAGGTCGGGTACGTCGCGACGTCGAAGAAGTCGGCCGTCGTGAGGTGGCCGTCGCGGTTGGCGTCCTTGGTGTCGATGGTCGACGGGTCCAGCGTCGCGGTGACCGAGGTCGCGGCCAGGTCGTCACCGATGGTCAGGGTGCCCTCGGTGATGGCGACGGTGCCGCGGACCTTGGAGATGCCCGCGTGGCGGACCGTGAAGCCGGCGTGGCTGTGCGAGGTCTCGACGACCCAGGTGCCGGTGGGCAGGCCGGTGGGGAGCGTGGTGGTGGTCATGGTGTTCTCCTACGGGACGAGGTGGGTGGTGCGTCGGTGGGACCGAGGCCGCCCGACGCATTTGGTTGAAGCGTCAACGACCATCTAGTTGAGATTTCTACTACACTGCACCTGGAAGCGCAACCCCCCGTCACCCGCCCCTGTGGTGGGATCGGGGTCGGGACGTCGTACGGGACGCGCAGGCACGGACGGGGAGGCAGGGATGAGCACGACGGCGCAGGCTCCGGCGGACGTGCCGGCGGACACGCGGGACCGGCCCGGCGCACGGCCGGCCGACGAGGTCCGCTGGCTCGACGAGGACCAGCAGCGCGCCTGGCGGTCCTTCCTGCTCGGGTCCGCGCGGCTGACCGAGGCGCTCGGCCGCCAGCTCGAGGCGGACAGCGACCTGTCGCTCAGCGAGTACGAGATCCTCGTCCGGCTGTCCGAGGCACCCGAGCACACGGCGCGGATGTCCGAGCTCGCGCAGTCCCTCATGCACTCGCGCAGCCGGATCACGCACACCGTGGGCAGGCTCGAGCGGCGCGGGCTCGTGGAGCGGCACACGTGCCTGGCCGACGGTCGGGGCGTCAACGCCCGGATGACGGCCGCCGGGTACCGCCTGCTCGTCGCGGCGGCCCCCGGCCACGTCCGGGCGGTCAGGGCCCACCTCGTCGACCTGCTCACGGCCGACCAGCTGCGCGGCCTCGGCGACGCGATGGCCCTCGTGGCCCCGCTCGACCCGCCCGCGCCGCCGGCAGGCTGAGCCGCCCCGCCCCCGCCCCCGCCCCACCCCCGCCCGGATGACCGCACGGCGCGTGGTGAGCGACACTGGTCCCATGGCCTCCACGACCGTCCACCTCCTGCGCCACGGCGAGGTGCACAACCCCGACGGCGTGCTCTACGGGCGCCTGCCGAACTTCCGGCTGTCCGACCGCGGCCAGGCGATGGCCGAGCGGGTCGCCGGGCACCTGGCGGGGACCGGCCCGCAGGGCGCGCCCCGCCGCGACGTCGTGCACGTGGTCGCCTCGCCGCTGCAGCGTGCCCAGGAGACCGCGACCCCGATCGCCGCGGCCTTCGGCCTGGCGCTCGGCGCCGACGCCCGCCTGCTCGAGGCAGCCAACCACTTCGAGGGCCTGACGTTCGGGGTGGGCGACGGCTCGCTGCGTCGCCCCGCGCACTGGCGCTACCTGTGGAACCCCCTGCGTCCGTCGTGGGGCGAGCCCTACCGCGAGCAGGTGGCCCGGATGCTCGCGGCCGTCGCTGACGCGCGCGTGGCCGCCGAGGGTCACGAGGCCGTCATCGTGTCCCACCAGCTGCCGATCTGGGTGACCCGCCAGGCTCTCGAGGGTCGCCGCCTGTGGCACGACCCGCGCCGCCGCGAGTGCTCGGTGGCCTCGCTCACCTCGCTGCACTGGGACGGGGACCGGCTCACCGGGATCACCTACTCCGAGCCAGCCGTCGACCTGCTGCCCGTCAAGCCCACCGTGGCCGGGGCCTGACCGTGCGCCGTCTGCGCCACCAGCAGGCCCGGGTCGTCGTCGTGGCACTCGTCGTGCTCGCCGTCCTCGCGATGTCGCTGTCCCTCGCGGCGTGCGCGCCCGCCACCGGGGGCTGGACCGAGGGCGGCGCCGAGGCCGGCTACGTGTCCGGTGACCGGTCGGTGACCACCTGGGACGCCGCGGACCGCAGCGATCCCGTGGAGCTCGCCGGGACCGACTTCGCCGGTGCCGCGGTGGACGTCGCGGACTGGCGTGGCGACGTCGTCGTGCTCAACACCTGGTACGCCAGCTGCCCGCCCTGCCGCGCCGAGGCGCCCGACCTCGCCGCGCTCGCCGCGGACTACGCGGACGACGACGTCCACCTCCTGGGCATCAACTCCACGGACGACCCCGGCGCGGCCCAGGCCTTCGAGCGCACGTTCGCGGTCGGGTACCCCTCGGTGCACGACGTCGACGGCGCCGCGATCGCGTCGCTGCAGGGCGTCGTGCCCGTCCAGGCCGTGCCCACCACGGTGGTGCTCGACCGCCGCGGCCGGGTCGCGGCCCGCGTGCTGGGGCTGGCGGACGGGTCCACGCTGCGCGCGCTGGTCGACGAGCTGCTGGACGAGCCCGCGTGAGCGTGACCGCGCTCGTTGCCGGGATCGGCGACACCGTCCAGCAGACCGTGCTCGGCGGCTCCATGCTGCTGGCCGTCCCGCTCGCGGTGCTGGCCGGGCTGGTCTCGTTCGCCTCGCCGTGCGTGCTGCCGCTGGTGCCGGGGTACCTCGGCTACGTCACGGGGATGGCCGGCAGCGCCGCGGGCTCGCCGCGCGCACGCGCCGCGGCGCCGTCGCGCACCGGCCGCGGCGCGACGGGCACGCTCGCCCAGGTGCCGCGCACCCGCATGGTGGCCGGGGTCGGCCTCTTCGTCGCGGGGTTCACGGTGGTCTTCGTCGCGTTCGGCGTGCTCGCGGGGTCGCTCGGTGCGGCGCTGCTGGGCTGGACGGACGTGCTCACGCGCGTGCTGGGCGTCGTCGTCGTGCTCATGGGGCTCGTGTTCCTCGGCTGGGTGCCGTTCGCGCAGCGCGAGCGGAGGCTGCACCTGGCGCCGACGGCCGGGCTCTGGGGCGCACCCCTGCTCGGGGTCGTCTTCGGGCTGGGCTGGGCCCCGTGCATCGGCCCGACGCTCGTGGCCGTCTACACCCTGGCGCTCGACGAGGCCTCGGCGGCCCGCGGCGCCGTCCTGTCGGTCGCGTACTGCGCCGGCCTCGGACTGCCCTTCCTGCTCATCGCCCTGGGCTTCGAGCGCTCGGCGCGCGCGCTGGCCTTCCTGCGCACGCACCGGGTCGCGGTGACCCGCACGGGCGGGGTGATGCTGGTGCTCGTCGGGCTCGCGCTGGTCACCGGCGTGTGGGGCACCTGGACGCAGTCGCTCCAGGGCTGGGTCGGCGGCTTCGAGACGGTGGTCTGATGCCCCTGGACCGGATCGAGGACCCCACGGTCCCGAGCGACGCGCCGGACGCACCGGACGCGCCGGACGCGACGGCTGGCGGCGCCGCGTCGGCGGAGCGCCCTGGAGAGCCCGTGCTGCCGCGGCTGGGCCTCGTCGGCACGGGCCGCTGGGTGTGGCGCCAGCTGACGAGCATGCGCGTGGCGCTGCTGCTGCTCATGCTGCTGGCCGTGGTCTCCGTGCCCGGCTCGATCCTGCCGCAGCGGCCGCAGTCACCCGGACGGGTGGCGGCCTACCTGCGGGACAACCCGGACCTCGGCGGGTGGCTGGACCGGCTCGGGTTCTTCGACGTCTACGCCTCGGTCTGGTTCTCCGCGGTCTACCTGCTGCTCTTCGTGTCCCTCGTCGGCTGCATCCTGCCGCGCGTCGCCGCCCACCTGCGCGGCGTCCGGGCCAGGCCGCCGCGCACCCCGCGCCGCTTCGACCGGTTCGAGACGCGCGACGAGGTCCGCACCGACGCCTCTGCCGAGCAGGTCCTGGCCGCGGCCCGGACGGTGCTCACCGGCCCCGTGCGCTGGCTGCCGCGGTTCCGCGTCGACGTGGTGGTCGACGCGGACGGGACGGGCGGCACCGTCGCGGCCGAGCGGGGCTACCTGCGCGAGACCGGCAACCTCGTGTTCCACCTCGCCCTGGTGGGCATCCTGCTGTCCGTGGCCGCCGGGCAGCTGCTGCACTACCGGGGGCAGGCGATCGTCGTCGAGGGCAGGGGCTTCGCCAACGCCGTCACGGACTACGACACGTTCGAGGCGGGGAGCTGGTTCGACCCGTCGTCGCTCGTCCCGTTCACCCTCACGCTGGACCGCTTCACGGCCGCGTTCACGCAGGACCTCGCCGCCAAGCCGCGTGACTTCCTCGCCGAGGTCACGGTGCGCGAGCCCGGCGGCGCCGGGCGCGCGGCCGACATCCGCGTCAACCGCCCGCTGACGGCTGGCGGCGCCAAGATCTACCTCCAGGGCAACGGCTACGCTCCCGACGTCACGGTGCGCGACGCCGCGGGCGAGGTGGCGTTCGCGGGGCCGGTGCCCTTCCTCCCGCAGGACCCGCAGTACCTGTCGCGGGGGGTCATCAAGGTGCCCGACGTGTCCGCCGGGGACCAGATCGGGCTGGTGGGCTTCCTGCTGCCGACGGCCGTCATCACGCCGGACGGTGCCGCGTCCGTCCACCCGCAGCCCCTCGACCCGATGCTGGTGCTCACGGTGTGGCGCGGGGACCTCGGCCTGGACGACGGCGTGCCGCAGAACGTCTACGAGCTGGACTCGTCGGCGATGTCGCCGGTCCTCGACGAGGACGGTGCCCCCGTGACCGTGCTCGTCGCCCCGGGGCAGACCGTGGAGCTGCCGGCCGGGCTGGGAACGCTGACCTGGGACGACCTGCCGCGGTTCGTCGCGCTCGACCTGCGGCACGACCCGTCGCTGGGCATCGTCCTGGCCTTCGCGATCGCGGCGATCGTCGGCCTGACGGTGTCGCTGTTCACCCCGCGCCGGCGCCTGTGGCTGCGCGTGGGCCCGGCGGGCGAGGGGGAGCGCCCCGGACGTACAGTGGTCGCCGGCGCCGCCCTGGCCCGCACCGACGACATCGGCCTGGCGGCCGAGCTCGCCCGCGTGACGGACGCGATCAGGGCGCTGGACGGGAGGCAGGACCGATGAGTCTTGGCGAGCTGAGCACCATCCTCGTGTGGGGTGCCGTGACGGCCTACGCCGTGGCCCTCGTCGCGTTCGCCACCGACCTCGCGCGCCGCGCGGAGGCCGCGGCGAAGCCCGCTCGCGAGGCCGCGCTCGTCGGGGGCCCGGGCCCCGGAGTCGCGGACGCGCCGGGCGTGCCCGAGGCACCCACGGGCGGGGTCGTGCCCGGCCGCTGGGCCGGTCGGGTGCTCGGCATCGCGATGTCGACCACCACCGTGGGCCTGGCCCTGCACGTCGCCGGGGCCGTGCTGCGCGGCCTTGCCGCGGGTCGCGTGCCCTGGGCCAACATGTACGAGTTCACGCTCATCGGCACCCTCGCGGCGGTCGTCACCTTCCGCGTGCTGTGCCTGCGGCGCGACGTGCGGTTCCTCGGCACCATCGTCATCGGGCTGAGCGTCGTGGCCCTGGGCCTCGGCCTCGCGGCGTTCTACGTGCCGGCCGACGCCGTCGAGCCCGCGCTGCAGAGCTACTGGCTCGTCATCCACGTCTCGATCGCGACGATCGCCACCGGGCTGTTCACCGTCGCCGTCGCCGCGAGCGTGCTCCAGCTGCTCAAGGACTCCTGGGAGAACGCCTCGCCGCGCATGCTCAGCCCGCGCTGGCAGGTGCTCGGCACGCTGCCCTCCGTGCGCTCGCTCGAGGCGCTGAGCTTCCGGGTCAACGCCGTGGGCTTCGTGCTGTGGACGTTCACCGTGATGGCCGGGGCCGTGTGGGCCGAGCACGCCTGGGGCCGGTACTGGGGCTGGGACCCCAAGGAGGTCTGGAGCTTCGTCGTCTGGGTGGTCTACGCCGCCTACCTGCACGCGCGCACCACGCGCGGCTGGTCCGGGCGCCGGGCCGCGTGGTTCGTCCTCGTGGGCTATGCCACCGTGATCTTCAACTTCACGGGCGTGAACCTGCTCTTCAACGGCAAGCACGCCTACAGCGGGCTGCCGAGCGAGGACTGATGAGGCGAAGGTGACGCTCGTCACCCGTTCGCGCACCCGTCGTCACCCGTTCGTCCCCTCTCGTCACCGCCGGGGTCTGCCGACACCTCCCGTGAGGGCGGAGCCGCCGCCCGGGACGGGAGTGGCATGGGCGCGCAGCGCACGCAGGCCGAGCAGCAGGTGGCCGACCTCCTGCGTACGGCCAAGCGCGCCCTCGGCCTGTCCGTGACGTTCCTGTCGCGGATGGACGGCACCACCCAGCACCTGGAGGTCGTCGACTCCTCGATCCCCTTCCTCTTCCCCGAGGGTGCGCGGATGGTCCAGGCGACGTCGTTCTGCCAGGCGATCCTCGACGGCCGGCTGCCAGCGGTCATCCCCGACGTGCGCGCCCTCCCCGAGGCGATGGCGCTGCCGGCGGCGCGCTTCCCGCGGCTGCGCTCCTACGTCTCGGCGCCCGTGCGGCTGTCCGACGGCACCCTGTACGGCACGTTCTGCGCCGCGGGCCTCACCACGGACAAGGGACTGTCCGCGCGCGACCAGGCCCTCATGGAGGTGCTGGCGGCCGCGGCCGCGGTGGTCATCGAGCCGGGCGTCGTCGACCGCGCGCGGGCGGAGGAGATCGAGTCCCGCCTCGTGCCGCTGCTCGTGGAGGGCGGGCCGACCGTGGTGCTCCAGCCGATCGTCGACCTGGCCTCCGGGCGCCGCGCCGGGGCCGAGGCGCTGAGCCGCTTCCCCGCCCACTGGAAGCTCGCGCCCGACGTGGTCTTCGCGCAGGCGCACAGCATCGGCCTGGGGCACGAGCTCGAGCTGCTCGCGCTGGAGCGCGCGGCCCGGCACCTGGCCCGCGTGGACGGGTACGTCGCGATGAACGTCTCGCCGGCCACGCTGGTGACCCCGGAGTGCGGTGCGCTGCTCGCGCGGCTGCCAGCCGACCGCGTGCTGCTCGAGCTCTCGGAGCACGACCAGGTCGAGGACTACGACGCGCTCTCGGCAGCCGTCGCGGCGCCGCGGGCCGCCGGGATGCGCCTGGCGATCGACGACGTCGGTGCGGGCTTCTCCTCGCTGCGGCACATCGTCGTCACCGCTCCGGACGTCATCAAGCTGGACCGCAGCATCGTCGACGGCGTCGCGGCCGACCGGGTGCTCACCACCCTGGTGGGCTCGCTCGTGGACTTCGCGCACGGCAGCGGCACCCTGGTGGTCGCCGAGGGCGTCGAGACGGCGCAGGACGCGGCCGCGCTGCGCGGCCTGGGCGTGGACCTCGGCCAGGGCTGGTTCTTCGGCCGGCCCGGCCCCGCGGAGGCGCTGGGTCCGACCGATCGCGAGCCCGCAGGTCCCTCGCCTGTGCGCGCGCCGACGGAAGGCCCTTGGACCCTGCCGCTGGAGGCCCGGACGGGCGCATGATGGAGCCATCCACCTCCCTGAGGAGTGACTGGCCATGAAGGCTCGTGTGGGTGACCGGTTGGTGCTGGCGTCCAGCGTCGTGGACGGGACCGTCCGGGACGGCAGGGTGGTCGAGCTGCGGCACGAGGACGGCTCGCCGCCCTACCTCGTGGAGTGGCTGGACACGGGGGAGCGCACGTTGGTGTTCCCCGGCCCGGATGCGCACGTGGAGGCCGCGGTCGGTGATCCCGCCGATGCCGCGCCGCCCGCGGCCGTGAGCACCTGGCGCGTCCAGGTCACGCTGCTGCACGAGGGCGCGTCCACCACCGCCCAGGCCGTGCTCGTGGCCGGGACGCCGGACCACCTGGGTGCTGTCGGGAAGGCGCGGCGCAACCCGGAGGACGGGGTCGTGCCGGTCATCGGGGACGAGGTCGCCGTCGCGCGCGCGCTGCGGCACCTGGCGGACCGCCTCATCGACACGGCCGAGGAGCAGATCGAGGACTCCACGGGCCGGCCGGCCCGCGTGCACGGCTGAGGTCGGCCCGCGTCGTCGGCCCACCCGCTGCCCCTCGGCACCGGGTGGGCCCCTCCCGTAGCGTGACGGCATGGCACCCGTGGAGACGTCCCGCCGTCCGTTGCTCCTGCTCGACTCCGCCTCGCTGTACTTCCGCGCGTTCTACGGCGTCCCGGAGTCGGTGCGCGCGCCCGACGGCACCCCGGTCAACGCGGTGCGCGGCCTGCTGGACATCGTGGCCCGGCTCGTGGTGACCCGCGGCCCCGCGCGGATGGTGGCCTGCTGGGACGACGACTGGCGGCCGGCGTTCCGGGTGGCCGCGATCGGCTCGTACAAGGCGCACCGGGTGGGGGCCGACGGCGGCGAGGAGGTGCCGCCGGCGCTCGCGGCGCAGGTGCCCGTCATCGTCGAGGTGCTCGCGGCGCTGGGGATCGCGCGCGTGGGCGCCCCGGGCTTCGAGGCCGACGACGTCATCGGTACGCTCGCGGGGCGCGAGCGCGCCCGTCCCGCCGCCGAGCGCGCTCCCGTCGAGGTGGTCACCGGGGACCGCGACCTGTTCCAGCTGGTCGACGACTCCGGCCCCGTCCGCGTGCTCTACACCGGCCGCGGGATGGCCGACCTCGACGTGGTGGACCAGGCCCGGCTGGCCGAGCGGCACGGCACGCCCACGGGCGCGGCCTACGCGGACGCCTCGATCCTGCGCGGGGACGCCAGCGACGGGCTGCCGGGCGTGGCGGGCATCGGGGACAAGACGGCCGCGGCGCTCGTCGCGCGGTACGGCTCGCTCGACGGCGTGCTGGCCGCGGTCGCGGCCGGGGACCCCGGGCTGACCGCCACGCAGGCGCGCCGGCTCGCCGACGCCGCCGACTACCTCGCCGTCGCCCCCGGGGTGGTGCGGGTGGCACGGGACGTCCCCGTCGGCGAGGTCGCCGACGCGCTGCCGACCGAGCCCGCCGACCCGGCCGCGCTCGCCGCCCTCACCGAGCGCTGGGGGCTGACGACGAGCGTGGCGCGGCTGCGCGACGCGATCGCGGCCGTCGGGTGATCGCCAGCGTCGGCTCCGACCTCACGCGGTCGTGGTGACCCGCATGCCCTCGCTGGGCTGCACGATGACGAACCCCTGCCCGGCGAACGCGATCTGGACCGCCTCGCCCGAGCCGCGACCGATGAGCGCGGCGGCGGACATCGACATCTTCACGCTGGTCTGCAGCGTCGAGGACCACGCGATGGCCGACTGCGCGTCGGCGAACGTCGGGGCGTCGACGGCGAGCACGACGGGCGGGCCGTAGGACGTCAGGGCCAGCTGGCCGTGCCCCGTGAACACCGTGTTGAAGAGCCCGCCGGCCATCATCGACGCGCCCTCGACGCGCCGGATGTCCCACTGGAGCGTGGGGTCGAAGGCCAGCACGTTGCGACCGTTGACCGTCACCGAGTCGCCCTCGAGCGTGATGACGTGCACCTCGGCCGCGTCCTCCGCGAGGAAGAGGTCGCCCATGCCGGTGACCTTCATGGGGGGGACGCCCTCCCCGGTGAAGGCCTTCTTGAGCATCTTCGACATGCCGCCGGAGCCCTGGTAGGCGAAGTCCATCTGCCCCTGGTAGGCGACCATCGACCCCTGGCGGGCCATCACCTCGCCGGCGAGCTTGACCCGCAGCAGCTTGTGGTTCTGCAGGGCGAACCGCTCGGTGCTGGTCGCCTCCATGTTGGCGCCGAACATCTGGCTGCGCATGCGTCCTCCTGGGGTCATGGCCCGCCGCCGGACCGGTGCGCCCACTGTCCCAGACGCGCGCCCCGCCACGCCGGAGCGCGGCGGGCCGTCAGAGGGTGATCCTCAGACGGTCGCGGGCTGCCCCGCGAGGCCGCAGAGCTCGGTGCCCCACGCCGTGGCGGCCTCGAGCTGGCCCTCGACGAGCCCGCCGGCCTTGCCGTGCACGGTGAAGGTGCGGGCACGGACCACGGGTCGCCCGCCCAGCTTGCGCAGCCCCTTGTCGATGCCCTTGCCGGCCGAGCCGGGCAGGTTGGGCTTGAGGACCTTGGTGTCGAAGGCGGCGCATGCGAGGCCCGGGGGCAGGCTGGCGGCCTCGAGCCACTCGCGCACGCCGTAGTCGGCGGAGATGGCCGAGCCGAACTCGCGCACCGCGTCCTGGCGCGTCGAGGGGCGGGTCATGCTGAACGCGTGCGTGGGCCCGCCCACCACCAGCAGGCTGACGTCCGGCGGGACGGTCATGCCGCCGGGCTCTGCCGCGAGCGCCCCGACCTCGACCAGGCGCACGGGCCCGGCGGGTTCCAGCGCCGTCGCGACGGCCTCGGCCACCGCCTTGCTCGACCCGAACATCGACTCGTACACCACCAGGGAGGTCATCCCCCTACCGTCGGCGGCCGCGGCGGGCCGCGCCACGGTCGTTCGTCCCGGTCGTCGCCCTCCCCTGCGGCGCCTACGGTGGCCCGATGCGCTACGCGGTGCTCCTGCGGGGGGTCAACGTCGGCGGCCGGACGGTGCGGATGGCAGAGCTGCGCACGGCACTGGCCGCGCTGCCGGTGCGCGACGTGCGCACCCTGCTCGCCTCGGGCAACGTGGTGTGCCGGTTCGACGGCTCGGCCGTCGAGCTGCGCGCGCTCGTCGAGGCGACGCTGCGCGCGACGTTCGGCTACGAGGCGTGGGTGGTGGTGCTCGACGCGGCGCGGCTGGACGCGCTGCTGCGGGCGTGCCCCTACCCCGCGGACGACCCGACCACGCACACCTACGTCACGGTGACGTCGGACCCGGCCGTGCTCGATGCGCTCGACGCGGCGGTCCGCGAGGCCGACCCCGCCTCCCCGCAGGTCCGGCTCGGGCCGGAGGCGACGGCGTGGACCGTCGCGGCGGGCGCCACGCTGGCCGCGGCGCGCAGCAGGCTCGCGGGCCGGGTCCGCTACGCGCCGTCGATCACCGACCGCAACCTGCGCACGATGCGCGCGGTCCAGGCCGCGCTCGCCGAGATGGGTGGGGACGCCGCGGGCTGAGGCCCTACCAGCGCTCGGCGGCGAAGAGGGCAGCTGCGTCCGACGCGTCGAGCGCACCGGGCAGCACGACGGCCTCGTCGACCACGGCTGCGGCCGCCGTCAGACCGCTGCCGGGTGCGGCGCCCAGCGTGAAGGTCGCCGGGTCGGACGGGTCCGCTGCGAGCGGCGCCGCCCCGACGACCGTCCCGTCGAGGGCGAGCGTCACGGTGCCGCCCGCGCGGCTGGCCGAGACCAGGTGGCGCGTCCCCGTGCTCACCGCGACCTGGAGCAGCGTCACGGCGCCGCCGCCGCCGGCCGGCCGCTCGCGCAGCACCAGCAGGCCGGCGTCGAGTCGCAGCTCGACCGCGTGGCCGTCGGCCTGGCGCAGCGACGCGAGCTCGCCCGTGGCGTCGCCGTCGGTGACCGCGAACCAGACGGCCATCGCGCCGGTGGAGCTCGTGGCGAGGGTGGGCCCCGTGCCCGTCACGCCCTGCTCCACCCCGCCGGCGAGGGTCATGGCGCCGGTCGGGCTGCACGCGAGCAGCCCGGGGGCCGCGACGTCGCCCGTCGCGAGGTCCCAGTGCAGCGCTGCGCCCAGCGCGGCGACATGGGCGACGTACGACCCGCTGCACGGGCTGACGCCCACGGTCGCGGTGGTCGCGGCGCTCCCGGTGAGCACCGCACCGGTCTGGCCGACGCCCGGCAGCGCCAGCCCGATGACGGCGCCGAGCGCGCCGGCGGTCAGCACGGTGAGGGCGCGGCCCGGCCCGCGGCGCTCAGTCGAGGAGGAGCGCATCGAAGCGGGCCTCCCTCAGCGGTGGGGCCGGCCGGCGGCGCGCGCGGCGCCGCTCGGCGAGCGTGTCGGCGAGCTCGAGGGCCGCGATGAGCGCGAGCGGCGGCACGAGCATGACCATCCGGCCCTGCGGCGAGTGCGCCCAGAACAGCAGCGTGCCCCATCCGGCGTGGGCCTGGACGACGACGCCGCGCACGCGCGACAGCGGCGTCGCGTTGGGGTCGACCGTCTCGTTGGCGTCGCCCTTGGTGAGGATGAAGGGCCGCTCGACCACCTCGCCCGTCGCGAGGTCGAGCTGCGGGACCATCTCGCCCGTCGCGGCGTCCGGCACCATCGACGGCAGCATCTGCAGGTCGACGATCCGGTGGGTGACGAGGTGCTTGCCCCCGGGCGGCCAGAACGTGGCCACCTGGCCGACCCGCAGCTGGGACGCGTCGTCGATCGCCTGGAGCACCACGACGTCGCCGGCCTCGACGAAGGGCGACATCGAGCCCGA
>Ga0073905_10000446_pt1 | contig 19404 bp, 19 predicted proteins | sample KloWWTupernatant_FD_65482 | JGI IMG/M metagenome (GOLD analysis project Ga0073905, IMG submission 65482) | Active sludge microbial communities from Klosterneuburg, Austria, studying microevolution and ecology of nitrifiers - Klosterneuburg... | ecosystem: Engineered > WWTP > Aerobic digester >... | reverse complement strand
CGGGTTGCTGCGTCGGCATCGCCTGCTCGCCCGCCGCTGCCATCAGAGACCGTTCGCTGCTTGGACGAGCCGAGCGGCTGTGCGCTGGGCCGTTCGTCGGTCCGCGGCGCTCGACGGTGCCGAGCTGTAGCCGGACTTCGTCTTCAGCCCGAGGAGGCGCTGAAGGTCCCTTGCCAGCGACTTGTCGACCTGAGCGAGCAACGCGGTCGCTGCTGAGTGATCCTGACCGGTGGCGTGCAGACCGAGACGAGCGCAGCAGATCGCGTCGGACGCGGCGATCCCGGCGTGGACGCACAGCGTGACGTAGGCGTCGGCGAGGTCTTCGCCGTCGCTCGTGAAGTCGTCGATGAGCAAGGCGGCATCGATGAACTGGCGAGCCTTGGCGAGCCGCCCCGCGCGGTCCTTCGCCGAGCACTTCTTCGTGTCCGCCGCCATCAGCGCTTCCCCTTCGGCTTCCTCGGAGGCAGACGGTACCGGGTCAGATAGTCCGGGGGCCCGGCCAACGGGATCCCATCCCGGGCGACGTCCCGCAGCACCCGCTCGTGCCCGGCTCCCACCGCCACCTCTGCAGCAGAGAGCTCCAGCGTGCGCGTGTCGTTGCCGGTCCACGAGGTCGACACCCGCTCGAGCTCGGAGACCTGCTCGGGCCAGGACGAGTCCGCCTCGACATCGACCGCGTTGGGGCGAACGACCAGTACGTCGATGTCGCTGTCGTCGGTCATCGCCCCGGTGGCAGCCGAGCCGAACACCGCTGCGAATTCACACGGAACCGTCCAGGATGCGAGCTGCTCTCGCATCCGCTCGAGGACCTTCTCGCCGGACCGCGCGAGGCCGATGACGTGTCGAGCCGCGACATGGTCCCGGTTGAGTCGGTAGACGTACGCGTTGCCGTACCGCTCCCGCGAGACGATGCCCTGGGTCGTCAGACGGCGCAGCGCGTTGCGGACACCCTCGACCGAGTGCATCCCGATGAGGTCGCGAACCTGCGGCGGGGTGAACGCCGCATCGGCACGCGCCAGCACGGTGAGCACGTCCCCGTCGACCGTCGGAGTGATGACCCGGAACGGGCGGCTCAGCAACATACGTATCATTCTACATATACACGTAGATTTCTACGTATCAACGGATGCCGGCGGCTTCAAGTTCGGAGTGCTGCCGTCGAACTTGTAGCTGTGGGGTCGTGTGGGTGACCGGGGGCTTCAAGTTCGGGGGGCTGCCGTCGAACTTGTAGCTGGTGGGTCGTGTGGGTGACCGGGGGCTTCAAGTTCGGCGGGGGCGCGATCGGGTAGACAGGTCCCATGACCGCTCCCTACGTCCCCGCCCGACGCGCCGGCGACTGGCTGGTCCTGTCGGGTCAGATCGGCCTGGGTCCCGACGGGCTGGCCGACGACTTCGCAGGTCAGCTGCGCCAGGCACTCGCCAACCTCGACGAACTGCTCGCCGCGAACGGCGCCCGGGCCGACCAGGTCACCAAGGCGACCGTGTTCCTGCTCGACATGGACGACTACGCCGAGATGAACGAGATCTACACCGGGTACTTCACCGAGCCCCGCCCGGCTCGCACCTGCGTGGCGGTGGCCGGCCTGCCGCTCGGCGCCCGGGTGGAGGTGGAGGCCTGGGTCTTCACTGGGGCAGACTGACCGCCATGATCGGTCCGCTGCTCATCATCGTGGTCCTGGTGGTCGCGCTGCCCATCGCCTTCATCATCACCGGGGGCGTGATCTCGGTGATCCTCGGCCAGTCGCTGGCCAAGGAGGGCGAGTACCTCAACGAGGGCAGCGAGCTCATCGACCTCAACGTCTGACCGGGGAGGCCCGGGAACCGCGCCGCCATGCCCGTCCCGGCAGCCGCGGCCGAGGACCGCTCAGGTCCCCCAGCGCGACTCGCCGAACTTGTAGCCGACCGACCGCACGGTCTGGATCAGCCCGGCGTGCTCCTCGCCCAGCTTGGCCCGCAACCGTCGGATGTGGACGTCGACCGTGCGGGCGCCGCCGTAGTACTCGTAGCCCCACACCCGTGACAGCAGGATCTCGCGGGTGAACACCCGGCCCGGGTTCGACGCCAGGAACTTGAGCAGCTCGTACTCCATGTAGGTGAGATCCAATGGCGTCCCGCCGATGGCCGCCTGGTAGGTCTCCAGGTTGAGGACCAGCGCCTCGTACTGGACCACGTCCGGCTCGAGCGCCAGGCCCGGCTCGGCGGCCAGCAGGTGGCGGACCCGGGCCTCGAGCTCGGTCGGATGGGCCGGGGCCAGGCAGAAGTCGTCGAAGGTGTCGTGGCGCCCGTCGAGGTCGGCGAGCTGCGTGCCGCGGACCACCAGGAGGAGCGGGGCGACGGCCAGGTCGCCCCGCCGCAGCGTGCGCGCCATGGCGAAGCCGCGCTCGGGGTCCTCGTCGGCGGCCACGACCGCGCCGGACCACACGCCGTCGCGTGCCACGGCCTCGTCGGCGACGGCGCGCCACGGCAGTCCGGCCAGGTCGAGGACCCGGGCCACGTCCGGCGGGGCGGGGTCGGGCCAGACGAGCAGCGGCTGCACGTTGCCCTACCAGGTCCTCAGGTAGCGGTTGAGCTCGAAGCTCGACACGTGGGTGCGGTACGCGCCCCACTCGGCGCGCTTGTTGCGCAGGAACCACTCGAAGATGTGCTCGCCGAGCGCCTCGCGGACGAGCTCGGAGCGCTCCATGGCGTCGAGCGCCTCTGCCAGGTTGGCCGGGAGGCGCCGTCCGACGTCGGCGGGGGCATCGGCGCCGGACTCGAAGAGGTTCACCGTCGTCTCCTCGGGCAGCTCGTAGCCGTGGCGGATGCCGGCCAGGCCGGCGGCGAGCAGGACCGAGAACGCCAGGTACGGGTTGCACGCCGGGTCGAGCGCCCGGTACTCCAGCCGGGTGCCCTGGTCCTCCTTGCCCTTCTTGGGAACGGGGACCCGCACCAGGGCCGAGCGGTTGTTGCGGGCCCACGAGATGTGCACCGGTGCCTCGAACCCGGAGACCAGCCGCTTGTAGGAGTTGACCAGCTGGTTGGTCACCGCGGTGAGTTCGCCGGCGTGGACGAGCAGTCCGGCGATGAAGCTCCGGGCCGTGGCGCTGAGGCCGACCGCGTCGTCGGGGTCGTGGAAGGCGTTGTCGTCGCCACTCCACAACGACAGGTGCGTGTGCATCCCGGATCCCTGCACGCCCTCGAACGGCTTGGGCATGAACGTGGCGTGCACCCCGGACGCCATCGCCACCTCCCGCACGATCATCCGCAGCGCCATCACGTCGTCGGCCATGGTCAGCGCATCCGCGTAGCGCAGGTCGATCTCGTGCTGGGAGGGGGCGTCCTCGTGGAACGAGTACTCGACCGGGATCCCCGAGCCCTCCAGGCGCTGGATGGTCCGCCGGCGGATGTCGGAGGTCTCGTCGTAGGTGGTGAGGTCGAAGTAGCTGGCCGAGTCGAGCGGCTGGGGGTCCCGGGGGTCGTCGCTGGCCAGGTAGAAGAACTCGACTTCGGGGGCGCACATGAACTGGAACCCGGCCTCGGACGCCGCGGCGAGGTTGCGCTTGAGGACCTGGCGGGGATCGCCCTCGAACGGCGCGCCGTCCAACCGGGTGATGTCGCAGAAGATTCGGGCGGTCACCTCCTCGCCGTCCCGCGCCGGCATCAGCTGGAACGAGTTCGGGTCGGGGAAGGCGAGGACGTCGCTCTCCTGCACGCGGCTGAAGCCGTCGATGGCCGACCCGTCGAACTGCACGCCTTCCTCGAACGCGGCCTCGAGCTCGACCGGCGAGATCGCCACCGACTTGAGCTGGCCGAGCACGTCGGTGAACCAGAGCCGCACCAGGCGGGCCCGGCGCTCCTCCACGGTGCGCAGCACGTAGTCCTGTTGGTGGTCCATGACCGCTCCATCGTGTCACCGGGCGCCGTTGGGCACCCAAGCCGATCCGGATCCGGTCGGCCGACGAGCTCGGGGACCGCCGACGAACCGTCCGCCGCTGTGGTACCAGCCGATGGACCGGGGTTCCCAGCACACGGGACCCAGTTCACACGCCGTTCACAATCGGGCAACGGGAGCGAAAACGGCGTGGGGCAACATGGCGGTCACCGGGCCCGGTGGGCCCCGACCGGCCAGCGCCGGATCCGACGACAGAAGGAAGCGAACGTGGCGTATCGCGCTGAGTACATCTGGATCGACGGCACGGAGCCGACCCCCCTCATGCGCTCCAAGACCAAGGTCGTCCCCGACGGCGACGAGCCCGGGCTGTGGAACTTCGACGGCTCCTCCACCAACCAGGCCGAGGGCTCGAACTCCGACTGCATGCTCAACCCGGTGTACACCGTGCCGGACCCCACTCGGGGTGGCAACGACGTGCTGGTGCTCTGCGAGGTGCTCCTGCCCGAGAGCCTCGAGCCGCACTCCACCAACAACCGTGCCGCGTGCGTCGAGATCGCCGACAAGTTCGCCGACTTCGAGGCGTTGTTCGGCCTTGAGCAGGAGTACACGTTCTTCAAGGACGGCCGACCGCTCGGCTGGCCCCAGGAGGGCTACTACTACCCCGCTCCGCAGGGCCCGTACTACTGCGGTGTCGGCGCGGTCGAGATCGCCGGTCGTGACATCGTCGAGGCCCACACCAGCGCCTGCATGGCGGCGGGGCTCAGCATCTCGGGCACCAACGCCGAAGTCATGCTCGGCCAGTGGGAGTTCCAGATCGGCCCGTGCGGAACCGTCGAGGTGGCCGACCAGATCTGGATGGCCCGCTACCTGCTCTACCGCATCTCCGAGGACTTCGGCGTGAACGCGTCCATCTCGGCCAAGCCGATCAAGGGCGACTGGAACGGCGCCGGCTGCCACACCAACTTCTCGACCCGTCAGATGCGCGAGGGCTACGACGCCATCATCGCGGCCTGCGAGGCGCTCGGCGCCGACGGCAAGGTCGAGGAGCACCTGGCCGGCTACGGCCACGGCTACGAGGATCGCCTGACCGGCCAGCACGAGACGGCGCACTTCAGCCAGTTCCGCTACGGCGTCGGTGACCGTGGCGCGTCGATCCGCATCCCGTGGCAGGTCGCCCGCGACCAGAAGGGCTACATCGAGGACCGCCGACCGAACGCCAACATCGACCCGTACGTCGTGACCCGCCTGATGACCAACACGGTCTGCGGGGCCGCGTCGGCCTGACCCGGACGCTCCGATCCGCGACCGAGGGCCCGGCTCAGGCCGGGCCCTCGGCGCGTCCGCAGCGCTGGGTACCATCCGCTCGTGACGCCAGAACCCTCCACCCCGCCCGGACCGGCCGTCGTGCTGCGGGTGGCGTTGTGCCAGCTGGACCTGACCGTCGGCGCTCTGCGCTCCAACGTGGCCGCCATGGCCGACGCGTACCGAACCGCCGAGGCCGCGGGTTGCGACGTCGCCCTGTTCCCCGAGCTGGCCACGTGCGGCTACCCGCCCGAGGACCTGCTGCTGCGACCCGGGTTCGTGGCCGACAACGCCGCCGCGCTCGACTCCTTGGCCGCGCAGGTCACGGGACACTGCGCGGCGGTCGTCGGCTGGGTCGAGGGTCACCGCACGCCGGGAGCAGATCCCCACGACTCCACCGACGGCCCCTGGAACGCCGCCGCGGTCCTGCACGACGGGAGGGTGCTCGGCAGCTACCGCAAGCAGGCCCTGCCCAACTACGGCGTGTTCGACGAGAAGCGCTACTTCGATCCGGGGAGCGCCGGTCAGCCGCTGTTCCGGATAGCCGGGGTGCTCGCCGCGGTGACCGTCTGCGAGGACCTGTGGGTGCCGGCCGGACCGGCGCCCGACGCGACCCGCCGGGGTGCCCACGTCGTGCTCAACATCAACGCGTCGCCGTTCCACGCCGGCAAGCAGGAGTTGCGCGAGTCGACGTTGCTCGACCGCCAGGCCGAGTGCTCGGTGCCGATCGTGGCGGTCAACCTGGTCGGGGGCCAGGACGAGCTGGTCTTCGACGGCGGATCGTTCGTCGTCGACCGCGGCGAGGTCCAGGCCCGGGCCCGTCGCTTCGACGAGCAGGTGCTCGTGGTCGACGTCGATGTGACCGTCGGTGTCAGCGCCGATGTCGCGGGGGACGGGCCCTCCGGGGTCGGCCCGGTCCTCGCGGTCAGCGAACCCGCCCCCGGACGCGACTCCCGCGCCCCGGTCGACGCCCTGGTGGAGCCGTCGCCGGGCGGGCCCGAGGAGATCTGGGACGCCCTGGTGCTCGGCACCCGGGACTACGCGACCAAGAACGGGTTCACCGACGTCACGCTCGGGCTGTCCGGCGGGGTCGACTCGGCGCTGGTCTGCGCGATCGCGGCAGACGCGCTCGGCGCCGCCCGGGTCCACGCCGTGCTCATGCCGTCGCGGTACTCGAGCGACCACTCGCTCTCGGACGCCCACCACCTGGCGTCCAACCTGGGTGTCGACGCCCGGACGATCCCGATCGAAGCGGCCCATGCCGCCTTCCTGGATCTGCTGGCCCCCAGCTTCGGCGAGCGACCCCCCGACCTCACCGAGGAGAACCTCCAGAGCCGGATCCGCGGCGTCCTGTTGATGGCCCTGTCCAACAAGTTCGGGTGGCTCGTCCTCACCACCGGCAACAAGAGCGAGACCGCCGTCGGCTACTCGACCCTCTACGGCGACTCCGCCGGTGGCCTCGCCGTCATCAAGGACATCCCAAAGCTGCTCGTCTACGAGCTGTGCCGGTGGCGCAACGAGCGTGAGGGGGCCGCGCTGATCCCCGAATCGGTCCTGACCAAGGCGCCGTCGGCCGAGCTGCGCCCCGACCAGCGTGACGACCAGAGCCTGCCCCCCTACGAGGTGCTCGACCCGCTGATCGAGGCCTACGTCGACGGCGACCAGACCCTGGAGGACCTGGTGGCCGCCGGCCACGACGACGCGATGGTGCGTCGCGTCACCCGACTGGTCGACCTCGCCGAGTACAAGCGGCGGCAGTCGCCGCCGGGCATCCGGATCTCCCAGAAGGCCTTCGGGCGTGACCGCCGCCTGCCGATCACCAACGGCACCACCCGCGACTCCGGGACGGCCTGACGTGGTGACGCCGCAGATCATCGAGGGGTACCCACCGGCCTCGACCGTCGAAGGGGAGTTCCGGGACGACTCGGGCCCGTTCGACCTGCTCAGCTCGGCCGGCCGGCTCGGGTCCTGGGCGTGGACCGAAGCCCGGTTGCACCGGATCGTCGGCGGGTGGGCGCCCGAAGCGGATGGCGCGGTCGTCGTCGTCATGCTCGACCGGTTCGCCATGGGTCACGCGGCACGTTCCGCGCTCCTCGTGGACCGCCTGCCAAGGCTGCGGGAACTGCCCCGGGACACGCTCGTGCGTTCACCCGGCGCCGGCACCGACGCCGTGCTCGAGCAGTTGGGAGAGCTGAGCCAGGGCGACCGCCTCGCCGCGTGGGTGGTCGTCGCGTCAGCCCTGGCCGACGCGTACGACACACACCTGTCGCGCTGCACCCCGGTGGCCGACGCCCCGCTGCTCGACCGACTCCCGGCCCAGTTGGATCGACTCCGAGCCGATGCGGCGGACGTCCGTACCCGGGTCGGATCGGAGTGGGCGCCGGTCGACCTGCTCGAGGCCACCTGCGGGTTCACCGCCTGAACCGCCCCGGGTCCACCGAGCGGACGAGGGCGCGTGCCGGTGTGTGTCGGATCGCGCTCAGGTTTTCGACCCCACCGTGCCGATGACGTGAGGTCCACGGGGAACAGCCACGTCCCCGGGACCGGCGGTCGAGTCGACCGCCCCGATCCGAGGGAAGGCGAGGTGCCGGTGACCGACCAGCGACGGGAGCGCGACGACGAGGACCTGGTCCGGAGGTACCTGGCCGAGATCGGTCGCCACGACCTGCTGACCAAGGACGACGAGGGTCGCCTGGCCCGCATCATGGAGCAGGGCGCCATCGCGGCCCGCGAGCTCGGTTCCGGGGTTGCGATCCCGGCATCGCGGCGTCGCCACCTGCAGCGCCGGGTCCGCGAGGGGGACGCCGCGGCTGAGCAGTTCGTGCAGGCCAACCTGCGTCTGGTCGTGTCGATCGCCAAGCGCTACCAGAGCTCGGGCGTCCCCCTGCTCGACCTGATCCAGGAGGGCAACCTCGGGCTGATGCACGCGGTGGAGAAGTTCGACTGGCGCAAGGGCTTCAAGTTCTCGACCTACGCCACGTGGTGGATCCGCCAGGCCATCACCCGCGGCATCGCCAACACCGGCCGCACCATCCGCATCCCCGTCCACGCGGGCGACACGATGACACGGGTCCAGCGGACGCGTTCGCGGCTCGAGATCGAGCTGGGTCGGATGCCGACCACCGCGGAGCTGGCCCGCGAGGTCGATCTACCCGAGGACAAGGTCACCGAGACCCTTCTGTACGCCGTCGAGCCGCTCTCGCTCGACGAACCGCTCCGGGAGGACGCGGACGCGGTGCTGGCCGACCTGGTCGCGGATGATGCTCCGACGGCCGAGGGCGCAGCGCTGCACGGGATGGTCCCCAGCGCGGTCGACGACCTGCTCTCCGGGCTCGAGGAGCGCGAGCGCGAGGTGCTGCGACTTCGCTACGGGCTGGACAGAGGTGAACCCCGGACCCTCGAGGAGGTCGGCGCCCAGTTCGAGCTGACCCGCGAGCGGATCCGTCAGATCGAGGTCCGGGCAATGTCGAAGCTCCGGCACCCCTCCAACGAGTCCGGAGCTCGGGACCTGCTCCTGGTCTGAGCGACGTCAGGACCACCGGGGACCGCGACCGGGTCGCGGTCCCCGGTGGTCGACGACCCTGATCCGTCGTAGGGTCCTGACGACACCTCACCGCCGACCGCATCGGTCGGCCCGGAACCGGTGTCGGTCTCCTCTGGAGCCGCTTCCCCCTCACGGCCCGCCCCCGGCGGGCATGTCCGGAGGTAGCGCGCGTGCTGTTCACCCTGTGGTCGGTCAAGGGCGGGTCGGGGACCTCCGTGGTCTCCGCCGGCCTGGCCACCCTCCTCACCCAGCGGGGTCGCGAAGTCCTGCTGGTCGACCTGGCGGGCGACCAGCCCGCCCTGCTCGGGATTCCGGATCCGACCGGACCCGGTGTCGGTGACTGGTTGGGCTCCCCCGACGGTGACGCCGCCGCGCTCGGACGACTGGAGATCGAGGTCGCCGACGGCCTGCGGCTGCTGCCCGGAGACCTGAACGGAGCGATCGGGGCGGAGCGGGTCAGAGACCTCGTGGAGGTGCTGCGCTCGGACCGACGGACCGTGGTCGTCGACGCGGGCGTACGGTCGCCTGGTTCGGCTCTGCGCTCGGCGCTGTGCGAGGAGGGGACCTCGGTCCTCGTCGTCCGGGCCTGCTACCTGGCGCTGCGGCGCGCGGTGCGCTCACAGGCGACAGCGGACAGCGCCGTCCTGGTGGTCGAGCCGGGCCGGGCTCTCGACGGCACCGATGTGTCCCGGGCCCTCGGGATCCCCGTGCACGAGTTGGACTGGGACCCGACGGTGGCCCGGGCCGTCGACGCCGGTCTGCTCTCGTCACGCCCGCCGCGGGGTCTCGCCCGGGACCTCGCCCCGCTGGCCGAGATCGGGGAGTCCCGCCCGTGACCACCATGGCCCGCACCGATCCCGAGCTCGTCGCGGTCGTCGGTCGACGGTTCCGCTCCGAGCCGGACGGCGACCGGGGCGACGACGCCGTCGGACGGCTGGCCCGCATCGTCCGGGAGGAACGTCCGCTGATGGGCGACGCGGCGGTGGTCGAGACGGCCCGGGCCCTGGCGGTCGACCTGGTCGGCCTCGGCGCGGTCGAACGGCTGTTGGGCGACCCGACGGTGACCGACGTGCTGGTCAACGGTCCGGGCGAGGTGTGGGTGGAGCGTGCGGGTCAGCTCCAGACGACCGGGATCGTGCTCGACCGGGCCGCGGTGGACCGGGCGATCGAGCGACTGGTCGGACCGCTCGGCCTGCACGCCGATCGGGCCCACCCAGTCGTCGACGCCCGACTGGCCGATGGCACCCGTGTGACCGCGGTGCTCCCCCCGCTCGCGGTCGACGGACCGGTGCTGGCCGTCCGACGCCACCGGCGCGACCCGATCCCGCTCGACTCCCTCGCCCGACCCGATGTCGCAGCACTCCTTCGGGAACGTCTGGTCGGTCGGCGGAACCTGGTGGTCTTCGGAGCGACGGGATCGGGCAAGACGACCCTGTTGGCGTCGCTCGCATCTGAGCTGCCCGACCACGAACGGATCATCACCGTCGAGGACGTCGCCGAGCTGCGCCTCCCCGGTCGGGGCGTCGTCCGCCTGGAGGCCCGCCCGGGTGGGGCGGCTGGGGTGGGGCGGGCGGACTTCCGCGACCTCGTGCGGGTCGCCCTGCGTCTGCGACCGGACCGGATCGTGGTCGGTGAGGTCCGCGGCGCCGAAGCAGCCGACATGGTGTGGGCCCTCGGGACCGGCCACGACGGCTCGATGTCGACGGTGCACGCCCCGACGGCGCCCGACGCCGTCGACCGCCTCACCTCGTTCGCGGTCGCCGGTGCCGACGGCGCCCCCGTCGACGTCGTCCGCCAGCAGGTGCACGCGGCTCTGCACACGCTGGTGGGAGTCGAACGGCGCCCCGACGGCCGTCGGGTGGTCGCCTCGCTACACGACCTCGGCTCCGACGGTCGACTGGTGCCGGTGACATGACGCTGCTGGTCCTGGTCGCCGTCGGGTTCGCGGTCGGGAGCGTGGCCCTCGCCGGGTCGGGCCGACGTCGCCGCCGACGTCTCGCCACCCGGGCGGCCCGGGACCTGCCCGGCGCGGTGGGCGACCTGGCCCGCTCGGTCGGAGCGGGGGCGACCCTCACCGCGGCGTTGCGTGAGCTCGCCGGGGGACCGGTCGGGCTGTTCGGCACCGAGGTGGCCGGCGCGGTCGCGCTGCTCGACCGGGGCCTGGGGGTGGACCGGGTGATGGAGCTGTGGGGTCGGGCCAGCCGGATCGACGGGGTGGAGCTCCTGGTGGCGGCTTGCCGGTTCTCCCGCGGCCGTGGAGTGGCCCTGGTCGCGGCGCTCGACGGCGTCGCCGCCGCGCTGGTCGACCGCATCGAGCTCGACGACGAGGTGCGGGCGCTGACGAGCCAGGCCCGGACCTCGGCGACCGTGCTCGTCGCCCTGCCCCTGATCGGCGTCACGGTCCTCGCGGCCGTCGACCCGTCGTTCGCGGGGCTGGTCCTGGGCAGCGGGGCGGGTCGGGCGTGCCTGGTGATCGGAGTCGTGCTCGATGGGCTCGGAGCAGCGGTGTCGAACCGTCTCGTCACCCGGGCCGTGGCCGGGTCGGGCGTCCAGGGATCGGGACGGAGGAACCGTCGATGGGCCCGTTGATGCCGTGGCTGCTCGCCGCGGCGGCTGCTGTCGCGGTCGCCGATCTGGTCGTCCCGCGGCCCCGCCCCCGACGCTTCCCCGAGGACGAGCCGGTGTCCGCGGCCCGGGCCGAGCCGAGGAGCGCATCCGCCCCGGCGGTGGTCGACCGGGCGTTCCGGGCGATCCTCGTCGCTCGCCTGCAGACCGCCCGACCGCGTGCCGAACGCCGTCCTGAGCGACCGCTGGCCCGGCCAGCCGCGGGTGGACGGTCCGTCGAGGAGCTGTGGGACATGGCGCACTGCTGTGACCTCCTGGCCGTGGCTGCCGCGGCAGGCTCGACGGTGGCGGGATCGGTCGAAGCCGTGGGCGACGTCGGCGACGGCCCGGTGGCTTCGGCGCTCGGGCGCGCCGGTGCCGATCTGCAGCGCGGGAAGGTGCTGGCCGACGTGATCGCCTCGTTGCGCCACGAGCTGGGACCGGCCGGCCAACCGCTGGTCACCACGCTGTCGACCGCGGCGTCGTCGGGGACGCCGCCCGCCGCCGCGCTGGTGCGCCTTGCGGACGCCGAACGCCGGCGGTCACGACGGCGGATCGAGGCCCGGGTCCGTCGACTCCCGGTTCTGCTGCTGATCCCGCTGGTCGCTCTCGTGCTGCCCGCCTTCGTGATGCTGACCGTGGTCCCGGTCGCGCTGTCCGCCGCCCGCGGGACCGGCGCGCTCCTCGGAGCCGCGACCGCTTCCGCCGGGCCGTTCCCGCTCCCCCCTTCCGCACCGTTCGTCCCCCGAGGAGGACCACCGTGACCGTTCCCATGTCCCACCCGTACCCCGACCACTCCGACACCGGTCGTGCCGGCCCGACCCGCTCCCGAGCGTCCCGTCCGCGATCGGGTGGTCCCGGCGCCGCCCTGTGGGCGCGCTGGTACACCCGTCAGCGCGTCCTCGACGAGCAGGCCCAGAGCACCGTCGAGTACGCGCTGGTGCTGCTCGGGGCCGCCGCGGTGGCCCTTGCGCTGGTCGCCTGGGTCACGCGCAGCGACGCCGTGTCGCGGTTGTTCGACGCCATCGTCGGACGGATCCTGTCCCAGGCCGGATGAGCGTGAGGCGGCCCGATCGGTGGGCATCGCCCGACACCCGCGGCCAGGCCACGGTGGAGATCGCGATGCTGCTGCCGGTGCTGGTCACGACCCTCCTGCTGGTCGTGCAGGTCGGCCTGCTGGCCCGGGACCGGGTCCTCACCGTCCACGCGGCGCGCACCGCGGCGCGGGCCGCAGCGGTCGATCCCGACCCGGCCTCCGTGCGCGGGTCGCTGCGCGACGTCGGACAGGGCCGGTTCCGCGTCGAGATCGGTGGCGACACCGCTCCCGGCGGGGTCGCCCGGGTCCGGGTGTCGACCCGTCCGACGTCGGTACCGGTCGTCGGACGACTGGTCGGCGGAATCGAGCTGAGCGAGGCGCTGGCGGTTCGGGTGGAGGGGGCGTGACCCGATCCAGGCCCGGGGTCAGGATGCGTGGCGGTCGTCGATGGCGGAGTCGACCGAACGACCGGAGCCGGCGCCGGTGTCGGTGTCGGTCGAGCACAGCGTGGCGCGGAGTAGTCGCACGGCCCCGTCCCGCGAGAGCGGTTCGTTGCCGTTGCCGCACTTGGGTGACTGCACGCAGCTGGGGCATCCCGTCGCGCACCGACAGGCGTCGATCAGCTCGAGGGTGGCGGCCAGGTGCCGGTCGGCCGCGTCGAAGGCCAGCTCCGCGATCCCGGCGCCGCCCTCGTGGGCGTCGTGGATGAACACCGTCGCCGACGCCGTGTCGGGGGACCACGCCGTGGAGACCCCGCCGACGTCCCATCGGTCGCAGATGGTGAACAGAGGCAGCATCCCGATCGCCGCGTGCTCCAACGCGTGCAGCGCTCCGGGCAGCTCCCGGTCACCCACCTCCGACCGGCCGACCAGGTCGTCGTCGAAGGTGTACCAGACCGCGCGTGTGACCAGGCGGCTCGGCGGGAGGTCGAGCGGCGTCGTGTCCAGGACCTCGTGCGTGGCCACGCTGCGGGTCTGGAAGCCCACGACCTGAGAGGTCACCTCCACGCTGCCCAGCGCCAGCCCCGCGGCACCGACCACGCGGTGGCGGTCCCGTTCCAGAACCCGGATCGAGGTCTCGGATCGGGTTCGGGTGTATGCGTCGCCGCTCGTGGGTTCCACCACGGCCGTGCGTGCGTCCAGGTCGAGATCGGTGACCGAGTACGGCCGACCCTGGTGCAGGTAGACCGCTCCGGTGTGCACCGTGGCCGGCGCCCGGTCGGCGCCGACGGTGCCGATCAGCTCGCCGTCGCCGTCGACGATGCGGACCTCTCCCCGCGACGACGACCGCAGCCCGATCGTCGGGGCGGGCAGGCCCCGTCCGGTCCAGACCACCTCCCGCTGCCCCCGGCGTCGTCGCACCGCGGCGCGGTCGCCGAGGACCAGGCGTCGGACCCCTTCGTCGAGCTGGTCGGGCCACATGCGCTCGTCGTCACGACGCAACGCCTGCTCCTGAGCGGCGCAGGCCAGATGCGGGACGTACACGAAGGGGTTGTCGGCGTTGATGACCGCCGGTTCCGGTGCTCGGGAGAACAGGTCGTCGGGGTGACGCACCATCCACTGGTCGAGCTGGTCCTCACCCGCCACCAGCACCGCTAGCGACGGCCGACGGCTCCGACCGGAACGACCGACCTGCTGCCAGAACGAGGCGACCGTGCCGGGATAGCCGGCGAGCACCACCGCGTCGAGGCCGCCGACGTCGACGCCGAGCTCCAACGCCGAGGTGGCCACCACGCAGTGGAGACGTCCCGAGAACAGGTCGTCCTCGATGTCGCGGCGCTCGCCGACCAGGTAGCCGGCGCGGTAGGCCCGCACGCCGTCCGCGTGCTCCGGGTCGAGGCGGTGACGGATCTCTGCGGCGACCAGTTCGGTGGCCTTGCGCGACCGGCAGAACACCAGCGTCCGCAGTCCGGCGGTGACCAGGCGGGCGGCCACCGTCGCGGCCTCGGCGTGCACCGACGTCCGGCGATCGACGCCGTCGGCGGCGTCCTCGATCTGCTCGAGCTCGTCGATCGGTCCCGTCGCCGCCGGCTCGTCGTCGGAGGGCAGCTCGTCGGGGGACAGGTCGTCGGCGGAGGGGTTCCACAGCAGGACCGTGCGCTCACCCGACGGTGAGCCATCCGCGGTCACGGCGGTGACCTCCATCCCGCACAGCTCCGACGCCAGACGGGCCGGTTCGCCGATGGTGGCCGAGGTGAACACGAACCGGGGCGCGGCCCCGTAGGACTGCGCGAGCCGCCTCAGCCGGCGCAGCACCTGCGCGGTGTGGGTGCCGAACACGCCGCGCAGCACGTGCAGCTCGTCGACCACCACCAGCTCCAGCCGGTGCAGGAAGGTCGCCCACCGTCCGTGGTTCGGGAGGATGCCGTGATGCAGCATCTCCGGGTTGGTCAGCACGATGTCGGCGTGGCCCCGCACCCAGGTCCGCTCCTCGGGGGTGCAGTCGCCGTCGTAGGTCGCCGCGACCACGCCGGGCAGGTCCCATCCGGCCAGGGTGCGGAGCTGGTCCTGCGCCAGCGCCTTGGTGGGGAACACCATCAGCGTCGACGTGCCACGCTCCAGCACCGCGTCGACCGCGGGCACCTGGTAGCACAGCGACTTGCCCGACGCGGTCGGCGTCGACAGCACGACGGAGCGACCGGAGCGGACCAGATCGATCGCCCGGGCCTGGTGCGACCACAGCGGCCGCTCGCCCAGACGATCCTCGAGCGCCGGGTGCAACGGTTCTGCAGGGCGTGCCAGACGGGCCGGTCGCCCCGACAGCCGTTCGACGTGGACCAGTCGGCGCTCGGTGGACCACTCGGTGACGAGGGCATCGACGGTCTCCCGGACGGAGTCGTCGGGGTCACCGACGGCCGCGCCCTGGGGGGTCTCGGAGGGGTCAGACCGAGTGGTCATCGTGGTGGGAACGCTACGTCAGGGCAGTGACGGAACCCGCTCGGGCGCCCGGCCCCTACGGTGGCGGGCGTGCTGTTCGACGTGCGGATCGTCCCGGCGGGCCGGTGGGACCTGCTGTGCGTGGTCGGAGACATGGACCTGGCGACGATCCCGGCGCTGCGCCAGGCGCTCGACCGCACCGAATCGCCCGACGTGGCGGTCGACCTCAGCGGGGTCGACCACCTGGACCCGGTCACGCTCGGGGTGCTGTTCGTCGGGTCGCTGCGCTCCCGGCGCGCCGGAGGTCGCTTCGCGGTGGTGTGCCCGGCCGGTCCGGCACGGGACCTGCTGGTCGAGCTCGGCGTCGACTGCCTGCTCGAGGTTCTCGCCGCCCAGGTGGACCTGCCGATCTGACCGGGTCCCGGCGCCGGTCGGAGCCTCGAGCGATCAGGTGTGGCGGGCGAGCTCCTGACGGGCGACCTGGCGGCGGTGCACCTCGTCGGGGCCGTCCGCGAAGCGCAGCGTGCGCAGCCCCGCGTACATCTGGGCGAGCGGGAAGTCGTCGGACACGCCGCCGCCGCCGTGGGCCTGGATCGCCCGGTCGACGACCCGCAGCGCCATGTTCGGCGCCACCACCTTGATCGCCGAGATCTCGATCGCCGCGCCCTTGTGGCCGACGGTGTCCATCAGGTACGCCGCCTTCAGCGTGAGCAGTCGGGCCTGTTCGATCTCGATGCGGGAGTCCGCGATCCACTCGCGGATCACGCCCTGCTCCGAGAGGGGCCGTCCGAACGCCACCCGTTCGGTCACCCGGCGGCACATCAGGTCGAGGGCGCGCTCGGCGATGCCGATGCAGCGCATGCAGTGGTGGATGCGACCCGGTCCCAGGCGGGCCTGGGCGATGGCGAAGCCGGAGCCCTCCTCGGCCAGCAGATTGGTCGCCGGCACCCGGACGTCCTCGAAGAGCATCTCGCCGTGGCCCTCGCGGTCCTGGTAGCCGAACACCGGCAGGTCCCGGACCTTGGTGACCCCGGGGGTGTCCATCGGCACCAGGATCATCGACTGCTGCAGGTGTCGGGGGGCGTCGGGATCGGTCTTGCCCATGACGATCATGATCTTGCAGCGGTCCGACGCCGCACCCGAGGTCCACCACTTGCGGCCGTTGAGGACGTAGTCGTCGCCATCGCGCTCGATGCGCATCTGGATGTTGGTTGCGTCGGAGGAGGCGACGTCGGGTTCGGTCATGGCGAACGCCGAGCGGATCTCGCCCTCGAGCAGCGGCACCAGCCACTCCTCCTGCTGGGCGGGGGTGCCGAACAGCGCGAGCACCTCCATGTTGCCGGTGTCGGGCGCCGCGCAGTTGAGCGCCTCGGGAGCCAGCGCGGTCGACCGCCCGGTGATCTCGGCCAGGTAGGCGTAGTCGAGGTTGGGGAGCGGATCGGGGCTCCACGGTGTGCGGTGCGGCAGGAACAGGTTCCACAGGCCCCGTTCGCGGGCGGCGGCCTTGAGGTCCTCGACGATCGGCGGGTGGAAGTGGGCGTCGCCCGACGCCGCCATCTGCTCGCGGTACACCGGCTCGGCCGGGTACACGTGGCTGTCCATGAAGGCCAGCAGCGTCTCCTGGAGTGCCTTGCCGCGGTCGGAGGGTTCGAGGTTCATGGGCCGTCCTCTCGGGTCGACGGGGTCGTCGCGGGGTGCCGGAATCGGACCGATTCCCGGCCCGCAGGTACGGGAGCGGCGCCCCTGCCCGACGGTGCGCACCCTACCCCCGGACCCACCGCCGGCTGCCCGCCGAGCGGCGTCCCGGGGAGGGCGTCGCGGGCCGGGTGGTTGACAAGGCGTCGGCAGGGCGTGTGTTGTACCGAGCCGTGGGAAGTCCGCTCGTCATCGTGGAGTCACCGGCCAAGGCCCGGACCATCGCCGGGTATCTCGGCGACGACTACCAGGTCGAATCCTCCATCGGCCACATCCGGGATCTGCCGCGCAACGCCGCGGACGTGCCCAAGGAGTACAAGGGGCAGGCCTGGGCCCGCCTCGGGGTGGACACCGAGAACCACTTCAAGCCGCTGTACATCGTCTCGCCCGAGAAGCGCGACCACGTCCGGCACCTGAAGGCGGCGCTCAAGGACGCCGACGAGCTCTACCTCGCGACCGACGAGGACCGCGAGGGGGAGGCGATCGCGTGGCACCTGCTCGAGGTGCTCAGCCCCCGGGTACCGGTGCGCCGGATGGTGTTCCACGAGATCACCCCCGAGGCGATCCGCCACGCCATCGACAACCCCCGCGAGCTCGACCGTCGCCTGGTCGATGCCCAGGAGACCCGGCGGATCCTCGACCGCCTGGTCGGCTACGAGGTGTCGCCGGTCCTGTGGAAGAAGGTCGGCCGGGGCCTGTCCGCCGGTCGGGTGCAGTCGGTTGCGACCCGAATCGTGGTCGAACGCGAACGGGAGCGCATGGCGTTCCGGGCCGGCGCGTGGTGGGACCTCCAGGCCACGTTCGTGCACGTCGATGTCGATCGCGACCCCACTCCGTTCCCCGCCGGCCTCGTCGAGCTCGCCGGTCGCCGCCTGGCGACGGGCAAGGACTTCGGACAGGACGGCCGTCTGACCGCATCGGCGCAGGCGGCCGAGCTGGTGCTGCTCGACGAGAGCTCAGCGACCGCGGTGCGCGTCGCCCTGGCTGACCGACCGGTCGAGGTGCGATCGGTCGAGCGCAAGCCGTACACCCGTCGACCGTCGCCGCCGTTCATGACCTCGACGCTCCAGCAGGAGGCGGGGCGCAAGCTGCGCATGTCGTCGTCGATGGCGATGTCGACCGCTCAGCGGCTCTACGAGAACGGCTACATCACCTACATGCGGACGGACTCGACGACGTTGTCCGACGCCGCCCTGAACGCCGCCCGACGCCAGATCCGCGACAAGTACGGCGACGCGTACGTCCCCGACGCGCCGCGTCGCTATGCCAACAAGGTCAAGAACGCCCAGGAGGCCCACGAGGCGATCCGGCCCGCCGGCGACTCGTTCCGGACCCCCGACCAGGTGCGCAGCGAGCTCGGCAACGCCGAGTTCCGGCTCTACGAGCTGATCTGGCAGCGGACCATCGCGTCGCAGATGACCGATGCCCGGGGCGAGTCGGTCCAGGTCCGTCTCGAGACGACCACCGCTGCGGTCGCGGTCCCGACCGCGGGAGGCGCCGAGCCGTCGGCCGCGGTGGAGCAGGTCGCGGTGTTCTCGGCGTCGGGTCGCACGATCCTGTTCCCCGGCTTCCTGCGGGCCTACGTCGAGGGGCGCGACGACCCCGACGCCGCGCTCGACGACCAGGAGCGGATCCTTCCCGACCTGGCGGTGGGTGAGGCGGTGCGCGCCGAGGACCTCGAGGTCGCCGGTCACGAGACCCAGCCGCCGGCGCGCTACACCGAGGCGTCGCTGGTCAAGCGCCTGGAGGAGCTCGGAGTCGGACGCCCGTCCACGTACGCGTCGACCATCTCGACGGTGCAGGACTGCGGCTACGTGTGGCGCAAGGGCACGGCGCTGGTCCCCAGCTTCACCGCGTTCGCGGTGGTGACGCTGCTCGAGCAGCACTTCCCGACCCTGGTCGACTACGCGTTCACCGCCGCGATGGAAGAGGACCTCGACCGCATCGCGTCGGGTTCGGAGGACATGGAGCCGTGGTTGAGCCGCTTCTACTTCGGCGGTCCCGACGGCGTTCCGTCCGACGGCGATCCGGCGGGTGGCACCGACATCTCGGCCGGCCTGGCCCTCAAGCACCTGGTCGAGGACCTCGGCGACATCGACGCCCGGGCCGTCAACTCGATCCCGCTCGGGGCCGACAGCGACGGGGTGCCGATCGTGGCCCGGGTCGGCCGCTACGGGCCGTACCTGGAGCGCGGCGAAGGCGACGACGTGCAACGGGCGTCCATCCCCGACGACACACCACCCGACGAGCTCACCCCCGAGCGGGCCGTCGAACTGCTCGAGGCGCCGTCGGGTGACCGCGACCTGGGCGAGCACCCCGACACGGGCCTGGTCGTGCACCTCAAGGCCGGCCGGTTCGGACCGTACGTCCAGGAGGGCGAGCACGACGACGAGACGGGTCTCAAGCCCCGCACGGCCTCCCTGTTCGCCTCGATGGATCCGGCCACGGTCACCCTCGAACAGGTGCTCCCGCTGTT
>Ga0073905_10000445_pt1 | contig 19405 bp, 13 predicted proteins | sample KloWWTupernatant_FD_65482 | JGI IMG/M metagenome (GOLD analysis project Ga0073905, IMG submission 65482) | Active sludge microbial communities from Klosterneuburg, Austria, studying microevolution and ecology of nitrifiers - Klosterneuburg... | ecosystem: Engineered > WWTP > Aerobic digester >... | reverse complement strand
GGGCTGCGGCCCGACGCCACGCCAGCGCGCCGGGCTGCCGAGGGGCGTCCGGCTGCTGGCGTCGGAATGCCAAGGCGCTGTCCTGCGGAAACGCTTGGTCGCTCACGCGGAGCCCGGACCGTCGGCCCCAACTCGGTCGCTCCGCTCCCTCAGACAGGGGCCGACTCGCGCTGCGCGCGTCCGGTCTCCGCTTCGCTCCCGCGCCAGCACCTACGCATTCCGACGCCAGCAGCCGGACGCCCCTCGGCAGCCCGGCGCGCTGGCGTGGCGTCGGGCCGCAGCCCTCGATGCCGGTGGTGTTCCTCGCCTCGTCCGCGACATCGCTCATGGCGGTGGCGCAGACCGTGCGACTGCCGTCGTCGATCTCGCGCGCCGCGACGCTTGTTTGGTTTCGGCGAGCCAGCCGGAGCGCTCGGGTTCGCTGCCGAACCCGGGCGTCGCCGGTCGTGCGAATGCACCGACGCCTGTTCGGTTTCTGCGGGCCAGCGCTGCGTTCCGGGGACGGCACCCAATGGGGCCGGGCGCGGCGGGGGCGATGTCGGCGGCGCCGAGCAGCACAGCCTCGGGGTCGGCGCGCGAAGCGCGCTTCGTTCATCATTCTCGCGGCGATTGTCCGAGCGGAGCTCGCGAAGCGAGCGCAGCGAGTTTCGCCGCGCGACCCCGAGGCGAGCAGCGCAGCACGGGCAGTCGGTGCTCAGCACCGACCGCCGTTGTCGTCGCCCCGCCGCGCCCGGCCCCATTGGGTGCCGTCCCCGGAACGCAGCGCTGGCCCGCCGAAACCGCGCGCCAACCTACTGCGGACCGATTGCGGGGCCGATCGACGGGCCGATCGCCGGCGCCGGCGCGTACACCAGGTCGCGCAGCCCGAGCGAGATCGTCGGCACGTAGGTGATGATCATCAGGCAAGCGAGCACCACCAGCACGAACGGCACCAGCCGGCGCACGATGCGCTCGACCGGGATGCCGGCGACGGTGCACGCGGCGAACAGGTTGACGCCGAACGGCGGCGTGACCATGCCGAGCGCGAGATTCACGACCATCACGATGCCGAAGTGCACCGGATCGACGCCGAAGTGCTGCGCGACCGGCGCCAGGATCGGCGCCAGCACGATGATCGACGCCGACGTCTCGATGAACATGCCGATCACGAACAGCGCCGCATTGACGCCCAGCAGGAACAGGAACGGCGTGTGCAGCGTGTCCTTCAGGAACTGCCCGATCGCGTCGGGCACGCCGGCACGCGTGAGCAGGAACGCGAACAGCCCGGCGTTGGCGATGATGAACATGATCACCGCGCTGTTGATGACCGACTTCTTCAGCACCGCGATCACGTCGGCGACGCTGGTTTCGCGGTAGACGAACATCCCGACGGCCAGCGCGTAGAACACCGCCACGACCGAGGCCTCGGTCGGCGTGAAGAAGCCGCCGTAGATGCCGCCGAGGATGATCACCGGCATCATCAGCGCCCAGCCCGCCTGGCGCGTGGCGGTGACGACGCGCAGGCGCCCGTCGCCGTCGTTGCGCCCCCAGCCGTTTCGACGGCACTGCAGGTGCACGAACAGCATCAGCGCGCCTCCGATCAGCAGGCCCGGCCCGAGGCCCGAGATGAACAGCTCGCCGATCGACACCTCGGCCGATACGCCGTAGAGGATCATCGGGATCGACGGCGGGATCACGACGCCGAGCTCCGCCGAGGTCGCCTGCAGCGCGGCGGCGTAGTTCGTCGGATAACCGTGGCGCACCAGCGCCGGGATCAGGATCGCGCCGATCGCGAAGGTCGTCGCCACCGACGAACCGGACACCGCCGCGAAGATCATGCAGGTCAGCACGCAGGTCATCGGCAGGCCGCCCTGGACGCCTCCGACCAGCGACTTCGCGAACTCGACCAGGCGCCGCGAGATGCCGCCGGTCTCCATCAGGTTGCCGGCGAGGATGAAGAACGGCACCGCCGCAAGCGGGAACTTGTCGATCGCGGTGAACATCTCCTTCGGCACCGTGATCAGCTTGTCGGGATCGGTCATCGCCGTCCCGGCGATGCTCGCCAGCCCGATGGACACCGCCACGGAGACGCTGAACGCGAAGCACAGCAGCATCGTGACCAGCATCGTGACGGACATCGTCGGAGCTCCGTAGGGGCGGTCGCCGTCGCGCCCCGGGCGCCCGCCCGACGACGCCGGTGCGCGCCGGGTCAGGTCGCGGCGTCGAGCTCGCGGTGCACGGGATCGAGGTGGTGCGCGAGCACCGCCAGCGCGCTGACCAGCGCGCCGACCGGGATCGCCAGGTAGGCCCAGGCCATCGACAGCTCCAGGCTCGCGAAGGTCTGGAAGCGGATCCGCCAGGCGAGGTCGAACCCGAACCAGGCCAGCACGCCGAGGAACGCGAGCGTGATCGACGTGATCCCCAGCCGCAGCCACCGGCCCCATGCGCGGCCCTCGGAGGCGCGCAGCGCGACGTCCACCGACACCAGCGCGCCGCGCCTGAAGGCGGCCGCCGTGCCGAGCATGACGGTCCAGATCAGCAGCCGGCGCAGCACCTCTTCCGACCAGATCGAAGGCTGCTCGAGCACGAAGCGCGCGATGACCTGGTACAGGCCGATGCAGGCGACGATCGCGAGCAGCGCGCAGGCGAGCCCGAAGACGAGCCCGCCCACGCGCCGGTCGAGCGCCAGGATCAGCGCGCGCATCGCGCCGGGCTCACGCGCGGCAGGTCACCTGATCGCCTGGATCGCGGCAATCCGGTCGGCGCCGAACTCCTTCGCGTACTGCTGGTAGGCCGGTCCGACGGCCTGGCGGAACGCCGCGCCGTCGACCTTCTCGACCACCTCCATGCCCTGCTTGCGCAGCTCGGCCACGCCGTTGGCCTCGTCGTCGTTGACCTTCTTGCGCTGCGCCGCGGATGCCTTCAACGCCGCTTCCCTGAACACCTTGCGATCGGACTCGGACAGCGAGTTCCAGACCTTCGGCGACAGCAGCAGCAGCGCCGGGCTGTAGACGTGGCCGGTCAGCGACAGGTGCTTCTGGACCTGCGAGAACTTCGCCGCCAGGATCACCGGAATCGGGTTCTCCTGGCCGTCGACGGTGCGCTGCTGCAGCGCGGTGAACACCTCGGGCCACGCCATCGGCGTCGGCAGGATGCCGAAGCTCTTGTAGCCCTCCATGTGCACCTTGTTCTCCATCGTGCGCATCTTCAGGCCCTTGGCGTCCTCGGGCTTGACGATCGGCCGCACGCTGTTGGTCATGTGGCGGAAGCCGTTCTCGGTCCACGCGAGCGCGACCAGCCCCTTGGAGGGGAACTTGCCCAGGATGTCCTGGCCGATCTGCCCGTCGAGCACCTTGCGCGCGTGGGCGTAGTCGCGGAACAGGAACGGGATGTCGACGATCTTGACCTCGGGCACGAAGTTGCCCACCGGGCCGGTCGACGTGTTGACCACGTCCTGGGTGCCGAGCTGCACCGCCTCGATCATCTCGCGTTCTCCGCCCAGCGACGAGTTCGCGAAGTGCTGGCACTTGTAGCGGCCCTGCGTGCCCTTCTCGATCTCGTCGCAGAAGACGGTCGAGCCGACGCCGTAGTGCGATTCCTTCGACGTCGGGTAGCCCATCTTCAGCACGGTCTGGGCCTGGGCGGCGCCGATCGCGGCGAGCGCCATGGCAACGGTGCCGACGAGCGTGGCAAGTCTCATGCGGGTCTCCTTGCGGGTTGGAATGCCGCCGGCATTCTAACCCTCGGGACGCCCGGCTTCAGTCGCCGATCGGCGGGGCCGCCTTCAGCACTTCCTCGCAAGTCGTCGTGCCGGCGGCGATCTTCTGCGCGCCGGCGAGCCTCAGCGGCTTGAGTCCCCCGCGGATCGCGCGACGCCGGATCTCCGCCAGGTCGGGTTTGTCGTTGACCAGCGCGCGAAGCCCGGCCTCGAGCACCAGCAATTCGTACAACCCGCTGCGACCGCGATAGCCGGTCATGCGGCAATCGAGGCAGCCCACCGGACGGTAGACGCGCGCGGGCTTCGGGGCGCGAAACGGCGCGATCAGCGCGCTCCACTCGTCGTCCGGCAGGCCGTCGGCCGGCTGCTTGCACGACTCGCACAACGTGCGCACCAGCCGCTGCGCCACGACGCCGATCAGCGTCGCGTTGAGCAGGTACGGCGGCACGCCCAGGTCCAGCAGGCGGGTGATCGCCGACGGCGCGTCGTTGGTGTGCAGCGTCGACAGCACGAGGTGACCGGTCAGCGCGGCCTGGATCGCCATCTCGGCCGTTTCGAGGTCGCGGATCTCGCCGACCATGATGATGTCCGGGTCCTGGCGCATCAGCGCCCGGATGCCGTCGGCGAAGCTCAGGTCGATGCCCTGCTGCACCTGCATCTGGTTGAAACGCGGCTCGACCATCTCGATCGGGTCCTCGACGGTGCACACGTTCACGTCGTCGGTGGCGAGCTGCTTGAGCGTCGTGTACAGCGTCGTGGTCTTTCCCGATCCGGTCGGACCGGTCACCAGCACGATGCCGTTGGGCCTCGCGGTCATCGCCTCCCAGGCCTGCAGGTCCTCGTCGCACAGCCCGAGCTCGGCGAAGTCGCGCACGAGCACTTCCGGATCGAAGACCCGCATCACCAGCTTTTCGCCGAACGCGGTCGGCAGCGTCGACAGGCGCAGTTCGATCTCTCGGCCGTCGGCGTTGCGCGTCTTGATGCGCCCGTCCTGCGGCCGGCGCTTCTCGATCACGTCCATTCGCCCGAGCAGCTTGATCCGGCTGGTCATCGCGGCGAACACCGACGCGGGCACCTGGTACACGTTGTGCAGCACGCCGTCGATGCGAAAGCGGATCGAGCCGGTTTCGCGCCGGGGTTCCATGTGGATGTCGCTCGCGCGCTGCTCGAACGCGTATTGCCAGAGCCAGTCGACGATCGTGACGACGTGCTGGTCGTTCGCGTCGAGGTTGCGCCCCGAGCGGCCGAGCTCGACCAGCTGCTCGAAGTTGTTCTGGTGGCTGGCGGTGCCGTTCTTCTGGGCGCCGCGCACCGTGCGCGCCAGCGTGAAGAACTCGACGATGTAGCGGGTGATGTCCTGCGGGTTCGCGATCACGCGCCTGATGTCGCGCTTGAGCAGCCCGCGCAGTTCGTCGACCCAGTCGGTGATGAACGGCTCGGCGGTGGCGATGGTGATCTCGCCGCTCCTGACCTCGATCGGCAGGATCTTGAAGCGTGTCGCGTACTGGCTCGACATGACCTCCGAGACGCGGGCCAGGTCGACCTTCAGCGGGTCGATGTGCACGTACGGCAGGCCGACCCGCTGCGCGAACCACGGGCACAGCAGGTCCAGGTCGAGCGTGCGGTGGCTGCCCGGCGACTTCAGCTTGCGGCGCGCCAGCGCGACCAGCGCGTGCTGGTCCGCGTTCGACAGGCGCGCGTAGCGGTCGACGGCTTCGGCGTCGTCCGCCGCGAGCAGGCCGTCGGCGACCAGCGCCGGCAGCAGGTCCTCGACTGCGACTCGCCGCCCCGGCTGGCCCAGCGGCGGCAAGGCGGCGGCCAGGGCCGGTCCGGTGTCGGTGCGCGCGTTCATGCGGGCAGGCTAGCAGCCGCCCCCACGCGCGGGCGAGCACACCGGACGAACGGTCGAAACCGACGGCCGTGTCGCCAAACCCGCGTGGCGCCGCGCCGCTGGCGCTAGATCGCGAACTCGGGGAAACGACCCTGCTGGCCGTGCAGCGCGTCGAGCCAGGCGCTCGCCGGCAGCCCGATCCGGTCGAGTTCGCGCGCGCGGCGCCCCAGCGCCGTCCAGCCGATGCGCAACGGCGGTCCGTGGAAGGCCAGCAACACGACGTTGCCCGCCGGGACCGGCGGCAGGAGCAGCACGCGACCGTCGAAGGCCTGCGCGACGTGACGGTTGCTGCGCAGCGTCGACTCGTGCTCGCCGAACAGGTTGAGCGCCAGCACTCCCGGCGCCGCCAGCGCGCGGCGGCAGTGACGGTAGAAGGCCAGGCTGTCGAGCACCGGTCCGCGCGCCTGCCGGTCGTACAGGTCGACCTGGATTGCGCCGTAGCGGCCGCGCTCGACCGGCCGCGCGACGAACTCGCCGGCGTCGGCGCGCACCACTCGCAGCCTCGCATCGTCGGCAGGCAGCGCGAAGTCGCGGCGCGCGCTGGCGATCACCGCGGCGCTGCGCTCGACGGCGGTCACCCGCGAGTCGGGGAATCGACGCCAGCAGTACTTGGTGAGCGCGGCGGCGCCGAGCCCGAGTTGCAGGATGCGCTCGGGAGGCGCGAGGAACAGCAGCCAGGCCATCATGTCGCGCACGTAGTCGATCTCGAGCGCCCACGGGCGCGCGATGCGCATCGCCCCCTGCACCCATGGCGATCCGAAGTGCAGGTAGCGCACGCCGCCCTCCTCGGACAGCGTGATGCCGGTGTCGTCGCGCTGCCTGGCGTTTCCCCGATGCGCTGGCCGGCGGTCCGACCCGCCGCTCATCGCAACGCCTCGATCGCCGCGGCCCAGCGGGCGAACTTGTCGTCGGCGCTCATTCCCGCGAACGCCGGGCTGGTCGACGGCAGCACCCGGGTGCGCAGGCCGCGCTCCGCGAACCAGCGCTCGAAGCGCGCCGCGGTACGGCCGTTGAAGACCACCGCGTGCAATCCCGGCGCTCGTCGCAGCAGCGCGTCGAAATCGTTGCCGGCCGCGTCGCGGATGCTGCTGTCGAGGCTGCCTTCGCGCCGGCAGCCGCCGTACACGTCCCAGATCGCCAAGCCGGCCGCGATGACCTCGCGGTAACGTCTCTCGAACGGCCAGTCGGGCAAGGGGCGGGCGAGCACGCGCGCCAGGATCGGCCAGAACTGGTTGCGCGGGTGCGCGTAGTAGCCGCCGGCGGCGAGCGACGCCTCGCCCGGAAAGCTGCCGAGCACGAGCAGTCGCGACGCCGGGCCGACGACCGGCTCGAAGCCCTGCAGCATCATCGCGTCAGGTGTCGTCCCGCGTCGCTGTCGGCGCGCCGACCAGCATCGCGTTCATCCGGCGCACGAAGGCGGCCGGGTCGTCGAGTTGCCCGCCCTCGGCAAGCACCGCCTGGTCGAGCAGCAGCCTCGCCCAGTCCCCGATCCGCTCGGCGTCGACGCGTGCGCGAGCCAGCAGCGGATGCTGCGGGTTGACTTCGAGGATCGGCTTGCGCGGCGGCGCCTTCTGGCCCGCCTGCTTGAGCAGCCGCTCGAGGTGGCCGCTGATCTCGCCCTCGTCGGAAACCAGGCACGCGGCCGAGTCGGTGAGCCGGTCGGTCGCGCGCACGTCCTTCACCGCATCGCCGAGTGCGCTGCGGATGCTCTCGAGCACGGGGCGGAACTCCTCGGCGACCTGCTGCGCCGCGCTCTTCTCGGCCTCGTCCTGCAACGCGTCGAGGTCGAGGCCGCCTCGCGCCACCGACGCGAGCTCGTGCCCGTCGAACTCGGTGAGGAACGACAGCAGCCACTCGTCGACGCGGTCGGTCAGCAGCAGCACCTCGACGCCCTTCTTGCGGAACACCTCGAGGTGCGGACTGTTGCGCGCCCCGGCCGGCGAATCCGCGGTGACGTACCAGATCTTCTTCTGCCCCTCCTTCATCCGGCCCACGTAGTCGGCCAGCGAGACCGACTGCGCATCGTCGTCGGACGCGGTCGACGCGAAGCGCAACAGCTTCGCGATCCGGTCGCGGTTCGCGTGGTCCTCGCCGACACCCTCCTTGACCACCTGGCCGAACTCGCGCCAGAAGCTCGCGTAGTCGTCGGGGCGCCCGGCCGCCATCTCCTCGAGCAGCGACAGCACGCGCTTGGTGCAGCCTTCGCGGATCGCGCGAACGTCGCGGCTTTCCTGCAGGATTTCGCGCGACACGTTCAGCGGCAGGTCGTTCGAATCGATCACGCCGCGCACGAATCGCAGCCACGCCGGCAGCAGCTGTTCGGCGTCTTCCATGATGAACACGCGTCGCACGTACAGCCGCACGCCGCTGCGCCGTTGCCGGTCCCACAGGTCGAACGGCGCGCGCGACGGCACGTACAGCAATTGCGTGTACTCGGTCCGCCCCTCGACGCGGTTGTGCGTCCACGCAAGCGGCTCGCCGTCGTCGTGCGACAGGTGCTTGTAGAACGCCTTGTACTGCTCGTCGTCGATTTCGGACTTCGACCGCGCCCACAACGCGCTGGCCTGGTTGACCGTCTCCCAGTCGTCGGTGGCGCGCATCTGCTTCGCGTCCGCGTCCCACTCCTCCTTGCGCATCCGGATCGGCAGCGCGATGTGGTCGGAGTAACGGCGCACGATCGACTTGATCGCCCACGGGACCAGCAGGTCGTCGAAACCCGGTCCGTCGCCCGCTTTGTCGCCCGTTTTGTCGCCGGATTCGCCGCCCTCGCCCGCCGCCGCATCCTTGCCGCGCAGGTGGAGAACGACGTCGGTGCCGCGCCCGGCCTTCTCGACCGTCTCCACCGAGAACTCTCCGCTGCCGTCGGACTCCCAGCGCACCGCTTCTGCCGCGACGAGCCCGGCGCGTCGCGAGACGACGGTGACCCGGTCGGCGACGATGAACGCCGAGTAGAAGCCGACGCCGAACTGCCCGATCAGCTGGGCGTCCCTGGCCTGGTCGCCCGACAGCTTGCCGAAGAACTCGCGCGTGCCCGAGCGCGCGATCGTCCCGAGGTGCTCGATCGCCTCGTCGCGTGACAGGCCGATGCCGTTGTCGGAAATCGTCAGCGTTCGTGCGGCGGCGTCGATCGCGATTCGGATCTGCAGTTCGCTGTCGCCCTCGTAGAGCTCGGGCCGGTCGAGCGCCTCGAAGCGCAGCCTGTCGCACGCGTCCGAGGCGTTGGAGATCAGCTCGCGCAGGAAGATCTCGCGGTTGCTGTACAGCGAATGGATCATCAGCTGCAGCAGCTGCTTGACCTCGGTCTGGAATCCCAGTGTTTCCTTCATCGCACCCATGTCGTCGTTCCGGAGTTCGTTGATGTCGGTTGGCGTCCCGCGCGCAGGTATGGGCGCCCCGGCGGGTTTTCAAGCCCGGCCGGCCCGCTGCAGCGTCGCGTCGAGGGCCTCGAGCATCCTGGGGTTCGTGCAGTTCGCGATATTGAAGCGCATCCATGTGCTGGGTCGCTGGTCCGGCAGGAACAGGCTTCCCGGCGCCATCAGGTAACCGCCGTCGAGCATGGCGCGCGCAACCGGGTTCGTGTCGACGCCAGCGTCGGCCCAGACGAACATGCCGACGCCGGGCGTCGCAAACGGCCGCAGCCCGAGTCGCTCGATCGCGCGCAGTGCCGGCTCCTGCGCGGCGGCGAGCCGCCCGCGCAGCCGGTCGAGGTGCCGGCGATAGTGGCCTTCCGAGAGCACCCGGAAGACGACCCGCTCGCCGAACTCCGGGCTGGTCAGCCCGACCAGCATCTTCAGGTCGGTCAGCGCGCGGGCCAGCGCCGGATGGCATGCGACGAAGCCGACGCGCAGGTTGGCGGCCAGCGACTTCGAGAACCCGCCGAGGTGCACCACGCGCTGCAGCTGATCGAGCGACGCCAGCCGAACGCAGGGCTGCACCGACGGGCCCGGGTGAAGGTCGCAGTAGACGTCGTCCTCGACGACGGTGAAGCCGAACTCCTCGGCCAGCCGCAGGACCTGGAACGCCTTCGCTCCGGTCGTGGCGGTGCTGGTCGGGTTGTGCAGCACCGACACCGTGATGAACAGCTTCGGCCGGTGCTCGGCGGCCAGCGCACGCAGCCGCTCGACGTCGGGGCCGTCCGGCAGGCGAGGCACGCCGATCACGCGCGCGCCGAGCAGCGCGAAGCGTCCGAACATCAGGAACCACGATGGCTCGTCGACCAGCACGGTATCGCCGCGCGCGACGAAGTGCTGCGCAATCAGGTCCAGTCCCTGCGACACGCCATTGACGGTCAGGATCTGTTCGGGAGCCGCGGCAATGCCCTGCTCGGCCAGCTTCAGCTGCAGTTGCTGGCGCAGCGGCAGGTAGCCCTGCGGTTCGCCGTAGTCGAGATAGGCGGCGGCGCTGCGCCGCCCGAGCACGCGCAGGCTGGCGGCGATCAACTCGTCGTCGAGCCAGTCGGGCGGCAGCACGCCTGCGCCCGGCATGTCGCGGGCAGGCAGCTTCTTGAACATGTTGCGCAGCAGCCAGACGACGTCGATGCCCGGCGCGGGCGCGTCGGCCCACGACCGGGCAGTTGCCAGCGCGGCCTGCACGTTGCGCTCGCGCACGAAGAAGCCCGAACCGCGCCTCGATTCGAGGTAGCCGCGCGCGATCAGCCGGTCGTAAGCCTCGACGACCGTGAAGCGCGATACGCGGTGGCCGGCGGCGAACTGGCGGACCGACGGCATCCGGGTACCCGGACGGATGACCCGTTCGTCGATGCGCGCGGCGTACCAGTCGACGATCTGTTCGACCAGCGTGCGATCACTGCGCGGACTCAGGAACGAAGGCGCCTGGAGCGAGGCGACTGTCATGGCCATCCTCCCGTGACAGGCCAGCGTCCGGCGAACAACTGTACCGGCGCTGTACATGGCGCAAAGACTACACTGTCCGCATGACGAACGAAACCCGCGGAATGCTGCTCGGCCTGGCCGGCGTGCTGATGTTCTCGCTGACGCTGCCGATGACCCGGATCGCGGTCGCCGAGCTCGACCCGCTGTGGCTGGCACTGGCACGCGCCGAGGGGGCAGCCGCCCTGGCGGCGATCGTGCTGGTCGCGACGCGCCAGCGCTGGCCATCGCCGCGCGAGTGGCGCGCGCTGGCGTGGGTGGCGGCCGGCGTCGTCCTCGGCTTTCCGCTGTTCTCGTCGATCGCGATGCGCACCAGCGAGGCCTCGCACGGCGCCGTGATCGTCGGGTTGCTGCCGCTGGCGACGGCCGGTTTCGCCGCGGCGTTCGGCAGCGAACGCCCCGGCCGGCGCTTCTGGGCCGCCGCCGCGATCGGCAGCGCGGTGGTCGCCGCGTTCGCGTTGCGCGACGGCATCGGGCGCATCGGCACCGGGGACTTGTCGATGCTGTTGGCGGTGCTCGCAGGAGCGATCGGCTACGCGCGCGGCGGCGAAGCCGCGAAGGCGCTCGGCGGCTGGCAGACGATCTGCTGGGCGCTGCTGCTCGCCGCGCCACTGTTGCTGGCGCCGACGCTGTGGCTGACGCTGCGCGCGCCGCTGGCGACCGTGTCGGGCGGCGCCTGGCTCGGCTTCGCCTACGTAACGGTCTTCAGCCAGTTCATCGGCTTCTTCGCGTGGTACGGCGGCATGGCGCTGGGCGGCGTCGCCCGGGTGTCGCAGGTGCAACTGCTGCAGTTGTTCTTCACGCTCGTGTTCGCGGCCTGGATCGCCGGCGAGAGCGTCGGCCCGCTCAACTGGGGCGTCGCCACCCTGGTGGTCGCGATCGTCGCAGTGGCGCGCCGCGCACCGGTCGCGGCGACCCTTCCCCTGCATCGAGGCTCAGTCCCATGATTGCCGGCCCGTTCACGCAGGCCGACGTGCGAGCTCCAGCAACGCGTCCTTGACGCGGGGCTCGAGAAAGCGGCCCTTGCGGGCTCTCGCACCTGCCCAGCCCTCGAGCGCCGCAGCACCGAACACGCGATCGACCGCCTTGCCGCCGCGTCCGGCGCCGAGGATCCGCACGCCGGCATCGCCGTAGACGATCGCCTGGCGCAGCGAATCCTTCGGATCGAGCCCCATCAGGATCACACCGCGGCCGCCGTTCCTGAGCACCTTGACTTCACCCAGCGCGAACACCAGCGCCTTGCCCTCCGCCGACAGGCACAGCACGCGCGCCATCCCCGGCGCGAACAACGCCGGACGAAGCGGCGCGTCGCCTTCGTCGAGCGACACGAAGCCCTTGCCCTGGCGCGTGCGTCCGGTCAGGTCGCCCGCCTGGCACAGCAGGCCGTAGCCGCCGCTGGTGGCGAACAGCACGCCGGCGTCGGCCGGCGCGGCGAACGCGTGGTCGACTCGCGAGCCCGGTTCGAGCTCGACCAGGCTCGTGATCGGCGCGCCGTCGCCACGCGCCGAAGGCAGCTGCGAAACCGGCACCGAATAGACCCGCCCGTTGGTCGCGATCGCGTACAACTGGTCGGTCGTCATCACCTCGAACGCGCCGTACGGCCCGTCACCCGCCTTGTAGCCGAACTGCGCCGCGTCGTGACCGTGGCCCTGGCGCGCACGCACCCAGCCCTTCTCCGACACGATCACGGTCACTGGTTCTTCGACGACGCGCAGCTCGACCGTCGTCCGCTCGGCGGCCTCGATCAGCGTGCGCCGGGCATCGCCGTAAAGCTTCGCGTCGGCCTCGATCTCGCGCACCACCTGCCGCCGCATGGCCGACGGATTGGCGAGCAGCGCCTCGAGCGATTCGCGCTCGGCACGCAATTCGGCGAGCTCCTGCTCGATGCGGATCGCCTCGAGCCGCGCCAGTTGGCGCAGCCGGATTTCGAGGATGTCCTCGGCCTGCCGGTCGCTCAATCCGAACGCGGCGACCAGCGCCGCCCTGGGCTCGTCGGACTCGCGGATGATCCGGATCACCTCGTCGATGTTCAGCAGCACCAGCTGCCGGCCCTCGAGGATGTGGATCCGGTCGCCGACCTTGCCCAGCCGGTGCTCGCTGCGCCGGGTGACGGTGCGCACGCGGAACTCGCCCCACTCGGACAGGATCGCGACGAGCCCCTTCTGCCGCGGCCGGCCGTCGAGCCCGATCATCACGAGATTCATCGGCACGCCGGTCTCGAGGCTGGTGTGTGCGCGCAGCACGCGCAGCAGCTCCTGCTGGTCGATCCGCGAAGTCTTCGGCTCGAACACCAGCCGTACCGGGGCGTCCTTGCCCGACTCGTCGCGAACCGCGTCGAGCACCGCGAGCAGCGTCTGCTTGAGCTGCAGCTGCTCGGGCGTGAGCGACTTCTTGCCCGGGCGCACCTTCGGGTTGCTGAGTTCCTCGATCTCCTCGAGCACCTTCTGCGTCGACACGCCGTGAGGCAGCTCGGTGACGACCAGCTGCCATTGGTTGCGTGCCAGCTCTTCGACGACGTGCCGCGCCCGCACCTTGATCGAGCCACGGCCCGACGCGTAGATCTCGCGAATCTCTGCGGCAGGCGAGATGATCTGGCCGCCTCCGGGGAAGTCGGGCCCCGGCATCAGCGCGAGCAGCGCATCGACGTCGGCCTTCGGGTTCCGGAGCATCGCCACCGCCGCCGCCGCCACCTCCCGCAGGTTGTGCGGCGGGATCTCGGTGGCCATGCCGACCGCGATGCCCGAGGCGCCGTTCAGCAGCACCATCGGCAGCCGGGCCGGAAGCAGCACCGGCTCCTCGGTCGACCCGTCGTAGTTCGCCGTGAACTCGACCGTGCCCTGGTCGATCTCGTCGAGCAGCAGCTTCGCGTAGGGCGTCAGGCGCGCTTCCGTATAGCGCATCGCCGCCGCGCCGTCGCCGTCGCGCGACCCGAAGTTGCCCTGACCGTCGATCAGCGGATAGCGCAGCGTGAACGCCTGCGCCATGCGCACGAGTGCGTCGTACGCCGCGACGTCGCCGTGAGGATGGAACTTGCCCAGCACGTCGCCGACGACGCGCGCCGACTTGACCGGCTTGGCCGCGGGACCGAGCCCCATCTCGTTCATCGAGTACAGGATGCGGCGCTGCACTGGCTTCTGGCCGTCGCAGACGTCCGGCAGTGCCCGCCCCTTGACGACCGAAACCGCGTAGTCGAGGTAGGCCCGCTCGGCGTACTGCGCCAGCGTCAGCGAATCGTCGGCGGCCTCGCCGGCCGGGAACAGGTCGAGTTCTTCCATCTCAGTGGCTCCAGCTCGCGTCGCATCGCGCTGCGCGACGTGCGGGACGGGTGTTCGGGGCGGCGGCGGGGGTTGCTCCGAAGCTTTGTCGGCGCGGGCAAAGGCGCGGGCCGCTCGCCGCCGGCGCGCCGGTGCTTGCCCCCGCTTCGCGGGGGTGCCCTGCGATGCTCGCAGTGCCGGCCCCGCCGCGAAACTCGCTACGCTCGCTGCGCGAACTCCGCTCGGACAATCGCGGCGAGTCAGACAAACGAAGCGCGCTTCGCGCGCGGGCCGGCACCGCTGCGCTTCTCGGCTGCGCACAGGCGCGCCGGCGGCGAGCGGCCCACGCCTTCGCCGATACCGTTGCAGCGCTCGAAGCGAACGTCCCCGCCTTCACACCGAACACCTCCGCGGTTTCCAGAGCGGCAGGTGGCAACGGGCCAGGGCATCGCCGGGCCGCGCGCCGCGGGGCCGGAAGGGGCGAGGCGCGAGGCGGCGACGCACGCCCTGCGGCGGTGGCGCGGGGCGGGCCGGTGCGATGTCTGCGGCGCCGAGCAGCGCAGCCCCGGGGTCGGCGCGCGCAGCGCGCTTCGTACTTCTGACTCGCGGCGATTGTCCGAGCGGAGCTCGCGAAGCGAGCGCAGCGAGTTTCGCCGCGCGACCCCGGGGCGAGCAGCACAGGGCAGTCGGTGCGCAGCACCGACCGCCGCGGCCAGCGCACCGGCCCGCCCCGCGCCACCGCCGCAGGGCGTGCGTCGCCGCCTCGCGCCTCGCCCCTTCCGGCCCCGCGGCGCGCGGCCCGGCGATGCCCTGGCCCGCTGCCACCTGCCGCGAGCGCCGACTGAATACGGGCGTCAATTCAGATGTCAACTTCGGCCTCGTTGCCGCGCTCCTCGAGCCACGCGCGCCGCGACGACGCCTCGCCCTTGCCCATCAGCATCGTGAAGCGTTCGCGCGTGCCTGCCGGATCGACTTCGCCGTACGACACCTTCAACATGCGCCGCGTGTCGGGATTCATCGTGGTCTCCCACAGCTGTTCGGCGTTCATCTCGCCCAGGCCCTTGAACCGCGAGATCGACCAGCTCCCCTCGCGCACGCCGTCCTTGCGCAGCTTGTCCTCGACGTGCTGCAGCTCGCCATCGTCGAGGCAGTACAGCTTGCGCAACGGTCGCTTGCCCTGTGCCGGCACGTCGACGCGGTACAACGGCGGCCGCGCGACGTACACGTGGCCGCGCTCGATCAGCGTCGGGAAGTGCCGGAAGAACAGCGTCAGCAGCAGCACCTGGATGTGCGCGCCGTCGACGTCGGCATCCGACAGGATGCAGATGCGCCCGTAGCGCAGGTTCGACAGGTCTGCCGCGTCGCCAGCGCCGTGGGGATCCACGCCGATCGCCACCGCGATGTCGTGGATCTCGTTGTTCGCGAACAGCCTGTCGCGCTCGGTCTCCCAGGTGTTGAGGACCTTGCCGCGCAGCGGCAGGATCGCCTGGAATTCCTTGTCGCGGCCCATCTTCGCCGAGCCGCCGGCCGAGTCGCCTTCGACCAGGAACAGCTCGTTGCGCGCGACGTCGGTCGACTCGCAGTCGGTCAGCTTGCCGGGCAGGACCGCGACGCCCGAACTCTTGCGCTTCTCGACCTTCTGCGCGGCGCGGCTGCGGGCCTGCGCCTGCCGGATCACCAGATCCGCCAGCTTGCGCCCGTGCTCGACGTGCTGGTTCAGCCACAGCTCGAGCTGAGGCTTCGCCAGCGACGAGACCAGCCGCAGCGCGTCGCGCGAATTCAGCCGCTCCTTGATCTGGCCCTGGAACTGCGGGTCGAGCACCCTGGCCGACAGCACGAAGCTGGCGCGCGCAAACACGTCCTCCGGCAGCAGCTTCACGCCCTTCGGCTGCAGGTTGTGCAGCTCGACGAAACCCTTGACCGCCGCGAAAAGGCCTTCGCGCAGGCCGGACTCGTGCGTGCCGCCGGCCGACGTCGGGATCAGGTTCACGTACGACTCGCGCAGCAGGCCGCCCTCTTCGGTCCACGCGACGACCCAGTGCGCGCCCTCGCCCTCGGCGAAGGTCTCGTGCCCGGCGCCGACCGACTGCTCGCCCTCGAACAGCGGGATCACCGGTTCGGCGCCCGAGAGCGCCGCCAACGCCTCGCCCAGGTAGCCGCGGAGCCCTTCGGCGTATTGCCAGGCCTGGCGCCTTCCGCTCTTCTCGTCGAGCAGCGTCACCTTGACGCCGGGCAGCAGCACCGCCTTCGAACGCAGCAGGTGCGCGAGTTCGGCCTGCGGAATCGACTGCGAATCGAAGTACTTCGGATCGGGCCAGCAACGCACGCGCGTGCCGCTGCGCCGATCCCCGCGCTCGGCAGGCTGCGACGCGAGCGGGCTCGCCACCTCGCCGCTGGCGAATCCGATCCGGTGCACCGCCGCGTCGCGCCATACCGTGACGTCCATGCGCTTCGACAGCGCATTGGTCACCGACACGCCGACGCCGTGCAGGCCGCCGGAGAAGCTGTACGCGCCCCCGGCCGCCTTGTCGAACTTGCCGCCGGCGTGCAGGCGCGTGAACACGATTTCGACCACCGGCACCTTTTCGTCCGGATGAAGGCCCACCGGGATGCCGCGGCCGTCGTCGTCGATCGACACGCTGCCGTCGCCGTGCACGGTGACGGCGATCTCGCGGCAGAAGCCCGCCAGCGCCTCGTCGGCAGCGTTGTCGATCACCTCCTGCACGACGTGCAGCGGATTCTCGGTGCGCGTGTACATGCCGGGCCGCTGCCGGACCGGCTCGAGTCCTTTCAGCACGCGAATCGACGATTCGCTGTAGTCGCTCTTGCGTGTCGCCATGTCGGAAAAGAAGGAAGGAAGTTGCGTCAGCGCGCGACCGGGATGCCGCACATCTGCAGCAGCGTCGCGAAGTCGACCACCATGTCCGGGTTCAGGTAGGCGAGGAACGCCCAGGTCGCCGCGAAGCCGAGCACGGCGGCACCGGAAAGCCAGGCGACGATGCGCAGGCCGCGGCTCATCGCGTGCGTCGTGGCGCAGCGGCGCCCTGCGCGAGGGCCGTCGCCGTGCAAGCTAGAATGGAGGCGCGCGATCGACGCGAAGTCGCGGAGTTCATTGCGACATTCTACTTGCCGGCCTGCTGCACCCCGAATCCATGCCCGCTCCTACCGAACGACCGGATACGCTGCTGATCCACTCCGATCGCGACGAGTCGGCCGACGGCGCGCTGGCGCCAGCCATCCACCCGTCGGTGACGCACGCCGCACGCGACGCGGCCGAGTTCGCCGAGATGGCGACTCGCCCCCGCCATCCGCGCTTCTACACACGCTACGGCAACCCGACCCACGAGCGGGTCGCGCGCCTGGTCGCCCGGCTCGAGGGCGGCGAGGCAGCGCTGATGGCCGCCAGCGGCATGGGCGCGATCTCGGCGGTGATGCTCGGCCTGCTCGGCGCGGGCGACCGCGTCGTCGCGCAGACCAGCCACTACATGGGGACGACGCAGCTGTTCACCGAGTTGCTGCCGCGCTTCGGCGTTCGCGTCGAGCTCGTCGAACAGTCCGACACGACTGGCCTGGTCGCAGCCATCCGCCGCGGCGCACGCCTGGTGATGGTCGAGACGCCGTCGAACCCGACGATGGCGCTGACCGACCTGCGTGCGGTCGCCGACGCGGCGCGCGCGGTCGGCGCGATCAGCGTCGCCGACAACACGTTCGCGACGCCCCTGAACCAGCAGCCGCTGGCGTTCGGCATCGACGCCGTGGTCCACAGCGCAACCAAGTACCTCGGCGGCCATCACGACCTGATCGCCGGCGTCGTCGTCTCGCGCAACGCGCTGATCGACCGGATCTGGCAGAGCACGATCGCGCTTGGCAGCACGCTCGGCGCGTTCGACGCGTGGCTGCTGTTGCGCGGCATGCGCACGCTGTCGCTGCGCGTCGCGCGCGCCAACGACAATGCGCTCGCCGTCGCACGCTTCCTCGAGAAGCACCAGGCCGTCGAGGCCGTGCACTATCCGGGGCTCGACAGCCATCCGCAGCATGCGCTCGCGCGCGAGCAGATGCGGGGCTTCGGCGGCGTGCTCGCGGTGCGTCTGCGCGGCGACTACGAGCGAACTCAGCGCTTCGTGTCGCGGCTGCGCCTGTTCACGCAGGCGGTGAGCCTCGGCGGCGTCGAGTCGCTGGTCGTGCACGCGGCCGCGATGGTCCGCGGCACGCTCGACGAGCAGCAGATGCGGGACGCGGGGATCGCGCCCAACCTCGTGCGGCTCGCCTGCGGCATCGAGGCCGCGCAGGATCTCGTCGCAGACCTCGCGCAGGCGCTGGACTAACCCCGCCTCGTGACTCGCGCCCCGCGCCGGAGGCCGGCGCGCTCGTGCGCTGGCGGCTCAGATCCCGACTTGCGTGCCCAGCTCGACCACGCGGTTCGGCGGCAGGTTGAAGTACTTCGCGACGCTGGTGCTGTTCTGGAGCATCCAGCCGAACAGCGATCGGCGCCATCCGAACACGCCGCGCCGCGTCACCGAGACCAGCGTCGGCTTGCTGGTGAAGAACGAGGTCTCGTCGATCGTGCAGACCACGCCCTTGCGCCCGGCGAGCCTGAGTACGAGGTCGATGTCCGGATTCTCGCGATAGCCGAAGTGCGCAATGACCCGCACGATCGCGTTGGTGCCCCGCATGACCTCGATGCGCTCGTCGTCCGGCACGCGAGGGACGTCGTCGAACTCGACCGTCAGGAACACGGTCTGTTCGTGCACCACCTTGTTGTGCTTGAGGTTGTGCAGGAAAGAGCTCGGGCAGCCGCCGCGCGACGACGAGAAGAACACCGCCGAGCCGGGCACGCGCGACACGTCCGCGAGGTCCAGCGTCAGTCCGTCGAGCGAAGCTTTCGGGCCGGCTTCCTTGCGCGCACGCATGATGTCGAGTCCCCGCCGCCAGGTCGTGAGCACCGTGAACACCAGCAGCGCCAGCAACAGCGGGAACCAGCCGCCGTGCAGCAGCTTGACCGCGTTGGCCGAGAAGAATGCGAGTTCGAGCACGGCGAACAGCAGGAACAGTGGCCAAAGCAGCCGTAGCTCCTTCACGAACGGCAGCACCAGCAGCATCATCACGCTGCCGAGCAGCAGGTCGCCCGAAACCGCGATGCCGTACGCGGACGCCAACGCATTCGAGCTTCGAAAGCCCAGCACGAGCGCGACCACCAGCACCATCAGCAGCCAGTTGACCGCCGGGATGTAGATCTGGCCCCGCGCCAGGTCGGAGGTGTGCAGCACGCGCAGGCGCGGCAGGAAGTTCAGCCGCGACGCCTGCTGCGTGGCCGAGAAGGCACCGGAGATCGTCGCCTGCGACGCGATCACCGTCGCCATCGTTGCCAGTGCGATCAGCGGCACCAGCAGCGCATCGGGGGCCAGCAGGTAGAACGGGTTGCGCGCCGCCGACGGATCGCGCAGCACCAGCGCCCCCTGGCCAAAGTAGTTCAAGGTCAGCGCCGGCAGCACCAGCGCGAACCACGCGGCCTGAACCGGGCGTCGGCCGAAATGCCCCATGTCGGCATACAGCGCCTCGGCGCCGGTCACGCACAGGAACACCGCGCTGGCGGCGACAAAGGCCAGGCCCGGCTGCTCGACGATCAGCTTGAGCGCGTAGCGCGGATCGAGCGCGAACAGCACCGACGGGTTGT
>Ga0073905_10000440_pt1 | contig 19499 bp, 12 predicted proteins | sample KloWWTupernatant_FD_65482 | JGI IMG/M metagenome (GOLD analysis project Ga0073905, IMG submission 65482) | Active sludge microbial communities from Klosterneuburg, Austria, studying microevolution and ecology of nitrifiers - Klosterneuburg... | ecosystem: Engineered > WWTP > Aerobic digester >... | reverse complement strand
CGACGCGATAGCCGTAGCGCTGGCCGGGGTGGATGTCGGGCAGATAGGTGTGCCAGACATGCGCTGTCACCTCGCGGAGGGGTATCTGTTCACTCTCGACCGCAGGGTTGCCGGCTTCGAAGAGACAGAGCCGAACGCCGGTTGCATTCTCGGAGAAGATGGCGAAGTTGACGCCTCTCCCGTCCCAGGTCGCGCCCAACGGATAGGGTGCGCCGGGTCGTTGTCTGCGGCTCAACAATACCTCCTGTACAGGGGGATTGCCCATTGATGGCGGCAATAGCGTGTGGCCGCCCCAGGTTGATGCTATTCCCTGATGACCTTAGCACGGACGTCACGCGCGGGGTTTGCGTCCAGGCAATGTCGTATTCTTCCCGTGTAATCGAGCCGATCAGTTCAAGGATGCGCCGCCGATGACCGAGCCATTGCTGCAGCCACTCTCCGAGAGCCAGACAAAGACGATCGTGCCGACCGATGTCGCGCGTTTTGTCCGTCTGGGCCAATGCGAGCGGTTCCTCCGCTTTCGGCTACACGAACGCGCCCATGGCACCGGATTCATGGGCGAGTATGGCGTGCGCGCCCAGCGGATTCCGGCGCTGTTTCCGCGCTCTGGGCAGGAGTTCGAAGACCGCATCGAGGGGGAGGCTGCCGAGCGCGGACGGACAGTCAGCTTCCGCGATGCGGCCAAGACTGGCGGATGGACCGATATCAACGCCGAGATTGTGCAGCTGGCGCGTTCGCTGCCGGCCGGCGAGTCGGTTCTTCTGTTCCAGCCGCGTGTCAGTGCGGATGTCGACGGCTGGCGGATCCGCGGGGCGATCGACCTGCTGCGGCTGGCGCGCGACGATGATGGCCGGCTGGGCGTGCTGATCGCTGACATGAAGGCGACCCGCGCGACGAAGGTCGACCACCGGCTGCAGGTCGCCTTCTATCACGAGATGATCGCCACGGTCTTCGCGGAAGCCGGCCTCGACCTGGCCGGGATCGAGCTAGGCATCCTCTACCGCGGGCCATCCACCCCCGACACGGCGCTGAGCGAAGCCGAGCGTCGGGAGCGTGACGATCAACGGGCGCTGGCAATGGAGATCTTCGGGCTCAGCGAAGGGCTGCTCGAGGTCATCCGCGACCCACTACCGTACCTCGGGTCGGTGCGGGATCTCGTTACCGACGAGCGTTCGACCGCGCGGCGAGTGGCGGCAATGGAGTTTGCCGATGTGCCGTTCCACATCGATCGGCACTGCGATAGTTGTATCTACAATGAGTTCTGCATGAAATGGGCGTTTGCCCACGATGACCTGTCGGTGCTCCCGCACGCGACGATCAACGACAAGCGGGCGCTCCAGCAGATCGGGATCACGACCGTGGCCGATCTGGCCGCGCTGAAAACGCCAGCGTCTCCCGGGTCGCTCGATCTGGTCTCGACGCCCGGATTGGAGGCGCTGGCTCAGCGCGCCGCGACGACCTGGCCGATTGGGCCACGTGTCGACGAGCTGGTTCTCAGGGCGCGTAGCTATCGGTCGCGGATGCGGCACGATGGCGAGAAGCCGCCAAGCTTCATTCCCGACAAGGGGTATGGGTCTCTGCCTCTGAGCAGCCCCGATCTGCATCCGAACCTGGTGCGGATCTACGTCGATGTGCAGGGCGACTATCTGCACGATCGCGTCTACATGCTCGGCGCGCTGATCGTCGGCTGCGAAGAAGGCGAGGAGCGCGAGACGCGCCGCCGGGTGGTTGTTCGGCTGGCCGGCGGGCCTCCCGACACCGCGGCTGCCGAACGCGATCTGCTGATCGGCTGGATGTCGGAGGTACTCGCAACGATTGTCGCGGTCGCGGCGGCAGATGAAGACGGTGAGCCGAACGCGCCGATCCACCTGATCTTCTGGGACTCGCTGAGCCAGACCCTGTTGCTCGACGCGCTGGCGCGGCACTTCCAGTCGGTCCTCGACGCCACGGCGCTCTACGATTTCATGACTCAGGTGGCTGGCTACGACTCACCGCTGACGACGTTCCTGTCCGAGGAAATTCGCCAACGCCGCAACTACCCGTTCGTCTGCCAATCGCTACAGTCGGTTGCAGCCTGGCTGGGGTTCGACTGGAATACCCCGGAGCCGTATCGCAAGACGTTCGCCGGACGGATGTTCGATTTCTGGGGACGGTTCGACCCGGAGGACGACGAGTCGTGGTTCATGAGCCGGGCGCGGTTCAACAGCCAGATCCCGCTGGAGTACGCCTATGGCGCATGGCACGACTTGCCGTCGGACGCCGAGACCTCCGATATCCGGCGCTACGCGGCCATTACCACCGATCAGCTTACCGGGTTCGAGCGACACCGTCTCGAGGCGATCGAGCATGTCGCACGCGATCTGCCGACGAACAGGCTCACGAAGAAGAACGCCTTCGCCCTGTCGGATCTGAGCGTGACCGACGGCAAGGCGCGAACACTGGCCGGCGCGCTGCATGAGTTCGTCACAATCGAACGGCTGGTCGAGCTGGCCGCCTGGCGCGCCGCGCGAAACCCCGCCCCGGAAAAGCGCATCCTGTCCGGTGAGACGCTCCTGGTTCGCTACTTCGACGCGGATCAGGACCCTGGGACGCGGGCGATCAACGCCGAGAACCGCCGTCGCGCGACGTTGCGTGACGAGTATTTCGCGGATGCAAGGGAAGCGGCAGAACCGGGCGACAAGGTGAAGCTCTCGACAGAGCAGAACAAAGCGACAAAGCCGACGATCGAGGGATTGCGGCTGCGATTCCGGATCGATGTCGACGGCGCGGAATGCGGTCTGGACGAAGCTCTCGGCATGGCGACGCTACGGGCCGACTCGTTGGTGGTGATCAACCCACGGATCGAAATCGATCGACGACCCGATGCGCCAGTACGCGAATACACGCCGACGGCCAAGTCGATGCTCTACGCGCCGCGTGGGGAGCTGGCCGAACTGCGGGTTGAGCGGGATTCCGAAGGCATAGCCCGTCGAGCGTGGGCAACGGTGGAGTTTCGCCAGACAAACGCATGGGCCGCGGCGACCGGATTCGTCTTCGGGACGATCGAGGACAAGCAGCGAGGCTTCGGCGACGGTGACCTGTACATGCTTGACAGCGATCCGAACGACTGGTCCGGGAGCCACTCGATGAAGCTCGCGACTGCGCTGAGCGACGGTAGCCCCAACACGCTGCATGAGCGGCTTGATGGCCGGATGCCCACGATGGCCCACTGGCCCGAGGCGGCGAAGGCTGGCCAGCGACGGTTCGTCGACGGGCTGAAGGCGCTGCATACGGCCGGCCTGCTCGACGACTTCGAGCCGAGCAAGCTCGACTACATGGGCGAGCACGGCGACGACCCGATTCTCGTCGTTCAGGGGCCGCCGGGCACGGGGAAAAGCTACACGACCGCATTCGCGATTCTTGCTCGGATGCAGGGCGCTATGGATGCGGATATTCCGTTCCGCGTCGCCGTCTCCTGCCATACCCACGCGGCAATCAACGTGTTGTTGGGCAAGCTCGTCGAAACGCAAGAGCAGCTGGCCGAGCTGATGGCCGGCCACCCCGCGATTACCCGCCAGTACTTCCGGCCGGAATTGTCGAGCGTCCCGCTCTACCGCCTGAAGCCGAAGGAGGAGCCAAACTCGCCGATTTTGTCGCTACCGCCAGCTGACCAGCCAAAGATGGGTGAGAGGACTTTCTGGGGCCATCTGGAGCGCGAGCGGTATTGCGTTGTTGGCGGCACGCCGCTCGCCCATCGTTCGCTAGTCGTCAGCAAGCACGGGACGCCGAGGATGTTCGGGAACCTCCTGTTCCAGTGCCTGATCATCGATGAGGCGTCGCAAATGAACCTGCCGCTGGCGATGCTCGCGGCGCTGGCGCTGGCGCCAGACGGTCAGCTGATCGCGGTCGGCGATCACCGGCAGATGCCGCCGATCGTCAAGCACGACTGGGCGAACGAACGTCGCCGGACGTTCCAGGAGTACCGCACCTACGTATCCCTCTTCGAGACCTTGCTGGAGATGGGTCTGCCGACCATCCGCTTCAGCCGCAGCTTCCGGCTGCACAGCGAGATGGCCGATTTCCTCCGACGCGAGATCTACGCCGAGGACGGGATCGAGTTCCACTCGACTGAGACGAGGACGCTGCCCACGCAGATCGGGCTCGACCCATTCGTCGAGGCGGTGCTCGCGCCGGACTACCCGATCGTGGTCATCGTCCACGACGAGGATCGAAGCCAGCTGCGGAACGTCTTCGAGCAGAACCTGATCGCTCCGGTGCTGGAGACGCTGGCGACCGTCTATGGGCTGGACTGCCGGACGGGCCTGGGCGTCGTCGTGCCGCACCGGGCGCAACGGGCCGGCCTGCGGGACGCCCTGCCCGTCCTCTCCGAGGTGGACGAGACGGGCACAATCACTCACTCCTCCGTCGACACGGTCGAACGCTTCCAGGGAGACGAACGGTTGGTGATCGTCTACAGCGCGACCGAGAGCGACCCGCAGTACCTCGTCACCGCCAGCAAATTCTTGATGGACCCACGCCGGCTGACAGTGGCGCTCAGCCGTGCCCGGCGCAAGATCATCGTCGTGGCGGCGCGCTCGGTCTTCGGTATTTTCTCCTCCGATGAGGAGACGTTCAAGAACGCGCAGCTCTGGAAGAACTTGCTGCGCGAGGAGTGCACGGCGCTGCTCTGGGATGGCGACGCCGCCGGGATCGGCGCGCAGGTCTGGGGTAGCCGCCACCCCGACGACAATGGTCGAGGTGGCAGCAAGCCCGACGCCGATTAGCTCAGCGGCACGACCAGCCGGGGCCGCTCCTCGAACGCGTCCATCTCGACTGTCTGGACGACGTAGCCTGCGCCATCGGCAGTCGACGTTGCATTGACGTTGCCCAGCGCGTCCATCCCGACGATGTTCATCACGTTCGACCGTTCGGCGTAGGGATCGGGGAGATGGCGCAGATCGCGCATCGCCTCGGTCAACGCCTGCTCCAGCGACATGCCGAAGCGCATGTAAGTCACGACGCTGTGGGCGGTCGCACAGCGGATTGCCATTTCGCCGCGACCGGTGCAGGCAGCTGAGCCGAAGCGGTTGTCGGCGTAGTTGCCGGCTCCGATGATCGGCGAGTCGCCCAGCCGGCCCGGCCACTTGAAGCCCCAGCCGGATGTCGAGACCGCGCAGGCGATGTCGCCGGCCAGATCCCGCACGATGACGTTGGTCGTGCCGAAGATCTTGTCGTGGAGGAGCTCTTTCCAGTGGCGCACCGTCGTCATGTAGGTCGAGTACTGGTCTTCGTAGGCGTTACTGGTCGTTTCGACATCGCCGATGATCCTGGCCCGCCAGACCTCGCGGGCCTCGGGTGTCAGTAGCTCGGCCTTCTCGAATCCGTGTGTCTCGGCGAAGAGCTCCGCGCCGGCCCCGGCAAGCATCACGTGCGGCGTCTCCTCCATCACCTTGCGGGCGATGTCGATCGGGTGTGGGTAGCCCTTGACCGCGCCGACTGCGCCGGCCGCCAACGTGCGGCCGTCCATCACCGTTGCGTCCAGCTCGACCTCGCCCAACAGGTTGGGGATGCCACCAGTGCCGACCCCGAAATCCTCAAGGTTGTCCTCGACGCAGTGCACGGCGGCGATCGCCGCATCCATCGCGCTGCCACCGCCACGCAGCACGTCGACCGCTGCCTGCATGCCGACCCGCGCGTTGGCGCTGCCGACGACGATCCCGACCGTGCCCTCTGGTTTGCTTGCCACCCTGTCTGATCCCTTCTCTCCCGAGTCAATCTGAGGGTCGAGGGAGGGTGCTGCCACCCTCCCCATCGTGTCTATTCTTCCGTGTGACGAGTATCAGTTGTCGCCGACCGCGACTGGATCGATGTTAGCTTGCGCGACGAGCGCGTTGAACGACGGGAGCTCCGTTTCTAACAGGCCATGCAGCCGCGTGACCTGTGCGTCAATGCGCGCCGACAGTTCCTCGAAGACCTCGACGGCCTGCTTCGTCGGAGGCTCGTCGGCGCTGGCTACCGCTCCTGCGAGGCGGCCGAGCTTCGAGTTGAGCATGACCGGCACGTTGAGCGTGTCCTTGGGGCTTTTCGCCCGCACCTGGATCAGCGCCGCCTCGATCGCGTCGATGGACTCCGTGATTTGCCGGCCTTTAGCTCCGATCTTCGCCCCGTCGCTCGTGCGCTCCGCACGAGCTACCCAGCGGCCGATCTGCTCGCGGGCCGAGCGGATCCGGTTGATCGCCGTGTTGGTCTCGGAGAGCTTGCCGCGGATCTTCAACAGGAAGTCGAGCTGTGCCTGCAGATCTTCCGGCGTGGCCTCGTAGCGCGGATCCTTCAGTATCGTGAAGCGCTGCGACAGCTCAGTCTGGCCAACAGACAGCCGCGCCTCGTAGTCGCTGGGGATGGCGCGTGGGCCGACCGTTGATGGCTGATCGCCGCCCTTCGCCATGAGCTTGACGGCGTCGGCGTGGCGCATATTCCAGACGAATCGGTTCAGCCCCGCGAGGGATGGGATATACGTCTCGTTCGTGTCATTGCCCGCTCCGCTGGCTAGCGGCTTGCTACGGAACGCGCGGATCTCGGCGCCAGCGGCGTCGAAGATCGTCAGACTGACTGGCTCCTTCGGAGCTTCCGGGAGGATGTAGTAGAAGACGACGCCGTCGTCGGGGTTGTGGCCGGCATCGAGGAAGCGGCGGCGTGTCTGCCCCCACTGATCCTTGACCGGGATGTAGGTCTGAACGATGCCGCCGACGAAGAGGTAGTTGCGACCGGGAACCTCCGCGTTGCCGAAGCCGCTCAGGCGCGTCGAGCGGACCGTGTCCTTCGGCTGGAACAAGCGGGCCGCGTCAGATTCGTTGTCGCCCGCGAGCTGGCGCACCAGTGTCAGGTCGTCCAGGATCCAGAACGCGCGGCCATGAGTGCAGACGAGCAGCTCGTCACCGACGACGACGAGATCGTGGATCGGAACGACGGGCAACCCCTCCTTCGCGGTCTTCGGCGATGTGCCGGCCATCGGCTGCCAGTTGGCGCCTGCGTCGAACGAGACGTAGATGCCAACTTCGGAGCCAGCGTAGAGCAGCCCCGGAACGATCGGATCCTCGCGAACGACACGGGTGAAGATGTCGTCCGGGATGCCGTTGGTGATCCTCGTCCAGCTCGTGCCGTAGTCATGCGTGACATAAATATACGGATGGAAGTCGTTCAGCTTATATCGTGTGGCCGCGAGCCAGGCCGTGGCCGGGTCGTGGGGAGAGGCTTCGATGAGGCTCATCAGCGCCCAGTCGGGGATTGTTGACGGGGTCGCGTCATCCCACGTCGCGCCGCGGTCGCGGCTGATGTGGACGAGGCCGTCGTCGGAGCCTGCCCAGATGACCTGCGGATCGAGCGGCGAGATGGCGATGGTAAAGACGGTCGCGTACACCTCTGCGCCGCTGTTGTCTTTGGTGATCTCTCCGCCGGATGAGTGGAGTGTCTCCGGGTCGGCCCGGGTCAGATCCGGGGAGATCACTTCCCAGGCGCGGCCCCCGCTGGTTGAGCGGTGAACGACGTTGGACCCGTAATAGAGTACGTCGGGGTTGTCGGGCGCGAGGAGCGTCGGTGACGTCCAGTTGGTGCGGAACTTGTAGGCTTCCGATCCCGCGCCACGAACACTCTCCGGCCATACTGCGATGTCGAGCACCTGTGCGCGTCCGTGGTCGTAGTGCGTCAGTGTGCCGGCCTGCGCGCCCGCGTAGATGATGTCGGGGTCGTCGGGGCGGATCGCGATGTAGCCAGACTCTCCGCCGCCGATCTCGTACCAGTCGGTCAGCGCGATCGCGTCGGTGTCCGAGCGGCTCGGCACGCTCATCGTTGTGTTGTCCTGCTGCGCGCCGTAGACGCGATAGGGATATCGCGTGTCGGCGGTCGCGTGATAGAACTCGCCGGTTGGCTGGTTGTAGATCGTCGACCAACTCTGGCCACCGTTGACACTGACGCAGCCTCCGCCGTCGCCGGCGAGAATGACGCGGTCGGTGTTGGCCGGGTCGATCCAGAGATCATGGTAGTCGGCATGCGGGCCGGCGACGACCGAATATGTCGCGCCTCCGTCGACCGAACGCCAGATCTCGAAGTTCAGCACCCAGACTGTGTTGGGGTCGCGCGGATCGGCGCGAATGTGGTTGAAGTACCACGGCCGGCCGGTGAGGTTTGTGTCGCTGGAGAGCTGTTGCCAGGTCTCCCCGCGATCCTCCGAGCGGTAGACCCCATTCTTCCTGGTCAGCTGATCGGCCTCGACGATCGCCCAGATGCGGTTGCCGCTAGCGGCAATGGCGATCTCCATCTTGCCCTTGTTCCCCTCGGGCATGCCCGGGTTCTTCGTGATCTCCTGCCAGGTATCGCCACCGTCGGTCGAGCGGAAGATCGCGCTGCCCGGGCCGCCGCTGTTGAGATAGTGCGGGCCGCGCTCTGCCTCCCAGAAGCACGCGTAGAGGATGCGTGGATTGGTCGGGTCGATCTCTAGGAAGTTGGCGCCGGTGCGTTCGTTGACGAATAGCACCTGCTGCCAGGTCGATCCGCCGTCTCGCGAGCGGTAGACGCCTCGTTCGGCGCTGGGGCCGTGGGCGTGGCCGAAGGCGGCTACCCAGACCAGGTCGGGATTCGTAGGATGGACGACGACGCGACCGATGTGGCGGACCGCACCGAGGCCGATATGTTGCCAGGTCTGTCCGGCGTCGGTCGACCGGTAGATGCCGTCGCCGTGCGAGACGTTGCCGCGGATTGTCGACTCGCCCATGCCAGCATAAATGACGTTCGGGTCGGATGGCGCGACGGCCAGCGCGCCGACTGACGAGCGCCGGAAGTAGCCGTCGGAGACGTTCTGCCAGGTCGATCCGGCATCGTCGGTCTTCCAGACTCCTCCGCCGGTCGAGCCGAAGTAGAAGACGCCGAGGTGAGCCGGGTCGCCGCTGACCGTCGTCACCCGCCCGCCACGGGTCGGACCGATCGAGCGCCAGTCGAGCCGGTCGAGGATCTGCTGCCGGGACATGTGAGCTCCTCTCTGAAACACCGCGACGGTACTACGCTAAATCCGTCAGGCGAGCCACGACGCTGGTTCGTAGAGCGACGAGCGCAGGCCGGCCCAGAGGACGCGGTACTGCTCCCAGGCGTCGTCGCCGGGGACGGAGATCGTGACCGGGCCGAGTCGCTCGATACCGGCCGTCCGCGCGGCGCGGTCGCACTGCTGCATCGTCAGGAAATCGACCTCGATCGAAAGCGGGCTGCCGGGCGCGTAGACATGGGCTTTGTCGAGCTGGATGAGCGCCCGTTCGGCGGCTGCGATGATGTCATCCTGGGCGGCCTTCAGCGGCCGGCAGATGGCCGCGTTGCGGCCGCTGGCTTCCTTTACCACGACCGTCTCGATCTGCTCTCCGAGGAACGACCGCGCTTCTTTCGTGGTCGTCAGGTCGCCAGTGACGAGCACGACCGGAATGCTCAGCGCGCCGAGGATTGCCGCGTTCAGGCCGGTCTCGCCGTGGGGCTTGCCGTTGACCCGCAACTCGTGGACGGCGACGCCAGCGATGGTGTGCGGGTGGACGGCGTCGTAGGTCTGCGCCATCGCGTGATAGCCAACGAAGAGCGCGGCGTCGAACGAGCGGCTATCGACGCCCTGGAGCTGGCAGTAGTCGCGAGCGTTCGCGCTGCCGCTCATCAGGTGCGCGGCAGGGTGCAGATCCTCGAAGAAGATATTGCGCATCGGGCCGTGGCCGTCCGCGACGAGGATGTAGTCTGCTCCGGCGCGGGCCGCGCCCTCGACGGCGGCGTTGGCGTCTCCGGTCATCAGCCGCCGGCCACGGTCGTACTCGCGTCCCTCCGCGCCCATCATGTCGCCGTGAACGATGCCGGTGATCCCCTCCATGTCGACCGAGATATAGACGTTCATTGCTGTTCCTTTCTCTCCCGGCGTCCCTCATTCTCCGTCGCGCATGGTAGACGACACGGGCTAATCCCGCGAGAGCCATTGACGGACTCCGGCCTCGCCAGTAGGTTGTCCGAGCGACGTGGCGATGCCGCCGGCAGGGAGGGCAGTGACAGATGCAGGCAGGTCAATACGACACCGTGATTCGTGGCGGGCGGGTGATCGACCCGGCCTCGGAAGTTGACGGGGAGCTGGATGTCGCGATCAGCGGCGGGAAGGTCGCGGCAGTCGCTGCCGGGATCGACGCGACGAACGCGGCGCGTGTCATCGACGCGAGTGGGCAGATCGTGACGCCGGGCCTCGTCGATCTGCACACACATATCTACTGGGGCGTCACCTACTGGGGTATCGAGCCGGACCCGGTCGCCGCGGTCAGCGGGGTGACGACCTGGCTGGATGTCGGCAGTGCGGGATCGTATACGTTCCCCGGCTTCCGCCGATTCATCGTCGAGCCGAGCAGGATTCGCGCGTTCGCGTTGCTGAACCTGTCGGCGATTGGTCTGGTCGCGCCGACCTGGGAACTGTCGAACCCCGATTACCTGAATGTCGATCTCGCCGAGTTGATCGTCAACGAGAATCGCGATCTGATCCTCGGGATCAAGGCGCGAATCGACCGCAACACCACACGAGGTGTCGGCCTGCTGGCGGTCGAGCGCGCGCGTGAGCTGGCCGACAGGGTCGGACTGCCGCTGATGGTCCACATCGGCTCCGGACCGCCGACGATCCGCGAGGTGGCCGGCCTGCTGCGTCCGGGCGACATCCTGACTCACTGCTTCACCGGCGGCGACATGCGGATTATGGATGGAGACGGCAAGGTTCTCCCGGAGATACAGGAGCTGCAGAAGCGCGGGCTGGTGCTGGACATCGGCCACGGCGGCGGCTCGTTCTCTTACGAGGTGACCGAGGCGATGCTGGATCAGGGCGTCGTGCCAGACGTGATCTCCAGCGACATCCACCAGACTGCCCGGCAGGGGCCGATGTTCGACTTGCCGACTACATTGTCGAAGTTCCTCAACCTGGGCATGAGCCTGCCGGACGTCATCGCGCGAGCGACCACGAACGCGGCGAAGGCGATGGGCAAGCCCGAGCTCGGCACGCTGGCGCTCGGAGCGCCGGCCGACGTCGCGATCTTCCGGCTAGACGAAGGGGAGTACGCATTCTTCGATGCCGGCATGGACCGGCGTTCGGGCGCGCAGCTGTTGACCGCAACGGAGACGTTGGTCGATGGCGAGCCGTTGCCGCGCGTCCCCGAGTTGCCAATGCACTCGTGGGCAAAGCTGCAGGAGCACCAGCAAGGTGTTCGACGGCCTGAGGACTACGGTAAGTAAGCGAGAATAGCTAGTGGAGAAGAAGTGACTGATATTCGAATGCTGCCGTTCGATGTGGCGGTGGCCGCGACCGTGCTTGCTGATATCCAGATCTCGCCAGACGGCAGCCAGGTTGCCTACGTAACAACCGCGGCGTCAGTCGAGGGCGAGGCCCCGACCAGCGCGATCTGGCTGGTGAGCGCCGAGGGTGGCGCCTCTCGACGGCTGACCACGTCGGAGGTCGTGGACGGCGCGCCTCGTTGGTCTCCGGACGGCTCGGCCATCGCGTTCCTGTCGGACCGGCTCAAGCGCGGCGTCACGCAGGTGTACGTCATCACACTCAGTGGCGGCGAGGCGATCCGGCTCACGGAGCACCCGGGGCCGGTCACCAGCGTCGAGTGGTCGCCGGATGGTCGGATGCTTGCGTTCACCGCGATGGACGGCGAGTCTCCGGATGCGAAACGCCGGCAGGAGGAACGTGACGACGAGCATGTCGTCGACGCGGATCTGAAGCGCGCAAGCCTGTGGGTGATCGACCTTCCGGAGGATCTCCGCGCTGCCGGGGTGCTGCCGGAGTCACGGCGGATCTCCCCGGAGGGATTGCATGTCGGCTCGCTCGCGGGACGTGGATTCTCCTGGGCGCCGGATTCACAGGGGCTGGCTGCCGTTGTCGCTCCCGGGCCGAAGGCCGACCACCTGTTCGCCCCGGATCTCGCGACCTTCGAGATGGACGGCACGATGCATCGCCTCGGAAACTTCGAGGGCCTTGGCGATGCCCCAAGCTTCAGCCCCGATGGCTCGACGCTGGCCTTCATCGGCTGCGAACATCGGATGCCGTCGTTGTTCTCGCTGCGGATCATCCCGGTCGGCGGCGGTGAGTCTCGTGTGGTCCTCCCCGACTACAAGGGGTCGTTCACCAGCGTGAGCTGGCTGCCCGAAGGTGACCGCCTGCTGGCGATGATCGAGGAGGGACAGCAGCATGCCATCCGCTTCGTCGATGTCGAGGCACGAAGCGCCGAGGCGGCCTTCGCTCTGCCGGCCGGCTCCGCGGGCCGGTCGGGGCATCCGCTGAGCGTTTCGCGGGATGGTTCGCGGGTCGCGTTCGCTCGCGCGGGCAACGACACGTTGGCAGACCTGTACGTCGCCGATATCGGGGGGACGCCCCGCAAGCTGACGGATCTGAACCCCTGGGTGCGCGACTATGACTTCGGCGAGATGCGCGAGGTTACCTGGACTTCAACCGATGGGATGGAGATCGAGGGCCTGCTGATCCTTCCGGTCGGTTACCAGGAGGGGCAGCGCTATCCGTTGCTTCTCCATATCCATGGTGGACCGTGCGGCGCATGGACGACTCAGCTCTACACGAACTGGCACGACTGGGGTCAGTTCCTGGCTCAGCGCGGCTATGCAGTGCTGATGCCGAACCCGCGTGGATCGTCCGGCCAGGGCTCGGAGTTTCTTTGCGCCATCGTCGGTTGCTATGGCGAGCCAGATTGGGACGATCTGATCACCGGGGTCGACGCGATGATCGAGCGTGGGATCGCCGATCCGGAGCAGCTCGTCGTCGGCGGCTGGAGCGGCGGCGGATTCCTGACGAACTGGACGATCACCCATAGCAATCGCTTCAAGGCAGCTGTCTCCGGCGCAGGTATTTCGAACTGGGTCAGCTTCCAGGGAACAGCGGATGTTCGCGGTGTGTTCGACGCCTACCTCGGGTCGGTTGTCGACGATGTCGAGACGCACTGGCGGCTGTCCCCGATCCGGCTGATCCGCAACGCGACGACGCCGACCCTGATCCTCTACGGAGGGGCCGACGCTCGCGTTCCGCCGACGCAGGGGTATGAGCTATACGAGGGGCTGAAGGCGGTCGGAGTCGAGACACAGTTGGTGACATACCCGCGCGAGCCGCATACCATCGGCGAGCGTAAGCATCAGCTAGACCTGCTGGGGCGCGTTGTCGAGTGGTACGACCGGCACCTGGGCCGGGGAGAGTAGGGGACGAGTCGCGGGGCGATGGGGATGGGCTGCTGCGCCAAGTCCCATCGCCGGCCCGTTGGTTCCGTAGCGGCCTCGCTGACTTGTCATCCCGAGCGCGCACGCGAGGAATCTCCCCACGCTTGTGGCAGCCGAATGCTGGGGAGATGCGTCGCGGCCGGGAGCCATCGCCCAAGGGGCACCCGGGCAGAGCATGACAGGCAGTGACGGCCGGGGGTAGCCGCCGATGAGATTCGGCGGCCCTGCCTGGAGTTGCGAGACACACGTGTGGGCTGTCGCCAACATCCTTTCACTCCCGACCAGCGTCACTGGTGTCGGCGAGCCGATTGTGTAGGTGCCCTGGCGGATGATGATGACGATGAAGATCGCCATGACGATGAGAAAGACGAACAGCGTCGCGACCATCGCGATCCGCGAGTCGCGCGACTCCGGGAACCGATAGCGGTCGCGACGCGGCTTTTCGCTCATTCGATAACGATCGGATCGTAGGGATAGCGGGTCAACGGGCGTGCCCGATCCCCCTCAACGACGACCACGTCCTCGCAGCGGACGTAGAAGCGGCCGGGGATGCCGATCTTCGGCTCCAGCGCGAAGCACATCCCGGCGCGGATCGGCTCCTCGAAGCCGGGCGTCATCCAGGGGTTCTCGTGGACGTCCATTCCGATGGCGTGGCCGAGCGCATACCAGGAGAATTGCTCGCGGAACCCATCCTTCGACACTTCGTCGACGACGAAGTCATGGATGCCGTTCGGCGTGATCCGACCATCGCCCATTTCGGCCATTGCCAACTGGATCACCCGCGTAATCGACTGCCACGCGGCCAGAGCGGTCGGGTCCGGTTCGCCGATGAAGGCCGAGCGGCCAAAGTCGGAGCAATAGCCGCGGTAGCGCACGCCAAGGTCGAAGGCGAGCGACGTGCCGTGGTTCAGCGGGCGCGGCTCGTCGCGATCGACCCAGGTGCGGGCGTAGCGGGCCCCGTGGCCGTCGATGACGACGGCAGGGATGAACGAGTAGCCGTCTCCACCGTGCTTCTTGAGCTGGTAATCGACCTCGATTGCCAGATCGCGATCGAGCATGCCGGGGCGGATGCTGGCGATGACGTCGGCGAAAGCGGCATCTGTGATCCGGGCGGCAGTCTCTAGCGTCTCGATCTCGTCGGGGTCCTTGATCTCCCGGACCCGGTCGATGAACTCGTCGCTCAGCGCGACGAAACGCGCGGCCGGCAGCGCTGCCTGCAAGCTCAGCAGGGTTTGTCCCCAGAGCATCTTCGGCACGCCGATGACCTGGCCGTCCAGTCCGAGTGCCCGCACCGACTCGGCCAGGAATGTGTCGGGATCGGCGCCGTCGGGCAGGATAATAACCTCGAATGGCAACCCTTCCGCATATTCGCGTATCCAGCTAGGCCGCAGGATGAGCGTCGGATCTCCGTCCATCCGCAGCACGAGGCCCGTAATCCAGTCTCCGGTCTGCCGGCCGACCTCCCAGGTCGTTGGCGTCTCAAGGCCGGTAACGTATTGGAATGCGGGGCCGTAGGTGAGGTAGGCCGCGTCGATCCCTGCTTCACGCATGGCGGCGCGGAGCCGCGCGATGCGCCGCGCCTGGTTGGTCGTCTCCATTGCTTCCCCTTTGCTTCCATCACACTGATCTACCTGCTTGCGGGACAATATCGGAGAACAGCGGGATGATGCAACCCGTCTCCTGTCGGATGCGCGAGGCCGAGACCTCGTCGACATGGCCTGCGTAATTGCGCCAGCTCCACACGTTGGAGATTGGCGATTCAGGTGCGTCCGTACGCCCTTTGATAACAATGATGTGACGTCTTTGTGACACGAATCACATTGTCGCGTTACAGCAACGCCCGTACAATCCTCCCTCGGCAGGATCTGAACAGATCGAACGCGCAGGCTGGGGGGCTTGCGCCGCCAACGTACATGCCGGCGCCAGAACCTGACGGTTTCACAGCGTGCCAGCATAGTCCCAGTGGAGGGGATGCGTTATCAAGCGGAATAACTTCCTTGGCCTTCTGTTGCTCGGCGGGACGTTGCTTGTCTCGTCGATCGCGCCAGGCGTGATGCCGGGCGGGACGACAGTAGCCCAGGCACAAGAGCCGACGCACTCATTGACGATCTCGACGACGCCATGGATTTCGCTCATCGCTCGTGTCTCGATCGAGGCCGGCGTGCCGGCCGGCGCTTTGCGGGCGCTCATCGCGGTTCAGTCCGACGGCAACGCCGCCGTCGCTACCGGCTCTCACGGACAGACCGGCCTGGCCCAGATCACGCCGGAGATGGCAAACGTCGTGCAGGCCGGCGGCGACCTGACTCATCCGGACGCGAACCTGACTGCTGGCGCTCGTTATCTCTCGGCAGCGTACGCACGGTGGGGCGACTGGAACCTTGCGGTTGCGTCGTTTGTCGGCATGATCGACGACACTGGCCAGGCGCCAGCCGAACGCCACGACCGAGCGTCGTCGGACTTCGGGATTCTCGCGCGCTACCAGCAAGTGCTGCATCAGCAGCTCTACGTCGATGGCGCGCCACTGACACAGGCTACCGCGCTCGCCTACGGGTTGGAGGCGATCGGGATGCCGTATCTCTCCGGCGGCGACGACATTGCGGCCGGCGGGTTTGATTGCGCTGGCCTTGTCTACTGGTCGTTTCACATGGCAGGAGTCGAGCTGCCTCACGGCTCGGGCCCACAGTGGAACGCAACCCAGCGGATCGATCAATCTCAGTTGCGCCCCGGTGACCTTGTCTTCTTCGCCGGAACCTGGGACGCGGGGATCTCCCACTCCGGGATCTACGCCGGCAACGGCTACTTCCTGCACTCGGTCAATTGGGGAGAGCCAGTCCAGTTGACGTCGTTGAGCGACAGTTACTGGGGAGCTCACCTGGCTGGCTTCGGGCGCATTCCGTAGCGATCAGGGGTTGAATGCGGGCCGGATCGAGATGGGGCGAACACGAGGTTCGCCCCTACGCGTTGGCGTCCTGAGTCCCGATTCCCTCGTCCCCCGTCAGACGCGTTCGGTGAGCCAGCGGACGCCGCGTTCCAGCACATCGCGCAGGTGCTCGCGCTCGATCGGCCCGTGGCCCTCGCGCGGGTAGACAGCGAGCTGCGTTTCGACGCCGCACTCGCGGAGCGCGCGCCACATCTCATATGCCTGGCCGACCGGGCAGATCGGGTCCTTCTCACCGTGGAGAAACAGCGTCGGTGTCTGGGTGTTGCGGACATGGGCCATCGGTGAGAACTGGCCGTACCGGCCGTCCCAGCCAAACGGATCGTCCTGGTAGAAGACCTGGTCGAACGCCTGGATTGTGCTGCCGCCGTGGAAGGAGATCCAGTTGGTGATCGACGCGCCGGCGACGGCCGCGCGGAAGCGGTTGGTCTGTGTGATCGCCCAGGCGGTGAGGTAGCCGCCGTAGCTCCAGCCACCGACGCCGAGCCTGTTCGGGTCGGCGATGCCCTGCTCGACGAGCATCTCGACGCCAGACAGGATATCGACGAAGTCGCCACCGCCCATGTCGCCGACGTTGGCCTCGGCGAAGGCTCGACCCCAGCCCATGCTGCCACGAGGGTTGGGCAGGAAGACTGCGTAGCCGGCCGTAACCAGCAGCTGAACCCAGCCCATCGATCGCGTGCCCATGAAGTCGAAGCCCCAGAGCGCGGTCGGACCTCCATGGATCAACACAACCGTCGGCAGCGGCTCGTTCGTAGTCTTTTCTGGCTGGAGCAGCAGCCCCTGGATGTCGGTCCCGTCGATTGACTGCCAGCGGACTACCTCCGGGCGTGGCATCAGCTTGCCTCTCACGCTCGGGTTCTCGTGAGTCAGTTGCTGCCACGTCAGGCCGCCGTCGTGCTCGGTCGCAAGATGGACATCAGCCGGAACATCCGGGGAGCTAAGCACCGCCGCGATGCGAAGCCCGGTCGCAGTGGTCGCGACGGACAGAATCGGACCGGTCCAGCGGGTAATGCCCCGCTCGCCTCGCCAGAGCTCATGGTACTGGCCATCTTGTCGGAGCCGGCCGATCGATAGCTCCCCATCGTCGATTGCGGAGCAGAGCAGGTGCGTGTCGTCTACCCACTCGACGGACAGATATGATCGCGGGTGGCCATCGCTGATATTCCGCGCGATTCCGTCAAGCCCGACGACCATGACGTCCCCGCCAGTCATACCCTGATCGCTGAACGCCGAGACGATCACTGCGACGTGCCGGCCGTCTGACGACCAGGCTGGCCGGGTCATCTGCCAGTCTCCCGCGAGTAGTGTCTCGACATTGCCGCTGGCCAGGTCAATGCGCGCCAGCCGAGCGGCGTACCACGCCCAGTTGTGGGGCGATTCGGAGACGAGCGCGACGACTGCCGCGCCGTCCGGAGAGATGGCGAACTCCCAGACGTGCAGGTCGCCGTGAGCGATCGGGGCGCGCTCGGCGGTCGTGGCGTCGATGCGCCAGAGGCGGGTCAGGCGGGACGTGTCTTCGTAGAGGAGCCAGTCGCGGCCGGCCGCGCGCTCGGCCTCCTCCCCCTCCGGCGCGGAGTCGGGGATGGCGGCAATCAGGCCGCGGCCGTCGGGCGTCCAGCTGAAGGCCGAGACGCCGGCCCGGCCGGAGGTAATCTGGACTGCCTCGCCGGGCGACTCGCCCAGGACGAACAGCTGGTCCGGCCCCTGCGGATCGCGATTGCCGAGGAAGGCGATTGACGCGCCGTCCGGCGACCAGCGGGGCGAGTGGGCGCGCGTGCCGGCGGCGGTCAAGGGACGTGGGCTGGGGCTCTCGATATCGACCAGCCAGACGCGCGAGGCCGGTTTGCGCTCGTGGTGCGCGCTGGCGTTGTCGGCGACGACGTAGGCCACGCGGTCGCCCTGCGCCGGGATCTGCGCGTCGGAGACCTGTTGCAGATCGAGCAGATCGTCGATGGTCAGTCTGGCCGGCTCCGGCGATTCGGTCATTCGGGCTCCCTTCTTCGATTCCGTTCGCGTGTTGCAGGCGCGATCAGCTCGGCGGTGGCGCTTGCAGGTGGGTCATCTCGCCGTAGAGCTCGATCAGCCGGGCGTACTCGGCGGGGTCGTGGAAGCGGCACTGGCCAGCGCCGAATGCCTTGGAGACCTCGATGCAGAATCGAGCAACCTGCTCAACATCGGTCAGATGTGTCGCGCCAGTCCCCGAGCCAGGCACTGGCACCTCTGTCGTGATCGCGACACCGACGACCGGCGCGGCAGTGGCGGTGGCCGGCTGGAGGATGCTATTCAGGTGGAAGACGTCGTTGCCGTATGGGGTGATGTCCTGCGTCGTCAGGGCGAAGACGGCCGGCAGCCGGCCGGTGGTCCACTGCATGATATCGAGCAGATCCTCGCTGACACGGAGGATATAGCCCTGCTTCACGGTCGGCGAGATGGCGAACCCGCGCGTGTTGATGATCCGGTTGCCCTTGGTCGTATCCACGGACAGTATCGCCTCCATCCGGGCATCGACCTCGTATTCGTTCATCTGGCTGGTTTCGACCGGGGAGGCCATGAACGGAACCGGGTCGTGCGGGCGGACCGGGGCGTTCGGGCAGATGTGGGTAGCGACGATCACGTCGCCCGGGAGCGCGTCGCCGTGACGCTGCATCAGCCCCAGCTTCATCGCGACAGCGATCGCGGCCAGCGCGCCGTCGCCGTCGGAAACGAAACCGATCCTCTCCGGGCGAGCCCCCAGCCCGCCGAGCCGGCCGATGATCCCCAACGTCGGCGCGTTGCCTCCAGCCGATCGGCCATTTGTGCCTGGCACGACTGCCTTGATGAAATCGGTATAGCCCCGATCGCCGTGGACGCGTTGGATTGTCACGTCGTCCACGCCAGAATCACGGACTAGCGCCGCGGCTCGCTCCCCGTCGGCCGTCGCGCTATCCAGCGCCTCGAAGGCATCGATCACCTGTCGGAAGACCACAGCTGCCCCTCCCGTTCATCGCTCATGCAGACACCTCAGGTTCGCGACCATGGCGCGTGTCGGCCGGTATTATCGCCCGCCCTTATCGGGTCGCGTCCAACGCGGCGCGGGTGGCCACGTTGGCCTGATCGAGCGCGTCGGCGACGCGATTGCGGGCACGGACCATGGCAACCCACCAGGTCTGATACTCCTCCGAATCACGGGGATACGACGCGAGCCGTGGATACGGAACCAACGACGGGATCATCTGCGTCTGCCAGGCATGTCCGTAGCGATCCTGGCCATACGGCCCGACGACGGTAGATGCGATCGGCGTCAGCGTTCGCGAGAGCTGGATCATCGCGG